>Ga0115002_10004085_pt1 | contig 17870 bp, 16 predicted proteins | sample ArcticOcean_MG_C_8_FD_89576 | JGI IMG/M metagenome (GOLD analysis project Ga0115002, IMG submission 89576) | Marine microbial communities from western Arctic Ocean - ArcticOcean_MG_CB11_86 | ecosystem: Environmental > Aquatic > Marine > Oceanic | place: Arctic Ocean: Canada Basin | collected... | reverse complement strand
TGACAATTTTGGGACAAGAGATCGTGAGTTCCTGTCCCAGAACTCCGTTCCGCGGCGGGGACTCGCGTGCGGTACAGGGATACACCGCCATTTTCAGCAATGGCTATTTAGCAAGTTCGGCAAAGCTATTTTGTGCAAGAAAGTGCGATCTTATGACCGATGCCCATACAGCGCAGCCCTTGGCGCGACCTGAACCCGAGGCCTGACGGATGGCTGCACCCGGCAATCGTGACGTGCTCAGTGTCAGCGATTTCACCAAGAATGTCAGACGCCTGATCGAAGGCGAGTTTCCTCTGCTCTACATCGAAGGCGAAGTCTCGAATTTCGCAGCACCACGCTCGGGCCACTGGTACTTCACGCTGAAAGACCAGCACGCCCAGATCCGATGCGTGATGTTCCGCAATCGCAACCAACTCATACGCTTTAAAGTCACAGACGGCCAACAGATTGTCACCCGCGCCCGGGCAAGCCTGTACGAGGCACGCGGAGAGTTTCAGGTCATTGTCGAATTCATGGAAGAGGCGGGCGATGGTGCGCTCAGGCGTGCGTTCGACGCGCTGCGCACAAGGCTGCAGACGGAAGGGTTGTTCGACGACGCGTTAAAAAAACCCATTCCACGCGTGCCGAGACACGTCGGCATCCTGACCTCCGCATCCGGCGCCGCTATCACCGATGTCCTGCACGTGTTCGAGCGTCGCTTTCCCGCCATGCGACGAACCCTCCTGCCCGTTCAAGTGCAGGGCGACGACGCCGTCAGACAGATAGTGACGGCAATCGACTTCGCCAATCGGTTTGCGCGGGAACCCTTCGACGTGCTACTGCTCACGCGCGGTGGCGGATCACTCGAAGACCTCTGGTCGTTCAATGTGGAAGCCGTCGCGCGGGCGATCGCCGAGAGCGCCATACCCGTCGTGTGCGGCGTGGGTCATGAATCCGATGTCACGATCGCCGATTTCGTTGCGGATCTGCGCGGTGCAACACCCTCTGCTGCTGCCGAACTCATCACGCCCGATCAGGCCGCGTTTCATGCGCAGCTGCGCGCGCTTGAAGACCGGCTTGCGCAGCAGGTGCAGCGTCACATCGACGTTAAGCGTGCAAGGATCAGTGAGTACGCCGGCCGCCTGACCCATCCTGGCAATCGCCTGGCCAATTTGGGGCGCGAACTCCGCACCCATTCGACCCGTCTCGGGCTCGCCATGCGCACAGCACTCGAAGGGGCCCGCCAAAAGACCGCGATTGCGAAACAGCGACTGACCGATCCGCGCGGGCGACTGGTCGCACATGAGCAGAATCTTGCACACATTGATCAACGACTGCGGGGAGCGGCGAGCGCCCACGTGGCGCAACACCGGGCTCGATTTGATACTGCCGTGCAGCGTTTGAACACCTTGAGCCCGCTCAACACCCTGACCCGTGGCTATGCGATCGTGACCCGGGGTACCAGCACCACAGACGTGATCACCTCACATTCACAGGTCGTGCCTGGCGAGACGATTACCGCGCGCCTTGCCGACGGGCAACTCGAGGCAGCAATCACCCGCGCAACACCCCGGCAACCCAGCCCAGACCAGCCGGATGACCCGGACACATCGTTGCCGGCTTCCGCAGATAAAATTGACGATTCGACAACGAACAACCCTTCCACGCGCAACCCTGACGCTTAGGTTCACATGCATTCGCCCTCCTTCTCTCCATACGCGCCCCTAACGTCCTGGACCGCACTAAGATGCTCTGAGTGTATTAAATTAAACTGTAAGAAAAAACCAGACAATTAAGCAATAAAATATGAACGTAAGGATTTGAGGAAGAAAACATTAGAGTCTTATTTCAAAATCACTCAAGCCTTCTTTTGTAATATAGAGATAGGTATCTATTGACAGATCCTTGGTACAACAAGCCAGCTTTTGGAAGTTGGCTGCCTTCTTTTGCACCGTACATACACCCAACTCACTTAGCATCATTGGGTGAACGACTCACTATCTTAGTTTCGCACGGACACGATGATCACCTAGACGGTAGGCTGTTGGGGATATTTGACAAAAAGACGAAGATTGTCACTGCAGACTTTACGGCTCCTTCGGTAGTTAATAGGTTAAATAAATTGGGGTTCGAAAATACCTCTACTGTTTTCGAAAACGAAAGTAAAATTAATGGACTTATGATCTCGAGCTACATTGCGGAATATTTTTCACACGATGACGCCACATATCTCATCAGAAATGACGATGGGACAGTCATTCACGCGAACGATAATTGGCACGAATTTGAAAGTGGGCATGAGCTGCTGATTAAAGAACGCGTTTCTTGTTACTCTAGAAACTCAGTACTCTTATTCAATCAAACTAATTCTGCAAGTGGCCATCCGCTTAATTACAGGAACTTTTCTGATGAAAAAAGTTTCAATTCTACGTTCAAAAGTAGCTAAAATGATAGAAATTGGGTTGCGTAACGTGGAAACATTTAATCTGACAAGAGCGTTCTCTTACGCAGGGTTTGCTACAGCATACCTGAAGGGTAAGGGGTATTAAAATCGTGAGTTGTTCCCAACCGCAGACTTTATTAGAGGGCTTCTCGTCGATGAAGGGATTAGTATCTCCCTGGAAATCATTGATTTTTATCCTGGGGATAGCATTGTTCTGCCGGAAGGTGGAATCGTTAAAGCATTTGTAAATGGGTACAGTTATCACAGCATAAAGAGCGTCACGAATGACTTTTATTATATTTATAAAAACATAAACGAGCGCATTAGTTACAAAATAATTAATGCTGATGAATCAATCTTAGATGAGTGGCTTGAGGATTTTCTAAACGAGTTTAGTCAATTTTATGCTCGTCGATCTGAAGGTTCAGACGCTCATTACTCCAACCTTATTGGAAAAACATTTAGTATCGAAGTTGAGCTTTCGGAGGGGGAAAAATAAGGAAAACGATTCGGATAGGTGTTGGATTGGTGAGTTATGAATCGAAGCCAAATAAGCATTGTTTTGTAAATTCGGCCGCCATTTTTAGTATCCTTAATGGCGATGCTCTATTTGAGGATCTTTACACTGGATACAATGCTGAATGGAGTCGAAATCCATCTGAAGTCTACAACCGAGATATCATAATGATGATAGTGATGTTTTCCTATGTGTACAGGAATAGGCTTTCCCAAAAATACAAAGAAAAACATCTGCCTAATGTAAGTTGACGAGTCAAATATTGATGTACATATAAAAAGTACCGATGAAACTTTAAAAACGGCATGATTTTCTCTTTAAAACTCAAAAGAGAACGCAATTTAAAGCACAATCGATGCAGTTACTGATAAAGACTATATGTGAGAGTAAAATGATAAGTGCACCTGTCATTCAAAAACTTGCACGACACAGCAGTTTCGCTATTACACAATAATACATTGAGACAAATGAAGAACAACTTTTACAAGCAGTTAATTTGTAAGTTGCACAATGTGTATGTTAAAAAGCGTAGATAATTGAATTAAAAGGAAATTTAAAAGAGAAGAGGATTAGAAATAATATAGATTTTAATGTTTAAGAAGTTATGCGAAATTATCATCACTATGCCGATTCGCGCCCTTACCGTCACGCTGACCATACTGCTCGCATCGCATGCGCTCGCCTTACCTCAACATGATCCCGTGCCGGGTGGTGTTGCGGTTATTCCAATTGGCGAGTCGCCGGTCACCGCCAGATATCGAGACCGGCCGGCACTCGTCGCCCGCGACCCCCAAGGCGGCTGGATCGCGATTGTTGGCATCCCGCTTTCTGCCAAAACAGGTGAGCACACCCTTAACCTCAGCGATGACCGCGAGCGTTCCTTCACCGTTCACGCGCGTCAGTACGCCACCCAGCGCCTTACGATCGCAAACGACCGCAAGGTCAATCCCTACCAGCGCGACCTTGAACGGATCGGCAGGGAACGCGCAACCATGGATGCTGCTTTCACCCACTTTCGGCGTGACGTACCGGCGCTTGCCTTCGTGCGGCCGGCTGAAGGGCCGGTGTCGAGTCCCTTCGGCAAGCGACGCATACTGAACGACCAGCCCCGTGCCCCGCACTCGGGACTGGACATCGCCGGCCCGGCCGGCGCGCCAATCGTTGCATCAGCGGATGGCCAGGTCGTGGTCACCGGTGACTTCTTTTTCAATGGCAACACGGTGCTTATCGACCACGGGCAGGGCCTCATCACCCTGTATTGCCACATGCAGGCGATTGCAACGACCGAAGGCGCACGCGTGGCTGCTGGAGACATCATCGGCAAGGTCGGCATGACCGGCCGCGTCACCGGCCCGCACCTGCACTTTAGCGTCAGCCTGAACAACGCCCGCGTGAACCCGGTGCTCTTTCTGCCGCCCGACCCGGTCCCCTGATCGCACATTCCCCGTCCCTGAACAGGGTTCTGGGACAGGAACTCCCCAAACCATCGATCTTTGCATTCCCCGCGCAACAAAGCGCAGGATATGCGTCAGCAGATCAGGAGGGACCAAAATGACGAAAATCTCACGACGTTCATTGCTCGCCGCCAGCGCCGCCGGCGGCCTCGCAACGGCAATACCCACCGTTCAATTTGCAAACGCCGCGCAAGCCGCGCCCGCGTCAGCACCCGCCGCCGGCGGGCGTGTGCAAAATTACGTTGAACTCGGCAAGACCGGACTCAAGATCTCTGATGTCTCGTTTGGCTCCAGCCGATTGCGAGAGGGAGAGGAGCGCCTGGTCCACCATGCGCTGGAACGGGGCGTCAACTACATCGACACCGCAGAGAGCTATGGACGCAGCGTGTCGGAGACGGTCATTGGCCGGGCTCTGAAGGGCATTCGCAACGAGGTCTATCTCGCGACCAAAATGCACGTCTCCGCTGACACCCGCGCAAGTGAAATGATGTCATCGCTCGACGCCAGCCTGAAACGCCTGCAAACCGACCACGTCGAGATCTTCCTGAACCATGCGGTGAACGATATCAATCGGCTGCAAAACCCCGAGTGGCCGGAGTTCGTCGACAGAGCCCGGCAGCAGGGAAAATTTCAGTTCACCGGCATGTCCGGCCACGCAGGCCAACTTGTTGAAACACTGGACTACGCGATCGAGCAGGACATGTTTGACATGGTCCTCGTCGCTCACAACTTCGGACAGGACCCCGCGTTTTACGAGCGATTCATCAAGCGCTTTGACTTCGTCGCGCCCCAACCTGATTTGCCACGAGCACTGCGTGCGGCGAAGAAGAAGAACTGGGGCGTCATCGCGATGAAGGTGCTGCGGGGGGCCAAGTTAAACGACATGCGCCCCTTTGAGAGCGGTGGCGCGACCTACGCCCAGGCAGCGTTCAGATGGACCCTGTCAACCGACTTCGTCGATGCTGCCATCATTTCAATGACTTCCGCTGAACAGATCGATGAGTATCTGGGCGGTTCCGGCGGCCTCGCTGCCGGTGAAGAGGACATGGCCCTCTTAACCCAATATGCGCGCCTGACCGATCTCTCATACTGCCGACACGCGTGCAACGATTGCGCGGGTGCCTGTCCCTATCAGGTACAGATCGCCGACGTGCTCAGAACCCGCATGTACGCGACGGACTACGGCGACCTGCCATTCGCGAAGGCGGAGTATGCCGGCATCGAAAACTCGGCGGCCGCCTGCCTCTCGTGCGACGGCCAGCCGTGCCAGGATGCCTGCACGCATGGCCTCTCGATCGCGAAACTGTGTGGCCCAAGCCACGAGATGCTCGCCTGACGTCTGCTTTCCCTCTTTCCCTGAGGAGAGGGGAGGCAGCGAGCCCGGAATTGTCAGGAAGGTAATTTTAGGACAGGAATAGCTAGCGCTTGCGGCGACGTTTGTCCTGTTTCTTCGCCTTGGTGACGTGTGCCATCAAACGTCGTTTGCGCGCGACCTGTCGCTTTGACAACGGGTTGCGCCGACCCTTGAACGGATTGTCACCCGTACGAAAAAGCAAGCGAACCGGCGTGCCCTCAAGGCCCAGCGCAGAGACAAACCGGTGTTCGAGATACCGCTGGTAGGTCTCAGGCACCTCTTCTGTCTGATTGCCGTGAATCACGATCGTCGGCGGATTGCTGCCGCCGCCATGGGCATAGCGCAATTTGATGCGACGGCCGCGAACGAGTGGCGGCTGGTGACCGAGCAGCGCAGCTTGCAGAATCTCATTCAAAACCCGCGTCGGCAGTTCGGTGGTTGCAGACTGGTACGCTTCATCGATCGATTTGTAGAGTCCCCCGAGCCCGCTGCCATGGAGCGCCGAGATGAAGTGCATCTTCGCAAAGTCGAGGAAGCGCAACCGTCTATCCAACTCACTGCGGATGCTGTCGCGCTGCTCGCGCGGCAAGCCATCCCACTTGTTGACGGCGAGAACGAGTGCGCGGCCCTCGTCGATGACGTGACCAAGCAGATGCATGTCCTGTTCGACGAGACCATCGCGGGCATCCACCAGCAACACCACAACATTGGCGTCGGTGATCGCCTCCAGTGTCTTGATTACCGAAAACTTCTCAACATGCTCCGCTACCTTGCCGCGTTTTCGCACACCCGCCGTGTCGATCAATGTGTAGCGGGCACCCTCGCGTTCGTAAGGAATGTAGATGCTGTCACGCGTCGTACCGGCCTTATCAAAGACGACCACGCGATCCTCGCCGAGCAGTCGATTTACGAGGGTCGACTTGCCGACGTTTGGCCTCCCCACCACGGCAATCTTGACGCCTGCGACATCAGGGCGACCTTCACGCTCAGCGCGGTCATCGCTTTCATCGCCATCGTCCTGCTGGCTGTCGTCCTGCTGGCTGTCGTCCTCGTGACTATCTTCCTGGTTAAGGCGCAACGATGACGCCTCAGAGGCCAACGGGTTCTCTTCGGCCGGAAGCTCGCTTGCCTCGAGCAGCGGCGCGATGCGTTCAGATAAAAGCCGCAGAACGCCATTGCCGTGGGTCGCCGAAATAAGATCCGGTTGTCCAAGCCCGAGCGGATGGAACTCGGAATTCGCGAAATCCGGATTCTGGCCGTCAATTTTGTTTGCGACCAGAATTGTTGGTATGCCCGCCTCCCGGAATTCCTGGGCGATGATTTCGTCGCCCCCTGTTCGTCCCGCCTTGGCGTCAACCATGAAGACCACCAGGTCCGCTTCACGCACCGCCAGCATGGCCTGATCAGCCATGTTGCCCTCCACGCCTTCCAACTCGCCGGACAGACCGCCGGTGTCGACAACGATGAAGGGGAAGTCGCCGATGCGTCCACGGCCATATTGGCGGTCCCGAGTGAGCCCCGGCATGGACGCAACGAGGGCATCACGCGAGCGTGTCAGTCGATTAAAGAGCGTCGATTTGCCGACATTGGGTCGGCCAGCCAGCGCGATTACCGGCAACATAGCGCTAGCGGATGTCGTAGGCGGTCAAGCGGCCACCCGTGTCCATCACGTAGACCCGATCAGCATCAACGACGATCTCGGATCGTATTGCTTTAGCGGAAAATCGACGCAGCCGCTTGCGGCCAACGAAGCGACCATCAGACTGTGCGAGCAGGTGAATCCAACCATCCTGGTCACCCATTACGAGGTAGCTGCTGATGGTTGAGGGGGCATTCAGACCGCGGTATCGAAGCCCATCGACGACCCAGGTCTCCGCGCCGTCGTCCATGTCGTGGGCCGAAATCCTGCCATCCTCGTGCACCATGTAAAGTTGGCCGAAGCCCGCCGCAAGGCCCTCGACGCTCGACGCTTTGTGGCTCCAGGCGACGGCCTGGCCCGGCAAGTCAATGCCGACGAGGTTGCCCTGGTAACTCACTGCGTACAGCTTGTCGCCGACCAAGGCCATCTTGCCGTCAACATCGACTATGCGGTCCAGATCAGATTTGCCTTCCGGGATGGCAATGCGCAAGTCAATTACTGGATACCCCTGTGTCAGCGTCAGTACCACGACATGGCCATTCGCATACCCGGTCATCGCGAGATTCTCGAACAGGATCGGCGTTGACGTGCCGCGCATGGTCAGTGATGGGACCGAGTTGGCGTAGGTCCACTTCTTGTCACCCTCTTCACGCTTAAGCGCAGTGACTTTGCCATCAATGGCCTGCACCACGACGAGTTCAGCATTAAGCTGAGGAGGCACGACGGCTTCGCTGCCGATGCTGACCCGCCACTTGAGCGTGCCGTCTTCTTCGTTGATAGCAACTATCTCGCCGACCGAGGTCGCAACCACGACCAGGTCGCCCAACACGCTAACGCCCCCGGAAATTATCTCCTGGTCATTGCCATCGGCGAACCAGCCAGGCGCTTCAAAATCCTTCTTGTTGTAGTACTCGCTGACGTCGAGGGTCCAGATGCGTTCACCGTCCGCGCTGTTGAGCGCGGTGACGCGGCCGTCAACTGATGCGGCATACACGCGACTGCCTTGCACAGCAGGGACCACCTTGACCTCCTTGCGGCGGTTGCTGCGACCAATCTTGCGACTCCAGGCCCTTGTCAATTCGACTTCAGACTCAAACTTCCTCAGTAGAGTGGGGGTGTCTTCCTCTTGCTTGCCGAAGTTCTCCTTCAGCACAGTGCAGCCGCCAAACACGAGGACAACGCCGAGGGTGAAAATGAACCTCGACAAGGACATCAGGATGCCTCTTGGTCGGCAGTCTCCGCCACGGCATCGGTCACCGGCGCGAGATCATCCAGCTTCATCTTGAGGAACGGCTTTTGCACGCCCTCAACCTGAGTCTCAACCGCGCGCTGATAAGCCGCGCGCGCATCGTCACTCCGGCCCAGCTTCGCCAGTATATCGCCGCGCACTTCCTCAACGGATGACAACAAAGAACCCGCTTCAACACCGTACAGGAGTTTGAGGGCGGCGTCCGCCTCGTCCTGTTGCAGCATGACGCGCGCGAGGCGCAATCGCGCAATCAGCTTGATACCACCTTCTGCCCGGTCGAGGGCCCAGGTCAGCTCAGACCTTGCGGCATCCCAGTCCCGATCGTCGGCGGCGTTACGTGCCAGGTGAAGGGACGCAAAGACAGCGTAGGTTGTATCTTCGTATTCAGACTTCAGTTGTCCCGCCAGGTATCGGGCTGTCGCTCTTTGCTCGTCGTTCAGACCTCCACCCAATGCGAGGGTACCTGTGGGGGAAACCTCCACCGCCTCTCGCAACTCCTGGTACACCGCAGATGCGCTCTCGGCGTATTCGCGAGTGCTCTTGTCCCACATCTGGTAGCCAAAGACGCCACCGACGGCGATCAGAATAGTGATCGCGAGTGATGTGCCATTTTGATCCAGCCAGTTCTTGACCGCTTCGATCTGTTCTTCTTCGTCGCTCCCAACGGCCAACCTGCTTCTCCTCTACTTAATACTCGTTAACGACGTGGCCTGCACAGTATTCAGATACATAGACTCAGATACATAGACCTATCAACCAACCTGCCCCGCCGGTTACCACTATCCGTCTTCTGTCCGTATTTGAGGCGCTTTTCGTTTGTCCTGGGCCGCTGATCGATCAGTTCGCAGTCGCAAAGAAGCGTTGCACGTGGTTCGCAATCTCGGCACGGTCAACCGACGTCTGTTCCGATTGAACCCGCAGTTTTTTGAGAGTAACGCGATTGCCCTCCACCTCGTCTTCACCGAGAATCAGCGCCAACATCGCGCCACTTGCGTCTGCCTTTTTCAACTGACTCTTAAATTTGCCGTCGCCACAATGGACCATGACTTTGAGCGAAGGTTCGCGGGCGCGAATCTCGTCAGCCAGCAGCAAGGCGGCCATCCGGGGATCTTCACCCATCGATGCGATGTAAACATCGGCGCTGGCCTGCGGCTCGAATCGATCCTCAAGCAACAACGCCAGTCGATCGAGACCCATGGCGAAACCGACCGCCGGGGTCGCTCGGCCACCGAGTTCTTCAACCAATCCATCGTAGCGGCCGCCGCCACAAACCGTGCCTTGAGCGCCCAGCGCATCGGTCGTGAACTCGAAGACCGTTTTGTTGTAGTAGTCAAGCCCGCGCACGATATAGGGATTGATCACATAGGGCAACTGAGCCCGGTCCAGGTGTCTGCGGAGCGTTTCGAAGTGGTCTTTTGAGTCCTGATCAACGAAGTCCCACAACCTGGGCGCCGCTTCTACCAAGGCCCGCGTGCTCTCGACCTTTGAATCCAGAATGCGCAACGGGTTCGTTGTCAGACGCCGCCGGCTGTCTTCATCAAGCTCCGTCTCGCGGCCCGCAAAGAAGTCCACCAGCGCGTCCCGATAGGCTGCTCGGGAGGCCGCGTCACCCATCGTGTTGATCTCAAGCTGGACCTGATCCCGAACGCCCAGTTCTTCGAGGATGCGGTGCATGATGCGCAGGATCTCCACATCGATGTCCGGACCGGTCATCCCGAAACACTCGATGCCAATCTGCTCGAACTGTCGGTACCGGCCCTTTTGGGGGCGCTCGTAACGAAACATCGCGCCCGAATACCACAGACGGTGGGTCTGGTTGAACAGGAGTCCGTTCTCCAGCGCCGCACGGACGCAGCCGGCCGTTCCTTCCGGCCGCAGCGTCACGCTGTCGCCGCCACGCTCGTCAAACGTATACATCTCTTTCTCAACGATGTCAGTGGTCTTACCGACCAGACGCTCAAAGAGGCCGGTTGATTCCAGCAGCGGCAACCCTATTTCACGATAGCCGTGACCATGCAAAACCCCACGCGCCGTATCCTCGATATAACGATAGCGTTCGCGACGGTCGGGCAGCAGGTCCTGCATGCCTCGTACGGCCTGAATTTTCATGGCACAACCCTGACGTGGTCTTTACGGTGATTTCTTCTCTGGAAACGCTCTTTGAATGAGCGTCCTGTTTGAGCGATTGCTTCTGCCTTGCTGAGCTGGCGGGCGCTTTCTACCTACTCTGAAGCTGCGCTTTCTTCTACCCCCCGAAGCTGCGCTTTCTACCCTCTTTAGCCGTCGCGAGCAATCAGATTGGCTTCCTCGCGCTCTCGTTCGCGCACCTTGTCCCGTATCAGGCGCTCAAGGTCGTCGACGAGGTTGTCGTTGGTCACTTTGTGGTCCGGCTTGCCGGCGACGTAAACCAGATTATTCGGCGACGCGCCGGTCAGGCCGACGTCCGCTTCCTTTGCCTCGCCGGGCCCATTGACGATACATCCAATGACGGCCACGTCGAGCGGGGTCACGATGTCCTCAACGCGCCTTTCAAGTTCGTTCATCGTCTTGATGACGTCGAAGTTTTGCCGCGAGCAACTGGGGCATGCAATGAAGTTGATGCCTTTGCTGCGCAGATGCAGGCTTTTGAGCAGATCAAAGCCCACCTTGACCTCTTCGACCGGATCAGCCGCGAGTGAGACCCGAATCGTGTCGCCAATCCCCTCCATCAGCATCATGCCAATGCCGACCGCCGACTTCACTGTCCCCGAACGCAACCCCCCGGCTTCCGTGATCCCCAGGTGCAGCGGCGCGTCAATTTGGATAGCAACCGTGCGATATGCCTCCACCGCCATGAAGACATCGGACGATTTCAGGCTCAGCTTGTAGTCCGTAAAATTCTCGTCCTCGAGCATGTCGATATTGCGCATGGCCGATTCTACCATCGCGGTCGCACACGGCTCTTTGTACTTACGCAGCAGATCCTTGCCGAGTGAGCCGGCATTGACCCCGATACGAATCGGAATGCCCTTGTCCTTCGCCGCGGCCACGACGGCCCGGACTCGTGCGCGCGACCCGATGTTGCCCGGGTTTATCCGCAGGCAATCCACGCCGAGTTCAGCGACGCGCAGCGCGATCTTGTGGTCAAAGTGGATGTCCGCGACAAGCGGCACCGCGACGATTTTCTTGATCGCGCCAAACGCCTCGGCAGCATCCATCGACGGTACTGACACGCGGACAATATCCGCGCCGACCGCTTCCAGCCGCCGGATCTGCTGGACCGTAGCATCGACGTCACAGGTCTCCGTGTTCGTCATGCTTTGCACAGCGACCGGCGCGTCGCCACCCACAGGCACATTGCCAACCATCAGTTGCCGGGTCTTGCGGCGCGTTATGTTCGATTCCTGTCTCATGCTCGTGCTCGTATTGATCGCGTAGGCGGCCCGTTGGAACCCCGGCCCAGAGGTTAAGAGGCGTTACGGGTCAGTCCTGGGCCCCAAGAGTCACTTGCGCGGTTTTGTCTGCTCCCGTGTAGCGCGCAAGATCCACGGTCCGACCATTGAACGTGAGGCCAACTGACGGCGCACGTCCAAACAGAATGCGAAACGGCGCGTTACCTTTGACCTTGAGTGAGTCTCCGCGCAGGTTGAGATCACTGTAGACCGCCGCATTGCTGGCGTCCCGTATCTCCAGCCAGCACTCGCCGGTGAAAGTAAAACGCAACTCATCGGCCCCGCCCGCATCGATGTTGATGTGCCGTGTGCCACCCTCCGTGTAGGGTTCAGTAACAACGCCATCCTCGGTCCGCACGATTGTGGACCCATCATCCTCTGCAATTGTCTGAGCGCCCGTTTCCGGGTCGGTCACAGACCCTGTCCCCGCGTCCAATACCTCGACGGCTGCCGCCCGCTGTCCGTCCACACTGGCGATAACGTCGGACCTCATCGCGACGCCACCTTCGCCGTCTCCACCGGCTTCATCCTCTTGACCCTCTTGACCCTCTTGACCCTCTTGACCCTCTTGACCGAAGCGATCTCCACCGAATTGACGACCGGAGGAATCGCCTGACTCTTCGGCGGCGACCTTTGCAGCGAGCGCAAGCTGATCGCGGCCAGGATCATCGTCCCCTGCCTGTGCGCGCGCCGGGTCGACTGCTATCGTTCCGGCACCATCGTTCAGCGCCACTGGCGCGCCCGAACGCACGAGTTGGTCGGTTGCGCGCGATCCCGTTACTTTAACTTCGGGTGCCGACTCGCGTGTGAGGTACCAAACGAGCGCGATCACAAGCAGCACACCGATCAACCCGATGATTCCGGTCTGTACGACCGGACCGGTAAAGCCGGCGGAGCCGACCTCTTCTTCGGTAACTCCCCGGATTGGCAAGTCATCCTCCGCGTGCTCCCTGCTGCGGTTGAACAGCTCTACGATATCGTCGCCGGGCAAGCCGACCAGCCGGGCATATGATCGCAGATAACCCCGGATGAATGCGGTCCTGATGTCATAGCGACCCGCGTCGATCGTCGCGATGACCCGTGAGGTCAGGAACAACTCGTCGGCAACATCCTGTTGGGAATACCCCATGGCCTCGCGCGCCTGCGCAAGGACCAGTCCAACTTCGGGCTCCTCCTGAGTTATCGCCTCAGATTCCGCCACGAGCACCTCCGCCTGCGCGCAACAGCTCAAGCTGTACCAGCTCTTTCTGTTCGTCGCTGTCCGGGAAGATGTTCTTTAACATCATCGAGTAGCTAGCCTCGTCATCTTGCCGATCAAATATCCGCGAAAGCCGGATGCCAAGCCACAAGCTGCGCGCGTTCTGCTGCTGCTGCCTCACACTGAGGTAGCGATCAAAGTAATCTTGCGCCATCGGATAGACCCGAGCATCAAAGGTCATGGAAGCGAGTTCGATGAGTGCCCGGCCCTGGGTCGGGTTCAGACTCACGGATTTGTCGAAGGCCTCAAGTGCCAGTTTGCGTTGGCCGAGCTGCAGGTAGCTGACGCCAAGATTCTCATAGATCGCCGGGCGCCCCCGATAAAACGCGTCCTCAGCACCGATCAGCAACTGCTCGATCGTCTCCGTGTAGCGACCTCGCTCGTACAGGAAAGCACCGTAGTTGTTGCGCGCCTGCGTGAATTTGTCATCGTATTGCAGCGCATCAACGAAGTGCTGCTCCGCCATGGCGTATTCCTGTTCAAGCTGAAACAGGATGCCGAACGCGTTCTGTACCATTGCCGACTTGGGCTCGAGCATCATCGCCTTGTTGAGGTTGTTCTTGGCACGCTGGTATTCCTGATTGCCAATGTAGCCAAGGCCAAGGTCGATATAGCTCTGGGTCAGCTTCGCCTTGTCGATCCGTTTGGGCTTGTCGATCACGCAACCGCCAACCGCAGTCACAACCAGCAACACAGCAATGGTGCGCAACACCACCGGTGCAGTCGCCGTGGTTTGCATGAAATGACTGACCGCGAGGCATATCCGTTCAGTGGTCATAGCGCACGCACCGCAATTTCGTTTTGCTGTCCATATTGCTCCCGGTATCTGGCCTGACGACGCGTCTTGTCCGCAACCTTGCCCACCAACTGGCCACACGCTGCATCGATGTCTGCACCGCGGGTGGTACGCACCATCGCCGAGTACCCGGCGGCAATGACGATGTCCTGAAACCGCCGCACCCGATTGTCCGATGGACGACGATACTCTGAACCTGGAAACGGGTTAAACGGAATGAGGTTGATCTTGCACGGCAGCCCCTGAAGGATACGGGTCAGTTCTGCCGCATCTTCCAGAGAATCGTTAATGCCATCCAGCAGTATGTACTCAACCGTGACCGTCCGCTTTTCCCCAAGGCCGGCCGCATAAGCTCGACTCGCCTCAAGCAGCATACTGATGGGGTACTTGCGGTTGATGGGCACGAGTTCGTTGCGCAGGGCATCGTTGGACGCGTGAAGCGAAATGGCGAGCGACGCATCGGTCGTCTCTGCCATACGATAGATGCCGGGAACAACCCCAGCGGTTGACAGCGTCACCCGGCGCTTCGAGATGCCGTAACCGAGATCATCCATCATGACGCTGATCGCAGTGGCCACATTGTCAAAGTTGAGCAACGGTTCACCCATGCCCATGAGCACGACATTAGTAACGACCCGGTCACGATCGGGATATGCATCGGCCAGCACACGGCGGGCAATGCGCACCTGCGCGACAATCTCACTGGCGGTGAGGTCACTGTTGTAGCCCTGCTTGCCTGTCGAGCAGAAACTGCAATCGAGCGCACAGCCGACCTGGGATGAAACGCAGAGCGTGCCGCGTCCGGGTTCCGGGATGAACACCATCTCGATGGCAGAGCCTGAACGCGCCTTCAGCAGCCATTTGCGCGTGCCATCGGTTGACTGCAGATCCTTCAGGATTGCTGGTTCTTCGATCGACCCGATGGTGGAAAGGCGATCCCGCAGAGCTCGGCTGATGTCGGTCATTTCCTGGAAGTCGTTGACGTCCCGGTGGTGCAGCCACTTCATGATCTGCTCCACGCGGTACGGCTTCTCCCCCATCTCCGCCATCAGGGCGAGCATCCCTTCCCGATCCAGGCCCAGAAAATTGACAGCAGGGGATGGATCGCCCTGACCGATCACCGATTTTCCATCGGCTGCAGCAGATGGAAGATCTGAGGCTTCAACCGACGCGCTTTCTGGCAGTTCACCAGGCACTTCACCTGGCATTTGACCTGGCATTTCACGAGGAGGAATTTCACGAGACATGAGGAGGAGGTTCTCGAAGAGCGACTTAGGGCTAACGATCACAAAGCTGGTCAGGCGTGAAGAAGTACGCGATCTCTCGTTCGGCCGAGGCCGGCGCGTCAGAGCCGTGTACCGCATTGGCGGTCATCGAGTCCGCGAAGTCCCGGCGGATTGTCCCGGGATCCGCCTGCTCCGGATTGGTGGCACCCATGAGTTCGCGGTTGCGGGAGATGGCTTCGTCGCCCTCAAGCACCTGGACAATAACCGGGCCAGACGTCATGTACTCCACCAGCTCGCCGTAAAATGGCTTGCCCTCATGCTCGGCGTAAAAGCCCTTCGCCCTGTCTTCGCTCAGACGTTCCATACGCGAAGCGACAATCCGCAGACCCGCTTTTTCAAACCGGGAAACGATCTCGCCAATCACATTCTTGGCGACCGCGTCGGGTTTGATAATGGAAAATGTTCGCTGCGTCGCCATTGTTTTGTGCTCCGTCTGGTCCGCGGTGTACAGGTACCGCCTTAGGTTAATCTTGAAGGGTGTTGGTCACCGCTACTCATCTGGCTTGTTCCCGATTCTGCTCGTCAAAAACAGACGCGAGCCACCATCTGATACCGCCGCCCGCCATTTCAGGCGTCCGCGATTGCAGGTGATTTGATCGGGTTTGGCGGGACTCGAGCATTATACGCCAAACCGCCGGATTCACAGCGTTACTTCCCCAGCAATTGGCTCGCGTCGGGCAACCGTTGCCCTCTTCGAACGCCACCGCTCAGATCTCTTGTCCATTGCCTGGGGCGTCAATCCCTTTCTTCGATCCAGGCCATCTGGATCGCTTCGAGCACTCGCTCACCACACCGTTCCGGGTCGTCATCGAAACCCTGCAGCGCCATCACCCATTCGCGGAGGTCCGTGAACCGTACCGAGAGAGGGTCCACATCCTCGTGGGCTTCCGACAGCTCGATCGCTATGTCGTTTACGTCAGTCCACTTCATTGCTCTCTCCTTTTACTACACGCCGTTAGGACGCCCGGTCTGATCAAGCGATAGGCCTGATCAAGCGATACGGCTGCTCAAGCGTTTGGTCTGCCGAGCGTCTGGTCTTCCTCGGCGCCTGATCTGCTAAGCATCGCAATACCTGCGCTATCACAGACGCCGCGCCGATGTCCCCGCACGCGCATCCACCGTCAATGATTCTCGGACACCTGGTTGATCGTGTATTTCGGTATCTCGATCACGAGATCTTCGTCGCCGACCTCAACTTGGCAACTGAGCCGCGAGTCCGGCTCAAGGCCCCACGCCTTATCCAGCAAGTCATCTTCGGTTTCATCTGACTCTTCCAGCGAGTCGAAGCCCTCGCGCACGATCACGTGGCATGTTGTGCAGGCACAGGCCATCTCACAGGCGTGCTCAATGCTGACACCCGCGGCGAGCGCCACTTCGATCAGCGTGTCGCCGGGTTCGGCTTCGATGACAGCGCCTTCCGGGCAACGCTGCTCGTGGGGAAGGATCACAATAGTCGTCATGACGGGTTTCCTGCCTGGCTGGTTGTTTCGTCGTCCCCCGGTGAGTCCGATGGCTCACCGTCGGCAAACTCGTCTATCTGATGGCCCGCAAGCAAGCGTCGAACACTCGCGTCCATCCGGCGTCCGGCAAAGTCTTCGCTCATCCGTCCCAGGGACTCGGTCGCCGCGACGATCGCATCCTTGTCGTCCGCGTCCGCCAGTGCCCGCAGATCAGCCGCTCGGGCTCGCAATGTTGAGTATTCCTGCGCCGACAGCAGCGATTCGCCATCCGCGGCGAGCGCATTGTCGAGCGCATCAGCAACCTGCAGCCCATTGACCCTCGCCTCCGCCACTGCCCGTGCTCCGGCATCGACGCCAGCGTTGTCAAACGACGCTCGAAGCATCGTCAGAATCTCGTCTTCTTCCAACCCGTAGGTCGGCTTCACCTCAACGCTCGCCGCCACACCGGTGCTCCCCTCTGTTGCCGAAACCGCCAACAATCCATCCGCGTCCACCTGGAACAAGACCTCGATCCGCGCAGCGCCGGCTACCATCGGCGGTATGCCGGTCAACTCAAAGCGCGCAAGGGAGCGACAGTCATCGACGAGTTCCCGTTCGCCCTGCAGCACATGGATGAGCATCGCCGTCTGGCCATCCTTGAAGGTCGTGAATTCCTGTGCGCGCGCAACTGGAATGGGCGTATTCCGGTGGATGACTTTCTCAGTCAGGCCGCCCATCGTCTCAAGTCCGAGCGACAGTGGAAGCACGTCCAGCAGCAGCATTTCATCGTCCGACTTGTTGCCCGCCAGCACGTTCGCCTGGGCGGCGGCGCCAATCGCGACCACACGATCCGGATCGATGTCTGCCTTCGGTGCCGCGCCGAAGTAGGCCGTCACCCGTTCGCGGACAAGCGGCACGCGCGTGGAGCCTCCGACCAGTACCACGCTCGAAATGTCAGCCAGATCCACACTCGCGTCACGCACGCACCGCCGACAGGCGCGGATAGAGTCGTCAATAAACGGCGA
>Ga0115002_10004084_pt1 | contig 17875 bp, 14 predicted proteins | sample ArcticOcean_MG_C_8_FD_89576 | JGI IMG/M metagenome (GOLD analysis project Ga0115002, IMG submission 89576) | Marine microbial communities from western Arctic Ocean - ArcticOcean_MG_CB11_86 | ecosystem: Environmental > Aquatic > Marine > Oceanic | place: Arctic Ocean: Canada Basin | collected... | reverse complement strand
GTCCATCACCGACACGACCTTCGCACTACAGTTCCCGCACATGCTGATCATTCACGCCGTCCTCGAACATGACGTGAGCCTGGAAGACGTGGCGCAGTCTCGGCGGGTAGTTGCGCCTTCGGGAACTGTTGTGTGGCGGCTACCGGAATAATCGAACTAGCCGTGCTGTGGCAGGTGACGGACTACCGGAGCTGAAGGCGCGTGTTGATCGGATGATCCCTGGACGCGAAACGACCCCTCCGGAGTGCAAAGAGGCCGTTTTTCAAAGTCGGTTGGTATACAACATGGTGTACATGCCGTATCCACAGGCCAATTGGTCAAACATTCGTCACGTTTGGTTTAGGAGTGGTGGGCGGTACAGGACTCGAACCTGTGACCTCCTGCGTGTGAGGCAGGCGCTCTAACCAGCTGAGCTAACCGCCCGGAATCCTGAACCGACCCCGAGTTGGACCGTGTTGGTCCTCGCTACTTTGTTCTCGTTAGTGGGAAGTGGTGGCAACACCTGGACTTGAACCAGGGACCTGACGCTTATGAAGCGCCCGCTCTAACCGACTGAGCTATGTTGCCATTTCTCCGTGCGTTCTCTCGGCCAACAGGCCAATACAGAATGGTATCCCCGGCCTTGAATACCCGTCAACGGTTGTCACACCTGCGCCTGGACCTGATTTTTCGGAGGGGCCGGCTTCGGTTTGATCTGGTGGTGGGGTTCAACGCCTCCCAATTCAAGCCTCAGTAAGGCTATAGTCTCCGCTCTTGCCGCCTGACTTTCTTAGCAGCCGAACGTCACCGATCTTCATACCGCGGTCGGCCGCCTTGCACATGTCATAGATGGTGAGCGCAGCTACGCTTACTGCGGTTAACGCTTCCATCTCTACACCGGTTTTATACGTAGTTTTAGTCGTTGCGGTGATATCGATTCGGTCGTCCGCTGACGTGTCGTCGAACTCGACCACCACTTGTGTAAGCGGTAACGGGTGGCACAGAGGAATTAATGAAGATGTGTTCTTGGCCGCCATCACCCCGGCCACTCTTGCCACGGCGATAACGTCGCCTTTCTCGAATCCACCGGCCCGGATCAGCTCCAGCGTCTTCGGCTGCATCGTGATCGAGCCACCGGCTATGGCGACACGTTCGGTTTCCGCTTTATCGCCTACATCGACCATGCGCGCAGCACCGGTCTCGTCCAGGTGGGTCAGTCTGGGCTCGGGTTCGTTATCGGCGGCACCCTCGGAGCCCTTCGCTTTGCGGGTCTTCGTTCTGGATACCGGGGGCTTCGCAGGAGCAGAAGCGGGAACTGGCTCTTGAGTCTCCGGGATCCCTAACGTCGACTGGATCGGTTCCGGGCGTCCGTCTCTGATTGCTTCCGCCGCGCCGACCGCGAGTCGGTCCGCACGTTCGTTTTCCGGGTGCCCGGCGTGTCCCTTTACCCATTGCCAGGTCACACGTCGCTCACCAACGGCCCGGTCCAACTCAGCCCACAGGTCTTGATTCACCTTTCGCTTCCAGCCCTTGGTCATCGTGTTGATGACGTACGAGCTATCGCTTGTGACCAGCACCTCAGACCCGGGCGGCGTCTTGTCCAGACCCCGGACCACCGCCGTCATTTCCATGCGGTTGTTGGTGGTGTGCTGGTCTCCGCCTGACAGATCCAGATCGTCCTCGCCGTCAGGGCGGAGTACAGCGCCCCATCCTCCCGGTCCGGGGTTTCCAAGGCATGATCCGTCTGTGAACAGTCGATAACTCAAAGTGATTTAGTCCGGGTGGCGCCAGATAACGGTTCGGATCGTATTACAGGCGCATAAGCGTGTTTATAAGGCTGAAAGCTTATCGTGTTCCGGCAAGAAACTCGCAAACGCCGATATACTCGATTGCTTCCCTTCGTCGATTTGGACCGACAACAGGGACTCCCATTTGTACGCGAAACGGCTGATTTATGACTGAGATTCGAGTAGATAGCGAAATAACGCTCAGGTCGCCCGGTATAACGGACGCCGAGGGTTTATTCGCGTTGATCGACTCCAATCGAGATCACCTTGGACGTTGGTTGCCCACCCTGGTGGCGGTGCAAACAATAGATCAGGAGCGCGGCTGGCTTCAGGAGCGGATCGATGGACAGGGGGCGGAGAAGCCCCTCCTTATTGTTGTCGACCAACAGATCGTCGGCGTGATCGGCGCGGAAATCCAGGAACAGAATTCCGCCGCCGAAGTCGGATACTGGCTGGCAGAGGGCCAGCAAGGGCGCGGTATCACGACACGGTCATGTGCTGCGATGGTCGACGAGCTTTTGCGCGCGCAGGGTATGAACCGGGTCGTTATCCGGGCTTCGGTGGACAATACGCGCAGCCGAGCGATCCCTGAGAGGCTTGGCTTCATCCACGAAGGCGTGGAAAGGCAGGCCGTCAAGCTGCCCAACGGGTACGTGGACATGGCGGTGTATTCGATGCTGGCGTCCGAGTGGCGCGGCGCGCAGGAGATGGGATACGTCGACCCGTCCGGTCGGCCGTTGACCTTTGGCGCTCCACCTATCTTGATCGACAATCAGATGATGCTTCGGCGCCCCCGTGGAGATGACGCGGAGGAGTTGTACTCACTACTGGATTCGAATCGGGATCGGCTTGAGTGGTGGTCGGGCTGGTCTGCACGCTTGCGGACCGAGGACGACGCGGTAGCGCTGATCCGATCTTCAATCCGGCACGACAGTGATCTGGGATCCCCCCTGTTCGTCTACGACTCTGGTGAACTCGTGGGAGCGGTAAACGTAGAGCAGGCCTCCACTTTGAACTCAGGGGACGCCGGAAGCGCCGAATTTAAGGGCATCACGGCAGACGTTCGTTACTGGATTGGCGGGGAGTGGGAAGGCCGAGGCTTGATGATTCGCGCCTGCAGGGCCGCCGTCGACGCCGCCATCCCACACTTTGAGTTAGACGGGGTAACAATCCACACCGGTGCAGGAAATATGCGGGCACGAGCCCTTGCTGAGAGGCTTGGCTTCAAGATGCACAGGGTAGATCGCGGCGCATCGGCCACCGAGGACGTAATCGTCTACTCGGTGTCGGCGCTGGACTGGGCCAAGAGCGCCAATAGCAAAGGGGCCAGATAACCCAGATAACCGGGATCAACCGCCTATCTGGTACATCTCTATCTTGCCCTTTTTGCGACGGATCTTCCTGATGCCCTCTGGGACCGGTGCGCCGGTTGTTCGTGTTGACGCCGCACCGTCCACGATCGTCGGATCCTGTCCCGCCTGAAAGGCCCTTAATTCCGAATAACGGTCTTTTCTCGTCGACCAGATTCCCGTCATCATCTCGAGCATTTCGGCATCACTGGCGCCAGCCCGCAGTGGACCCTTGAGGTCTTTTCCACCTGCGGCGAAGAGACATGTCACGAGCTGACCGTCGGTGCTTAGCCGGGCACGGGTGCAATCACCACAGAACGGTTCAGAGACAGATGAAATGATTCCGATCTCGCCCGATCCATCGTCGTACGACCAGCGAGTCGCTACCTCTCCCGGGTAACCGGGTGCGGAACGGGTGATTGGGAACTCGGCGTTGATCGCTTCGGCGATCTCGGATGCCGTTACTACGGCGTCTGCGTCCCACGAATTTACCGTGCCGACGTCCATGAACTCAATAAATCTAACGATGTGACCGGTGCCTTTGAAGTGACGTGCCAGATCCACGATCGTGTGATCGTTGACACCCTTCTGTACGACGGCGTTGATCTTGATCGGGTTCAGCCCAACCTCTTCAGCCGCTGCGATCCCGGCGAGAACGCGCTCGGTACCGAAATCGCGGCCGTTCATCGACTTATAGACGTCTTCATCCGTGGTGTCGAAGCTCACCGTCACTCTGGACAGGCCCGCTTTTTTGAGCGTTTCTGCCTGGTCGGCAAGAAGATATCCGTTTGTCGTCAGGGCGATATCTTCGATACCGTCCAGCGCTATGAGATTCTCTATCAGGCCGGGTAGGCCCATACGAAGCAACGGTTCGCCGCCCGTTAGCCTTATCTTGCGTACGCCGATCTGTGTAAACAACCGGGCCAGCCTGATGATCTCCTCAAACGTGAGAATCTCTGGCTTTGGCAGGAACTCGTATCGCTCGCCGTAAATTTCGGCCGGCATGCAGTACGGGCAGCGGAAGTTGCAACGGTCTGTGACCGAAATCCGTAGATCGCGCAGATGACGACCAAAAACGTCGGGCGGGCCGTCGACTCTATCGAGTGTCATGAAGTCCAATTGTACGACGAGTGGATGAGATTACCGAGCAGGTCGCTCGACTTAACTCAAGTTTCCACTTGTTTAGTTACTTACTGCTTACACGCAGCCAAGGCCACGTCCCTGTCATAAGACCAGAAACGGCTTCTCTCAAGCCAGCGTTTTCAGATACGAAACTGCTTCTCTTGTCGCTATTCCACGATGACTTATGACGTCCTTCTCCGACGCGGACATCTCCGCCATTGTGCGCCGCTCGCCGACCAGCCAGAAGATCGAATCGTAGCCGAAACCTCCATCGCCTATCGGCCCATGTGCTATCGCACCCTCGCATGCTCCCTCAAAAAGCTGAACCTCACCCCCGGTCGCCCGGCCGACGATAGCTATCAGAGCGCGATAGCGCGCCTGCCGGTCCCAACCCGGAACATCTACCATCTCTTCCAGCATTCGGTCTCGACCTTCTTCATCCGTCTGGCCGGGTCGAACATATCGAGCGGAATGAACCCCGGGCCGACCGTTCAACGCATCGACCTCGATGCCCGAGTCGTCGGCCAGCGTTAGCTCTCCACTTCCGGCGTGATATTGCTCTGCCTTGAGTTGCGCGTTTTCGGCGAAGGTCGTTCCCGTCTCTTCGACCTCGATCTCGATGCCAAGATCATCTAGCGACATCACATTGAACGGCAGGCCATCAAGTAACTGCCGGAACTCACGCACCTTCCCGGGATTACGTGTGGCTATAACGAGTATCGGAGATTCGTTGATTGTCATAGGACTAAATTATCCACGGGTGCTACGCCGGTGACCAGTCTCACCTGTAGCTTTTAACTGCTGCACCTATGGTTGTTTCGATCGGATCGCCCGACGGGTGAACTGACGCTTAATGACCTCACTAACTTTTGTATTTCAGATTACGTTCTTGTGTTGCAGCGTCATATGGCACCTGCTATCCTTTCGCCGATTGTTCAAAAAAGCACGAATGGCAATCCGCAAGCTGCCGAACCTTATTTCTTCCGGTTCCGTTCACTGCTCTGACGAAGGACCCATTTCTCCGCAATGAACTTGCGTCGTTTGCTGCGCCCCGTGCGCTCGCGCTTCCTGTTTCTATTCACTGTTGCTCCGGCCCTACTGGTCGCGTGTAACAAAGAGGACGCCCAGTCGACCTTTGGGACCAGTGGTCCCATTGCCGACACACAGGCGAATCTCTTCATATTCATCTTCTGGATAGCAGTACTGGTATTCGTGCTCGTTCAGGGCGCTTTGATCTACTCAGTCCTGAAGTTCCGGCGACGGGGTTCTGATGACTCATTGCCGGCCCAGATACACGGCAACAGCAAGCTGGAAATTATCTGGACCATCATCCCGGTATTTATTTTGATCGCCATCGCCATTCCGACGGTGAAGATTATTTATGACCACGAAGAGCCACCCACAAACGAAGGCCCAGTGCTGGACATCAGTATCCGAGCTCACCAGTGGTGGTGGGAGATCGAGTACCCGGGTGAGGATGTAGTAACGTCGAACGAGATCCACATTCCTGTCGGGCAGTGGGTCAACTTCACGATGCACTCCGACGATGTCATCCATAGTTTCTGGGTGCCAAAGCTGGCCGGAAAACTGGACATAGTTCCTGGAGATGTCCGCGAGATAAACATGAAGGCGGACGAGGCAGGATTCTTCTTTGGACAGTGCGCAGAGTTCTGCGGCGAGGCCCATGCCAAGATGCGTTTCCGTGTCAAGGCTGAAGAACCCGCAGAGTTCCAGGAATGGCTGGACTCCATGCGAAGGCCACCCGTTGAGCTCGTCAGCAGCGATGCGATTGCCGGTCAGTCATTGTTCGCCGCCAACTGCAGCACATGTCACTCCACAAACACCTGGCAGGCTCCCGCCGCACGTAATGAACGCACCCGGCTCGCCGGATTGCGCTCGGCCTACTTGGACAACCAGGAAGATGCCGTCGTCATCGCTGCGCCAAACCTGACGCACTTTGGCACCCGAGAAACCCTCGGTGCCGGCCTGATCGATCTGAACGCTGAGAACCTCATTGAATGGATCGCCAACCCTGACGACATCAAGGAAGGCACCCGAATGAAGGAGCTGGCTGTTCCGTATCGGAACAACTCGCTGTCCTCGGATGATGTCCGGCAAATTGCGGCCTACCTGCTAGAACTGAAGCCGGTTGCTGCCGATGCTGTAATGGAACCCGCCGGGGGTTCTAGCGGCACCGCGATTGAACGCGGTGCCGCTACCTTTGCAGGGAACTGTTCCGGCTGCCACTCAACTGGTGCGGACCCTGTTGTCGGGCCGGGCCTGGCTGGAGTTTCGTCACGTGGTGACGATGCCTATATCCGTCAATCCATTGTTGAGCCGGGAGCGGTCATCGTTGACGGCTTCCCGCCTGCCATGCCCTCCGGCTTCGGCACGACACTGTCTACGGAACAACTCGACGACCTTATCGCTTACCTGAAGTCACTCTAGGAAATTGGTGGTGCGGCAGGCGCACGGCACCCTGTTTGAAAGCAGGACCGCCCAAGCCCCATACACCGGAGGCCATAGTTGACCACGATCGCTTTTCCAACGTTGATCAGACGCCCGACCAGCTACACAGGCTTGTGGAGCTGGATTGGCACGGTTGACCACAAGCGTATTGGCACCATGTACGGTGTCACAGCGTTCCTGTACTTCCTGATTGGCGGGGTCGAAGCCCTGATAATCAGGGCCCAGCTTGCTCAGGCCGAGAGCGACCTGATCTCGCCCGAGCTCTTCAACCAGCTCTTCACGATGCACGGCACCACGATGGTGTTCCTGGTCGTGATGCCGATGTCAGCTGCGTTCTTCAACTGGATGATTCCGTTGATGATTGGCGCACGTGACGTTGCGTTCCCAAGACTTAACGCATTCAGCTACTGGACCTTCCTGTTTGGTTCGATCTTCCTGAACTTGAGCTTCGTCCTTGGCGGAGCGCCTGACGCCGGCTGGTTTGGCTATGCCAACCTGACCGGAAACACCTACAGCCCGGGCGACGGGGTGACCTTCTGGGCGCTCGGCCTCACAACGCTGGGTGTTGCGTCGCTGGCGGCGTCGTTCAACTTCGTCGTCACTATCCTGAACATGCGGGCGCCGGGCATGAGCCTGATGAAGATGCCGGTGTTCGTCTGGATGGCGTTGATTACGAGCGTCCTGATGGCGCTTGCGATGCCGATCATCGCCGTCGCCCTTATTCAACTCTCACTGGACCGTGTATGGGACACGAACTTCTTTAACCCGGCAGCCGGGGGCGACCCGGTTCTGTGGCAGCACCTGTTCTGGCTGTTCGGCCACCCCGAGGTGTACATCCTGATCCTCCCGGCGATGGGTATCGTTTCTGAAACCCTGCCGGTGTTCTCCAGAAAACCTCTGTTTGGTTATCCGGCAGTCGTTTTCGCTGGTGCCGTTATCGGATTCATGGGCTGGTTCGTATGGAGCCACCACATGTTCACCGTCGGCCTTGGCCCTGCCGCCAACTCCGCGTTCGCCATATCAACGATGTTGATCGCGGTTCCAACGGGAGTGAAGATCTTTAACTGGATCGCCACGACCTGGGGCGGCAAGTTAAATCTCAACGTATCGATGCTGTTCTCGCTCGGGTTCATCGCCATGTTCATCATCGGCGGCCTGAGTGGTGTTACCCACGCTTCACCGCCGACAGACGCACAGCAGCAAGACACCTACTACATCGTCGCCCACTTCCATTACGTCCTGTTTGGTGGAGCCATCCTGGGACTGTTCGCCGGTGGCTACTACTGGTGGCCAAAGATGACGGGCAAGAGGCTTGGTGAGAAGTTGGGTAAGTGGCACTTCTGGTTGATGATTATCGGCTTCAACCTGACGTTTGGCCCGATGCATTGGCTTGGACTAAACGGCATGCCCAGACGAATCGCTACATATGCAGACGGACTTGGCTGGGAGATGAGCAATGCCATCGCCTCTGCCGGTGCGATGCTCCTGGCATTCAGCGTGCTGCTTTTCATCATCAACGTGATACGCACGATCTCTAGTACACAGGAATCTGAAGACGACCCGTGGGACGCCCGGACGCTTGAGTGGTCCATCCCCTCACCGCCGCCGGCATACAACTTCGCCCGCATTCCGCAGGTCAAATCACTGGACGATTTCTGGTACACCAAGCACCCGGAGCTCCTTCATGACAAGCGCGGTGAAGAGGCAGCGGCGGAGCCGGACACGCACGGCGGTGGAAGTATCCACCTGCCGGATATGTCCTACTACCCCTTCATCACATCGATTGGTGTTGCTGTCGGAGTGGCCGGGTTCATGGACATACTGGTTGAACTACCCGGAACAAACATTCAATTCCCGTGGCTTACCACCGTGGGTATCGTGATCGGTTTATGGGGCCTAATTGGCTGGACATTTGAACCGGTTTCGGAAGAAGGTGGACACTAACTGTCCCCTGACCGGAGATACCGACGGATGATCGAACTCACGGATGATCGAACTCACGAAGGATTAAGGGAAGCGAAATTGGCGCAAGCCGCCGTAGCACAAGAACAGCACGGTCACGTAGCTGATACGAATACCGGCATAAGCAACCGCAAGTTGCTTATGTGGGTGTTCTTGGCGTCTGACTGCCTATTCTTTGGATCATTCATCGCCACCTACCTGGTGTACAGGAATGAGAGCCTTGTCGGGCCGTACCCGAACGAGATTCTGGATATTCCACTCACCTCTGTCAGCACATTCGTCCTCTTGATGAGCAGTCTGGCGATGGTTCTGGCGCTCAACTACGTCCAGAAAGACAAGCTGGGATTGGCCCGTTTCTGGCTACTTGCCGTTGTGGTACTGGGCCTGGGTTTCCTTGGTTTCCAGGTGTTCGAGTTCATGACCTTCGTAGACGAAGGCCTGACTATCCACCAGAATCTGTTCGGCACCACGTTCTTCATCCTCACAGGGTTCCACGGCCTTCACGTGTTCGTCGGCGTCCTTTGGTTACTGGGCATGTTCTTCGCCCACTCTAGGGGAGCGCTCACAAGCCGCTCCGCTGAAGATCTTGAAATGGCGGGTCTTTACTGGCACTTCGTTGACATCGTGTGGATCGTTATTTTCACGGTTATATACCTGATCGGCTATTCCGATGGTGAAGGTGTCAAGACGATCGAACACGCCGCAACGCTAATCGGGGGTTAACGGACAGAGTTATGGCAAACCCGATATCAAGACTCTGGAGCAAGATCTTCTACCACGGTGGCAACCGCCACTTCCTGCTTCCAAACGTAGACGCTGCTCACCCGGACCCGCCAAACGAAGGGCCCTTCGGCGATGCCGGACCAGTTGTCGCTGGTTGGCTAAATGGTCTGACCTATGGCGACAAGGTTGCGACGCCGATTTTCTACACCATCGTCGGTGCGATCTTGGCGATCCTGACCGTACTCGAAGTATGGTTCTTCACACTTGATGATGGTTTCGGGGTCCTGTTCGTTCCCACGATGCTTGTCTTGGCGCTCGCCAAGTTCATCATTGTTGTGGCATTCTTCATGCACCTGAGATTCGACAAGAGCCTGTTGTCGCTGATATTTGCGGCCGGGTTCGTCATAGCTATCGCCATCTTCATGATTTTTCTCTCAATTCAGGACAAGGTGAACCCGGCTCCGCTGATCGCCCCGTAAGGGAGTTCGCGGGTCTAGGGTTCTAGTTCTGGGTCCTGGTTCCTTGGTTCTGGTTTTGGCGCACGGCAAACAAAACCAGAAATGATGACCGGTCCTCTTGTCTAGAGATCACAGACCCTGAATCGAGATCTCTGAACCAACAAACTCCCTAGATATGATCGGGGAAACCTGTCCGTGCCCCTCCTGCACCTCAGCGGCGAGAACCGTGAACCGCTCGACTCGTTTGCCGCGTTCTGGGGCGAGTGGACGATCATGTCCCCGGTTACGATTGTTCTCGCGTTCCTACTCGGCGCATACCTGTTCGGTCTGCACCGGCTGAACTCCCGGGCGAACCGCGCTGACGCATCGTCTATATCTGCCGGGCGCATCGCCCTGACGCTGCTCGGCTTCTCCGCACTTACGTTCTCGTTGGTTGGACCGGTTGACGCTCTGGCGGAAGACCAGTTCTTCCTGCACATGATCCAGCACCTGCTGCTGACACTCATTGCCGCGCCGTTGCTGCTGGCTGCAAGCCCCGTAGCGGTCTATCTGTGGTCTCTACCGAGCGATATCCGTTACACCGTTGCGGGATCGCTCGCACGGCGTGGCAAGGTCAGTCGAGTGATGCGGAAGCTCACCTTCCCCAAGGCGGCGATCGTCATATACATCCTTACGATGTACGTATGGCATCTGCCGACTATGTACGAGGCGGCGATCCATAGCGAGCCGCTCCATTACTTCGAGCACCTGATGTTCTTCGGCGTCGGCGTGATGTTCTGGTGGCCTGTCGCCGGCCCGGCTCCGGTGCGCTCACACCTGTCGTACCCACAGCGTCTGCTCTACATCATGTTGGCCTTCACTCCAAGCGCAGCCCTCGGCGCGTTCCTGACGCTGGTCGATAGCACCCTGTATAAGCATTACGAGGCCACACCGATGCACTGGGGAATCGAAGCATGGGAAGATCAAACCATCGGCGGGTTAATCATGTGGGTGCCCGGCGGCTTCATCCTGCTCGGCGCAGCGACGGTTTTGTTCTTCAAGTGGTATGAGTCTGAATCGAGGGGCTCTCGATACAAGCCGCGGGTCCATCCGAGGCAATAGCCGACCGGCGGCCAACGCCGTTCCGTTCTTTTCCGTTCTTCCAAATTCTGGCTCTCAGCTTCTGGCGATCACTAGCCCAGAGTCTGCTAAACTCGGGGTTCGCTACACACTGCGCCGCGAGCATCTACCGACGGGCATAAGACGACGGGCATAAGATCGTGGCCTCTTTTCTCATCAGGAAGGCCAACGCATGGCGAAATCACGCGATAAATCCAAACGCGAGACTAAGAAAAAGAAGACCAGCAGTCGCAAAAACTCCGTGACGCTTAGCTCCGCCCCGGTTCCGCCACCCGAGCCGCCACGCGTCGATCGACGCAGACGACCTGTCGAGGACGACGAATAGAGTCGGCCGGGCTGACATAGCCTGATTACAACAAATCCGGACTTGCCCTATTCAGATGCGTTACCAATGTTTTCGGCGCACGTTACGGGCACGCTTCAAGGCGTGGGGTTTCGCGCATGGCTCAGGCACAAGTCGCTGCGCCTCGGCCTGAGCGGCCACGTCCGCAACCTGTCAGATGGCTCGGTAGAGGTTGTCGCTTCGGGCGAGCAGATAAGCGCTCGACCAGCTACTCGTCTTACTCGAGAGCGGCCCTCCCGGAGGGGTCGTTACGGCGTTGACTGTCGAATGGCTAGACGTCGATATGGCGCGAGCCGAAGCCCATAGTTCCCAGAACCCCCAAAACTTAAAGGGAATCTCCGGGTTCGAGATCAGATTTTAGCGGCCAGGTTCCGTTATTTCTTAACAGGAACCCGAGCAATGCTGTACGAGTTTTCGCTCTCAACCAGCTTGATGAGCAGTTCGTCGGACAGGTCCTTCATGTAGAGGACGCTGGACCAAGCAGTTCCAAGACCGTCTCGAATCTCTTCAGCGGTCATCCGTTTGTTCCCGTTGGCAAGCAAAAGCCGGAACACAGCCTCGGTCAGCGGGGTTCCGGGGAGCAGATAGTCGGGCTTGACCGAGCAGCATGAGGCGATTTCCTTCATGTGCTCTTTGGCGTCACCGATCACGACTTCCATTTCGTCCAGCACTTGCTGGCACTGCCAGCAGCGTCGATTTCGCACGGTAAATGCAAAAGACTTCCCGGACGCGCCAAACGCCTTTACGTCAATTGCGTAACGGTGGAGTACGGCCGGAGCCGTCAGTTCATCGCTCATATCGGTGCTCCCGGGATCTTCTGGTACTAGAGAATTGCTGATGCCCGTCGTCCGGTGATCGGGCGAATGGCCAAAAATCGATTATGCAAGTGTTCAGGCTAGAACACGTCTTCCGGCCAGTCCAGCATTTGAACGGTGGCCGTTTCGCCTGCGTTGAGTCGTGCGCGGTCGTCGGGACAGATGGCCAGGCCGTTGGCCCGGGCCATTGATGTCAGAACGCCGGAACTCTGATTACCCGTCGTCCTAGCGTGATATTCGCCGTTCTTCCGATACACGACAACACGAGCGTACACCCGACGTCCATCAAAGTTGGTTACGGGATCATCGAGAATTGCCTCGACCGTTGGCCGTGGCGCAAGGTCTTTACCCATCATGACTCGTATGGCGGGACGAGCAAACTGCTCGAACGCGACGAGGGCGCTGACCGGGTTTCCCGGCAGCCCAAGATGCGGCACCCGGCGTCCGTCAGGGGCGTCCAGTGCGCCGAAGGCCAGCGGTTTGGCCGGACGCATGCGCACGGACCACAGGGCGATCTCTCCACGTCGTGCCAGGACATCTTTGACGAAGTCGTAGTCTCCCTTGGATACGCCAGCCGTGGTGATGACCATATCGGCATCGAGAGCCAGTACAAGCGCTTCCTCGACAGAAGCCTCTGTGTCACGGGCGACGCCGATCACGCGGGGGACGCCGCCCAAGGCGCTGATAGATGCGGCAACAGAGTAGTTGTTGGAGTTGTAGATCTTGCCGGGCTCATGCGCCTCTCCCGGTTCAAGTAGTTCGTCCCCTGTGGCCAGCACAGCGACTACAGGCCGTCGCATGACTGGCACCGTGACCATGCCGAGTGAAGCGGCTACACCGAGCCCTGAGGCACGTAAAACGACTCCCACTTCAAGGACCGTCTCGCCTATACGAACATCCTCGCCCGCAGACCTGATGTTCTCCCCGTCTTCTGCGGCGAGTTTTACTTTGACCGAATCCATCGAACCACCGGCATCTCGACGGTCGACTTCGTCGGTGTCTTCAAATGCGACCACGGTGTCTGCGCCGTCAGGCACCGGGGCGCCGGTCATGATGCGCAATGCAGTCCCGCGTATTACCGTTTGATCTGACACGGTTCCGGCCGGTATGTGCCCGATAACCCGAAGTTCCACCGGCGAATCTCCGTCGGCGCCGACAAGGTCTGCGGCGCGCAGGGCGTATCCGTCCATCGCAGAGTTATCAAGCGGTGGGATGTTGATCGGGGCGACCAGCGGCTCCGCCAGCACCTGCCCGAGCGCCTCCAAGAGAGGCACGTCTACGGCGGGGAGGGGTGCAAAAAAGGTCAGAATTCTCTCAAGAGCCTCTTCTACATCCAGCATCTCTGCGTCGTAGTGGTGGCGATGGGGTCGTTCGTGGGCGTGTTCTTGGTGCATATGAAATTCAGAGTTGTTTGCGGCAGAAGGTGTGTCCGGCGGTTGGGTCCAGTTTACAGTCATCACGGCCCGTGAGGGTTCGGCCCGGTCTGGACCAATACCGGGTTACTGGGTCCTCAACTCTGCCCCAAAGTTGTGTTCGAGCGCTCGGAGTATCGAGTTCTCGGCTTTGATGAGTTCGTCGGCCGTAAGGGTGCGATCTGCTGCCTGGTAAACGACTCTGACGGCCAGAGATTTCTTTCCCGACGGGATTGCGTCGCCCTGGTAGACATCGAAAACCGTGGCGTTAACGACTAGCCGATTGCGCTCTGCAAGTGCCAGTACGTCGGCCGCAGGTACGGAGTCGTCGATCAACAGGGCCAGGTCTCGAGAGGAGTCCGGGAATCTGCCGAACGGCGTGTAGTCCTGCTGTCCCAGTGACTGGAGTTCCGGGAGCTTTGAAATAGCCTCAACATCCAACTCGAACATTGCCACCGGCGACACCTCTATGTCGAAGGCCGACAGAATATCCGAGGCGACTTCGCCAAGGACACCGATAACTGCACGTCCTGCGGAAGGGATGACTATCTGTGCGCATCGGCCGGGTTCGAACGTCGTTTCCTCTACCGGCACAAAGCTGGCGACCACGCCAAACTCAGCAAGCAACGATTCAACGATGCCTTTGCCGTCGTAAAAATCTGACGACTCTGGCTCGCCAGACATCCAATCCAGATCAGATCTGGGGCCTGCGACTACGCCGACGAACTTTTCTAGCTCGTTGGGAAGGCCAACACCCTCTCCACGGTCAAGGTAAACCCGTCCGGATTCGAACATCCGGAGCGGTCCACGCCATGTACGTGCGTTGCCTCCAAGTACGCTGAGGATGCTGTGGCGGAGTGTAGTCCGCAACGTGGCCTGTTCAGCCGAGAGTGGGTTCATCACCCGAAGTGGCTCAAGACCGTGCTCCGGTGGCCGGGCACGTGCCTCGGCCTCCGGCGTGGTCAGCGAGTAGGAGATTGTTTCCTGCATGCCGAAAGAGGACAGGATGTCTTTGATCTGTTCCCGCAGGTCACGTTCAGGATTCGGCTCCCAGGCCGGGACGCTGCCGGTGATGCCCATTGTCGGGATCATTTCGTATCCGATTATCCGGGCAAGTTCTTCGATCAAATCTTCTGGGATGAGGAGGTCGGGCCGCCAGTACGGGGGCGTAACGGTGTATTTGCCGTGATTAGACGCGACCTTCATTCCAAGCCGCTCAAAGGTCGATATAACGACCTCGGACTCGTAGCTGACGCCGAGGAGTCGCTCGATGGCTTTGACCGGCAGATCGACCGGCTGGACCGCGCCACCTCTGTCGGGCCATTCATCGATCATCCCGGACGCTACGGTCCCACCGGCAAGCTCTAAAATTAGCTTCGTGGCGCGACGCACGCCGTACTCGGCCAGTTCCGGCCTCAGGCCCTTCTCGAAGCGAAGAGTCGCCTCCGTGCGGATGCCAAAGCTACTTGCAGATCGGCGATTGTTGGAGCCGTCAAAGTTGGCGGCTTCAAGCAAAACAGATGTCGTGCCCTCCGTGATCCCGGACTCGGTCCCGCCGATGATGCCGCCGAGTCCGATCGGTTTACCGGCGTCGGCGATCACGAGATGGTCGGGGGTCAGTTCTCGCGTCTCGCCGTCCAGCGTCAACAGGGTCTCGCCCGGTCGTGCGCGCCGCACAACGACGCGACCTTCGCTGAGTTCATCAAAATCGAACGAATGAAGTGGCTGCCCCATCTCAAACATCACGTAGTTAGTGACGTCTACGACGTTGTTGATAGGACGCTCGCCGATCGCCCGCAGGCGGTCCACCAGCCAATCCGGTGAGGGGCCGATTTTGAGGCCCTGGATCAACGTGGCCGTGTATCTGCGGCATAGATCCGGGTCTTCGATCTCTACCTTTGCGAGAGATACGATGTCCGGGCCGTCTTCCGGGTAGTCGAGCGATGGAGGGATGGCCGTCTCGCCAGTCAACGCCGCTACCTCACGTGCGACGCCCACAACGGCCAAGCAGTCGGGACGGTTTGGTGTCAGCTCGAGATCAAAAACCGTTTCGCCCAAATAATCGTTAAGCGGCGTTCCGATGGGCGCATCTTCCGGCAGCACAAGGATTCCCTCGTGCTGATCGCTCATCCCCAGTTCTAGTTCAGAGCAAACCATGCCGTTAGACGTCACGCCGCGGATTTTGGAGCGTTTCAGCTTTCGCTCTTCTCCGTTGTGCGGATCGGTTAGCACCGTTCCGATGGGGGCAAATGCAATCTTCTGGCCCGTCGCCACGTTGGGCGCGCCGCACACCACCTCAAGCGTCTCGTCGCCGGTGTCGACCTGGACAAGACGCAGTCGGTCGGCGTCTGGGTGCGGGCCGACTTCGACGGCGTATCCAACGATTACGCCATCGAATGAGGCCGTGTTCTCTATCGATTCGACCTCCGTGCCCGCCATCGTCAGGCGGTGCGCAAGGTCAGCAAGCGGCACCGTTACCGGTACGTACTCTTCAAGCCAGGATATTGGAACTTTCATCGGAACTCACTGTACAAATATTCATCGGCGATGTGCGGTGAAATCACCGCATGGCACCAAAGTTCGGGATTTAGAACTGGCTCAGGAAACGCATGTCATTTGCGTAAAAGTGGCGGATATCGTCGATGCCGTGCTTGAGCATCGCCACCCGCTCCACTCCCATACCGGCCGCAAATCCGGTATAGCGCTCCGGGTCGTAACCAGCGCGCCGCAGCACCTCCGGGTGGACCATTCCTGCGCCCAGGATCTCCAGCCAGCCGCTTCCACGACAGATTCGGCAGGCGGGATCGCCGTCGCAATTGAAGCAGTCGACGCCCATGTCTACTCCGGGCTCTACGAACGGGAAGAAGTCGCAACGGAAGCGCACCTTGCGCTCTGGGCCGAACACCCGTCGAGCGAACTCATACAGGGTGCCTTTGAGGTCTGCAAATGTGATGCCTTCGTCGACCGCCATCACCTCGACCTGGTTGAAGTGCCACTCATGGCTGGCGTCTGTCGCCTCGTAGCGGTAGCAGCGTCCCGGAACCACGACCCTGATGGGTGGCTCATGGGATTCCATGATGCGCGCCTGCATCGGCGAGGTGTGGGTGCGAAGCAAAATGCTGTTGTTGCCTTCGTCGTCAACTCGATCAAGCCAGAAGGTATCGAACATCTCACGGGCTGGATGGTCCGCCGGAATGTTCATCGCGTCAAAGTTGTAGGTTTCTAGTTCGACCTCTGGCCCCTCGAAGGTCTGGAACCCCATCGCGCCGAAGGCAGCGGTGATCTCTCTGATGGTCTGCGTTATCGGATGTAATCGTCCCTGCGCCGGTTTACGACCGGGCAGTGACACGTCGATTGCGCCGATGGGTCCTGAATCGGCCTTGATCTCAGCTTCACGCTGATCGAACGCAGCTTCGAGCTCGTTCTTTAGTCGGTTGGCAGCCTGTCCGAACCCGGCGCGCTGCTCTGCCGGTAGGGAGCCAACGCTCCGGAGCAGGAGTGTTACTTCTCCGCTGCGACCGATGTACTGGTTCCGCCACTCTTGGAGGTCGTCGGCCGCCTCTGCGGCAGACAGCGCGGCGAGCGCGGCGTCACGGGCCGCGGCGAGGCGATCATTGGGCATAGGGTCGGAACCTTCACCATTTGAGTTATTCACTGATTCAGCCAAGTTGTTCGTGTCTCCAGGACGGATTCGTGTGCCTGATGCTGGTCGGACGACGAGTAATTATGCAATGTCGGCGTTTGTCTTGCGTCGGTACTCGTTCCTGTAGGTATGCGAGGCTTCATACTCGACGCCATGTCAGGAGCCAGATCTGCCCGCTTCGTCGTCCTTTACGAACGGACCCGTCTGAAACATCTGCTCTGAGAGGCGCGCCGAGTTGGATAGCTCCTCTTCACCGTACCGGTCGGCGAGTTCGCCGATCTCGGCTTCTATATCGTCAAGCGAGGCCTTATTAAACGAGTTCGCAAGCTTGGACGCCGCTTCTGCAAATATCTCTCGGACCTTGTCGGCACCTTCAGCCTGCTGGATGGATGCGTACAGGCGGTGGTTCTGGGTCAGGACCCGACCTGTGACATTGCCCATAGCCAGATATGGCGGGGTGCCGAACTGCCGAAGCTCCTCTAGCGACTCCCCGTCCCGAAGTGTTTGCGTGACCGCGTCACCAAACGCCAGAAGCGCGAAATGGGTCATGGTCTGGGCGATGAGCATGTAGCGGTCGTGCCGTTCCGCAGACACGTTCATCGTGTTCGCGCCGAGCCCGGTTAGCCCAGCGTCAAGCCAATCAACCAGTTCTGCCTGTTCGCTCTGTTCTTTGGCATCGGTCCGAGCTGGGACC
>Ga0115002_10004081_pt1 | contig 17882 bp, 17 predicted proteins | sample ArcticOcean_MG_C_8_FD_89576 | JGI IMG/M metagenome (GOLD analysis project Ga0115002, IMG submission 89576) | Marine microbial communities from western Arctic Ocean - ArcticOcean_MG_CB11_86 | ecosystem: Environmental > Aquatic > Marine > Oceanic | place: Arctic Ocean: Canada Basin | collected... | reverse complement strand
AGGGGTTGAGTCTGCGGCCGCAGGTTGGTGCACGCCCGGCGTCCATCCTGATGAGCCTCGAGGGCACGGTCAATCCGATGAAGATCTATCCGACCTATCGTGAGTTCATGGGGCTGCCGATCTCCGAGCAGATTCTTCGGTTGCAGGATCAAGCGGTGCGCGAGCGCATCAAGGCGGATGAGCCGATCGTCTATCGCAACGCCGACGCTCGTCGCTTTACGAGCAGCTTTGGCGAGATGTTCCCGCTGGACGACGCGCTTACATACGAGCCTTCTTACTCAGACAGCATTCAGGGCATCGCAGAGTCGAGCGGACGACATCATCTTGATGTGTTGATGGATGCCATGATCGAGCGACGGTCAGTCATCTTCTTTTTCGGCGGCTATCCCGGCAATCTCGACAGCCAGTTTGCGGCGATCAAGAATGCCAGCAGCGTCTTTGGATTATCAGATGGTGGTGCACACTGCGGGGTATTGTGCGACGCGAGTGTACCGACCTACATGCTGTGTTATGCGACGCGTGACCGCGCGATCGGTGAGAAGTTGTCCCTGCCACTTGTCGTTCACAAGATGACGCAAGGTTCCGCGCAGGTCTATTCTTTGCATGACCGGGGTGTGATTCGTGAAGGGTACAGGGCGGACCTGAACCTGATCGACTACGAGCATCTCGCGCTGCACCAGCCCGAGATGGTCTACGACCTGCCCATGAATGGCAGGCGTCTCGTGCAAAAAGCTGACGGGTACCTGGTAACGATCAGTCATGGCGAGGTTACCCACGAGCGGGGCGAATTCACGGGTGCGATGCCTGGTCGGCTGATTCGTGGGGGGCAACAGCGATAGTCGCGCATTCTGTCCATCGTTTTGGCATCATGGTGAGATCACTAAAACATTATGCTCTGTCAGGCCGAAAGTTACATGTGGATGACACGCCGGTAGCCGCGCCTGCGAGATACGGTTCTTGGCGTGCTTTGTTGTTCCGGAGGTTTCGGCAACGGGCGGACCAATCGGCTGGACACCGTCGCGTATCCACTCGAGCTGGTCGCCGGGGCGCAGCTCAGGATGTGCAGGTTTTCTCGCCGAACCGGGCTGCAATTTGGATCATGGGTTCCAACCAGACGAGGTCGTAGGGCGCCGTCCTGGACCCCCGCAGTCGTTTGCGCGGGCTGTCACCCTGGGCGCGAACAGGCCGAATCGCTCTCCAAACTGTGGTTGCCGGGGCCATGTAGCACCCCATTACAGGTGATGGAACCTGGCATAGGCATCCACTTGCTGGATGCCCTGGAAGTCTTTCAGCTGCTCGCCGGGACGGCTGCGCTTGCGATCCGGCGTGTACTGGAACGATACAGCGGGCGGTGTCGTCTCCCCGGCGGCGCGGTCATCCGTTTAACTTGCGGCCTGCCAGTACATGACGCTGCAGCGCGTCGTCGAACGGTGCCAACAGCCGACTCAGCTGGCCGATCCAGCCCGCCATCGTCGAGCGCTCTAACTCGACTCCTTCAAGCGTGTAGATCTCCGATTGCCGACACAGCGGCAGGTGATCGGCGTACGTTGATACCAGCACATGGATCCGGATGACCTTGAAGAGCGCTCGCACATGTTCCAACCTTTCCCGCGCGTCGGTCCCGATCTCGGTGAGATCACCGCACAGGCATCACAGTGACACGGATCAATCAGGGTGACCGTCTCGCGCGGTAGGTTTTCAGGCGGCGGGCGGCGTTTTCGCTGGCGTTTTTCCGGTGATGCCTTTCGGGTGTGCCAGTCTGCCGGCTGGTCAATCGCGCTCGGTCTCCAGTTCCTCCAGCCGCAACCGGAGTTGGACGGTTTGCTTTTTCAAGCTTCTCGGATGGGCGTCCCGAATTTCACGCGTTTGAGCTGTAGGAACGGCTCGGGCGCGCCGCTAACGGACTGGAACTAACGCATCTGGTGCGCGATCCCGATCAGATCGGCGGGATGCTAGCAGATGTGAGTCGCACCTGCGGCTTCGTGCTCGGCGCGGTCGCCGAACCCCCACAAGACGCCGATGCTGGCAACGCCGTTGGCGGCCGCGCCCCGGATGTCGAGGTTACGATCGCCAATCATGATGGTTCTGCCCGGGTGTAGTGATTCGTTGGCGATCGCGTCGGCGATGAGTCCCGCCTTGTCCGCGTGGCGTCCGTCCGGGCGGCTGCCGTAGACAACCTCAAAGTTTGCAAGCAGGCCGAAGTGATCGAGAATCTGCTCCGAGAAATGCGTCGGCTTTGACGTGACGACGAACAATCGAGAGTGCTCGCCCAACGCAGTAAGGGTCTGCGGAATCTCCGGGTAGGCGACATTGTCGTACATCCCCGACTCGCTGAATTGTTTCTGATAGAGGCGAACAGCGGCTTCGACGCGGTCGTCGCCCGGGTCGGTCAAAAGATCTCGAAAAGAATCCCGAAGTGGCGGCCCGATCACGATACCCGGATCAGGCATGACATCGTCGTCGCCCAGCGAATCACGGGCGAACCGGAAGCAGCCGATGATTCCTGCTTCCGGGTCGGTCAATGTGCCGTCGAGATCGAAGAGCAGGTTGTCGATTGCGGACATCGCGTTCCTGGCATTGCAGAACGTGGCTACTGGGCGGCTTTCAACGGGACGATCCGGTCACGCAGCCCGGGCCACTCGTGCCAGATGTTGCAGAGTGCATCTGGATAGACGACCTCGTTTCCGGGTGGCCGGCTCTCTGGTCGAATGCGGAAGTACACCATTATTCTGGGTTCATCGTTGTCGACGAGCGTCGCGCAGTGCGGAACGGCGTGCAGGGCAAGCACGGCATCGCCGGGCGCGAGATCAACGTAGGTTGGCCGGGGCCACACCCGACCGTCCGGCGTGCGGGCTGCGTCGTTGGCAAACGCCTCCCGAATTGCCTCGGGATAGTGTCGGAGGCCCGCGCCGTTTGGCGCTTCGTTATGCACGCGCGGCCAATCCGGCCCGTCTGGACCGAGCGGCCCGCCAAGTTCACGCTGACGCCGAAAGAACGCCTCGAAGTGGTGGTGCGCGCCTGCCAGGAGGCCGAGATTGCCAATCCCTTCGGCCCGCTGATCAGACAGCGCGACACCAAGCAGTGCCGTAAAGTTGGCGATATTTGAATTGTGCTCGGGGTAGGTGCGGGGTGCGCTATTGGTGCCAGGGTTTTGCTCCCACTTGCTACGCTGCGCCGGGGTCATGGGCACGTCGACACGCTGGTGCGTGCCGTTGTGGCCGTTCCAGAGGCCATCGAGATGTCCGTGCCAGCCGTGAAAAGGCGTGTCGATATCGGGATAGCCAGATTCGTTGACGTGCTCCCCGGGCTCGGTGGGAAACGTTGTCGCGAGCTGCGCTCCCCGGGGCGACACGGCCGGCCCGCCGAGCGCACTCTCAATGAGCGGCCGCAGCGGGGTGTCGCTGAAGAGCCTGAGAATCCGTTCATCTTCGCCTGTGCGGGCGGTGTCCATGATTGCCTGCCGGGACGACTCGTCGTCTGCGCCTCGGGCGACAGCGAGGGCTGCGCCGCGTGCCTTGCCGATGGCCTCGAAGTTGGCTCGGCGTGCGGCCCTCACCTTGTGTTCCGGGACGACGTTGCGAAAAATCACGAAGCCGTCGCGGTAAAGACGCTCGACCTCCTCGTCGCTGAAGGTGTTTCGCACGTCGACATCCCTTGGCGGTGTCATCGCTCTCTCCGTATGGTCACTGAGATGGTTGTTTCGGGTTTTCAGATCACCTGTGTTGTGCGCAGGTCTTGAAGGTCCGCGTCGTCGAGCCCCAGCCACGCACCGTAGACTGCGTCGTTGTCCGCACCGGGTTCGGGATAGAACTCGACCTCGCCGTAATCATACTCGGAGAAACGCATCGGGCTGTTGGGCAGGACGATTTCGCCCATGTCGGGATGGTCCATCCAGTTCAGCATGCCGCGTTCGTGCAGATGCGGGTTGGTGCGGGACTGCTCGATGTTGCGGATGGGGGCGACCGCGACACGTGCCTCGCGCATCGTGGCGAACGCATCATCCAGCGTTCGCGCGCGGGTCCAGTCGCTGATCATCGTGTTCACCTCCTCTTCGCGCTTCTTGCGCAACATCGCGGTGCCGAAGTCCGGGTCATCAACCAGATCCTCGCGGCCGACGACGGCGAGGATGTTGCGCCAGTGATTCTCAGACACGCAGATCAGCGCCAGCCAGCCGTCCTTGCATTCGTAGCGGCTGTACGGGCATGCGCCTGCCGGTGAACGCGCGCTATTGCGCACCGGAATCTCGCCGGTTGCGTGGTAGGCCGTCAGTTCGGAGCAGAGTGTGAAGTACATGGTCTCGAGCATGGAGATCTCGACCCGTGTACCTTTGCCAGTGCGTCCCCGACCGACGAGGGCCGCCAGGGTCCCGGCATACATGTGTACCCCGCCCATCAGATCGCAGGGCGCGCCGCCCGCCCGCGTCGGTGGCCGGTCGGCGTCGCCAGTCACGCTCATGATGCCGGAGGCGGCCTGGATGGTGTGGTCCATCGCGAGCAGGTCCCGGTCCGGTCCCGTCAGGCCGTAGCCCGTGCCCGTAACGTAGACGAGCGATGGGTTAATTTCGTGCAGGGACTCCCAGCCGAGGCCGAGTCGGTCCATCGTTCCCACCGCAAAGTTCTCGAGCAGGACGTCGGCCTTACGCACAAGATCTCGGAGGAGGGCCTTGCCGTCCTCTTTTTTGAGATCGAGCGTCACACTTTTCTTGTTCGAATTGAGCATCGCGAAGGACATCGGCGTTTTGCTGCCGCCGTGTCCACGGGTGCGCTCGCCAGAAAGTGGCTCCACCTTGATGACTTCGGCGCCGGCGGTCGCCATCAGGAATGCGGCGTAGGGGCCCTGGTAGATCTGGGTCAGATCGACGACGCGGATGCCGTCGAGGGGTTTGCCCAACATAGGGTCTCCTTGCGATTTGATGTAGGTGTGGTCGGTTGCCGGAGTCCTGGGCGACGCCGTGCGGGGACTGTAGCAAAGGCACGTGGTTGATCTCCAGCGCGACACGCGTCTGTCGATCCTGAACATATCGCGACCGTCGCGTACCATGCCCGCGATGTTGAGGGAACGATGCCGAGGCGCACGATGTGAGAGGCGTTTTAACTTTGGGGCGAGCACATGGGTCAAGAAATACCGGGTATCCTGGATGACATCGAGCGCGGTGACATCACGCCTGCCCCGTGTCCGTTTGAAGCTGACTACCACACCTTGTGGCGATGCTATCAGCGGCCTGGCGTCAGTCCCTCCGGGGTGGCGTTGATTGGTGGCGCGATTAGCGATCGCCTGGGCTGGGTGTTCCTGGGCGGCTACCAGGGTGCCATGCAGTATTGTTTTGACGCTGTGGATCGCAGCACCTGGTCTGCGTTTGTCGCGTCGGAAGATCGGGCGCACTATCCGGCAACGACTCTCGCGGAGCGGGATACCCACGTTGAACTAAATGGTGTGAAGAGCTGGGTTGCCGGCAGCCGGTCTGTCGCTGAACTGGTCGTGCTGGTGGGCGGACGGGTATTCCTGGTGCCAGCCGCGGATGCGGAGATCAGCCATCGCCGGCGGGCGTCCTTTCTCGGGGACGTCAGCCAGGGTCGATGTGAGTTCAAGTCAACGAAAGTGCTGCATACGCAGGAACTGCAGGCGCCGCGAGCCCGCATGTTTGGTCCGGCCGAGCCCGTCTTCATCTTCCAGGCCTTGCTGGGTCAGATGCTTGCGCACGCGGTTGCGGTTCCGGCGCTGAATGCTGCGTACTGGCGCGCGCGGGTCTCCCCGGTCGCGCTTGAGCTTGCGCGAATCGCCGATTGCGAGCTTGGTGACGAAGCGGGAGCGGTTGCCGCAGCCAACGAGGCGTACCGACAGATCGCCAGGGACTTCGCCGATGCCATCGAGGCCGCCCGGCATCCGCTCGCGCGGGACTGGCATGTCGACGGACTTCTGATCGGCATGTACTCCCGTGGCATCCGCGCCCGGGCAGCGGCTGATTGATCAGTCCGCGCGAAGTTTGAACGCCATCAGCACGTTGCCGGGCATCTGACGAAACATGCTGTAACCGGACTGTAAAAACAGCATGTCACCGGCGACCTGCACCCCTGCATTGTCGATTGAGCCACCGTGCCCGGGCACCGCGTTGACCGTTGGCGTGTCCCTCGCTGTGTTGTATTTCCATAGTGTCGCACCCTCTTTGATGTCATAGGCCAGGATGTTGCCATCAAGGCTCGCGGCGAAGACAACCTCGGGAGTTGCCGTTACTGCGGCCGAGAAACCGTAATAAAACGCCTGATACAACCCAGCGAATCTTGCCGGTCGTCATCTCGAGCGCAACGATGAAATCGCTCATGTCCGTCGCGGGCTGCGACGTATTCTCTCCCGTGCCCACGTAGATGAGCCGGCGTTTGGCATCGATCGCAGGGGTGCTCCACACCGGCGCTCCGGACGGGCCCCACCGTTGCGTTCCCACGCTGCTGACGATGGTCTTTTTCGGTTCGTCCGTCATCGGGGTCGTCCAGAGCAGCTTGCCGTCTGCGGCGCTGATCGCACTGACCGCGTCATGGTTCGTGCAGCACTCGTGTTTAGGGTTCTGGGCGACCGCGATCTCAGACGATGAGACAGGCACGTAGATGACATCCTTGAACTGAATCGCGGAGCCGGTGGCCATCGAATATTTGTGCACACCGATGGGTGCCGTCCAGAGCAGGTCACCGCTCGCCGCGTCGCGCGCCTGTATGGATGGTGAGACATCGCCGACGAGCAGCATGGGCTTGTTGCTCGTCGGGTGGGTCCCGAGGGAGACCGAGGTTCTGAAGCGCATGGGCGAGCGCTGGACCCAGCGGGTGCAGCCACTGGCCCGGTCGAGCGCAAAGAGATAGCCGCTGGTTGCAGCCACAAACACGGTGTCGTTGGTAACGACCGGCTGTGACCGGAGCGTCGTCGTCTCAGGCAGAGAGAATGACCAGGCCCGTTCAAGTTGCGTCACGTTCGCGCGCGTGCTCGGACATCGGGCCACGGGTCACGGCGTGACTAACGCGGATCCAGTTCATCTGTCGAAGGTTGGCGAGACCGGGCGTTCGTGCGTCGATGGGCTTGTCGTCGCAAGCCGCGCAGCGACTGCGGTAGTCGTCCTGTGCGGCGGCAAGGAGCGCGGGGCTGATGCTCATAAGCAGGCTGATGATCAGCCTGCGGACGGCGGTCGCTATGACGGTGGTCGCTATATGAAGGCTACACAAGGTCATTGGAGATCCCCGTGGATTCGTGAGGAGCCGGTAGATGCGACGACCCGGTGAGTTGCCGGCAGGCGCGGCGGCTGCGGGCGTTGCAAGGCAGGTCGGATGCAAAGGATCATCAAACATGCCTTCGGTCTCGTTCGAACCCCCGAGTCCTGGTCGGCTTAGTACCCGGCATCCTTGTCGATCGTACCTTCCAGCGTTTCATTGTGCCGCAGGTGACCCAGGTTGTTGATGAAGCGCTCAACATTGCGACCCGCACGATAGGGGCTTGCACCAGCCGTATGCGGTGTCATGACGACGTTTTCCATAGCCCAGAGGGGGCTGTCCGCTGGCAGCGGTTCGCGTGGCACAACATCCAGCGCAGCACCGCGGATTTCACCCGCTTGCAGGGCAGCAACGAGATCATCCTCGACCATCACTTCACCGCGGGTAACGTTGACGAGGAAGGCGCCCGGTTTCATTGCCTTGAAGGCTGCTGCGTCGAACTTGCCGCGCGTCTCCGGTGTCAGCGGGCAACAAACGGAAACAACATCGGACATCCGGAGCATCTCCTCAAACTGACTCGGTGTGAGAACGGTGTCGACTTCAGCACTGGTGGGTACGGCATCCCGGTCGAGCGCCACACAGTTCATGCCAAACGCGGCAGCCCGTCGCGCCGTCGCGCGTCCTGTGCCACCAAAGCCGAAGATTCCCATCGTCAGGCCGGTCAGTTCCACTTCCTGATAGCGCATGTGCGGTCGGTGATTCCACGCGTCCGGGCCGTAGCGCAAGGCTGCGGCCAACTGCCGCGTCAGCATGAGAAGCAGGCCAAAGGCATGATCGGAGAGGTGTTCGCCAACGAGCCCCTTTTCACTCGTTAGCACGACGTCGCTTGAGATGAACTCCGGGTAGAGGAACGCGTCGACGCCGGACGCGATCGCATGGACCCACTTGAGTTGCTGCGCCTGCTCAAAGAGACCCTTGCCGACGAACCCAAGCACAACATCGGTGTTGCTGATCTCGTTGTGTGCCGTCTGCGGCGTGCACACAACGACCTCGCTACCGTCGCCCGCGGCTCCCTCGATGTTGGCGAGTTGTTGGTCTGTGACTTCTGGGAGGGTAAGTCCCGGGATGATGACGATCTTCATGGGTTTCCTTGTGGTATGACCGGCACGGCTGCGATGTGGACGCGGCGCTGCGTGCGCTCGATTCGGGCGATATGATGTTGGCGTTGAATCGTTATACTACTGCATCTGCTGGCCCCGTAACCGGGTGCGCAGGCAGCAGCCTTTGCGGCAAGAACTTCCGAATTCAGGTTTTGGACACAGCACATGGACTACCAGACGATCTCGGCAGACTGTCATATTGATCTCATATGGCTCCCCCCCGATTTGTTCACTGACAACGCCTCTGCGGCCATGCGGGACCGCATGCCGTACGTGAAGGAATCGAGCCGCGGCCCGGTGTGGGTGAGCAACGGCGGCGGCCAGTTTGGACTGCAGAACGGCATGGGATCAGCGGGCCGCCCATACGTCCCTGGCGTGATTCATCGATCGGACCGCATGGCGGCGCAGGGTTTGTATGAGGATGGCAAAAACGGCATCCGGCGCCTCACAGAGCCTGACCTGCGCATCCGGGATCAGGACCTCGATGGCGTTCAGGCAGAGGTGCTGTACGGCATTCTCGGCGCTTCCGGGCGTCTCAACGACGGTGCGGCGGCGACGGAAGTGATGCGCATTTACAATAAGTGGCTCGCGGACTTTTGCGCGACACATCCGGATCGCCTGGCCGGCATTGCGTCCATTCCGAATCATGATATTGATGCCGCTATTGGAGAGGTTGAACGGGTGGCGAAGCGGGGCGGCGTGCGCGGCATCGAGGTCGCGAACTCACCGGATATGCTGCCGCTCTATCACCCCGACTGGCATCCGCTGTGGGCCGCGATCAACGACGTGGGACTGCCGGTGCACTTTCACACCGTCGGCGGCAAGCCACCGGATTTTCAGGCGATGCCGCCGTTGCAGCAGCGCCAGGCGTTCGCGGCATTCATCACCGGCTTCCAACTGGCCATGGCGAACGTCGTCATGGAGATCATCTACGGTGGCGTGCTCGAAGCGTTTCCGCGCCTGAAAATGGTCATCGGCGAGAGTGGCATCGGCTGGATTCCGTACATCCTGCAGCACATGGACCTTGAGTGGGAAGATCAGTTTCAGGACCTGACCCTCACCATGCGTCCCTCGGAGTACTGGAAGCGCCAGTGCTATGCGACCTACCAGAGCGACGAGGTCGGCCTCAGGCTGCTCGACTACATCGGCGAGGACAACATCATGTGGGGCTCTGACTTCCCGCACCCCGACGGCATCTGGCCGGACTCGCAGGAGTTCATTGCGCGAGAATTCGCGAACGTTTCGGATGCCGTGAAGCGCAAGATTACGTGTGAGAACGCAGGGCGGTTGTATGGGTTGATGGGCTGACGTCGCCGCCACCCGGTTTTGTAGCGGCGGCAGCCTTGTTAATCAGCGCCAGACGCCTTCAGTGCACCAAGGGCGTCATTAGCTACTTCAAGGTATGCGCCCAAGATCGGCTCGTTGTGCGGCTATTACGTGCGGCGCGAGTATGCCCGCCGAGCGGCCTGAAGTCGACGCGCGCCGGTTCTCAACTCAACGGGTCAGAGGCCGAAGCCGTGGGAGGTGGCTTCAAACTCTGCACCACCACCGTCTGCGGGTACAAAGCGCATTCCGACGTCAGTCGTGCTGCCGCCGCCGTGAGTGGCAGACGGCGCGCCGCCCACTACGTTCAGGTTGCCGGCGTCATTGATGCCGAGTATGACCTTGCCGTCCGCGATGATCGCCGGCACAGCAACGTCGAACTCGCAAGTACGAGGGCGGCGATTGCTTCGACACTGGCTGCTGTGTTTTTGAATAAAGTTCTCATCAGAGAGTCTTCAAAGATCTAGAAAGTTTGATAAATCTGGTCCCTTGCCAATGACTATCCAAGATTGGCCCCAGAAAATTGAAAACTGAGCATAAACAAGAGATTAGAGGCCGCGGCGTGGGTGGTGCCGCGGTCGAAGAGCAAAAGCGTAAAATTCCTCGACGTATTTCCGGCGGGGGCTGCCTTGGGCAGCTTTCAGGCGGCTAGCGACCGGCGGCGTCAGATCGACGCTCGATAAATATCGTACGTCACATCAACCAGGACAACACAACCGGTTGGCAGGCAAACGAGCATGGGTCGTTGAATCTTCACATCGCCGACCCGGACCCCGACATTGCCCGGCAAATACATGCCAAGCGGAAAACGCAGACGCAGGGTGCCGAGTTTCGCGGCGTCTTTGCGCGAGAATTCGGCGCTGTAGGTCAGGTTCTTGGTGGGGTCTCGCAGGGATTGGCCGATCGCACAGGAGCCGTCTTGCTCCTGGCAGGCGAAACGCTATTGACCAAAGTCCTCAAACGGGAAAGGCTCGGCGGCCGACCCGGGAAAGGGCAGTTGCAGCAGAACGAGTAAGCCGAGGATTTGCTTCATGTTGGGTGCTCGATGACGGATGCGTCGAGTCTAGCAACGACGATGTTGGCGGACAATCGGGCGCCCCCACCAACAGGCCAATGGATCACACGCTGGCAGCCGGTTGCTCAGGCTGCCAGATTGAAGACCGGTGCGGCGTTGTCCCAGAAAATCTTGCGGATGCTGGTCTCGGACAGCGGTTGTTCCTCGAGCGCCGTGAAACCCATTGGCCAGGTGCCGTCTGGGTGGGGGTAGTCGGTGTTGAACGTCAGGTACTCATCGCCGACGAGATCGACGACGGATGGCAGCGTCATCTCGTCACCCCGGCACGCGACCAGAAAATTCGACTTGAAGTACTCCGTAGGCCGCTTCTTGAGGTCTGGATGTTCAGCGTTGGCAGAGAAGTCGTAGTGCTGTTCCATCCGCTGCAGCCAGTAGGGCAACCAGCCCGCGTCTGCCTCGACGTGTACGATCTTGAGATTGGGGAAGCGCTCGATGACGCCGTACCAGATGAGCGTCATCATGGCGACCATCGCCTCGAACGGGTGCGCGATGATGTGACCGGACGTGTGCGTGTCCATCCGCTCCCCGAACGAGGGCAGGTACGGGGAGCCGGAGTCGTGGATGCAGATCGGTTTGCCGGTCGCTTCGATGGCGCGCCAGAGTGGATCATAGTCTGCGTGGTAGAAGTTGCGGTCTGCGGTCGGGTTGGGCCTTATGAAGAAGCATGCGGCACCTTTCTCATTGGCCCGTCGAACCTCTTCGATCGCAAGCTCTGGTGACTGCACCGGCAACATCGCGGCCATCAGCAGCTTGCCGGGTCCTTTGCTGCAATACTCAAGGCTCCAGTCGTTGTACGCGCGACACGTGGCCGCGAGCAACTCTGGATCCTGGAAAGGTTTGCCAAGGATCTGGCCGCCAACCGTTGGGTAAAGGACCTGGGCATCCACACCCTGGGCCTCCATGTCGGCGAGGCGGCTTTCGGGGCTGAAGCCGGTCTCGCGGGCGCGCGTGAAACGCTTCATGCCCTCCATCGTTGCTGCGTGGAATTCCTTCGAATCCATCGGGTAGCTGCCTTCCTGGCGCGTCACGGGTTCGCCTTCCACCAGCATCATGGTCTTGCCGTTCCAATCCCCGGGCGCAGGGGCGCGGTCCTGAAAAGCGGGTTCCATATAGTCCCGCCAGATGGTCGCTGGCTCCATTTGATGGCAGTCCGTATCGATGACCCGGAATCCGTTACGCATGCTTTGAGTCCCTTGTTTTTCGCCTGGCTGAAACGCCGATTCAGCCCACATAAACAAAGCGGCAGACAAAAGACAAGGGGTGCCTGACGCGCATTCGATGCCCTCTACGCACGTCAAAATCACGCGACGAACCGGAACTCAGGACCTCGATTGCCAATACCCATGCAATTGAACACATGGAATGCGGTGAACGTGTGTGCCGGATGTCCAACTGGCGCTGGCTGGCGGAAGGATTCACGGCTCGCGTAGCGAACGTGAAATCCGTCTATCGGGGCAACCAGGGCAGATTTTCGTCAGCCCGTTAGCGCCGGCTCAGGCGTTTGCGCTTGTTCTGAACGTAGTCAACCAGCAGGTACTCACCCAGGTTGCCCGGTTCGGTATAGAACACACGGCCGCCGTTGATCTTGGTCATCTGGTCCACGAACGCCTTCAGGTAATAGCTCTGATCCAGCATGAAGGTGTTGATCGTGATGTTCTTGGCGGTACAACTGCGGATAGCGCGCAGTGTTTTCTGAATGGTCGCGGGTGTCGGCGGATAGGCGAAGACTGGCCGTCCATCTTCGAGGTGCGCCGTCGGTTCGCCGTCCGTGATCATGATGATCTGTTTCGTGCCCTGCTGATGTTTGGCGAGCATCTTCTCCGCCATAATCAAGGCATGCTGCATGTTGGTGCCGAGCAGGTAGTCGTCGTACTGCAGGTACGGCAGATCGTGGGCCTTGATCTCCTTGGCATAGGCAGAGAATCCGAGCACGTACAGGCTGTCGCGCGGATAGGCACTGCTGATCAGATTGTGCAGCGCCATCGCCACCTTCTTGGCCGATTGAAACGAGCCGCGCAGCGCCATCGACCAGGACAGGTCCACCATCAGCACTGTGGCGGTCTGGGTGATCAACTCGCTGCGATAGATCTCAAAGTCGTCTATCGTAAGATTGACCGGGGTACCGGGCCCCTCACGGTCAAGCGCGTTACGGATGGTGCGCGGCATGTGCAGATGAAAGGGGTCGCCGAATTCGTAGGACTTCGACTCCTCGATGCGTTCGCCAAAGCGACCCTCTTCGGGCACCGCATGGTTGCCCAGGCTCTGCTTTTTCAGTCTCGCGTAGATCTCGCCCAGTGCCTTCTGGCCCAGCGAGCGGGTGCCGCGCGGGGTCAACTCCCACTTGTTGCCATCGCGACGGGCATAGCCGGCTTTCTCCAGCGCCTCCATGAGCTTCTTCATTGCCCCGAGATTCTCTTCGGCCTCGTCGCCCAGGAGCTTTTTCACCATCTCGGGGTCGATGGAATCGACCTTGCCGTCGTATTGAGCACGCTGCATCTGCTGCTCAAGCTCATCCATCTGTTGCATTTCCCGCATCAGTTCCATCGCCGCGTGCAGGTCCAGTTCGTCGTTGCCGGTGAAGTCGTAGCGCCGGCCCTGGGGGTTGAGGTAGGCGAGCTCCTCGGCGAGTTTGGCCATCTCGGCTTCGAGTTCGGCGTCGCCGAGCTTGTCGGCCATCATCCCCTGGAGTTGCTGTTGCTGGTCCGGTGACATCGAGTTGAACAGCGACTGGGTGGCCGCGATTTGTTGCTGCATCTGTTCGACCAGTTCATCGAGCGACTGCGGTGGGTTGTCACCGAACATGTCGCCGTGTTTTTCCATGAATTCATCGAAACCGGGATCGTCGCCGTCGATACGCTTCTGCAGCATTTTGTTCAGGTCTTTGACCATGTCCTTCATGCGCTCGATGTCGCCCTGGGACATCTCCTGGACCATCTTTTCGACATCGTTGAAAAGCGATTGGGTCATCGCGCGGCGCAGTTGTTCGATGAGCTCCAGAAACTTCTTCTGCGCCTCGGCGTTCAGAAACTCGTAGTCCGTGAGTTCCCGTACCTGGCCTGCGGTATCCTCGGGCAGTTGGTCGATGAACTCCTGATTGCTCTTGCCGATGTCGCCGAGTACCTGATCCGAAAAAGACGGATCCGAAAAAGACGGATCTGAGGAAGACGGGTTTGGGGAAGAAGAGTCTGAGGGAGAAAAGTCTTCGGCCGACGTGGATGGTTGCTCCGACCCGGACCGGCTCTGCTCGCCGCCTTCGGCGGGCTCGCCGCCATTTTCAGCGACAGAGTCCGGGTCTGGCTCGAGATCAGAGATCAGGGAATTGAAATCAAAGTTGCCCTCGTCCGGACGGTTTTCGCGCTCGACCCATTCCTTGATGGTCTCGCGCTCCATGTCGATGATCGCATCGAGTTGGCGGCGCAAGTCTTCCATGACACTGTTCATGTCGTAGCGTTGGAGTTGTTGTTGGCGCTTTTCCTTAAGTTGTTTGAGCATCTCGCGCAGGCCGCGAATGTTGCCGCCGTCTTCGCTGTCCATGCCACGTTGCATGAGGTAACGCATCGCTTGTTGCAGATCGCCGAATTCCATCAGGTCATCGGACAACGCTTCCAGCAGCTTGTCCGGATCGACTTCCCACTTCTGCGTGCCATCCCATTGCGAATAGCGGTTGAACGCGGTGAACCGGTTGGCCATTTGGTGTCCCCTTCGGGCGATGTTCGCGTCAGGCAGAGTACGTGGACCGGGTTCCGATTCGATCTTTGTTCAGCAACTGTAGGATGTGCAGTCCTTCGAGGACGAACTCGGCAGCCGAAGCCCGGACAGCTTTGCTGTCCGAGTGGGCGAGTTTGGTGACCGCCGCATCGAGACCATCGACCTTGCGTATGACCTCGTCATATTCGTGCGAGGGCAGCGATTCGCCGGTTGTCAGGTTCAAGCCGTCCGCGAACTGCTGGGCGATGGCCTCCATCTCTTCCTTGTCGGTATGCCGCGCAAATACTGCTTTGATGGCGTCCATGAAGAGCTTCTCCATGATCTTGTCCTCGCGGCCTTCCTCCATCGCCTCGAATTCCACCTTGCCCTGCAGGGAAGGCATGATGAATGGCAGGTCTGAAATGCGGGGAACAACCTCCTGTTCGTTGACCCGTATCGCGCGCCTGAGGGCGTTTGCCAGCAAGGCCTCATAGTTGGCGATCGAGGCACGCACTGATACGCCAGAGCGTTGATTGACGTCGGCAGAGTTGCGCGCCTGCAGCGTGATCTCCGCGATGATCTGCTGCATGAAGGACGGCACTACCTCGCGGTATTCGCCCAGAGACAGGCGTTGTTGCTCCTGCTCCATGATGGTTATTTCTTCCAGAATCGTTTGCGGATAGTGGGTGCGAATCTGCGATCCGTAGCGATCCTTCAGGGGCGTGATGATGCGGCCACGATTCGTGTAGTCCTCGGGGTTAGCCGTGGCGACGATCAGCACGTCGAGGTCCATCCGCACTTTGTGGCCGCGGATCTGGATGTCCCGCTCCTCCATGATGTTCAGTAGTCCGACCTGAATGCGCTCGGCGAGGTCTGGCAGTTCATTGATGGCAAAGATGCCGCGATTGGAGTGCGGGATCATGCCAAAATGTAAGGCGTCCTCGTCTGACAGGTAGCGTCCTTCGGCAATCTTGATGGGGTCCACCTCACCGATCAGGTCGGCGATGGTGATGTCGGGTGTTGCGAGTTTCTCGCCGTACCGCTCGTCCCGATGCATCCAGCGCACGGGCGTCGCATCACCCTTTTCTTCGATCAAATGGCGCGTTCGCGAACTGATCGGCGCGAGCGGATCTTCGGGCACCTCGACGCCATCGACGATGGGTATCCACTCATCGAGGAGACTGGTCAGGCTGCGGATGATTCGCGACTTGGCCTGACCACGCTCCCCCAGCAGAATGATGTCCTGGCCGGAGAGAATGGCGTTCTCTAGCTGCGGGATGACCGTGTCCTCGTAGCCGACGATGCCGGGGAATACGTCCTCTTCGTCGGTTAGTCGACGCATGAGGTTGTGGCGCATCTCCTCGCGTACGGTGCGGTGCTCGTAACCGCTCGCCTTGAGTTCGCCCAGTGTTTCAGCCTGTCCTTTGCTCACGTGTGCTCCTCAGTCATTTCTGCGGTGAGTATAAACAGGAACACGCGCGGAAAGCGACGCGCCAGATCGTCTGGCAGGCTGCTGAAAAGGCGTTCTCCTGCTGCTCTTTGCAGAGTGATTGATAGCGACATAGTGACGGTCCTGACGTTGCGTGCCTCGGCCCGCTCGCAACAAATCAACGACTTGCGATGTCGATTTTGTGGGGAGGGGGAGGGGGGAGGGGCTGTCGGGGCGCTGCCGCTATCGACGGCGCGCAAAGCGAACATGAAATCCATCGATCGGTCTGGCGACCCGCTAGACCATCGCGTGAAGCACCGCGCGTTTGGGCGCGGGATAGCCCTCGATTGTGCGCGACGGATTCTTCGGATCCAGATGGTCAGACAGAGACTGAAAAGTCATCCACGCCGTTGTGCGTTGCTCAGCGACCGTCGTCGTGCTGACGTCCAGAATGCGGACGTCGCGAAAACCGCAACGCCGCAGCCAACCGGCGAGGGCAGTCGGGCTGGGAAGGAACCAGATGTTGCTCATCGCGGCATAGTGACCATCGGGTAGCAAAACAGTATCGCCTGCGCCATCGACGACCAATGTCTCCATGATGAGCTCACCGCCCGGGGCAAGGAATGCCTTCAGCTCCATCAGGTGTTCGATCGGCGCCCGTCGATGATGCAGGACGCCCATCGAGAAAACGCTGTCAAAGGCCGCCCGGACCGGGAATTGCTCGCTCGTTAGTGGGAAAAAGTGCACGGGCTGTGGGCCAAGATAGCGCTGCAGACAGCGAAACTGATAAAGGAACAGGACAGTTGGATCAATGCCGACGACAGATTCGGGCGACATCGCGAGCATTCGCAGACAGTGATAGCCGTTGCCGCAGCCGACATCCAGAATACGGCGGCCGGCAAGGTCGACGTGCGGTGCGACCCGGTCCCATTTCCAGTCAGAGCGCCACTCGGTATCGATGGTCACACCACACACGTCGATGGGACCCTTGCGCCAGGGCATGAGGTCTTGCAGCGCAGCGGTCATTTGTTCGCGCTCGCCGCTTGCGGTTAGCGGCGCACCCACAGCGAGCGGGTCAAAGGAGAGCAGGCCGGGAACGCTTTGCGGCAGTGTTGCAAATGCAACGTCCCAACGCGGCGCGTTGCCGTTTGGTCGGGTCGCGTAACACGTATCGATGGCATCCTTGAGCGCGTCTTTAAAGCGCGCGAAGCCGGACGGCAGACCGTCGAACGTGTCGTCAAACGTGAAGGTCACGCGGCGATCCGTCGCTGGCCGTGTCGTCCAGCCAGGTTGTGGGGGCGACCGACAGATGGGGTGTCAGTTCGTCGAACGCATCGTATGAGCTGATCACGATGTCGATCAGCAGACGCGGGGCCAGGCGGTACGTCATTCGATGGAGCCACAATGATGTCGAGAAGGTCACGAGTGTCGCCCCAAGCGTGAGGGACAGGAAGGGCATCAGCAGGAATGTGGCACCCAGCCCGGCCGTCGCTGCTGGCCAGGTGCCTTCAGGATTGCTGAGGCCGGCGATGACGGTCCACAGAATGCTGATGAGCGGGATCAGCAGCAGCGCCAGCAACCCGGTCTGCCGCGCGACGGTCAGCAAGCAGCCGACAAAAATGAGCGGCGCTATGATGCGGCCAGCAAGGATGATCGATTTCTGCCAACGCACGGGCGGCTCAACCAGGCGCTGGATCTCGGCAAGCGAGGTGTGGGTAAAGAACCGCCTGGCGATGGCCGGCGCGACGATCACGTGGGCGGTGCCGCCGATGACCTGCCGTTGCAATTCGGCGTAGCTTTGCCTGCTCAGATGCGTGTTCAAGGTCTGCTCACAGTAGTGTTCAAGGCGCGCGGGTCGCCAATATGGCAATAAAATTGATGCAGCGCGCAAGGATCCGTACCTCATCGAAGCCGGCGGCGCGCAAGCGTGCTTCGTGGGTCGCTGCGTCCTCCGGGACCATGACTTCTTCGAGGGCGGTGCGCTTCTGTGCAATCTCAAGCGCCGAGTAGCCGTTGCT
>Ga0115002_10004079_pt1 | contig 17891 bp, 14 predicted proteins | sample ArcticOcean_MG_C_8_FD_89576 | JGI IMG/M metagenome (GOLD analysis project Ga0115002, IMG submission 89576) | Marine microbial communities from western Arctic Ocean - ArcticOcean_MG_CB11_86 | ecosystem: Environmental > Aquatic > Marine > Oceanic | place: Arctic Ocean: Canada Basin | collected... | reverse complement strand
TGAATCTCATGGTTTTCAGTCATGAGTTGGCCGAGGCGTACCCAGTCCTTTTCAAGGAGGGCGCGTTTGCCCATCCGGGCAAGATGGGCAATACGCAAATAACAGCGGGTGACTTCTCGGTCCCCTTCAAGCCACCGTTCCCGAATAGGCACGTGAACCGTTCCTGAACTGCGTTTGATACCGGTATGGGCTAATATGAAGGGATATTCTGAAATATATGGGTGGATGGGTTCAATCGTGGCATAGGGTTCATCACCAAAAGCCCGATAGAACTGTTTTTGTCGAAAATCCATGTAGTTGAGGCCACCAAAGGTACACATGTAGGCATCTTGGTACCCGCACAAAGCCATGTAGTTGAGCTCAATGTGGCGAGCCATTTCGGCGCGGTAAAAGAGGTGTTCGTCTCGTTGTAAAAAAGCGAAGATGGCATTTAGAATCGAAACGCTCATTGCAGATGAACTGGACAAGCCCGCTGCAAAAGGTACGTCACACGCCCAACGGAGCGAAAACTTTGCATCTGAAAGATTGAGAAAATGCACAATGGCTTTGGCCACATCAAAATATCCACCCTCAGGTTGCAGATCATCGGGGTGGTGAATTTCACACCGCAGACCCGCGACTTCAAAACTCAGGACGTCAGATGGTTCAATGATGACGGCAGCGCGTTCTTGGGTTGCGCAAGAAATGACACTGCCCCCATACATATCTGTGGGGTTTCCAATAATGCCACACCGACCGGGTGCTGTAGAGAGATAGGATTTTGCCATAAGTTTGAAATTTCTAAAAAGTAAAGACACTCAGAACATAAAAACGTTCAAATGAAGGGTTGTTAGAATTACTTCTTACAGGTTTGTATTGGGGGCAAGCCTTTGTTTGAATGACGCTTAAAAATCACGCAACCGCTTTTGCAAATATTGGCGGATGAGGTATCCATAACGTTGATCAAAGAGGGCGAAGTCGATGAAAGATTTGAAATACGATTCCATATTCCCAATATCATAACGCAACTCTTCGGGTTGTAATTTGACACACCGAACGGTATGGCCCATGGTCATAAGGGTCGATATGGCATCGGTCAATTCCAATTTTCCACCATATCCTGGGCTGGTGCGATTGAGCGCTGCAAAGATCTCTGGGTTGAACACATAGCGACCTGCAACACACAAGTTGCTGGGGGCTTCATCACGAGCGGGTTTTTCTACAATGGCCTCGATCTCAAAATCGTTTTCATCTTCACCGGCTTTGGGCTTCACGATGCCGTATTGGCTGACCTCATCGGGTGGTACTTCAACCACTGCAATGGTGGCACTGGCATTGTTTTTTTCATGGGATTTGATCATCCGATTTATAAGGCCCGCGTGATTTCCTGACTTGATAATGGTATCGCCAAAAGCAACCACAAAAGGTTCGTCGGCAACAAAGTCTTGGGCCATGCCAATGGCATCACCAATGCCTGCGGGGGTGGTGCGCCCTGCGGGGATAATTTGGCGGGTGTAAAAAAAGTTCACCCCTTCTTGTTCATAGTCGAGTTGTTCAAGTAGGTTTTCGCGGTCGCTTTCTGTGAGGTAGGTTTGCAAATCGGGGTCGCGGTCAAAATGATCTTCAATGGTGCGCTTATTCTTGCCGGTGATAAAAAGGATTTTTTTAAGACCTTGTTCAACAACTTCTTCTACAACATATTGAACAATAGGTTTGCGCCCAACAGGCAGCATTTCTTTGGGCTGTGACTTTGTTGCGGGCAATAAACTTGTGCCCATTCCAGCAACAGGAATAACGACTTTAAGAATGGCCATAGGGGCGTTCTCCTTTATGGGCAGATGCTTGACAGAGAATGGGTTGTGTCGTAATATTTTGATCAGAAAGAAGATAACAGTGGTTGGTTTGTGAGGCAAGGCAAAATCATGATTCAAAGAGGTTTGGAATGGCAGAAGAAGAAGAAGAAGCTACCGAGGGAGAGGTGGCGGTAGAACCTGAAGGGCCAAAGGGCGCGTGGCTGAAGCAATTTGTGATATTGGCTGTCTTGGTTTTAGTCGGGCAGAGTGTTGTGGCCTATTTCCTTGTAACAGAGCAGATTGTACCGGGATATCTTGAAGTAGAAGCAGAGGAATCGGGAGAGGTTATAGAAGTCAAAGTGATGAAACGAGAACCCGTCATTGTTGAGGCACCGGTCTTATATTCAGTTGAAGAAATGATCGTCAACCCGCAAGATTACTATACGCTTCGCTATTTGAATGTCAAAATGTCTTTGGGGCTTGATGCACAAGAGACTTTGGACTTGATCGAGGCCGACCCGGTTGTTCCTGCCAAGTTGCTCGAAGTGATTCGTGCAACCCTCAATATGACGAGCTTCTACGAAATGGACGAGGCCCGCGAACGGGTGCCACTGCGTCAACGTTTGGCTGCAGAAATTAACGCATCTGGGTTGTTGAAAGAAGGGTCTGTGAGCAATGTTTACTTTGAGCGGTTTGTTGCACAGTAAGATATATAGGCACAAAAAAAGCGGCGGAAAGGATTCTTTCTGCCGCTTCTTTTGTGGTGTTTGTTTATGCCAAAACGGCTTTGAGTTTGTCTTCAATGGCCGACTTGGGCACCGCTCCAACAAGCTGTTCGGCTACTTTGCCATCTTGAAAGATGAGCAATGTTGGAATGCTGCGAATGCCAAATCCTTGTGCTGTTTTTGGCGCGTTGTCGACATCAACCTTGCAGACCTTCACTCGGCCTTCGTATTCATTGGCCAATTCTTCGATAGAAGGTGCTATCATACGGCAAGGCCCACACCAGGTGGCCCAGAAATCAACGAGTACGGGCACATCGGACTCAACAACTTCAGATTGAAAGTTTTCGTCTGTCACACTTAAAGGGCTTCCCACGTCTGTTACCCCTTTCCTTGTAAATGATGGTTGCTATAAAACACAGAATCGTTTCTGGAGCCAGATACAAGTTGAATCGTCAAAGACTCTGACACTGCCCCACTGTAAGCTTTTTATCAAACTCGGCTAACCTACCAAGTTTGTTTGAGATTGTCAAGGGTAGACCCACGACAGAGGCCATAGATCAACTCAGAGAGGGTTAGGTGCACGGTTCGCGAGCTTGACTTCAAGCGGTTATCGGCTTTAAGGAGGGCGTCAAAAGAGTGCCAGAGTGCTTGGTCGTCAAAGTTTCGGCCTTGTTCCAGATAGTTGCCCAAAAAGAAGGGGTGTACTTTGAGTTGGGTTGCAATCTCGCTTTTGGACATTTGTTGACCCGAAAGCCATTTGGCTTTGCGCAAAATAGCAAAGTGACGCGTGAGCATTGCAACAATTCCAACGGCATTTTCGCCTTGTTCGAGCATTCGGGTCAGGATCTGCTGGGCTTGGCTAAGTTTGCGATGACCCACGGCGTCGGCCAGTTCAAAAATGGTGACGCCTCGCGTATTAGCAACCACCCGAATCACGACGTCCCGTGTGAGGTGGTTGCTGCTTGTTGCACCGATTAGTTTTTCAAGTTCGGTGTTGAGTTCCCGCAGATTCCCGCCAATGCTGAGGTGGAGCTGGTGAGCGGCGTCGCTATCGATTTGACAGCCTAAGAATTTGGCTCGGTTCTGAATCCAGCGGGGAACCTCATTGTCGTAGGGTGTTTTGAATTCTACGGCACAGGCATTCTTGCGCAGCTCCTGGAAGAGTTTTTTCCGTGCGTCGGGTTTGGTGGCCGTGATGACTAATAGCGTGGACTCAACTGGGTTTTCGATGAGGGGGAGGAGTTCGCGAGCCGCTGAGTCGGCCAACTTGTCGACGCGCTTCATTATTACGACTCTTCGTTTGGTCATCATCGGGAAGGTAAGGGCTTGATTTACGGCCTCTGAGATATTCATGTCTTCGGCCTGGTACGTGTCGAGATTAAAACTTCGCCCAGCAGGTTCTAAAGCGGCTTCGACAAGGGCGCGAATGAGAGCGTCTTGCTCAAAGTCTTCCGGGCCAAAGAAATAATACACCGGGTGGAGGGTGCCTTTTTTAATGTCTGCAAGCACCTGAGCTGATGTGGGGCCCGCGCTTCGGGCGGTTTTTTTTGCGGTGCGTGGTGGCATGGCGGGTTGGTTAAGTCAATGTGGTTGGTTTCTGATTACAAGAAACAATATTTATAGAGCTCTTTAGCACGATGGGTCTATCAGGTTGGAATCACTAAGAAAAAGTATATTGTTTATGCTGTTTTACAAATTTAAACCCTTGCTCTTTGGCAGCGTCAATATGATCAACATAGTTGTCGGGCAAGTGCATCAGTGATGTTTTTTTGCGGAGCGTTTCAGGGAGGGTGCTGAGTTCTTCGAGGCTGGCGTGAATGCCGCCTGTGAAAAACTGGCTGTCGTGAAAGATCCGTTCGGCATCGGAGCCGTGTTTTTCGATCATTAGAGGGTCAAATTGGGTGTCGCCCGAAAAGAAGACGCGGTTGTCGATATTGAGGCCACAGCAAAAGCGGTTGGGTACATGATTGGTGGGCACTACTTGAAAGTGGATGTCTTCGATTTCAAATTCATCTTTGACTTCAACCAAATTATAATAATCGGCGAGCGTCGCCCCACCTGTGTCGATGTCTTCGAGTCCGCCTCTAAGGGAGTAGGCCCATAGTTTTTCAACAAGGGGTGTGGGCACATACAAGTTGGGTTTTGCGCCGCCTTTTACAAATTTGTTAAAAAAAGCACACTCTTCAAGTCCACCAATGTGATCTGCATGGGTGTGTGTGATAAAAATGTGTTCAATTTGTCCAAAATTACGACCGCTGGCATGAAGCCCATGCCCAGCCATGAATCCACAGTCTATCAGGATTCTTTCATTGAGAAGCGCATTGTTGTGATAGTTGTTTTTGGCAAAAAAACTACCGATGCCAATGAACTCGAGGTTCATAGGGTTCTCCGGATTTTAGAGGTCTTTGAAGTCTGCATCTTGAATTTGAGAATCGTCAAGATCAATCGGTTTTTGGCGTTTTTTAGTTTGTGTGCTGCTCACTGTGGGGCGCCTGAAAAAAAAGAACGCCAATAGGCGCCCAAAAAAGCGCAAAATGGCCCAAAGTAACAGGCCCAATAGAAACAAGCGAAGCAGCATTGTGAACCCTTAGGCGATATAGATTTCGTTGCTTTCATCTGGGATAACTTCGCCTATAATATAGGCTTTTTCACCCAATCCTTGTAGCGTTTCCTGAGCTGCTCTTGCTTGATCAGCTGGTACAACCAGCACCATTCCAATTCCCATGTTGAAAACTTGGAACATTTCATCGGCTTCAATGTCGTCGCCAATATTTTGAAGCACGTTGAAAATGGGCAGTTCTGGCCAAGAGCCTCGCTGGATGCGTGCGCCCATTCCCTCGGGCAAGGTGCGGGGCAAATTGTCTTTGAGACCGCCACCTGTGATGTGTGCCATGCCACGAATGGTGACCGTTTCCATCAGTTTGAAGGTGGGGGTTACATAGCTTCTGTGCGGGGCGAGCAGGGCTTGACCCACGGTGGTATCGAGATCTGCGACATGGGTATCTACGTTCCAGCCGGCTGTTTCAAATAGGAGTTTGCGTGCAAGACTGTAGCCGTTGGTATGGAGACCTTCTGAAGCCAGACCAATCAGGGCATCACCTGGGCCTATCTCGGCGCCAGTGAGGATGCGTTCACGATCAACCATACCCACAATGGTGCCCGCAAGGTCGTATTCACCCTGGGTATAAAAGTCGGGCATTTCGGCCATTTCTCCGCCTATGAGGGCGCAATTGGAGGCTTTACAACCATTCGCGACGCCTTCAATGACCGCGGTTGCAACGTCTGTGTCGTGGTGGCCCATGGCCAAATAGTCGAGGAAAAAGAGAGGACGCGCGCCCTGAACGAGAATGTCATTGGCACAATGGGCGACCAGATCGGCGCCTACCGTATTGTGTATGCCCGTTAAGAAGGCAATTTTGAGCTTGGTGCCCACCCCATCTGCGCTGGAGACCAGCACTGGGTCTTTGTAATCTTTCCAAGCCGGTGCAAACAATCCACCAAAACCACCAATGTCGGTTAAGACTTCGGGGCCAAACGTACCCCGAACAAGCTTCTTGATGTTGTTTTTGGTTTGGTCGGCGGCATCAATATTTACGCCGGCACTTGCATACGCTTTTTGTTTGTTCATAAAAACTCCAAATAGGGCAATTAAGAGGTTGGCACCTGTCCAAGATGTGATCCAGATCACGTAGGTGTCTGTTTTGGTTTAATCGTCTGCTGATTGCGGTATTTGTCCTGCAAAGACCAGGTCGAGATCCTCGGTATTTTTGGGTTCGCCCACCAAGCGCCAAATGAGATGGATCATCACCGGTACAACCAAAAGCGTAAGGGCCGTGGCAAAGGCCAGCCCAAAAATGACGGCAATGGCCATTGGACCCCACCACTGGCTGCTTTGGCCACCCACTTCGAGGGTGAAGGTAAAGAAATCAAAGCTGAGGCCCGTGGCCAAGGGACAGAGGCCCAATATGGTCGTGATTGCTGTTAAGATTACGGGACGAAAGCGCGTGACGCCTGCTTGTACAATGGCCTCGAGACTTTCTAGGCCGCGATGCTTGAGCTGCAAGGTGTAATCAATCAGCACGATGGCATTGTTTACCACCACGCCTGCCAAACTGATCACGCCAATGCCGGTCATGATGATGCCAAATGGGGTGCTGGTGATCATCAGGCCAATAAGCACACCAATGAGAGATAAGATGACCGATGTTAAAATGGTAAAGGGCAAGGTGAGGGAGTTGAATTGTGTAATGAGAATGAGAGCAATACCTGATAGGGCGATAAAAAATGCACGCATGAGAAAGTCGGCGGATTTTTGTTGTTCTTCACTTTCACCGGCATAACTGATGTGATAACCCGGGGGAAGTGGAAAGTCTTTGAGAGCTGCTTGTACATCTTGCATGACGGCATCAGATGTGCGGCCCGTGACTTTGCCTTCAATGGCAATGAGCCGTTTGAGGTCTTTGCGCCGGATGCTGCCAAAACCACCGCCTATTTCAACTTTGGCAACTCCGCTTAAGGGCACGAGATGGCCATCGTCATTGAGCATGATGTGCTCTAAGTCTGAAAGGCTGTTGCGCTTGCCGGGTTTGAAGCGCACGCGAATGTCATATACATCTTCGCCAACACGGTATTCCGTGGCTTCTGCGCCATACACTGCCGTGCGTAAGGTGCTGGCAATGACCGATGTATTGAGGCCCGATAATACGGCGGCTTCTCGGTCGATGATGATGCGAATTTCAGGCCGGCCTTTGTCAAAGTCGTCTTTGATGTCTACGGCACCGGGTATTTGAGAAATGATACGCTTGGCTTTGGCGGCAAGGTCGCCGAGAATCTGAATGTCTTCGCCCGAAATTTCAACATTGACGGGTGCGCCCACGGGGGGGCCATTGTTTTCTTTTGAGATCTCAATGTCTGCACCGGGTAGAGATGTGATCGATTGGCGAATGTGTGCAATGGTTTTAAATGAAGATTCTGTGCGATCTGCCTCATCAACAAAATCAATGCTGATGCGACTGGCATGAGACACGTTCTCGCCAGAGGAGAAGTAACCCCCACCGCCCACGCCAACATTGGTTACATAAGTTTTGATGTTGGGTATCGTTTCAAGGATTTTTTCAATTTTTTGAGCAAGTGCATTGGATGTCTCCAAATTTGTGCCCGAAGGCGCACGCACATCAATATAGGCTTTGTTGGGTTCCACTTCGGGGAAAAACGCAACACCATGCCCCAAGAAACCATAAGCGAAAATAACCACGATGAGCGTGCCAAGAGACAAACCGAGGGTGGTCCACGGGCGAGAAAGAGCCCATTCCAAGCTGGTTTGGTAGTGGTTGAGGATGCGTTGGAACCGGGGTGAGGTCTCTTGGAGTGACCCTTCAGCCTTCATGAATGAGGCACAAAAGGTTGGGTTGATGACGAGGCCCACAAATAACGAGGATGATAGGGTAATGATGAGGGTGATCGGCAAATATTTCATGAATTCACCCATAATACCAGGCCATGCAATCATGGGCGCAAAGGCGCACAGCGTTGTTAGGGTCGATGTGATCACTGGCCAGGCAACTTCTGTTGTTCCAATGTAGGCACCCGCGTCTGACGATTTGCCTTCTTGTCGGTGTCGGTAAATGTTTTCAACAATCACAATGCCGTTGTCTACCAACATACCCAATGCAAGAATGAGGCTAAAGAGCACGACCATGTTTAGGGTGATGTCCATTGCAGAAAGGACCACAAAGGTCATCAGCATAGAAAAGGGGATGGCAATGCCCACAAAAACGGCATTGCGCACACCCATAAAGAGAAACAGCACAGCAACAACCAAGATCAGCCCCGAAATAATGTTGTTTTCAAGGTCTTTGACCATCATGCGAATGTCTTTAGACTGATCGCCTAAAATTGCAATTTGGGTTCCTGGGGGGAGACTGGGGAGTGTTTCATCAAGCAGTACTTTGATCTGATCGGCAATGCCGATCAGATTTTCGCCACTGCGTTTGATTATCTCGAGTGTGACACTGGGTTTTTGGTTGAGGCGGGCGTATGTGGATCGGTCTTTAAAACCATAGGTGATGTCTGCTATCTCGCGTATGTAGATGGCGTTGTTGTCTTTTGAATCAATTAAAAGCCCGCCAATTTCTGAGACGTTTTCGAGCTCGCCGGGTACTCGCACGGTGTATTTGTAGCTGCCCAATTCCACACTGCCACCGGGTAATGACAGATTTTCGCGGCGAATGGCGTCAACCACATCTTCAATAGGTAGGTTATAGGCAGCCAGTCTGTCGGGGTCAACATCCACTTTGACCTCGCGTTCTAAACCACCAGCAACGCGCACTTCGAGAATACCCGGGATGGTCTCGATCTCATCGGCCAAATCTTCGGCAATTTCTTTAAGCCGAATGAGACCATAATCTCCAGAAAGGGTCACGAACATCATGGGGATGTCTGAGAAATTGATTTCCAAAACGAAGGGGTCTTCGGCATCTTGAGGCAACTCAGGTTTTACCAGATCCACTTTGTCTTTGACGCGCTGAAGCGCGATGTCAATATCTTCGTTTGGGTTGAACTCAATGGTGATTGATGAGGTGCCTTCAATGGATGACGAACGGATGACTTTGATGTTTTTTATGTTCTGCACTTCTTGCTCAATAGGGCGTGTGATGAGATTCTCAATGTCTTCAGGCGATGCGCCAATATACACGGTATTGACGATAATAACGGGAATGGTAATGTCTGGAGATGCTTCTCTGGGCAGGGTGACGTAAGACACCATTCCCATGATCACTAAGAGGACCACAAAAACATAGACCGTAATGCGGTGTTTGAGGGCATGTGCGGTCAATATCATGGCGCCAATTCCATTTGTATGGGATCTCCGTCGATAAGATCTCTGTTGCCCTTGACGATGAGCTGATCTCCAAATGCCAGGCCGCTTTTGACCACGACTTTGTCGGTTTCTGCTGCACCCAGCTCAAGGGGTCGCAAATAAGCTCGGTTGTCAATGGCCACAAATGCAACTGGACCTGTTTCGCGTTCTAAAATGGCCTCACGTGGGGCCACCACAACATGGCGGTAGGTTTGGCGAAGAATCTTGAGTTTACCCAGCATGCCCGGTAGAATGCGCGCATCGGGGTTGGCTAGGTGCACTTCAATGGGAAAGACGCGTCGTCTGTTGTCGGCAGCTGAGCCTATTTTTCCGATGGTGCTTTGGAATATTTTACCTGGAAAAGAATCCAGGGTCATGGTCACTTGGCGATCGTTTTCAATGTCGACGATTTCAGCTTCTGAGACCCAGGCCTCAAGCCGCACACTGTCGACTTGAACCAATCTAAAAGTGGGGCCGCCTATGGGCACCAATTGGCCTTTGTCAATCAAGCGCTGAGCGATGTGTCCGTGAAATGGGGCGCGAATGTTTCCAAAATCGAGGCGTGTGCGAATGGTTTGCGCATTAGATAAAGCCCTTTGATAATCGTATTCAGTGCTTTGGTGGGCTTGTTCAGAAATAGAACCTTCGGCCATGAGTTTTTGACTGTGCTTAAAATTGTAGGTTTGGAATTTTAGGTTGGCTTCGGCTTCAATGCGCATCTGTTCAAGCACATCCAGCTTGAGTTGTGCCAAAATTTCACCGCGCTCAACCCGATCTCCTAAATCTTTGGCGATATTCCTAACCACACCCGATTCAAGTGCGCTGAGGGTCACATCGTACCAGGCCTTGACAGGGGCAGGCAAGCGACTGTATTGAATCAGTGAGTCGGGCACTAGGGTTTGCACCGCGACGTTGGTTTGGCGTGTTGGCGCGTTCTTGTTTTCAGACGGGGCTTTTTCGGGGGAATCTGGGCCACAGTGCGAAAGGGCCAAGAGCAATAAAAAAAGTGAGTGGCGGAAGATTTTTCGCATCATATTCCTAAAGGGTGGGTGACTGTGTCTTCTCCTAATATACCCATACGGTGTTCCAAGCGAACAATCGCAATGGCCACATCGCGTTTGGCTTGTGCCAACTCGGCTTCTGCGCGTTGCACAGTGAGTTGGCCGTCGATAACCTCTAGTTGGGTGCCGATGCCATTGTCATAACGCGTTTCTGAAATCCTGAGCCCCTTTTGGGCAAGGCCTATGGTTTGTTCTTGGGCTGTTTTTCGTGCCATGGATTCGGCCAATAGGTGATGGGCTTGAGAAATCTCGAGTTGAATACCACGTTCTGTTTGTAAAAGACCGAGTTCGGCCCGCCGGGTGTCGGCTTGGGCTTGGGCTACTTGGGAACGCGTTCGAAAACCGTCAAAGAGGGGCACACTTAAGTTTAGGCCAGAGAACCAACTTTGGCGAAAGTCATCTGTTGAGAATTTGAAGCTTTCTCTTTGGGCTTCCCACTGACCGTTAATGACCAATTCCAGTTTGGGGCGCGCGCCTGACCGCGTCACAGTTTCGGCATTTTGGCGCATGGATATGAGTGCGTTTTGTTGGCGCATTTCTGGGCGAAATTGAAGTCCGAGCGCAATGCGTTCGTGTTCTTGTTTGGATAGTATGCGTGACGCTGAGCGGAATGTGCCAGTGATCTCTATTGGGGTCTCAGGTGCAAGACTCATTTGATTTTTAAAGCTTAGGGTTGCAAGCTCAAGGTGGTTAGACGCTCGAATAGAGTCGGGGCGAATTTCTGAAACTTGGGTCTGCGCGCGAAGTAAATCGTATTCGGAGACACGACCGGCTTGGTAAAGTCTTTGAACGCGAAGATAATTTGCTTGGGCACGGGACAGTGAGAGCTTGTTTACGCTGAGCAAATCGTGGGCGAGTAATAAATCGTAGAAAGCGGTTTCGATATCGTGGTGAACACGTTGTTGAATGAGGCGGATGTTTTCAAGCGAATAGGAACGAAATTGGCGTGCCACACGCATAGAGGCAAAGAGCTTGCCGCCAGAATAGAGCGTTTGGCGAATGCCTAGGCTCCCTGTGAGGTTGTTGTGCGCACCAATGGTAACGGATTGATCTCCAAAGACAACGGAGGGCAGGAGCCAGTTGCGGTTATACGCAAAATTTGCATCTAATTGGGGGAGTCCGTCGGCAAGCGATTCACGCACGCGCTGGCGTGCCGTTTCTAAGTCTTGTTGGGCAATGAGGAGGGTTTCGTTGTTTTTCTGTGCGCGTAACAAGCTTTCGGAGAGGGTCAATACAAGAGGAGATTGGGCGTGCGCTGAGAGGGCTTCGGCACAAATTAACAAACAGAGCGTGAGTATGCGTGTGGTCATGGGGTTGCTTCAGGTAAGCATGGGTAGAAAGCGGAAACCTGAATATACAGGAAAGCAATGTGTTGGGCAAGATTGGTGATGCTGCGCGGAGTTTGGTGAGGTTACTTTTTCTTTTCGTCTGCGACTTGAATATGATTTCCTTGCATTTTGGCTTCGTCCAAGGCTTGTTGTGCCCGTGCATACAAATCATCGAGGAGGGCTTTTACCGATTGACCGCTGGATTGGGGAAGGGTTGCCACACCCATGCTTATTTTGAGCGATAATGCGGCTCCATCACCAAAATCAAATCGCCGGGAGGTGAGGTCTTTGTGAATCATTTCGGCTCGTTTACCCAATTGGCGGGTGGTCATACCTGAGATGATCAGCCCAAAGTTTACACTGTCGAGGTGGGTGAGGCGCTCGCCTTTACGCAAAAGTTCTTTCACACTTTCTGCGACTTTGCGCAATACATCATCGCCACGTTTGCGCCCGTATTTGCCATTGATGCTTTCAAGCCCTTGTGGTGCCAGAAAAACACACCCTAAGGATTCTTTTTTGGTAGCAGCTTGCCTGAGTGCCCCAGGTAAAAAAACACGGGATAACATCACGCGGTTGGGCAAACCCGTCACATCTGAAAAGCCGGCCAATTCCATCCATTTTTTATTGTCGGCGTCTAATTGGGCGATACGGTCTTCCCGTTCTTTGGTATTGCCCTGAGGCACATCGAAGACAGAAGGCTTGGGGGCTTTTTCGTTGGACGTAGGCGCAGCCACCTCAGGTGCCGGTTCTTCTTTTTGAGCAGGTGCCGCAGCTTTTTTGGGGGCCGGTGTTCGTTCTTCGATTGGAACTGTGGCCCATTTTTTTTGCAAAACACGGAGTTCTCTGCCTCGTTCCCCAGCTTTTTCTAGGAACTCTTTTGCTCGATTAACAGCACCACCCACAATGGACTTGTCGTTGATGATGCCCATGCTTTTTGACATCACACCACTAAAAAAGCTCATCCCTTTTGTGAAATCTTCCTCTGCCCCAGACAGTTCATAGATCCGGTAGCCGATTTCCGCAATCAAAGTGGTGAGTCGGAGCGTGTCTTCTAAGGCATTGGACTGCAACTGGCTGTAATTCCACTCAAAGTATGCCAGTGCGGTTCTCTGGGCAGATATTTCGTCAATGGCCAATTGTGGGCGTACGGGCAAACTGTCATCGGTTGGGAGAGATTTGTACCATTCTGTTGTTATTTCTTCGCAAAGATCGCGAATGACCGACGTTTGGGAAAATTCAGAATAGAGTTTTTCTTCATCGCGGTAAATCCAAGCTATGCGAAGATAAAAACGGGCAAGGCTGCCTGGCACTGGGCGTTTTTTGAGGCATTCGGAGAAGACGCCAAGATAGAATTGTACCAGCATCGTGCCAAAGATATCATCGGAGGGAATGCTGGTACCTAATTGGCGCGCCACGCCATGTTGCTGGGTGGCAGAGTCAGAGATGGTTGAAAGCGCCCCTTCGCGAAATTGGCTTCGAAACTTGCGTTCCGTTTTTTTCCAAGTTCGAAATTCGGTGTCGTCGATTTGCCCCGTAAAATAACAGTTTTTGCAAATGGCCCAAAAATAATTTAACGGCGTTAGCCATTGGGGAAATTCAACCTCTGCGCGCCATCGAACATTGTGTGGATGGCCGTCAGGTTCGGTTTCTCGGGCACTGTAGATATCGGGTTTTAGTCTTGGGAATACATTTTCTGTATCGCATGCAGGACACTTAACGGTGTATTCGCGACAAACGTGGGGTGTGATAACATCAAGTATGCTCATGGGGGTCAACCAATTTCTTATCGATTGCGTCGCATGGCCAGGAGTTCTTCTGCACGACGCTGGGCAGCTGTTTTGGCACCTGTAGCCCCTTGGCCTGCACTGCGGGTTGTATCGTAGAGTTGTTGGGCCGAAAGTGTTCTTACTTCTCCGGTTCCAAATTCAATGGCAACAGATTGTTGTATTCCATCGTCAAGTAATTTGATGTCTTTAATGCGCATGCAAAACCTCCTACCTGGTAGTGGATGCCTCAATCATGAACCACCGCAGAATTTACGTGGAATCAGGGGCATTTGTCAAGGGTTTAAAGGTCGGCACAGGCAAGCAGTTGGTCAACCAAGTGTGTGGTTTGTCGGGCTTGCCAAACATCATGAACACGAACCAGGTGTGCGCCCGATAAAATGCTGTGAGTCAGTGCTGCAATGGTGCCGGGCAAGCGATCTGTGGGGTCTAATTTTTTGGGCCCGGTGAATTGTTTGCGGGATGGACCCACTAAAATTGGGCATTGAAGCGCGTGGAAATCGCCAAGTTGTGCGAGGATCTGGATATTGTGCTTATAGCTTTTTCCAAACCCAAACCCGGGGTCTATAATCAGGTTTTCTTTTGCAATGCCTGCTTGGAGGGCTGTGTGCATCTGTGTTTTAAAAAAGGACAGTATTTCATTGATGACATTGTTATAGGTTGGGTTTGTTTGCATTGTTTTGGGCGTGCCTTTCATGTGCATTAACACAACCGGCACGCGATATTTTGCAACGATGGTGGCCATTTGGGGGTCAAAACGAAATGCGCTGATGTCGTTGACGATAGATGCGCCCGACTCGATCGCCCGCCTTGCGACCTCGCTTTTGGTGGTGTCAATAGATATTGGCGTACTTACTTTTGTTGCCAGTTTTTTTATGACGGGCACTGTTCTTTGGCATTCTTCCTCAATTGATATATCAACAGCACCTTCACCGTAAAGCCCTTTGGGGCGTGTTGATTCGCCCCCAATATCGATGATGTCGGCCCCTTCTTCGATCATTTTTGCTGCACGATCAAGTGCCAATACAGGGTCGAGGTATTTTCCGCCATCAGAGAAGGAATCGGGTGTTGTGTTAAGAATACCCATAATTCGGGTGGTCTGCCCCAGGGTAAGGCAGGTGTCGTGGCATGTCAGTTGGTATAAGGGACGTTGCATAAAGTTGTGTTAAAACACAGAAAGGGATGGCATCATGCCATCCCTTTCTGTGTATTTCCTAATGGCTCAGATCAATTTTGTGGCAATGGGTCCTCATCACCAGGCGTGTTTTCATTTGTGTCTGTTTCAGTTTTGGGTGTTTCTTCTGGTTTGCTTTGGCCATTTTCTAGAGGGACTGGTTTGACAAGTGTTTCACCCGCAATTAACTTGTCAAGTTGTGCATTATCCAAAGTTTCAAACTCAAGCAACGCTTCGGCAAGGATATGAACGGTTTGCAAGTTTTCCGACAGCAATTTATCTGCTTTGGCTTCGGCTTCCATCACGATCCTTTTGATTTCTTCATCGATCATTTCAGAAACGCGTTCGCTGTAATTGTGGCGCTGGGTCATTCCGCGGCCCAGAAAAACTTCATCACTTTGCGAACCGTAGGCGATGGGACCCAATCTGGGGCTCATACCCCAGTCGCAAACCATTTGTCGTGCAAGCCCTGTTGCCATTCGGTAGTCCTGTTGTCCACCGGTTGTGATTTCACCAAAAACGATTCTTTCAGCAACGCGCCCGCCCAAAGCATAGGCCAAAACTGCTTCGCAATAACTTTGTGGATAGGTGTGGCGGTCATCGATCGGCACGGTGTGGGTGACGCCTAAGGCCCGCCCACGTGGAATAATGGTGACCTTGTGCAACGGATCACTCTCTGGGATCAGTTTGGCGACCAATGCGTGACCAATCTCATGATAAGATGTGAGCTTTTTTTCGCTGTCTGAGATCACCATGCTACGGCGTTCTGCGCCCATCATGACTTTGTCTTTTGCATTCTCAAAGTCGATCATGCCAACGCGCTCTTTTGCATCCCGTGAAGCCAATAATGCTGCTTCGTTGACTAAGTTTTTCAGGTCGGCACCCGATAAGCCTGGTGTTCCCCGTGCCACAACTTTTAACTTAACGTCTTCTGTTAATGGAACATTGCGGGTGTGTATTTTGAGAATACCTTCACGCCCGCGCACATCAGGTAAGTCCACAACCACTTGACGATCAAAGCGCCCAGGGCGTAGCAAAGCCGGATCGAGCACATCTGGGCGGTTGGTTGCAGCAATGAGAATGACACCTTCTTTAGATTCAAAACCGTCCATCTCAACAAGCAATTGGTTGAGCGTTTGCTCGCGTTCATCGTGGCCACCGCCAATGCCTGCACCTCGGTGCCGGCCCACGGCATCAATTTCGTCTATAAAGATGATGCAGGGGGCATGATTTTTACCTTGTTCAAAGAGGTCACGCACACGAGAAGCACCTACACCCACAAACATTTCAACAAAGTCGGAACCACTCATGCTAAAGAAAGGCACCTCGGCTTCGCCCGAAACGGCTCGGGCCATATGCGTTTTGCCGGTACCTGGAGGGCCAACCAACAAGACACCTTTGGGGATGCGCCCGCCCAAACGCTGAAATTTGCGGGGGTCTTTTAGAAATTCGATAATTTCCTGGAGTTCTTGTTTGGCTTCATCTGCGCCAGCAACATCATTAAATGTGATCTTTGTTTTTTCTTCAGAGACAAGTTTGGCCTTGCTTTTACCAAAGCTAAACGCACCTTTGGGGCCGCCTTGCATTTGGCGAAGAATGAAGAGCCAAAGTCCTACAAACAGCAACCAGGGCAGGAAATTGAAGAAGACATTGAGCCAATTAAATGGCTTGCTCTCAAAGCTGAAGTCCACGCCATTTTCGAGCCACTCGTCACGGGTTTTTGCATCAATCACACCCACATTAACAACAAAGTCTCTATATGCACGCTGGGGGCCAGCGCCTGGAGGCGTGATCTCTTCTGTGATAAGCTGTCCGTGAAACTCATTGTCAATAATGACGGCACTTTGGATTTTTTGGGTATCTAAGAGGGTTTTGTATTCTTTATAGCTGAGCGTAACATCTGTGGTGGGGTCACTGCCGAAAAACTTAGAGGCAAAAATCGCAACCAATACAAAGAAGATCCAAAATGCCAAGGTTTTGGAAATACGATGCCAAGGACGCTTACCATCTCCTTCACCATTGCGACGATTGTTATCATCACGACCCGTGATAGAAAATATAGGACGTGGAGGTTTCTCGTCTTTCTTCTCGCTCGATTTTGAACCCGTTTGCTCTTCTTCTGGTGGTTTTGTTTCTGATACTTCTTGGTCTTGTTCCCGGTCTTTGGGATCTGCCATTTTTACCTCAATTCGGGATGGGTGACAATACGTTGCCACCCTCCCTCAAAGATCAATTGCTGGATGTGTTTTGTTTTAGACGTGATGGGTGCATAATTTGAGCGACGCAAACCAAGCACCCAAAGAATTTGATTATCGCCTACCAATACTGGTATCTCTTCCCGCAGCGGTTTCGGGATCTTGTGCTCAGAGAGAAGCTTGTTTATTTTTTGCCTGCCCGAAAAACCAAAGGGTTGGAACCGATCCCCTGGTTGAACTTCGCGAATAAACAGCGATGGCGGCAACTGATCTGCGTCAAAAAAAACAGTATATGCATCGTTGGAATTTATTGGCGCTGTGTTGGGTTTTGCATGTCGTGTTGCAAGAATGCGGGCGTTTTGGATGGGAAAGGATGTGTTCCCCTGAAGGCAGATAGGCACATTGAAAGGTGGTGCAGGCCGTACTAAAAGTAGGAGGCCATTTATACGATGCGCTGATAAGTCTGCTGAAATTTGAATATGTGCTTGGCCTAGGTCGAGGCTGTCTAAAAGCCTGTTAATGCTTTGAAATGTAACAGTATTTTCGGAAATGCCAAGCTCAAATAATGCCTTTTTTAGAAGTCTGCGCCGAAGTGATATATGATAACCGAAAATCTGCTTAACATCAAGAATTATTTTTCGGTTAGAACAATATAAGGCTACCTTTTGAAAGGCATCTTGGCAAAGGTTTTCAAGGAGTGCATCATCGTCTTTTGCCAAGTGACCCAACCGTGTGAGCGCAGATTCTATTTGGGGCGCATAATGGTTTTTGATAAGGGGTAGCAATTGGTGGCGAATCTTGTTCCTGGCAAACTTTAGATCGGTGTTGGATTCATCGACACAAAATTGAAGGTTGTGATGGGCAACATATGCTTCAATTTGAGACCGAGAGACATCCAATAATGGCCGAATCCACAACTCTTGGGCAATGGGTCGAATACCTGAAAGGCCTGTTAAGCTCGTGCCACGTAAGATGCGGAATAAAATCGTTTCA
>Ga0115002_10004078_pt1 | contig 17895 bp, 16 predicted proteins | sample ArcticOcean_MG_C_8_FD_89576 | JGI IMG/M metagenome (GOLD analysis project Ga0115002, IMG submission 89576) | Marine microbial communities from western Arctic Ocean - ArcticOcean_MG_CB11_86 | ecosystem: Environmental > Aquatic > Marine > Oceanic | place: Arctic Ocean: Canada Basin | collected... | reverse complement strand
GTTGATCGAGCGCTGGAAGCATACCATAGCGGGAACCTTGGAACCGCCGAGCGTTTGCTTAAAAAGCTTCTCCGTCGTAACCCCGTGCAGGCCGATTGTCGCCATTTTCTCGGCCTGATTGCTTTCCAGCACGGCAATTTCAAAAATGCAGCGCGGCAAATTGACCAAGCCGTGGCGATCGAACCGGAGAACCCAACATTTTGTTGTAATCTGGGTGCTGCGCTACTCGAAGCGGGTGCGACGCGCGAAGCAATCGCAAATTATGAGAAGGCGATCGCTCTTCGGCCTCGTTATCCCCAGGCGCTGGCCAACCTCGGCCTCGCATATGCACGCATCGATGAGCTTGCGAAAGCCGAGGAGGCCCACCGCGCGGCGATCGAAATCGTCCCCGAAGATGCCGCCGTTCATTTCAATCTAGCGAATTTCCTTGCCGCGTCAGGGCGCGATGACGAAGCGATCGATGCCTACGGCGACGCGCTTCGGCACAACCGTAACTACGTAGAAGCACACAGCAACCTCGCAAGTATTTTTCGGGGACCTGGCGACTTTACGCGCGCCCTCCAGCATCTCGATGAAGCCGAGCGTCAAAATTCCGGAAATTTCGTGCTGCAATATAATCTTGCAAGCACTCTTCAGCAGGCCGGGCGCCTCGCACTGGCTCGAGATCGATATCTCATAGCCAGAGATATCGCACCCGATAGCATCGACGTTCGCATCAACCTTGCGGCCGTTCTGGTAGACCTCGCCCGACCTGGCGAGGCGATTGAGCTGTTGCGGGAATGCTGTGAGGCCCGCCCAGATGATGCGTCGCTCCGTGCGAGCCTCGCCAGCCTGCTCGAACAGGTCAATCAGTTGCCGGAGGCCCGAGAGCATCTTCGAATGGGTTTAGAGCAGGCACCAAGCGACGGGACACTCAGACTACTTGACGCACGATTTAGGCGCAGAGGCGGCGACATCGCGGCATCTCGGGACATGCTCCTCACATTGTTGACTGAGTCTCTACCGCCCGAGATCGAGGCCAAGGTCGCCATCGAACTCGGCGTAATTTGGGATCGTCTCGGAGCGTGGGACGAAGCTCTCAAAGCGTTCCAGCGCGGCAACCAACTGACGCTGAGTCTTGAAAGCACGGCGCGCTACGATCTCGAGGCATATCGAAAAACACTTAGTGCAAACGGGCTGTGGTTCGAAAACGAGCGAATAGCGCGCGCAGCTTCACCAAGTTTCGGTACACATAACGACCCTATCTTTTTCGTTGGATTTCTACGATCCGGTACCACACTCGTCGAGCAGATTCTGGTCTCGCATCCCGATGTCGACACCTCAGCAGAGGCGATTCTCCTGGCCAGCACGATGGAGCAGTTGCGCTCCATCACAGGTTCAAATCGGCCCTATCCAGACAATCTGAAAAACATCACCAACAAGCAGATCGATGCGCTTAGAGACCACTACTGGGCGCAATCTGATGATCTCGGCCGGCTTCCTGGCCGGCGCTGGGTCGACAAACTACCGCTCAATATCGTTCACCTCGGTTTCGTGAAATGGATTTTCCCCAATGCGAAAAACCTCGTGGCTCTACGCGGCCCCAGAGATGTTGTCATCAGTTGCTTCATGCAGTCGTTTCGACCCAACGCCGCGATGGCCCATTTCTCCTCGATCGAGTCTGCGACAGCCCTCTACGTCGCCGTAATGGATCTTTGGTTGTATTTTTGTGACGTCCTCGGCGCTGACTGGATGGAATATCGATACGAGGATTTGATCGCCCAGCCCGAAGCGGTGGTCCGAAAAATTCTCGCACATCTTGAATTGGACTGGACCGATCAGGTCTTGGATCACACGCAGCAAGCACGCCACAACCGCATCGCGACGCCAAGCTATGTCGACGTAATGCAGCCAATCAACGCTCGTGCAATCGGACGATGGCGTAATTACCGTGAGCAACTAATTCCGGTGGACGTGGAATCCAGTATTTCCTAGAATCAAATCTTAGGCTTGTGGGCGATCTGGGAGGACGCGGTCTATAGGCCGGAAACAGGTGGGAGTTTCCGTTGTACCGCTTAATGCGCTGTGCTGCCGTCGTCCTCTCCGTACTCGTGATCACCATAGCGCTCGGTGACGCGGCTAACGCGCGCCGCTATGCGTCGGTCATTATCGATGCCGACACCGGCGAGGTGGTCTACGAACGGCAAGCCAACGCCCCGCGCATCCCGGCATCTTTGGTAAAGATGATGACGCTTTACATGACGTTCGAGGCACTCGCGTCGGGCAAGCTAAAAATGAACCAACAACTGCGCGTGTCGAAGACGGCAGCGGGGCGTTCGCCCACGAAGCTTGGGCTCAAGGCGGGAAGCACCATCAAAGTTGAGGATGCGATCCTCAGCCTGATCACCAAATCCGCGAATGATTCGGCCACAGTGCTGGCCGAAGCCTTGAGCAGTAACGAGCCCAAATTCGCGCGGGCAATGACGATACGGGGCCGAAAATTAGGGATGAAACGAACCAGTTTCCGAAATGCGTCGGGCCTTCCGAATCGGCGTCAACGCTCAACAGCATTTGATATGGCAGTTCTGGCGCGGGCCCTGATTCGCGATTTTCCGCAACATTACCACTACTTTGCAACGCAAAAATTCCGCTACGGGAAGAAGGTTTACAAAAATCACAACAAGCTACTGACAAGCTACGTTGGCGCGGACGGCATCAAAACTGGTTACACCCGCGCATCGGGTTTCAATGTGGCGATTTCCGCCAAGCGCAATAATCGGCGCTTAATCGGGATCATCATAGGTGGACGCAGCGGCCGGTCGCGTGATCAGCACACGACCAAACTGCTCAACGAAGCCTTCGCAAAACTGGACAAGCCGGCAAAAGTGGCCGCAACACCCCCTTCAATCGAGCCTCCAGCTCTCCAAGGATCGAAACAATCACGCATTGCCGGCGGCAACTGGGCGATCCAAGTCGGCGCATTTCAACGAATTGCAGCCGCTCGCCAACAAATCCACCGAGCCGCGAGCGCTGTTCCATCCTTGCTGCTTGGTCGTCAGGTATCGATAATTGCGGTGAACGACAACGGTCGTGACCTTTATCGTGCGCGCCTTACCGGGGTCACCGAAGGGGTCGCCCACGAGGCGTGCGCCGTTCTTCGAGAACGTGAGTTTGACTGTGTTCCGGTGCCCCCCAAAAGCCCTGCGATTAACTAGCCAATTTCGCTGCTTATTTGGCGCGTCACATCGTACAATCGAGCTAGATACTGACCGCCAATCGCTAGTACTGCTGGAGGATCCGTCGTGAGCCGCAATGCAACCAAATACCCGGTTACGCAGCAACAGATCGAACAATACGATGCCGACGGCATCCTTCTCCTCAAGGATGTATTCGACCCTGGCTGGGTTGAAAAGATGCGCGTCGCGGTCGACGAGGTGCTCGACAAACCCGGCCCTCAAAGCATGGACATCAATGACGACGGTGATGGACGCTTTACATTCGATACCTGGATCTGGACCTACAACGACCGCTTTCGTGAGGTTGTCTTCTCGGCTCCCTGGGCTGGGCTCGCCGCCGATATCTTGAACGCAAAACGAGTAAATCTCGTATTTGATTTTATCTCCGTGAAGGAACCGCACACATCGCAGCCGGCGGTTTGGCATCAAGACGCACCAGGCAACCCGGTTGAAGGGCCCCAGGCAGGCACCTTTTGGGTTTCACTTGATCACGTCACCGCCGAGAGCGGGGCGGTACGCTATGTTCGAGGCTCGCACAAATGGGGCCGCCGGTTCGAGCCGGTTGGCTCGAACGATGTTTACGAGCACGAACTCTATGCGGGACGGGCACCCGATACGATTCGGCCAAATGATCTCGAGGAAATGCCCAATATCGATGCAATCGTAAAAGCGACGGATATCTTGAGTTTCGAGACCGGCCCAGGTGACGTCATCGTGCATGATGTTCTAACCATCCATTCGTCCCCCGGTAACAATTCAGCCCGACGCCGACGCGCCCTCGGGCTACGCTTCGCTGGCGAACAGGCGACCTACGCGGTTCGCGAAACCAAGCTCAATATCCGGCCGTTGGTGGATCCCAGACTGGCGCATGGGGACCCTTTCCCAGCCGAACCCGACCACCCGGTATTCCCGCAGGTCTGGCCCTCCGCGGCCTAGCAATGGCGGCGTTGTCGGTGTCGTGAGGTTTGCGCGGGTTTGCATCATACCAAACCGGCGGCATAATGCCGCATTGGCAACTGAGATCGGCAGATGGTCACAATTAACGACGAACTAATTCAGCAATACCGTGACGATGGCGTTGTTCGGATCGACAACGCGTTTGAGGCGGATTGGATTGAAAAAATGCGTGTGGCGGCGGATCAGGCCCTTGATCACCCCGGCGAGTACACAATGGACATAGATCGCGACAAACCAGGCCGCTACGTTTTCGACACTTGGCTGTGGCCGGTATTTCCGAGCTTCAAGGAGATTGTATTCGACTCACCCGCGGCCGAGATCGGCGCGGGCATCATGGTCGCCGATCGCGTTAACTTGGTTTTCGACTTTATCTCGGTCAAGGAGCCTAATTCCGACAAGCCAACCGCGTGGCATCAGGATGCCCCGGGCAACCCTGTCGAGGGACCCCAGGCAATGAGTATGTGGATCTCACTTGACGAGGTCACACCTGAGAGCGGCGCGCTCAAGTTCATCCGCGGTTCTCACAAATGGGGCCGACGGTTTGAACCCACCGGATCGGGCGATGTCACCGCTCATGAAAGTTACCGAGGCCGCACCGACGACGCGCGACAGCCCGACGGGCTTGAAAATATGCCCAACATCGACGCCAGCGCGGACGACTACGATATAGTCACGATTGGGGCAAAACCGGGCGACGCCATCGTTTTCGACATGTTGATGTGCCACGCGGCAGGCAGCAACACGACCGATCGCCGGCGACGGGCGATCGGGTTGCGGTTCGCAGGCGAAAAGGCAACCTACGCCGTGCGCAATACCCGCCTTAGCATTCACCCAAACATCGACGTCGGGATCGAAGACGGCGCTCACTTTCCGACCGACCCCGATCATCACATTTTTCCCCAGATTTGGTCGCGCTAGCAGCTAACGACACCGGCCATGAACGAGCAATCACATGTGCTCGTTAGCGACAGCGATGTAGACGTCTTTCAACGCGATGGCGTGGTTTGTCTGCGCGGTTTGTTCGATAGCGAATGGATCGAATGCGCGCGCGAGGCAATGGATCGCATCATCGCCAACCCCACCGATCAAGGAATGCTGATCAACCCGAAAGGGACACCGGGGCGTTTCGAGCGAGATCTATTTATGTGGATGGCCGATGACGGTTTCAGAAAATTGGCGCTTCAATCGCCAGTTGGAGAAATCGCTGCTGGATGCATGAAATCGAGCCGTGTCAATCTGCTCCTCGATATGATGCTGACGAAGGAACCCCAAACGCCATCGATCTCACCGTGGCACCATGATCTTCCTTACAACTGGGTTGAAGGCACGCAGGTTTGCGGCATGTGGCTATCGCTAGATCACGCAACCCCGGAAAGCGGTGCTGCCGAATGGATTCGCGGATCACACAAGTGGGGCCGACAGTTTGCCACGCGACCTTTTCAAGGCGGTGCATATGAGATCGAGGACGGACTCGAAGCGATGCCGGACATTGATGGCGACCGGGAGAGCTACGACATCGTTCAATTTGAAACCGAACCAGGCGATTGCATCGTCAACCACCTCCTGACGGTTCATTGGGCGCCGGGAAATCACAGCGACGGGCGCCGGCGCGCGGTCGTGTATCGCTTATGTGGGGATGACGCAGTTTATGCAGAGCGCGGGCCCGGCCGTCCTAAACCGAAATACGATCCCGGCCTGAATCCGGGCGATCCCATACCCCAGGGCCACGATCAGTTCCCGACGATCTGGCCGCATGAAGGGAGATCATCATGAATCCGAACATGCCACGCGCTCTGACAGCAGATGAGCTCGGCGCTTTCGAGCGCGATGGTATCGCGTTGATAAAGGGGATGTTTGATAGCGATTGGATCGACCGGATGCGGACGGCAGTCGATGTTATTCTCGAGGCCCCGAGCGAACGCATGGGCGATCTCAACCCGAAAGGAAAACCGGGCCGCTTCATCTACGACAACTATATCTGGACGTTTAACGATGATTTTCGTGCTTTGTCGTTCGAATCCGCGGTACCTGAAATAGCCGCGCACGCCATGAACTCGGATCGTGTGAACCTGCTGTACGACTTCATCCTCGTCAAAGAACCGCATTCACCGCACGGCGAAACCCGCTGGCATCAAGATACCTACGGAAACCCCTGCGAAGGCGAGCAAACGATGGGGCTGTGGTTATCGCTCGACCATGTAACGGCCGACAGCGGCGCGGTCGAATGGGTGCGCGGGTCCCATCTCTGGCGCCGCCGTTTTGAATCGACGACGACCGGTGATCCTGACCGCCACACCTTTCTCAGTGGACATAATCAAGATGTCGGGTCGACGCGGCCTGAAGATCAGGTCGAACCGATGCCCGACATCAAGGGTAATCGCGATGATTACGACATCATTTCATTCGACACCGAACCCGGTGATTGTTTGATCGCCAAGCTTGGCCTGGTGCACGGCGCACCGGGAAACATTACCGATCGACGACGGCGCGCGATTGGTTATCGTCTAGTCGGTGATGATGCGTCTTTCGCAGTTCGGGCAACCGCAACCGCAATCCGCCCCTACGCAGACCCCGGGCTGGGACATGGTCAAGCGTTTCCAGCCGACGCTGATCACCAGGTGTTTCCCATGATTTGGCCGCGGCTAGACGCCCACGAAGCAGCCGCCGAATAACACGGTCCCGCGCTCTCATCGTCCACTCGTTGGTTGACCCGATTCGGACCGCCACCTAGCATGCCGTAGTCAACAACCAATAATTTCAAAGGGGAGGCTCTCCAATGCAGTTGCGACGAATATTTGTTGCGGTGGCGCTATTTTTTGCCGCGGCGACTCTAGCTATCGCGCCGGCACTTGCGCAATCCACGCTTGGGACGCCGAGCTTTCCGGGCCCATCGATGAGCGCCCACCCGCTACCAATTATCCAATCGCAAGGTTTGGACAAGAAGAACGGCTGGAAACACGAATGGAACGTACGCACCTCGGCGGCCGCCTATTTGAATGATTTCTACACCAACGTCTATGGGGCCCTACACGTTTCTGGTGTCAACTACATCGCCAAAAACTACAACAAGGGCACGCCGATCCGCATTATCGGAGCCTCGCTGGTGTTTCCGTATCCTGTGATGGTTCGCGAGGGTGGCGGCATCAATTCTATCGCCGATCTCAAGGGCAAAACGATGGGCGTACCGAAGGGGTCTTACATCTATGCCTACCTCACAGCGGTTCTAAAGCACCACGGCATCGATCCCGAAAAAGACATAAAGCTAGAAAATGTTCCGATCATTCAGGCTCTGCAGTTATTTGATCGGGGTGATTTCGATGCGGTGTTGGTAAGTCCCTCACCGGCGGTGAAACTCGTCGACAAAGCACCGGGTAAATACAAAGTTCTCTTCTTCCCGGACGAAGAAGTCGCAAAGATGCTCGGCGTCAAAAACATGTACCTGATTTTCGTCGCTCACAAGGACTGGCTCGAAGCCAATCCTGGCATGTCGACAAAGCTCCTTTCCACGATGAACGACGTCCAATCATTCATTGATGGGAACCCGGAAAAAGCACAGGAAATCCTCGCGCCCAAGACCCAAATTACGAGTGGTATGGGCTCGGGTGGCGCGTCCATGGAACCCTTAATGTTTGCGAAAATGTATCGCGATGGGTTCTTTGGGCGGAAGATGCGTTGGCTGGGCATACCGGTCAAAGACGTCAAAGAGCAACTCAAAAAAGAGTTCCAGCTCTACAAGGACGTTGGGATGATCGATAAAATTCCCGACGATGGAATCTTCTGGAACGAATAGTTTCTCGCGCCGAACGCTACAAGTACCAAAGGGAGGCTTCCCTGCGAAGCCTCCCCGACTCGTTTGATCCACCTATGATGCGACCCCCTCCGAAGGCGTTGTGATGAACACGGTTGTCGAAGTTCAATCCGTTCGTAAAGACTTTGAGTCTGGCATCGACGGCGATCGTTTTACTGCGGTAAAGGACGTTAGTTTCACCGTCGCTAAGAGCGAAATCGTGTGCATCTGCGGCAAGACCGGCTGCGGCAAATCGACCCTTGTTAATCTCATGCTTGGTATCGATAAGCCGACAGACGGGACCATCCGGATCGACGGTCTATCGCCCCACGATGATTTCATGGGGATGCGCGGAAAACTGGCGGTGGTTTTTCAGACCGACCGTTTGTTGCCTTGGCGTAACGTGATCGACAACGCCGCCATAGCCCTGGAGGTCGCCGGGGTGGGGAAAGAAGAACGTTACGAGGCGGCATCGAGCTGGCTTACCAAAGTTGGCCTCGGCGGTTGGGAGCAAGCCTACCCGCATCAGCTCTCCGGCGGGATGCGGCAACGCACGTCGATAGCCCGCGCTTTCGTTACCAGCCCGCAGGTTATTCTTCTGGATGAAGCCTTCGGTCATCTCGACGAAGTGACGGCCCACAAACTTCGGAAGGATTGCCTGGCCTTGATTGACGAAACTCAGGCCGCCGCAATCGTCGTAACCCACAACATTTCCGAAGCGCTAGAGATCGGAACGCGCATCTTGGTGTTAGGAAAACCGGCGCGCGTCTTATCGGTTCATGAATTGGCCGAGGCCCGCGCATCGGACGACTGGGCAATTCAGCGCGATCGGATGCGTGAAGAAATCTTCCGCAACATCGAAATCGAATCGCAGGACTAGAATGGGCGCTGGATTGACATGAGCTCTGAAGTATCCAAGCCCGAAGCAGCCGTCGGAGAGGAGCGACTCCCGACGAACCCGACCACGCAGCGTTGGACTCGTTGGCTCGGGTCACAGCGAGATACCCTTGGAACGGTCGTCGCAATCATTCTGATTTTGCTGTTTTGGCGGTTCGCGGGCCAGTACTTACCAACTTACATCTTTCCCACGATTCCCATCGCCATTGATACGACGATCGAGTTGCTGGGACAGCACGCGACCTACATATCGATAAGTGAAACGCTGGTACGTATTCTTGGTGGCTTCGCGGTTTCCGCCGTATTTGGGATCGCAGTCGGCGTGGTCATGGCGACCTCCCCACTGTTCAATTTCTTTGCACGCCCCCTGATCCGATTGATTATGGGTGTGCCTGCGTTGACCTGGGTGCTGCTGGGAGTGCTGTGGTTCCGCAATATGGAGGTCCGAGTCTGGTTCTTCATGTTCATCATCACGTTCCCGATCACGGCCCTCAACACCTACGACGGGGTCCGCAGCGTGTCGTACGAACTCTATCAAATGACCAAGGCGCTGCGACCGACGCAATGGGGGATGTTGAAGTTTCTCATCATACCTGCCGCGACACCGTTCATCTTCTCGGCGCTGCGTTTAAGTCTCAGTTTCGCAGGGCGCATCGCGGTATTCGCCGAAGCGATTTCCGCCGGCACCGGGATTGGTGCCGAGATGATGCTGACCAATCAACTGTTCGACACCGCCGGGCTGATTGCCTGGACGTTCATGTTGATCGTGATGCTCTCGACGATGGACGGAATCCTCGAGCTCCTCGAAAAGCGCTGGTTCAAGTGGCGCCGGGAGATGAAGGAGTAGCGACCGCGGTGTTCAGGTGGCAGCCAATGAAACGGCCATCTCAGCCGCGACGCGCGCGTTGTCGAGGACTAATGCCCGATTGCAGTCGCGCGACCGACCATCCGACAAACGGGCAAGCTCTGCCAACACAAACGGCGTGACCTCAGCTCCGACGACACCCCGAGAATCGGCATCCGCTAATGCCTCGTTGACGAAGCCCTCCAATTCTGTGGCGTCCAACGCGTAATCCGCCGGCGGCGGATTGCAGATAATGATCGCCGCCGGCGCATCCAATCGCCGATGGGCCTGCACGATCGCGGCTAATCCCTCAATATCGTCTACGCGACACTGTAGTCGCAATCCGCTCCGGGCTGTGTAGAAGGCGGGAAACTCATCACACCTGTATCCCACAATCGGAACCGACTGAGTTTCAAGAACTTCCAACGTAGCGGGTAGATCAAGGAGAACCTTCGCGCCCGCACACACGACGGCAACACGCGAGCGCCCCAATTCAACAAGATCCGCGGACACGTCGTAGCTCGATGAAGCACCTCGGTGGACGCCGCCAATGCCGCCGGTGGCAAAAACCTGAATTCCCACAGCGGCCGAGATCCTGGCCGTTGCCGCAACCGTCGTGCCGCCGTTCAGACGACCTGCAACAAGGTAGGCCAAATCACGCGCCGAACATTTGTGCACGCCATTATCTTCAGCAATGCGGCAAAGTTCGTTGTCGTTGAGCCCGACACAGATCTCACCCTCAACGACCGCAATCGTTGCCGGCACAGCACCACACCTTCGAACGATCGCCTCAATTTCTCGCCCCAAACTCAGATTATCCGGCTTCGGAAATCCGTGGGCGATTAGGGAGGATTCTAGAGCGACGATTGGTTGCTCCCCGGCCAGCGCCGCTCGCAATTCTTCCGAAACGCGAAAAGGTTGATCAATCAAGTGCAACCGCGACAAACAGAGATCCCCGCTACTAGCGAACTTTGATATGGCCCGACAACCTCAGTATAAGTTGTGGCGCCGTCGAACGCGCTAATGCATACCGTGAAACTGCGAAACTCCCAAGCCGTCCGGATGCCCGAAGTCTCCGGCGCCGATGTCTCTGCGGTACCGCTTCACGCCGAGATCCCAAAAGCCTCTCATTGATAACGCGAAGGCTTAGCAAGCCATGCGAATGAGTGCTTTAGACCGAACCAAGTTGCGTACGTTGCTCATTGTCGTGGTTTTCTCGACGATTGGCAGCGCCATTTTTGGCGTCTTGATCGGCGAGGCGTCAGCCGACTCCTCTAACATTAGCTCGATACTGATCGGCGCCTACAACGGCTGTCTAATTAGCCTGCTGATAGCCAGCTTCGAGATATTCTCAGGCGACATGGGTGCGTTATTTTGGCTCAAGCGTGCACCGTTTCTGCTCAACGTCGTCGTGAGATCTGTTTATTATCTCGCGGTGTTCACACTCGTCGTCAAATCGAGTTTTGCCGTTGTCGGGGTCGAACCGGTGGGTTGGGGATGGCGCGATGCCAATTTTCTCACAACGATCACGGTATTATTCGCCAACAGCATCATGTTCAACGTAATCGCTCGAATTGACCAGATGTTGGGCCCCGGCGTGCTGGCCAAGTTTCTCACTGGCCATTACTACCGGCCCCGAGAAGAGGAACGTATTTTCATGTTCCTCGATCTTGTTGGATCGACCGCACTTGCAGAACACATCGGCCACTTGGCCTCCCATCGACTTCTAAACGAGTTCATTCGCGATCTGAGCGAGCCGATCCTCGTTTCGCGAGGCGAGATCCACGATTATGTCGGTGACGAAGTTATCGTGACGTGGAAACCAGAGCTTGGTCTTCACCAGGGCCGATGCATCAGATGTTTTATCGATATTTGCGAAGCGATCGATGCGCGTAGCGATACCTACCAACTAAAATATGGAGTCATTCCACAATTTCGCGCTGCCCTTCACATCGGCCCCGTCGTAGCCGGCGAAATGGGAGTCGTGAAGCAGGCAATCAAATTTCTCGGCGACACTGTCAACACGACCGCAAAAATCGAAACCGCCTGTAAAAAACTCGGTGAGCCGCTGCTCGTTTCTGTGGATCTCGTCGATCGTCTCGGACACCCCGATGAGTTCGCGTTCGAAGACATTGGCCTGGTTTCACTCCGCGGCAAGACCGAGCCGCTCCGGCTATTTCGGCTTAATAGCTAGACCTATACCGACACGGAGTTGAGCAAGCCGGATGCGCTTTGCTTGGGCTGCGAGAACCCAAGTGCCGCCGGCCGGCCGACCGAGTGGTAGTCAAAACCGGCTGCTTCCATCTCTCCCGGATTATAGATATTGCGGAGGTCGACCAGAAGCGGCGTTTTTAAGAGCCCTTTCATTCTTCCGAAATCGAGCGCTCGAAAAGCGTTCCACTCCGTGATGATGGTGACGACGTCGGCACCGACCATCGTCTCGTAGGGACCTTCGCACCAAACGACATCGTCGAGCTGCTTTTTGGCTTCCGGCATACCCTCCGGATCATAGGCACGAACCGTAGCGCCGGCTTCCTGCAGCACCCTGACGACATCGAGGCTGGGTGCTTCTCGCATGTCATCGGTGTTGGGTTTAAAGGTGAGTCCCAATACCGCAACCGTTTTGCCTTCGCCCGTGCCACCGCATGCATCGATAATTTTCTGGCCAATCGCCTTACGCCGGGCCTCGTTCACGGCCACAACCGTTTCGACGATTTTTGTTGCGGCACCGGCATCTACGGCGAGACGGGCCAGAGCCACCGTATCCTTCGGGAAACAACTTCCGCCATAACCCGGACCGGCGTGTAAGAATTTAGAACCTATACGTCCGTCTAGGCCGATACCTCGCGCCACGACTTGGACATCGGCGCCAACTTTCTCGCAGAGATCCGCCATTTCATTGATGAACGTGATCTTTGTCGCGAGGAAGGAATTCGCTGCGTATTTGATGAGCTCCGCTGTCTCCCGCGACGTAAATAAGACAGGCGTTTCGTTAAGAAAAAGTGGCCGGTAGATCTCCCGCATGACGTCGCGCGCACGCTCGGTTTCCACGCCAACGACAACGCGATCCGGACGCATGAAATCGTTGATCGCGGCCCCCTCACGGAGGAATTCAGGGTTCGATGCCACGTCGAAGTCGGCGTCGGGGCGCCGCTCTCTGATGATGCGCTCCACTTCGCGACCGGTCGCAACGGGCACGGTCGATTTGGTGACAACGAGCGTATAGCCCTCGAGACAATCGGCAATCTCAGCGGCGGCCTCATACACATAGCTAAGATCGGCGTGTCCGTCGCCGCGTCTGCTTGGCGTCCCGACGGCAATGAAGATGGCATCGGCCTGCGCGACAGCAGCCTTTAGATCGGTCGAGAATCTGAGCCGACCCGCGGCAACGTTGGAGGCGATCAAGTTTTCCAGGCCAGGTTCAAAGATTGTGACTTTTCCGGCCCGCAAAGCTTCGATCTTCTCGGCAACCTTATCGATGCACGTCACATCGATGCCAAACTCAGAAAGGCAGGTGCCGGAGACCAAGCCCACATATCCCGTCCCGACCATCGCGACACGCATAACCTAGATCTCCGATTTCATGATGGGACGATGGTCTTAGCGATCGCCGAGGATTTGCTAATCAAGGATCTGCTTAATAAATTCGGTGAGTTCGGCTTTGAGATCGTCCCGGACCAAGGCGAAAGCGAGATTTGCCTGCAGAAATCCAACTTTGTCGCCGCAATCGAAGCGTTCACCAGAAAAGCGCAATCCGTGGAACGGGGCTTTGTCGATCATCCAGGCAAGCGCGTCGGTCAGTTGAACTTCTCCCCCTGCCCCGACCTGCTGGCGATCCAGAAACTCAAACACTTCCGGGAGAAGAATGTAGCGACCAATCACGGCGCTCCGTGATGGCGCGTCCTCCGGATTGGGTTTCTCGACGAGGCTGCGCACATCAACTAGGCGCCCATCATCGGATTTTGCGTCGATGATCCCATATCGCGATGTGTGCTCCTGCGGAACATCCATCGTTGCCACCACGTTGCCACCGGTTTCGTCGAAAACTCTCACCATTTGAGCAAGGCAAGGTTCGTCCGCCAACACCAGATCGTCAGCCAGTAATACGGCGAAAGGGGCATCGCCAACCAGATGCCGGGCGCACCACACGGCATGGCCAAGGCCGAGGGGTTTTTGCTGACGCGTATAGGCGACCTGACCGGCGCTCGGCATCCAGTCCTGCATCTCTGCGATTGCATCTGATTTGCCACGCGACTGGAGCTGATCTTCGAGTTCGTATGAAACATCGAAGTGATTCTCTATCGCCCGCTCGTTGCGGCCGGTAACGAATATGAACTCCTCGATCCCTGCGGCTTGAGCTTCCTCGACCGCGTATTGGATGAGCGGTTTGTCGACGACCGGCAGCATTTCCTTTGGCAACGCCTTTGTCGCAGGAAGAAATCTCGTTCCGAGCCCGCCGACCGGGAACACAGCTTTCTTAACGCGCTTTTCCATTTATGCCCCGTGGTCGCCGTTCGCCGGGGAACAAACGCCCACGACTGGCGATCTCATCTATCATGATACGCCGCCGGAGTTTATTGCCACGGGTACCAGATCGTGGCAAGCGCGCGATTATGGGCCGAGAAGAACGTCTTTGGCTTCGTTGATCTTTGTTGCCAAGTAAGTCGAGCCACCCTGATCGGGGTGAATTTTCAGCATCAGACGGTGATGCGCGTCGCGGATGTCATCGTCTGAGGCGGCGCCAGGATCTAGCCCAAGGATCTCAAAAGCCTCCTCCCGCGACATTGAGCTATCGCCGCTGACTCCGGATCCCGTTCTTTGGTGAGCCGCGCCCGCACTTTCGCGCCAACCATCATGAAGACGATCCAAATAAGTCTCGAGGAGTTGCGCCGCCTGAAAATCGGTATTTTGACACTCCCCCAATAAAACGATGAGGTCGGCCTCGGTAAGTTCTTCGAGCTTATAGCCCGAGAAAGAACCGCGTTTGACACGTCCTGACATTTCCCCGGAATCATGATCGAGACTCATTTCAATATAGTCGGTCTCGACGTTTGAGGTTTGCCCGGGCGTTGGGTTGGAGCGCGGCCAGAATCGCCCTTGCGAAAGCCTGCGCCGCAGGAAAGGCAACGCCAGCAAAGCAATTGGCAACAAAATGAAAAACCGCCCGCTCAACATGACAAAGAGCGCCAGCGCTAACGCGCCTCCCAAGGCAACCCAACGAAACACCTTGGCGAGTGTTTTCGGCTCGGCCAGCAAAAACCACCGGCCAAGCATCGCCGCAGCTACCAGCAGACACAGGCCGCTAATGAGCCAGGCCATCGGCAGACAATATCAGCGAACTTGTTGTGTTAGCAGGGCAACGCTCTGTCCAGCGCCGCGGCTGAAGGTCTCCAGGGCTTTGCGCCCGCCCGCCGCGTAGACGGCAACCGCACTCATCAGATCGCGAAGTTGCTGGGCGCTGGAGCCGTCAAATTGACAATAGGCGCCGTTGGTAAGTTTCACGATCTGGCGGAACGATCGGGCAGCCGTTGGCTCGTCGCCTTCGTGGAAAATGAAAACCGGAACATTGAGAAGTCCGAGCTCTCCGGCCAGTGCACACAGTTTGTCGATATCCTCCTCGCAACAGTCACCGACAAAAACCAGGGCATTTACCTTCTTTTTTTTGGTTTCATTGATGGCATGTCGGAGCACCTTACGGATTTGGGTCTCTCCGCCGAGGCAGAACACCGCGGTCATTTGCCGCACGAGTTCGGCTGAGTTGTTAACCCATTTACTCGCTTGGAATTCGCCGAATCCACGATAGTAGGCCATCTGGACATCAAGCCCGCCGAGCGTGGCAGTTTCCTCGAACATCTGACCCTGGATCTGACATGCTCGATCCCACGAAGGCTCGCGGCTTGCGGTGGCATCCATGGCAAAAATAAGCCGCCCGCGATCGCCTGCGCGACGCGTCGCCGGGGTTGCCGCGACCTTTTGAAGGAACGCGTCGACTCCTGATTTGGAGCTTTGAGTTGGAACTCTGCCTGACTTACTCACCATCACCCTTGCGCCGTTGTTTCCTTGATGGACGCAGGTTCAAGAAAGTGTATCGGAAGTCCCAAAAAAGCTCTAGTTCCGCGCGGCTTGGGAAAACGCTTCGGATGAGGGCAGACTAACGCACATGGATCGGTGCGTCCGGGTAGAACGCACGAAACGCAAATGCGAAATCGACTCGATACGGAATATCCTCGAGCACGCCCTTCCCATTCGGCTTTTGAACAACAACGTTTCCGACGTCGACGCCACGCGAAATTTGTCCAGCGTCCAGTGCGGAGTTCTGGCCAGGTTCCCAGGTAATAATAATACCGTCCTTGATCTCCACCCGAGTTTTCTTGCGCAAGAGATCCAACGCCCACGCTTCGCCGTTGATATTGATCACGCGCGACAGCGGCGCCACTTCGCTCGGCATCTCACCACGAAAAAACGGATAGGGCCGGTCGTGCGAATCGCAGCCTACATAAGGGTTGGCGCCATAGGCACGCCTGAATCGTGAGTTTGGCACCAAAACTTTCGCCGACGCGTTCGCGCGCGCTTTAAAATTCGCAAAAGACTCTAGACGGGCGGGAATAACCCCCAACACCGTCCCCATTAGCTCGCCAATAATCGCCTCCCCCAGGAATTGCTGCCACCAAGTTTCGGTCTGGCGATCATACATCACGAGATCTGAGTTTCTTAGCTTCCCCGTGGTCCCAAAATCAAGAACTTTTCCCCCCAACCCGACGGTCGAAGACAACGGCTGTGTTGCAAAGCGGACAAAAAGTGACCGTGATGGGCACGTCGCCGACGACATCGTTAACGATTTTATGCCACATCAGTATGTGCAGCGGATATGCGCGCATGTCGCCATTGAGGCTAACGCCAATGACGGGTTCGGTATCGGGAATATGGCTAACGTCGCTCAGACTCTCAAACGCCGGATCGTCGATCGCGGGAATTCCGTCTTTAGGCTGCCCACCTGAAAGGATCTCACCATAGTCAAGCGTGTTCTTCGTGAAATCGGTTTTTGGCCACTCGAACTTCCACTGAGCCGGGTTGGCAAACGTCGCAGGAGCGAATGCAATAGCGATTAAGAGACAGCCAAATGTTATTTTTGCGGCACGGAGCATAGCTCACCCAAAGGAGATATTAGAGTGACCTCAAAAGTGATCCATACAGGTTGTGGTGGCAAGCGTAAGAGCTTCACATATCAGTGAGACGCAGCCGGATGTTCCCCTTCGATAGAGGCGAGACCTCTTATTCTCAACTCGGAACCCAAATGGGAACGGCAAATTGAGCGATATTGCCGACGTCGTTGTGGTGGGCGCTGGTATAGTAGGCTTGGCGATCACGCGAGCGTTCGCACTGGCCGGCCGCGAAGTAATCACGCTGGAGGCCGCAGATAGTATCGGAACTGAGACGAGTTCCCGAAACAGCGAGGTGATCCACGCCGGAATCTACTACCCGGCCGACAGCCTAAAAGCCCTGCTTTGCGTTCGCGGCAAGAAGCAACTCTATGACTACGCCGCGTCACACGGGGTCGACTATCGCCGCGTTAGAAAGTTAATCGTCGCAACCACCGTCGACGAAATCTCTATTCTTCGCCAACTTCGGCAGAAAGGACGGCGCAATGGCGTCGATGATCTTGAATTGTTGGCCCGTGATGAAGCAGTGAAATTAGAACCGAACCTTCGTTGCGAGGCCGCCCTGCTCTCGCCATCGACTGGCATTATCGATAGCCATGGGCTCATGCTGGCATTGCAGGGCGATGCCGAAGCCCAAGGAGCCGTAGTGGCCTTCCTGACGCGATTGCGCAGCACAACGATCGTCGACGAAGGATTTCGGCTAGAGGTCGAAAACCAAGACGGTAGCGCCGCGGGGTTTGATTGTCGGGTCCTGATCAACGCGGCCGGGCTTCACGCGCAAGAGGTAGCCCACGATATCGGCGGTTTCGATCCCGCCTTGATCCCACAGCGCCATCTCGCCAAAGGCAGTTATTTTTCATATCGCGGACCCGCGCCGTTTAAAACACTGATTTATCCGGTTCCCGGAAGCGGATCACTCGGCCTGCACTACACCCTCGATTTGGGTGGCCAGCCTAGGTTTGGTCCCGATCATCAGATCGTCGACACGCTCAACTACGACGTCGACCCATGGCGCGCGAACCAATTCTATGAGGT
>Ga0115002_10004077_pt1 | contig 17895 bp, 17 predicted proteins | sample ArcticOcean_MG_C_8_FD_89576 | JGI IMG/M metagenome (GOLD analysis project Ga0115002, IMG submission 89576) | Marine microbial communities from western Arctic Ocean - ArcticOcean_MG_CB11_86 | ecosystem: Environmental > Aquatic > Marine > Oceanic | place: Arctic Ocean: Canada Basin | collected... | reverse complement strand
CGGAGTTTGGAAGCGGAATGTTCTCCATAAGTGCCGCGGCGATCGGGTCGATTCGGTCCGTGGGAATCTGGCCGTTCGGGAACGGTGTGCACACGCCGGTAGATGGAATCGACAACGGATCACAGATCGGCGCCGACCCAGAGAAGTCACCGCTGCGCAGCCCGGCTGTCGGCACCGAAAAGGTCTTGGTGCCAGACCGACGAATGCGCTCGCCCTCATAGCTGGCGAAGAAGAAGGTCTGGTTCTCTCTGATGGGTCCACCGATCGCACCGCCAAACTGATTCTGATTTAGGGGCGGTTTAGGTTCATCCCTCGGGGCGAAGTAGTTGCGAGCGTTGAATCGATCGTTCCGCACGAACCCAAAGACGCTGCCGTGAAACTGATTGGACCCCGCTTTGGTAGCCACATTGACGAGCGCCGAGGCCTTGCCGCCGAACTCGGCGGGATACATCGACTTCTGCAGTCGGAACTCCTGAATGAGATCGATCGACGGGTTGAGCACGAGGTTGTTGAAGAGCTGGTCGGTGACCATGCTGCCGTCAAGCAGGTAGATATTGTGTCCGGCGCGCTGCCCCCCGATGTTCGGCAGCGGACCGGCCTGTCCGAGCGCGGCGCCGCGGGTGCCGCCCGGGGGGATGATCACGGAGTCGCTGAGCTGGGCCAGCGCCAGAAAATTGCGCTGGCTGAGCGGGATCTGAACGACCTCCCGGTTGCTGATGACGTCGCTGATCTCGGCCGTGGTTGACTGCAACAAGGGCACAGCTGAGGCTGCGACCGTGACCTGCTCCGACAAGCCTTCCAGGCCGAGGACAAAGTCCAGCGCCATCGTCTGGCCGATCTGCAGTGCGACACCCGGGCGCGTCTGCGCGCCGAAGCCTGGTAGTACCGCGGTCACGTCCCAGTCTCCGATCCGAAGCTCGGGCAAGAAGAAGCGCCCTTCACCATCTGTGACGCGCTCAATGACGGTGCCCGTCGCTGCCTGCACAGCGGTCACGGTGGCACCTGGCAGGACACCGCCGGTCGTGTCGTTCACGACGCCAGTGATCTGGGCCGTGTTGGTCTGGGCCAACGCCATAGGTGCCGCGACGAGCAGCAACAGGGCAGCCAGTGTGAGATGTGGCCAAAGTGAGTGTGAACGCGACGCAGTTCGCTGCATAGACGAAATAGCCTTCTGAAATCTGTTCCAACGGACGACGAGGCACCCGCGTCGCTAGGAATATTTTAGCCCGAACGGTGGGCGGATCGCCGCCGAGTCACCGACCCGGGACATGGTCGGTGGCTAGCCCCTGGCATGAGGACAGGCCATTAGTACGAGGGTTCGTACATCTGCGCCAGGATGTGCCCCCGCAGGTCGCCTGGACGGGGTAGGCGTGCCGATCCCTCAGCGTACGCCTGTTCTGCTACGGCGACGGCGATTTCGGCGGACACGGTGCGAATCTCGCCAAGCGTCGGGTACAGCGCCCCTTCGGCTAGGTGCGCCTCTGTGACCTGCGAGGCGAGCGTGCGCGCCGCAGCCAGGAACATCGGTTCAGATACGTGGCGTGATTGGCACGCAATCGTGCCGAGCCCGATACCGGGAAAGATGTAGGCGTTGTTCCCCTGGCCGGTCCGGTAGCGCCGGCCGTCAATGTCGACCGGTCCGAACGGACTTCCGCTCACGAAAATCGCGCGTCCGGCCGACCAAGTATACGCCTGTTCGGCCGTGCACTCCGCGCGTGATGTGGGGTTGGAGAGCGCGAAGATCGTCGGCCGCTCGTTGATGTCGGCCATTGTCTCGATGACGTCTCGCGTGAAGGCCCCCTGCGCGCCGGTCGCACCGATCAGCACGTGCGGACGGATGCTGCGGAGTGCTTCTATGAAGTTCATCTCGATGCCTTCGTGTGCGTAGGGAAGGCTGTGCTCCGCGAGGTCGGTGCGCGACGCCACGAGCAAGCCGTGCAGATCGACGAAGGACAGTCTTCCCGTGGCCTGCTCGAGTGAGTGACCTGCTGCGGTGAAGGCTTTGACCGTCAAGTCCGCAATGCCCGTCGCGGCGGATCCCGCACCGAGGAACATGACGCGCAGATCCTCGAAGCGCATTCCTGAGATACGAGTCGACGCATACATGCCGGCCAGGGCCACGGCGGCTGTTCCTTGGATGTCATCGTTGAAACAGAACACACGGTCGCGGTAGCGCCTGAGCAAGCGGTACGCGTTTGGTGTCAGAAAATCTTCGAACTGGATCAACGCTCGCGGCCATTTATCCTGTAGGGCCGAGATCAGCTCCTCGACGAGGCTGTCGTAGGCCTCGCCTCGCACACGGCGCGCTGGGACGCCGAGGTACAGGGGATCGGCGAGAAGCTCTTCGTTGTCGGTCCCCACGTCGATCATCACCGGGAGGCAGTGTTCGGGTGCGATACCGGCACACGCCGTGTAGAGCGCCAGCTTCCCGATCGGAATACCCATGCCATTGGCTCCAAGATCGCCCAGTCCGAGGATTCGTTCGCCATCGGTCACAACGACCACGCGCACGTCTCGCTCGGGCCAGTTGTTCAGGTTCTCGCGGATCGTGCCGCGATCCGCTGCCGTCACGTAAAAGCCCCGTGGCTGCCGGAAGATGTGCGCGAACTCCTTGCAGGCCTGTCCAACCGTGGGCGTGTACACGATTGGTAGCAGCTCGTCGATGTGATCGATCAACGTCCGGTAGAACAAGCGCTCGTTGCGATCCTGCAACGCCCTGAGTCCAACGTATTTTTCGATGTCGTACGCCTTGCGACGCATGTTCTCGAGGACGCGCTCTTTCTGGCGCTGCATGGTGCTGACGTGTGCGGGCAGCAGTCCCTGCAAACCTAGCCGCCGACGTTCATCGAGGGTAAAGGCCGTCGATTTGTTGGTGGACGGATGAAATAGGAGATCAGGCCCGCGATTATGCGTATGTTCTGACATCTGGTTCCCCGTAACGCCCGCTCATGCCTCTGAGGCCAGCGTAAGTGTTAGAAATGCCCGGCGCGTGGTCAAGAGCCCTCACATGTTCTGTCCTCTGGCGCCCGGCGCCTGCCGTCTGAATCGAGTCACCAACTGTAACCCTCGCAGAATGGCCGCGAAAACGTTTATGGGAGCGGTCGGGCAGGGCAGCGTGCATCGGTGGGCAGACTCAGCCGGGATGCGATGTGGTGCGCAGGATACTTGGGAGCCACGCTTGGCTGGCAGGGTATAGCCAAGAGGACTGACAAGGAGAGAACCGTGAACGATCGAGACCGCGTTGCAACCGTGCTGCTGCCGCTCCGTTTAGGTGTATTTCTCGTGATGTTGATGTGGACGCTCGACAAGTTTATCAACGCCGACCACGCGGCACGGATGTTTGAGAACTTCTACTCAGTGGGTGGGCTGGAGCAGACGGCCTTCCTGGCGATCGGTGTCGCCGAACTGGCCCTCATCCTGGCATTCGTGGCTGGGTATCAGAAACGCGTGTCGTATGGACTGGTGCTGCTCCTTCATAGCGTGTCGACGCTTTCGTCCTATCGCCAGTATCTGGTCCGTTCAATAACCTGCTCTTCTTCGCGGCCTGGCCCATGCTGGCGGCCTGTTTCGCCCTGTATTACTTACGTGACCTGGATACGAAGTGGACGGTCGGAGGCGGCGCGTCGAATAGCTGAACGTGGCGATTTGGCGGCTCTAAATGGGAGGAGGCCACGCAGTGTGCCACACAGTGTGGAACTGATCATCAGGAGCATGCCAAGTGGCGGGCAGGGGGCGCGCCGGTGGGCGGTGTGGCAGTGATGGCTGCGCTCCTGACCGGGGTCACCGCCGGTCCGGAACGCGAGGGTCCGTAGCGTTCGCCCTCAGCATGTCTTGATGACGACCAGGCTCACGTCGTCGGTCGGGTCGGCAAAGGCCTTGAGGTCGTCGATGATCGTGTGCACGATATCCTGCGCCGAACAGTGCTTGGCGCCACGGATCGCCCGTTCCAGCCGGTCGGAAACATAGCGTTCGTCTCCACGCGCATGCTCAAGCACCCCATCGGTGTGCAGCAGCAGGATGTCGCCAGCTCCCATGAGCGTCCACTCATTCACTGCGTATCGATCTTTGAATCCGAGTACGTCGTGAGTGACCGCGCGCTGGTCGACGACGTGCTGCGACGGGAACACTCCGAGCGGCGGAAATGATGTGAAGGAGTCGGGCACAATCTCCATGAAGCGATCGTGTGCGGCGGAGAAGATCGCAGGCGGTGGATGCGCCGCCGAGAGGAAGCGGAACGTCCTGTCTTCGGAGATCTCGCCGTAGAGCATCGTGATGAACTTGTTCACAGACGAGGTTCGGTTGAACCGCTGATTCAAATTCTCGAACAGTCGTCTCGTGATGCTGCCGGAGATGTCCAGCTCGTACAGCGCCCCGGTCAGGAACGCCTGGTGAAACATCGCCGCGAGCATGGCGTCGGTGCCGTGATGGCCGGCCACATCGATCAGCGCGACGCCGGCTTTCCGGCGGCATCGATCGAGGTTGGCGACGATGTCCGGCCGCCCCGCGTCGGTGGCTGCTGCGATTCGGGCGTCCAGGTCGTACCGTTTCTTGAAGTCGACGTAGATCAGGTGGTCGCCGCCGGCCACGCCGTTCAGCGGAAGTATCTGGCCGTAGACGTCCACGCAGGCAAGCGACGGCACTTCACCAGGCAACGGCACGATGCCGCGTGCAATCTCGGTAAAGTTTCGCAGTTCGCTCGATAGGTCTTTGAACGCCCCGTCGACCTGCTCGGCCTGGCTCATGCGTCGATGTCTACTGGGGGCCGATCGGCCGCGTGCACTGGATCATTGGGAGCGGAGGACACACGCTCATGTTACCGTCAAGCCCGCCCGCAGGCGCATCGAGGTGTCCAGACCACTCGCGGCATCGATCTACGACGCAGGCTCACCTAGCGGTCGGTCAGAAGCCCTGGTCCCTCTTCCGCTAGAATGCAAATGTCCAGAGGGTGCGCCCGCATTCAGCAGGCCACATCGGGAGGTACCGAGATGACGAACGATATGAAAGGACGCCGATCACTGATGTCGGGTATCGGGGCATTTGCCGCCGCATTTGCGCTGGGTTCTCGCCGGGTGGCCGCCCAGGCACCGGCGGCGTCGACCTTTGAACCGGCTCGCCACGCCCAGGATACGTGGCTCGACGCGATCCCTGGCAAGCACCGTCTCGTCATCGACACCACCTCGTCGGCAGGCGTCCCCGAAGCGGTCCGGTTTGCGAGCAACATTCTTGCAGCGAACAAGGAAGCGTACGGTCTTGAGGATGCAGAAACGGCGATGGTCGTTATCCTCAGGCACTCCGCCACCGCGTTCGGGTTTTCGGACGCGATCTGGGAGAAGTACGGCGAAGCGCTGGCGCGCTTCACCAGCTATGCGGATCCGGAAAGCACGGGGCCACCCACCGGTAACCCGTTCACCGTGGCCCCGCGTAGTGCGCTTGACGGCTTGGCGGCGCGGGGTGTGCAGTTCGCGCTGTGCGACAGGGCGAGCCGCGGCACCTCGCGCAGGCTCGCGGGCGAGGGTGGTGACGCCGAGACCGTCTACCAGGAGATGGTGGCCAACAGGATCCCCAGCAGTCGCCTCGTCTCGGCGGGTGTCATCGCCGTCACGCGGGCACAGGAATACGGCTACAGCGTCATCCACGTCGGGTAGCGCGGATTCGCCTAGCACCTCGCAGGTCGTCGTGGAATTGCTGACGCTGGACCCCGACCGAACGGCGAAACTCCTTCCGGCGTTGCGAGCAGGTGGGCGCTACGGTTCATGAAATCCGTGCCAGTCATATCCGCACTGGCGTCGTGCCGGCGACAGGCGAGACCTGAGGGTGGTTTAACCGTCGCTGCCTGCGACGCGGTCGTGGGCGTCCGGTTGGCGCGTGCATCGATGATCCCGATCACTCGGTAGCCTGGTCGCCGCAAGCCGTGGAAGATACCCCCCATCGAAATGTCACGTCGCGAGTCGAGACCCGGCTTGTGCACGCACACGGTGTGGCGGCGCTGGTCACGCTGCTCATCGCGGTGCTGTTCGGCATCGTCGCGTCAATTCAGCTGCTCTACCCGGATCTGGGTGCCAGTCAGCCGTTTCTGACCTGGGGGCGGCTGCGGTATTCCCACACGCAGGGCATCATGCTCGGATGGCTCGGCAACGCGTTCTTCGCGTTTCTGTACCATGCTGTGCCGTTGCTCACGGGTCGGGCCGTCACCAGTCCGCGGCTTGGGCGGTGGCTGTTCGGTCTGTGGAATGTTTCGGTCATGGCCCCGGGTTGGGTCCTGCTGCTGGCCGGCTACAGCCAGCCACTGGAATGGGCTGAGTTTCCGTTGGCGATCGACGTAGTCGTGGTGGTGGGCCTCGCGCTCGCCGTCGCCCAGTTCATCCCGCCGTTTTTCTCGCGGGGACTCGAATCGCTTTACGTATCCAGCTGGTACATCATCGGCGGTCTCGTCTTTACGCTGCTGGCCTACCCCATGGGCAACTTCGTGCCCGAGGTGGTGCCGGGGGCGGCCGGCGCCGCATTCAGCGGGCTCTGGATCCACGATGCCGTCGGGCTGTTTGTGACGCCACTGGCGCTGGCTGTGATCTACTTCGTGATTCCCGCCGCGTCGCGCCGTCCCATCTACAGCCACTTTCTGTCGATGCTCGGCTTCTGGCTGTTGTTTTTTCTCTACCCCCTGAACGGCACCCATCACTACGTGTTCTCGGTGATTCCGATGGCGGCGCAGCTGGGCGCCATCACCGCGTCGGCGCTCCTGGGGGTGGACGTGATCATCGTCGTGGCGAACCTGCTGTTGTCACTGCGCGGGTCAGGCGTGTTTCCGCGTGATCCCGGTCTCCGCTTCGTAGCGATGGCCACGCTGTTTTATCTCGTTGTGAGTATCCAGGGGTCGCTGCAGGCGCAGATGTCGATCAACCAGGCCGTGCACTTCTCCGATTGGGTGGTCGGGCACTCGCACCTCGCGATGCTCGGTTTTGCTACCTTTGCGGCGGCGGGCGGCCTCGTGCATGCGTGGCAGCGGATTCCATGGGCGCGGTACAACGCACTCGCCATCGACCGTGCCTATTGGCTGCTGCTTGTGGGTGTCGTGATCATGGCGATCGACCTGACGATCGCCGGCCTGGTACAGGCCCGACTGTGGCAGGCGGGTGCCCCGTGGATGGAGGCGGTGCAAGCGTCTCGGCCGTACTGGATCGTGCGGTCGCTCTCGGCCGTGCCGCTCACAGGCGGATTCGTTGCGCTTCTCCTCGGGCTGACCACCGGGCCTCGAGGCGGCGGATTGGCAGCGGTGAAAGAGAGCGCGGGGCTGGAGACGGTGGACGAGATCGCCCCGCAGTTGTCGCCCTCCGTGGCGGAGGCGAGATGACCGCTGGGCCGGGCCGTGTGCTTCGCATGTCGTACATCGTGGCGTGTGTCGCCGGCGTCGGGTTCTTCGTGATGTCGGTCGCATTGCTTGGTGTCTGGCCCAAACGCGTGCTCGACGAGCAGACCCGCGCCATGGCGCCGGAGTATCCGTTGGCGTTGACGGCCAGCGAGATTCGCGGGCGCGCGATCTACGGCCGCGAGGGGTGCGCCTACTGCCACACCCAGCAGGTGCGCTATCTCCGTACCGACATGACTCGCTTCGGCGCCCCCACGCTCGCCTGGGAGACACACCAGGACTATCCGCATCTGTGGGGCACCCGTCGTATCGGCCCGGATCTGGCACGTGAGGGTGGCGCACGTTCGCGCGACTGGCAGTTCGTGCACCTGTTTTCGCCTCGTGTGGTGGTCGCGACGTCGGTCATGCCGGCCTATCCATGGCTGTTTGACGGCGCGGCGGATCGCCCGGGGCAGGAGGCAGAGGATCTGGTGGCGTACCTGGATTCGCTCGGTCGTGCACGTGAGATCGCCGGTCCCGAGGGGGAAGCCGTTGCGCGTGAGGGCTGTCAGTGCCCCGACGATGCCTTGCGGCAGTTGGCCTTCGAGGGTCCGCTCAGCGCGCACCCGGCGAAGAGTCGGCGCGTACACGACGCGCCGGTGCTGCCAACTCCGGCCGCACCCGATCGCGGTCGGCGTCTCTACGCGGACCACTGCGCGAGCTGCCATGGCCCGCTGGGCGAAGGCAACGGGCCCGGCGCGGCGACGTTGCGTCCCAGGCCCACCAACCTCGTCGAGCACGAGTACACGGACGAGCGTCTGGCGGACGTGCTGTGGAACGGCGTGTGGGGCACCGCCATGCCGGCGTGGAGAGACTGGCCGCTGGAGGATCTGGCCGCGGTCAGGGACGTTGTACAAGGCTTCGGCGTTAGCTCCCAGGAGACGGCCGACTCCGCAGTCCCGAGCGACCCGGCGGCGGAGACGCTGGGCGGGCTTGGCGCGCGTGTGTACGTGGCCAACTGCGTGCAGTGCCACGGAGAAACCGGCGCTGGCGACGGATCGGCCTCCGCCGAATTGTTGATGGACCCCACTGATTTTCGCCGCCAGCGACCCAGTCAGGCGGAGGGCCTGCGCGCGCTCCAGAGTGGCGTCGAGGGCACACCCATGGCACCCTGGACATCGCGGCTGAGTAACGCTGAGATGCTGGCGGTCGCCGGTTATGTGCGCGGTTTCTACGAGGGCCCCGATCGATGATCACGAATATCATCGTGTTTGCGTCGCTCGCGCTTGCGGTGGCGTTCGCGGTCGCGTGGGTCGCGAGACCGAAGTTGCGGGCGTGGATCGAACGGCCAAAGTACCAGTTCCAGGATGCCGTGCAAGAATATGATCGTGCGCAGCGAGCCCCCTCTCCCCCAGAAGAGAAGGCGACGGTGTGACTGAGACTCAAGCCCCGGAACCGCGCGGCTCGCTGAACGCCGTGATCGCAGCGTGTTGTGTGGTCGGCGTCGTCGTGGTGGGCGCTGCGCTACGGTACGGGGCCGAAAGCCCATCGGCGCCCGCGCCTGATCCGTCCGTACCAGACGTTGCCACCGAGGACTACGGGCGGCGCTTGATTTCTCAGACGGCCGAATTGCTCGGTCCGGATCAGCCGGATGCCGATCGTCGCTACATCGAGAGCCGGCTCAATTGCGGGTCCTGTCACCTTGCGGCTGGTCTTGAGCCGGGCACGCTGACGCTGCTGCAGGTCACCGAACACTACCCACGGTTCTCGGGCCGCGTTGGCGGCATGACCGATATCGAAGACCGCATCAACGAGTGCATGCAGCGCAGCATGAACGGCACGCCGCTCCCGATGGACAGCGCCGAAATGATCGCCATGGCGGCGTACCTCCGGTCGCTCGGCGCGGAGTACCAGGCCATGGGCGCCGCGCAAAAGGAACCGGAGGAGCCGGCGGCCTTCGCGGCACCGCCTAGGAAGGCTGACGTTGCGGCTGGGCAGGAAGTGTTCTCGGAGAAGTGCAGCATCTGTCACGGCGAAGATGGTGCGGGGCTGCTTGCCGCCACCGATCGCAGCAAGGGGTATTTGTTTCCGCCGCTCTGGGGCCCGGACAGCTTCAACAACGGTGCCGGTATGCACCGCGTGCTCACCGCTGCGCGCTTCATCAAGGCGCGCATGCCGCTGGGCGAAGCCGATCTCACTGACGATCAGGCCTTTGACGTGGCCGCGTATATCAACGACCAGCCGCGCCCGGAGATGCCGAACCTGGACCAGGACTATCCCGATCTCACCGTCAAGCGCATCGACAGTCCCTACGGTCCGTTCGCCGATGACTTTTCGATCGAGCAGCACCGCTTCGGTCCGTTCCAGCCGATCGAGGCATACTACGAGGCGCTAGAGACGCGGTGACTCGACGGCGACACCGGCGGGTTTCCGCCGCACGGTCAACAGCGTGATGATGTCTTCGTAGACAAACGTCTTTTCCACCAGATCCAGCCCGGCGGCGTCCAGATACTGTTCCGTGTTGCGATCGAACTCGGCGCCATAGGCGAAGCGCACCCAGGGCGCCCACAGTTTCATGATGAAGCGCCGCAGGGGTTGTTCGGAGATCGCGTATTCCAGAATACGGATCGTGCCTGTGGGACGGCAGACGCGGCGAAGTTCCTCGAGAGCCGGTTGCTGGTGACGGGCATCGAGCACGCAGAAGAGGAACGTCGAGACGATGCCGTCGAAGCTGGCGTCCGCAAAGTCCAACTCCATCACATCCATTTCACGGAGGGTCACCTTCGTGCCGAGCGTGTCTTTACGCCGTCGCGCACGTGCAAGCATGGCCGGGCTGAGGTCGATGCCAGTCACGGTGGCACCAGAAGGGTAGTGGGGAAAATTCCGTCCAGTGCCGACCCCGGCGTCGAGCACGGCGCCCTGCAGTTCCTCGAATAGCACCCGCCTCAACGGTGCATACCGCGAGCGCTCGAATGGCAGGTCTAGGACATCGTAGAGCCGAGCAATACGATCATAGACGTCGCGCTTACCAACGGTCACGAATGATCCGAGCGGTCGTTGGTGATCAACCGCGCGCTCCGCTGGAACGTGAGATAGGCGGTTGCCCACTCCACCAGTACCACAACGCGGCTGCGAAAGCCGATGAGCATCACGATGTGCAGAAACAGCCAGGCCAGCCACGCCAGAGGCCCCGACAGGCGAAGCCAGTTGAGGTCGGCCACGGCCGAGCGGCGCCCGTTCGACTTGTCTGTTTCCTCAGCCAATCCTGACAACCCTCGCGCATCGGGCTCGCTAGGTTCGACTCTTCGCCGGGGCGGCGGCGGGTGATTCGCCCAGCAGCGCCACGTCGGGATGCTGACGCTCGAAGTACTCCAGTTCCCACTGCGACGCGAACAGCAACACAGGTCGTCCCAGTCGGTCCGCAGCGACGACTCCCTGTAGTCCTGGTGTTGGTGTCGGCCCAGCGACGCTCCCGAGCCATCGTGCCGCCGTGTACCCGGCCGGGTCGATCTCGGCCTTGACACCGTACTCGGACCGAAGCCGGCTGACGACGACGTCGTACTGCAGCGATCCGACCACGCCCACGATCGGCTCGCGACGGCCCGAGGCGACGTAGAACACCTGCATCAGCCCCTCTTCCTCAAGCTGCTTCAGGCCGTCGTCGAACTGCTTGTGGCGGGTGTCTCGCAGGCGGACACGGCCGAAGTGTTCGGCTGGAAAGCGCGGCAGGTCAGAAAACTGTACCGGTGCGCCTGAGTGGAGCGTGTCACCGATGGCGAAATGTCCGGGGTTGACGAGGCCGATGATGTCACCCGCGTATGCCACCGCGATCGTCTCACGTTCACGGCCGAAGAACCGGTACGCCCGCGAGGCCCTGAGCACGGTGCCCAGCCGGCTGTTGGACATCACCATGTCCTTCGTAAACCGCCCGGAACAGACCCGGACAAACGCAACACGATCCCGGTGCCGCGGATCCATGTTCGCCTGGATCTTGAACACGAAGCCAGTGAAGCGTTCATCGGTCGGGGCCACGGGCCCTGCATCGCTCGGGCGCGGCTGAGGTGCCGGCGCGAGATCGACCAGAGCCTGCAGGAATGGCTCAAGCCCGAAGTTTGTCAGCGCGCTGCCAAAGAAGACCGGGGTCTGCCGCCCCGCGAGGTATTCAGACACGTCGAACGTGGTGCCGGCCTCGTTGATGAGATGCAGCGATTCGCGGAAGTGCGCATAGGCGTCCGCCCCGATCATCTCTTTGGCTTCCGGATCGTCCAGCGATGAGACCTCCACCGGCGCCTGATACTGGCCCTGGGCCTCGCGTTGGTACCGATGCAGCGTCTGGTGCTGAATGTCGTAGACGCCTCGAAATCGGTCGGCACTGCCAATCGGCCAATTCACTGGTGCTGCAGCGATACCGAGTGTCGTCTCAAGGTCGTCCAGCAATTCCAGCGGATCCCGTGACGGGCGGTCCAGCTTGTTGATGAAGGTGAGAATCGGCAGCCGATGGCGTCGGCAGACCTCAAACAACTTCCGTGTCTGATCCTCAACACCGTTGGCCGCGTCGATCACCATCACGACGCTGTCGGCGGCGATGAGCGCCCGATAGGTGTCCTCGCTGAAATCCATGTGGCCGGGCGTGTCGAGCAACGACAGGCGCCGTCCTTGCAGCTCGAAGTCAAGTGCGGCCGACGTAATCGAGATACCGCGCTTCTGTTCCAGTTCCATCCAGTCGGACGTGGCATGGCGGCGGGATCCACGACCGCGCACCGCGCCAGCGAGTTCAATCGCACCGGCATACAGCAACAGTTTCTCTGTCAGCGTCGTCTTGCCGGCGTCGGGGTGAGAAATGATCGCGAAGGTTCGGCGTCTCGCCACCTCTCGCTCAATCTCCCCGGACGAAAGGGAGGCATAGAGGATTTGAGGGTCCGCTGGTGGCGAGACTGACACGGGGCTCACGCGGATAACTGTACTCTGTTGCTCGGCTTCCATAGGTGTCACTGACGTGGAGATGTGCAGGCTGCCACGCTTCGCATACGAGGGGAGGTGTGGCACAGTTGCCCGTCTGTTGTGTGGCGAGACGATCGCTATCGCTATTGATCGCCGGTTTGTGTAGCCGTGGAGTTTTCAAGATGCAGCACACCCACGAAACTGATTCTTCTCGGTCCCCTCAATCGATCGGCTGGCGGCGCGCGCTACCGTGGGTCGCGGGCATTGTTCTCGGTGTCGTTGTTGCCGGCGCCTGCACGCAGATGCCGGCCGTCTCGCAGGCGACGATCCGGCTGACGGCCGTGCATCCCGGCGGGGAAGTCATCGGGAGCCCTATCGATGCGGATGTCGTGCTCTCTTCCAACGGCACACACATCGTCTACGTCGCGGGCTCTGGTGGTGCGACGGTCGGGCGGTTGCACGCGCGCGCCTTGGATGAGTTGGAGCCCACGTTGTTGGCTGAGTCGGCGCGCTCGCCTTTTCTGTCACCCGATGACCAGTGGGTCGGGTTCATGTCCGGCGACGAAGGTACCTGGATGAAGGTCCCCATCACAGGAGGTCAGACCGTGCGAATCGGTGGGCCTGGCGGGGGCACGCGAGGCGCGACCTGGGGACCGGATGACACGATCATCTTTTCGGCGATCGAAGTCTCTACGGGTCTGCTCAGGATATCCGCGGCTGGAGGGGGAGAGGCCGAAGTCTTGACGACACCGAATGAGGAAAACGGAGAGCTCACTCACGTGTTTCCAGAATTTCTTCCTGGCGGGGGTGCGATTCTGTTCACCATCACCAACAACGAGGGGTCTGCGGCATCACAGATCGCGCTGCTCGACCTGGGCACAGGCGAGTACCGGACCCTGGTGCCGGGCGCGGGCCAGGCGCGATACGCGTCCTCGGGGCACATCGTCTACGGGGTCAGCGGGGCGTTGCGAGCGGTAGCATTCGACCTTGATGTGCTCGAAGTGCGCGGCGCACCAACTCCGGTCATGGACGGCGTGAGGACGAAGCCCTCGGGTGCGGCCAGCTTTAGTGTCTCATCGACGGGGGCTCTCGCGTACCTGACCGGCGGTGCGTCAACGACTCCGATTCGACAGATGGTCTGGGTCGGTCGCGATGGCAGAGAAGAAGTCCTGGCGATCGAGCCTCAGGGCTACGAATATGTCCGGGTTTCTCACGACGGACAGCGAGTGGCTGTAGACGAAGCAAACCTGGGGGGGGATATCTGGGTATGGGACTTCGAGAGTGAAACGTCCGTCAGACTGGTCGAGGAGGAAGGGTCGGAACAATATGCGGTCTGGACATTGGATGACGCGCGCATCGCGTCCTCCAAGTCAGGCTCAAATATCGTGTCGTGGAAGGCCTCGGACAACTCGGGCGTCGCCGAGGTCATCACTCCGCCGATGGGCCAAGGCACGCAGAGTGTCAGCGCATACTTTTTCGCCGACGCGGATCGGACGCTTGTCTTCAGAGAGCAGGCGCATCCAGACACGGGGGACAACATCGGGATGATTTCACTCGACCCCGGTTCCGAGCCAGTGTGGCTGTTAGCCGGCGAGTTCAACGAAAGAAATGCCGAACTGTCGCCCGATGGCAGGTGGATGGCCTATCAGTCGGATGAATCAGGTGCATTCGAAATCTACGTACGGCCATTTCCCAACGTGGACGATAACCAGTGGAAGGTATCAACGGCCGGTGGGCTGAAACCTCTGTGGGCAAGAAATGGACGGGAGCTGTTCTATCTTGAACCTGGTACGCCGGCGCGTTTGATGGCCGTGCCCGTCCAGGCCGCTGCCACGTTTGAGCACCAGGCTCCAGGAGTATTGCTGGAGTGGCCCTATTTCGGGGGCACTGAAGGCCGAGCCTACGACGCATCGCTCGACGGCCAGCGGTTCCTCACTGTTGTGCCGGTTGAAGCCGAAGACGCACCGCTCCCCCAGATCAACATCGTGCTGAACTGGTTTGACGAACTTGCACAACAGGTGGTGGCCCCGTAGCGGCTCGTTGTGACAGTCCGGCGTCGCATCGAAACGATCGAAGCGAATCGCGGACCCCTCTGCTCGCGCATGATGCCTGGCGAGATGCCAGGCAACGGTGTGGAGCCGAACCGTCGATAGAGCGGTGGCGGCCCATGGGACCGTCGGGCTAGAATTTCAGGATGCGAAGTGTGATGATCGGAATCGTTGCCGTGTTGGTCGTCGCCGGTGTGGTGGTCGAGGCGCATCACTCGGTCGCGGGGGAATACGACCAGAATCGCGAAGCCACGATTGACGGTGTGATCACCGAGTTCCGCTTCGTCAACCCACACCCGGTCATCACCGTCTCAGAGAGCGACAGCGGGCAGGTGTGGCGCTTCGACTTGGATAACCTCCTGGAATTCGATGCGATCGGATTTTCCGCCGGCGACCTGAAGGTTGGCGACCGGATCATCGTGCTTGGCTGGCTCGCCCGTCGGGAAGCCAACCGGCTGTACACCATGCGCCTGGAGCGTCCCGCAGACGGCTTTGGGTTCGAGCAGATCGCGAACCACCCTCAGCTTCTTGCACCTCGGTAAGACCGCGGCCGGCTGAGCCGATGTGTTCGGTGCCGGCGGCGTTGCACTCTGCAGCTTCGAGCGGTCAGGCGATACGCCCAGGAGTCCTACGGGGTTGCCCTGGGTCGCGTGACTTCGAAAACGAGAATCTTGAGCGTCGAGTCGGCTGCCGTGATTTCGTCGGGAACGCCTTCCGGAATCAGCAGGAAGTCGCCTGGGCCCATCACGTTTTCCGTGCCTCCGACGATCATCGTTCCAAACACGTTGCCCGGCGCCTGCGTCGCGGTGCCCGCAGTGCCGGCCGCCGCGCCACTTATGGTTCCGCCCGTCGTGATGGTCGCGTTGCCTGCGATCACGGCCCACACCTCTGCTTCCTGCTCGTGCGAGGCGGGTCGCTGAGGCAACCGGCGGTGCTCAAGCGCGAGCCGATACGCGCCGACCCGTTCCACCAATATGTTGGCGTTGTTGGTCTCGCCCTCGTCGGTCGGCAGGAACCCAGCCGCGACCTCGCTGGCCGTGAGGTGTGTCGCAATATCCACGTTGGCAGGGGCATTCGGGGCGTCGACCGACTCAGGCCGGTGATCGTCGGCCGCTTACTGCATCGAGGCAGACGTTGAACACAGCAGCATACTGGCAGAACAGGCAGGCATCGCTCAGGGAGGCGCCGCCATGACCAAGGCTCTGATGACTCAGCGCCTCGTGCACTTCCTCAGACACATCGCATCCAGCGGCTCTCTGCCCTGGCTCGACGCGCTCCAGGATCCCCGACTAGGCCGTGCGGTTGACCGAATCCTCGAGGCCCCCTCAGCCCGTCATCGGAAGTCGGCTCGTGCGCTGGCCCGCTCGGGTCTATCGCCGGTTGGCCTGCCCGTATTCGATGGCGAACTGTCGCCGCTCCGGGTTGCCTTCACCACCGAGCGCGATGGCTTCCTGGGTGGCCCGTTCCACGTCCCAGTGGTCCACGGCGATCCGCTTCACGAGCCACATCGCCGACGCTCGTCCGCCGCCTGCGCAGTGCACGAAGGCGGGTTCGGCGCCTTCGGACGTGATGGCATCGAGAAACTGTGCGGCCACCGCCGGGTCAGCTGAGCCGTCGTACGGAATATGGAAGTACTTCATGCCTGTGGCTGCAACGGCCGCGGCCTCCGCCTCGACGTTCGCACCCTCCTCGGTGGCGCGCCGCAGGTTGATGATCGACGCGAATCCCATCTCTTCGATGTCTGGAATCGCGCTGGTTGTGATCGCCCCCGCACACGCGATGGTTGTGCCGACGCGGGCGAAGTTTCGGATTCCGTCCACTTCTTCCCGGACGACGTCCTGGCCGAGAGCAGGACTCGCGAGAATTCCAACAAGAACGAGTGACGAGGCGCCGAATATCAATACACGCATGCACAGCTCCTTTGAGGTCCGGGTACTTGGACAACACGGACTATACAATGAGCCGGCGTTCTCAGCGAGGCCGTGGCGCCAGGGACTTGCTCCGGAGATAGGGGGACCACGGTCAGCGCACCGTAGAAACGGCGCCTGACCTCTATGCCGGGACGCTGACACCGGAACGGGGTAAAGTCACCCCCCCCCGGACTCTGACGCCGACTGGGCCTGAAGACCGGGGAACGTCGGAACGTGACGGCGCGCCGTGCGGCTAGACCCTGTGACATGCCTATGACCCATAAATCAGTCACTGTCTACCCTGAATCTGTTCGACAATAGTGACGGATCTCGACACGGGCCACTACCCACAAGACTCGTAGCGATTTGGTGAGGGGACGACATGATGCGACAGGACTGGAGGGTTGGCATTCTGGCGGTCGTCGTCGCTGTTTGGACGGGTGCGTGTGCGTCACACACCGTGCGCCTCTACAGCGTCGATACGGGGGCGGTCTCGCTTGAACTGCACTACAAGGGCGATAAGGCATGGATCGGTGAGCGGGGGGACCCGTCGTGTCAGGGCGAGCACCAGACACTGGGCGAAGATCAGTTTGGCACCCACGAGTCGGCGGTGCTGACGTGCAAGGATGGCCGCGTCATCGAGTGCACCTTCGAAATCAGCGAGCTGATTCAACAGGGTGCTGGAACCTGTCTCGACAACGAGCAGCACCGGTATCGCGTACTGCTGTAAATTTCACCGGACACATGGCAGTCTGCCGCCCGATGCCAGCGCTCTGCGTAAGTGCCGAACGCGGTCGCGTCGGGCGATGCTCCTGAAGAGAATACCGGGGGTCACAAGGAGACCGATCGCTGCACCAGTTGCACCATCGAGACGATCCCCGATTGGGACGGTCGTTGGGAAGGCGGTGCCGGATTCGGTGGGTCGAAGCCGGCCAGCGATGTTGCGAAGATGCTGACGCCGCAATATCAGGGGTATCTCGTTCAGGATTTGAAGGCCACGACCGAGGGACGCATATGGGGAGCAGGGGCCTTCTGCCTTCCAGGTGGTTTCTTTTCCGCGCTCGGCGCCGAGGAGTTCGTTGTCACGCCCGGCCGCGTCTGGGCGTTGGCCGCCGGCAACGGCTCCAACACCATCCGCTGGATTTATACTGACGGTAGCGGCCACTCGCCGGAGGACTACCAATATGCCAAGTGGCACGGAGAGTCGATCGGCTTTTGGGACGGCGACGCGCTGAGCGTGCACACCAACCAGATCCGAGGTTGGAAGGGAGGTCTGTCCGAATTCACCGACAGCCTCGAGACCGTGGAGCGTTACCGGCGTGTGGGCGACATGATCGAGGGCGAGACCACGATGTACGGGCCCGACGTGTTCGTGCGCCCCGTGCATGCGACGCTTGGATTCGAGCTCGACCCGGAAACTCGCCCTGAGCTCAGGCCGCTCTACAACACCTGTAGTGACACCAACGGACCGTCATCGAAGGTCTTCATGGACGATCAGCGCCTGCTCAACGAGCGTCTTCCCGGCGATCCCGGTGGGTTCAACCGATCGATGCAACAGTGGCCGCCAGCTTATCAGCCGGCGTGGCATAGCCCAGCGTCTTGCGCGGTCGCGAGTTGAGACGTTGGGCGACCGCGTTCAGGTCAGCCTGGGTGT
>Ga0115002_10004076_pt1 | contig 17895 bp, 9 predicted proteins | sample ArcticOcean_MG_C_8_FD_89576 | JGI IMG/M metagenome (GOLD analysis project Ga0115002, IMG submission 89576) | Marine microbial communities from western Arctic Ocean - ArcticOcean_MG_CB11_86 | ecosystem: Environmental > Aquatic > Marine > Oceanic | place: Arctic Ocean: Canada Basin | collected... | reverse complement strand
TTTGAAGGGTCCATTGGTGGTAATGGCGGCACAGACCATGTACCACTTTGGCTACTATCTGGCAACATGTCTTTCATCATATTATTGAATGGATTCGGGCTAGCAAAACCGAGTATCATTAATCCGATTGAACCGTAAAAGAGTGGCTCTGCTTGAGTGGACATGATACTAGTCATTATTCCAAAACCAAGTGCAAGCGCACCCAACCCCCAAATAATCCAAGTTACAACTGAACTAGGCCAAGTCCAGCAGAAGTTTTTCGGGAGTAGTGGTTTTTTGTCCTCCTCCTCAATACCTGCGCCATCAACAATATTGGACAGTTTTTCATCTTCAACATTGGGGTCAGAGGTGATATTTGCCAATTTTTCATCTTTGTCTTCCATTTTGCCCTACCTCCTTGAACTTTGGTGAACTTCTCAATCCTTCATCGTGTCGCAAGTTTCCACGCTGAATTAATTTGTTGAATATCCCCTGCTCTTTGATGGGCGAGAAGATGTGATAGCGTTTGGTCTACCTTGAGAATTGGGTGGGCATCGGGAGTGTCATCGTAAGCGTAGCCAGCAATTTGAGTGATTTCACTAATTCCATTTTTCACTGCATCTAATACCCTAGCATGTCTAGCCCTTCTATGTGTGAGATATCGATTCAGTAGTTTTTCGGGTACAGGGGAAAGAGGCCCGTGAGCAGGCAAAAGAATAGGTGGTTTCAAGTCACGTAATATCTCAAGGCTAGAGAGATATTTATCCATGTCACCATCACTTGGAGGCACCAGAATCGTACCCACCATAACCGCCATATCTCCTGAAATAATACCAACTTCATTTGATAGACAAATATGTCCTGGGCAGTGGCCTGGTGTTTCTAGAACATTCCATGTTCTCCCACTCAAGGTGAATGAATCACCATCTTTCAGAACCTTGTCTGTATCACAAGTGGGGATCACGGTGTGAGTCTCTGAAGTTGCCCAAATAGGCGCTTGATAGATTTCTGAAATCCTAGTCAAATCACCAATATGATCTGGGTGCCGATGAGTGAAAATGGTTGCAATGACTTTGCTACCGCGTGATTCTGCTGTTCGAATTCTTCGCTCTAGATATGCAAGTCCATCATCAGATTTTGCTGCTGGGTCGACGACTACTAGGTCGCCACCCATATCTCCAATGATGTAGCAATTAGTATGGGTGGCAGGAGGCAGTGTGTGAGTTGGAAGAGGGATACATTCAACGCTAGGAGCGAACTCTATTCGATGTTCACCACTAGGTGGATTTTCAGACATTATTGATGTAGCCGATTCAATATCTCCTCCCGATTCCTTGAGAGATGCAATCATATCACGAAGCAGAGTAATTTGAGGTGGTGGGATTCTCATTTCACTATTATTCCAAGCATCAAGTGCTTGCATTGGGGTTAACCAACGAAATTCATCAAATTCACTTCTCCCACTGGGTAGTTTTGGCTCTGGTGGATTTGAGTCATGCAGGTGGAAGAAGCGATTAGTAAAGCGCATTGAGGCGAGAGGTGGCGTAGTTCGGATTGAAATTATTTTGAATCCGTTAGAATTAGCACTAAGGCTTCCTCGCTTTACATGAGGGTACCAGTTTTCACCATTTTCTATTACTTCATCTCGTATATTGTCGTCAACAAATACAATGCCATCTTCACTATTGGTCCAACCAACCTCTTCTACAATTTCCCGCATTAAAGCGGCAAGGGCAGCACCATCCTCATCAGCTGATAACTGAGGTAATTCATCGGCAGCAATGCGGTCAAATCGAGTCACACCACCTCCAGGGAAGGCCCAGAAATCAGGAAATGATGGCATCTGAGAAACTCTATGGCAAAATAGTATTTCAGCCCCTTCATCACCATCACGTGTAATCACTAGAGATGCAGAAGGTCGTATCCGCGGGTCTGCCATCTCAGGCATCACAAATCCTTCGGGCACCTCGCTCATCAGACTGCCCACGTAACCCCTCGCTTGAAATCTCTTGCACCCATCCGAGCCTACATGAGTAGGGATGACCCCATCGCTCCACTTCTCGAAGAGGTGGAAAAAGACCGGAGGAGAAAGGCCATCACATCACGAATTGCACGGATTTCTCTTGCATGGTTCATGATTCTCTTGATGATTGGTTGGGTTTCAAAATACGCCTACCGATTAATCTAATCAGAAGAAGCAATATTCCGGTCTTTACAAATCTAGTTTTATTCGCTCTTCTCAAATTTCATCGATGATTATAGTAGGGCAACATACTTGCGTAATTGCTTGGTCGATATGCATATGCGAGTTAAGGCATTGCTCATGTGCATCCTGATGTCTTCGTTTTCACTATCGGGTTGCTTTGGTAACGATGACCCGTCCGAAGTTGTTGACGACCCCTCTGGTCCCGAAGGTATCTTCGTGACAGGGGCAGACGGTATGCCCGTTGATGTTGAACCACTATCTATGAATTTCAGCTTCAGTGATATTGGTGAAGATGCACCTGAACCAAGTATTGGCGTTACATCCAGTGGCTGCGTATTCTTCATTGCCCTTGAGAAGGTTATGCGTTCTTGTGATTATGGAGAATCATGGGAGGATGTCGCAGGTCCGATGTGTGCATTCCAGACCAACGACCCGTGGGGTTGGGTTGATCCTGTTACCGACCGTATATTCGCTGTTCAGATGCAGGGTCTTGAGACATCTTGGATATGCTGGAGCGATGATGATGGTGAATCCTGGTTGGGCAATCCACATGACTCTGGTACGACTCCAATCAATGATCACATCAAACTAGCAACCGGCCCATGGACTAGTAGTGGATACGGCATCCCTGGTCAAATCTCTCAAGCATTCTATGAGACGGCTGTGTACTATTGTTACAACAAACTCGCAGGCATCTTTTGTTTCACCAGTTTTGATGGAGGCGCTACATTTGACACCGGCGGACTAATCTTCGGTTTGGCCACCACCAATGGTGGTCTCCATGGGGCCATAACTTCCGCACCGGATGGCACCGTTTACGTCACTCCTCGGGTCGAAACGCCCACAGTCATCGTTTCCGAAGACAACGGTTTAACTTGGTTTGACCGAACAATGGGTGAGGATGCCGGTACACCGTATCCACGCAAGAATTCGGAGGTTGCTACTGATACTGAATCCAATGCATACCACATCTGGACGGGGGCTGATGAAGGCGTTTACATGTCGAGGAGTACTGATTCGGGCCAGTCTTGGGAACAAACCAGCATTCGAATCAGCCCAGTCGAAGTTATCTCGACTGTATTCCCTCAAGTTGATGCCGGTGACCCTGGAAGAATTGCGATTACCTATCTGGGGAGCGAGAACGCGAGTGAATTGAACCAATCCGACCTTGATGGGAATCCATGGGATGGCAATGCCCACTATGCGAATTCTAACGTCAGTTACTACCTGTATGTCACCTACAGTTTGAACGCGCTCGATGAAAACCCAGTATTCCACACTGTTCGCGCCTCAACTGATCCGGTACAGATTGGCAGCATCTGTCTGAACAGCGGTGATTGTCGTGATATTGGTGGCTCGAATCGAAACTTGCTCGATTTCAATGATTTACACTTAGATCTCGAAGGTCGCGTATACATCGCGTTCGCAGATGGTTGCACTGGTGATTGTGCCACTGGGAACAACTCCCAGCCAGAAGACTCCCGTAGCAGACAAGGCATCATGTGTTATCTTGAAAGTGGGCCAAGTCTCTACGAATCATTAGGTGTTCTTGCAGAACCCAATTAGTTCATCGCGCCAGATTATCAATCATGGCATCAATTGTCTCAGGATTTGCTTCTTTATCTCGGCCAGACATACAGGCACGACCGATAACATCAGCTCCAATGTAAGAGAATTGTTGTCGCATTGCCATGATGACGTGTGCACCACCACCACCACTATGTGTGGCTAGGCCAACTTGCTTCCCGGTACACATTGTGCGGAAGTTTTGCCAATCTCTAGACAACCAAGCAAGGGCATTATTCAAGGTGGGAGGTATCGAACCATTGTACTCTGGAGCGATTACAATCCAAGCATCAGCTTGTGTCATAGTGTTGACTAGGTCAGATATATCAGGCGCTTGTTCAGTATCTTTTGTACGTGCTATGGTAAACATTGGAAGATCCATTTCAGCCAAATCAATAACCTCTGCCTCATGCCCTTTTTCAGTCGCAGTTGATGCAAAAGTGTCTGCAAGTTCACGGTTAGTGCCGGAAGTAGCGGCAATCATCAGAAAGCGAGCCATGTAACTGCGAGTGGCAATTGACTCTTGAAGTTGTGTGGCGTTAATCAACTTTAGAATCACAACAGTGAATGATAGGTTGGTAGCCCCTTCCAGATTCGAACTGGAGTCCTATGATCCAGAGTCACAGATGATGGACCTCTACACTAAGGGGCTGTGTGTAAGGGTGGCGAGTAGCCTCAGTTATTTCAAGCCAACCGATAATTAATCGCTTCTGAGATTTTATTCATCGGGTGTTCTCTCAGATTTATCTTCACTGAAATCTCGAGTATGACCTGCTTCACGTAATTTGGCTAAGCGGTCTTGACTAACATCCGCCCCCTTTTCTTCAAATTCGTTAAACCATCGGTCAAGAAGCCAGGCGAATAGCATACCTATTGGATCTGGTAAAATGATGATGATACCAACAATAATTGCTGCCCAATAGTACCATTCCATGCCCTCACCTCAGGTTTCAGAAGTCGGGTCCCACCCTGAAACATAGTGTTCATCGAGAGTTTTTAACTCATCTAATTTGGTGTCTAACTCAACTTCGAGGCAACCAAGATTTTCCTTAATCCGCCCTTCGTTACTTGATTTAGGTATAGTAATACAACCTATATCCAAGCACCATTTTATTGCTACTTGTGCTGGTGTACAACCTATTTCGTGTGAAATTTCCACTAATTTTTCATCTAAAACTTTGTCTCCTCTTGCTAGAGGTGAATACGCCATTACAGTGGCACCAACTGCTTCGGTGGCTGCGCGTAGAGCATCTCTTTGTAGCCAAGGATGAATTTCTATTTGGTTGACTGAGGGCATGTAGGTAGCGTAACTTCGCATTTTGTCAAGGTGATGAGCCCCGTAATTTGAAACTCCGATTGCCCTTGTCCAGCCCTGTTTCAAGCACTCTTCCATGCCTTTCCATGTCGGTTTTCGATGGTAGGGGTCTTTTGGTGGTGCATGCACCAAATATAGGTCAACATACTCAAGTCCAAGATTTTTTAGTGATTCTTGACAGCGTTGTTGCACCGCCTCAAATCCAACTGCATGTGGGCGGCGAAGTTTTGTTGTTACAAACAATTCTTCGCGTGTGATGATTCCATCCTCAATCGCTTCTGCAATGGCTTCACCTACTTCGTGTTCATTTTCATACGCCATTGCCGTGTCAATATGCTTGTAACCCAACTTTAGGGCAGCAAGCACCGCTTGTTTGCACTCCCCTTCTTCTTTCATCAGAAAAGTGCCAAGGCCAAATTGTGGTACTTCAGAAGTGTGAGCAACTTCTCCGTTTGTAGTTGCATGGCCGATGGTAAGGGTTGGTCCCATATGTTGTAAGCGGAGGCCATCCACTTTCAAACCCTACTCAGGCACGTAAGTCAGCAAGTAATGAAGCCAAATCCTCTTCACTAGGGCGAATCTTGTCATTTGTAAGTTCGGAAAGTGGGGTATCTGAAATATTTAGCATCTCATCTAATGTCTTAGGCTCTGGATTGTAATACAAGAGTCCAGTAACATGTGTTTGGTCCTGTTCAGCATGATGGATTTGCGAAAGTGCAGCCACCGCATCAGATGGGTCATGGTTTCCTCCAATGGTTTCAAGCCTGAGGGTTGAGCCATCAAACAGAGTGATATCCTTGAATTCCCCTTCTGGGACTTCAACATCGGCAATTGGTTGGAATGTGGGGATGTAGTCGTATGCATGGAGTTCTGATTGGTTATCTTTCACATATCCATATGAACGAAAAGATTCGTCATTATTACTGAAGGTTACACACGGTGAAATCACATCAATTATCGCGGTTCCTCGGTGACTCATAGCCGCCCTCATTAGAGATGTTAATTGCTTCTTTGAGCCGGAAAATGAACGAGCGACGAATGTGCATCCAAGATTGATTGCCATCGCGCACAAATCTATTGGTGGGCTCTCATTTGCTTCTGCTTTTCTTTTCTGAGAGCCCTTTTCAACAGTAGCTGAATATTGACCTTTTGTCAGTCCGTAAACACCGTTATTTTCAATGATGTAAACCATGTTTAGATTTCGGCGTATTGCATGGATGAATTGTCCAATTCCAATACTTGCAGTATCACCATCTCCTGAAACTCCTATGTAATGCAAATCTTTGTTGGTTACATTTGCCCCAGTTGTTACTGACGGCATTCTACCGTGAAGTGTATTGAATCCATGCGATTTACCGAGGAAGTATGCCGGTGTCTTTGATGAACAGCCAATACCACTCATCTTAGCAATTCTGTTGGGTTGAATGCCATTTTCCCACGCTGCTGTGATGACAACATTGGAAATTTGATCGTGCCCACAACCAGGACAAAGTGAAGATGGCCCACCCTTGTAGTCATCCTTGGGTAAATCAATAATATTCAACTTCAAGACATCACCTCTAGTAACTTTTCGCGAATCATTTCAGAATATTTTCTTGCCCTTGGGGGTAGTCCATCAGAGAAGGCGACGCTATGCACACGTGGCACCAATTTAATTGGTAATTCCTTGCGCAGTATGCCGTACAATTGACCATCACGGTTAACTTCTAACACAATTATTTGTTCATGGTTGGCCACAAACTCTTCAACAATGGGTGAGATTGGCAGGGAGCGTAACCTACACTGACTAACCTTCAGTCCAGTTGCTTCCAAAATATCGTCAATTTCTTGAATCGTATTTTCCATTGAGCCGTAGTAAATAATCCCTACCTGCTGCTCTGGTTCTTCTCTAAGAATTGGTTGAGGGAGAACAGTTCTAGCCCCGTCAATCTTTCTCTTTAATCTCGCCATGTTGGCAACATAAATCTCCGGGTCTTCAGAGTATACTGCATCTTCATCATGACCGGTACCGCGATAGAGTATTGGTTCAAGCCCACTCCCGGGTAAAGTTCTGTAACATATTCCATCGCCATCAACATCACGGTAACGGCCAAAATTTTCAATAGCGTCAATTTCTTCTTGTGAGTGCAAGACTTTGCCCCGGTCCATTTTTTCTGGGTAGTCAAAACCATTGCAGATCCAGTGGTTCATTCCAAGGTCAAGGTCTGAGAATCCAAAGACAATGGTTTGAAATCTCTCTGCCAAGTCAAATGCACGCCATCCAAACTCGAAACACTCCTCTATGGTGCCCGGTATTAACACGAGATGTTTTGTGTCTCCATGTCCTAATTCATAGAGCATAGAGAGGTCACCTTGCTGAGTCCTAGTAGGTAAGCCAGTTGAAGGACCTACACGGTTAACATCCCAAATTACCCCGGGTACTTCGGAGAAATAAGCTAGCCCAACGAATTCTGACATCAATGAAATCCCTGGCCCTGATGTGCAAGTCATAGCACGGCCACCAGCCCAGCCAGCACCAACTACCATTCCAGCAGCGGCTAATTCATCTTCACTTTGGATGACAGCACAAGTGAGTTGTTCATTGTCATCACTACGCAGTCTTGGGAGGTGGGTGATTATTCCTTCAGCGATAGATGTGGATGGTGTGATTGGATACCATGATAGCATTGTAACTCCGCCAAATAACGCGCCAAGAGCAACCGCTTCGTTTCCATCAATAATGAAAGACTCAGGATTTACCTCCCTTGCTTCAAGGGAGTATGGGCATATTTGTTCAAAATTTTCAGCAACGTATTCACGGCCAAGGGTTATGGCAGTAGCATTCAACTCAATTGCCTTTGCTTTGCCATTGAATTGTTTGTTTACAGCGCTGTCTAGAATTGTGCTATCAAGTCCAATTAATTCAGCAATAACTCCTACATAGACCATATTTGCAATCATACGAGCCAACTTTGGATTCAATCCGCGAGCAATGGTTGTCATTGGAATTGGATAGAGAATTAAGTCATCCCTTTCAACGGGCAACTTGACATCTGAGTTGTAGATTACCACGGTACCAGATTCAAGAGATGCAATATCATTGTCCCATGTTGCTTTGTTCAGCAAAACTTGGATGTGAGTGCGGTCACCAGGTGCTTGATAGCCAGCATCAGAAACACGGATAATGTACCATGTGGGGAGTCCTGAGATGTTTGATGGAAATAGGTTCTTTCCACTAACAGGTACTCCCATCTTAAACATGGATTGGAGTAGAATTAGATTAGCCGATTGGGACCCCGTCCCATTCGCTGTAGCGATATTGAATGTGAAGTCGTTGACGATGGTTTCCATCTTGTTCTGAGTCCCCTTTTTGGGTTTGTCCTACGGACAGCAACCTCTCCCTTGCGACTTTGGGCGTAGCATGAGCCTCTTCATATTTTCCTTCTATTTTTAGTGCTATTCGCCAATGAATCGATTACATTTGATGAATCAAGAAATGTAGATTCATGTCAGTAGTAATTCAACACATTGAATGCCTTTCCCTCCATATTACCAAACATTTACCCCTTTTCGCGGGAGCGAGTGATTCATCAATGAGACGCTTGTCGGCGGTTCATGATTCCGAGTGGATTGAAGGAGGCGTGGGAGACTGCTGAGAAGCAAATAGACGCTGGTGAACATGATGATGCCTTGAAAACATTGAGGGCATCTTGGTCAGAACATGGTGACAAAGCCAACCACGCAAACACATGGACTTTAGTCGGTGATGCAAAACAAGCATTGGCAGATGGCAGTTCACCAGTAAACCGTAAAATGTTGCGGGAAGCAAGCAAAGCTTACCAAAGTGCACTGAAGAAGGATCCAAAGCACCGTGATGCCCGTCGCGCTTCTAACGCCTTACAGGCAAAAATGGATGGTTTAGGTATTAGAACATCTAGCCTGCCAAAATTAATTGATGATGGTACCCCGACAATTTACGGCTTGTTATCAATTATGTTGGTTGGAATGCTCCTACTGTCCAGCATCAAGTACATGCCTGAAATCAAGGCAGCACTACACTTTACTTCAGAAGAATCATCAGATTGGGATGCAACTATCGCAATTGAGTTATATCCTGAATCTGCACCAAAAACGGTTGATTCATTCAAAGACCATGCCCGTAATGGCAGATACGATGGTATTGCATTCCATCGCGTAATTGATGGTTTTATGGTTCAAGGCGGTGATATTGAGAATGGTGCTTATCCATTGACAGGGGGGGCGGCTGGCTCAGGGGGCTATTCTGCAATCTGGTATGGCCAAGGTGACCAAAACGACATTACAACTTGGACAATACCTGATGAATTTGATTGTGCTGAAACATCAGAAGAAGGGCAATGGGTGGGGACTTGTCATGTGCCTGGTGCCCTCTCAATGGCAAACTCAGGTCCAAATACTGGTGGTAGTCAATTCTACATTGTTGACAAAGATTCAACACCTTCACATCTTAATGGGGCACACACAATCTTTGGATTGGTTACTGATGATAGCACTTACTTGGGTAGTGGCATTGGTGGAATTGAATTGGTTGATAAAATCAGTTTAGTTCCAACAATTGGTGGTGGTGACGACAAACCACTGAACCCACCTTACATTCACAGCATTGAGATAGATGGTAACATGGCTTACATGCACCTAATCATCCCATAATTGGTTGGTTCTTAGAACGAAATTTGAAGTGGCTCATAGGCTATATTGAAGGGGGCCACCCCCGCCCCGTTTAATTGGGGAAAAGAATGAGCGAAGTCAGCGAGTTCGAAATGAGTGATGGGACTCTAGGTCAGTTCTACTCTTTACCTGCAAAAGAAGCTGATTGGGGCGTTTCACTTTCTGACCTTCCATATTCTATCAGAGTATTACTTGAGGCGGCATTGCGAAATGCCGATGGGTTTCTAGTAACTGATGCTGATGTAGAGAGGATTGCAAATTGGAATCCAACAATGACTCCAGCCGAAATCCCATTTATGCCAAGCCGAGTAATTCTACAAGATTTCACCGGTGTCCCAGCAGTTGTTGATATCGCCGCGCTGCGCGATGGAATGGTAGAATTAGGTGGAGACCCCAAAAAAGTCAATCCACAAGTCCCAGTAGACCTAGTCATTGACCACTCAGTGCAGGTTGATTATTCAGGTCTTATCCCAGATGCGCGCGAACGTAACTTAGAGATTGAATATGAGCGCAACATGGAACGCTATCAATTTCTCAAATGGGGACAGCAAAGTTTGGATAATTTCCGCGCCGTCCCACCTGGAAGGGGGATTGTTCATCAGGTAAACCTTGAATGGATTGCAAGTGTCGCTCGAGAAGAGAATGGTGTTTGGTTAAACGATTCACTGGTAGGCACTGACTCGCACACGACCATGATCAATGGTTTGGGTGTTTTAGGTTGGGGTGTTGGTGGAATTGAGGCTGAGGCTGTGATGCTTGGACAGCCGATTTACATGTTATTACCAGAAGTAGTTGGTTTTGAGTTGACAGGAAGTTTGCAGTCAGGAGTGACCGCTACTGACATGACTTTGCGTATTGTTGAGATACTTCGTGAGTACGGGGTTGTTAGCAAATTCGTAGAATTTTTTGGTAGTGGTCTTGCCAACATTACTCTTCCAGACCGGGCTACAATTGCTAATATGGCGCCTGAATATGGGGCGACATGCGGATTTTTCCCAGTTGATGAAACAACACTTGAGTACATGCGACTTTCAGGTCGGGATGAAACTCATGTTGAAAATGTGAAGCGATACTTAAATGCTCAAGGGATGTTTTTGAATCCTGATTCAGCACATCCAAAATTTACTTCTACACTTTCACTTGATTTATCTACTGTGGTGCCATCTCTAGCAGGTCCAAAAAGACCTCAAGACCGAGTCAATCTTTCAGATATGAAAGCGCATTGGATTGGTAGTTTGACCGCACCTCTTGGCCACCAAGGTCACGGGCTTGATGCTGATGCAGCGTCGTCAAAAATTCAGGTTGAAGGGGAAGATTACTGTTTGACTCATGGCGATGTGGTTATCGCCGCAATTACATCTTGTACTAACACTTCTAATCCATCTGTAATGCTTGCAGCGGGATTAGTTGCGCGCAACGCGCGTGCCCTTGGTATGATGATTAAGCCGTGGGTTAAACCAAGTTTAGCACCCGGGAGTAGGGTCGTAACAGAGTATTACGATGCTGCAGGTCTTAGTGAAGATTTGTCAGCTCTTGGTTTCAATAATGTAGGCTATGGCTGTACAACTTGCATCGGTAATTCAGGACCATTGGCGGAGAACATTGAGTCAGCAATTGATGCAGGGAATTTGATAGTTGGGAGTGTGATTTCTGGCAACCGAAATTTCGAAGGAAGAGTTCATCAAAAGGTAAAAGGCAGTTATCTTGGAAGTCCACCTTTAGTTGTAGCATATGCATTGGCTGGGACTTTAAATATTGACATTCAGAATGATGCAATAGGCCAAGATTCCAACGGGGACGATGTTTTCTTAGCCGATATATGGCCCTCGGATGAGGATATCCTGGCTACGGTAGCCGCCTCAATTGATCCTGAGATGTTCCGCAAACGTTACGCCGATGCAACCAATGAGCCGCGATGGAATGCAATTCCTTCATCACCAAGTGACTTGTATCCTTGGGATGATGATTCGACCTATATTCGATTACCTTCATTCTTTGAGGGTATTTCACTTGAATTAGATGAAATAAAACCAATAATCGGTGCTCAAGTTTTACTGATGTTAGGTGACTCAACAACGACAGATCATATTTCTCCTGCGGGGGCATTTCCACATACTGGCCCAGCCGGACAATACCTGATTGAAAATGGTGTGAAGCCGCGCCATTTCAACTCGTTTGGAAGCCGGCGCGGTAATCACGAAGTGATGATGCGTGGCACATTTGCCAATGTGAGAATCAGAAATAAAATTGCACCAGGAACTGAGGGCGGATTCACAACTTTCTTCCCAACTGGAGATGTTACTTCAGTGTTTGAAGCTAGCATGAGTTACCAAGAGAACGGGACACCATTAGTAGTACTTGCAGGCTCGCAGTACGGCACTGGTAGCAGTAGGGATTGGGCTGCGAAAGGTACGTTATTACTCGGTGTGAAGGCAGTTATTGCCACATCATTTGAGAGAATCCACCGCTCCAACTTGGTCGGCATGGGTGTACTACCTCTGACCTTCTTAGAAGGGCAAGACCCAGATAGTTTAGGGTTGGATGGGAGTGAGAAATTTGACATCCCAGCCCATGGGGAAATGGTGCCGATGAGTACCATGGTAGTGACAGCCCACAAGGGAGATGGGTCTAGTTTCAATTTTGATGCAATAGTGAGGCTTGATACACCTGTTGAAGTAGAATATTACAACAATGGTGGCATTCTTCAAACAGTGCTGCGAAATCTTGCAGTAACTAAATAATAAATGCATTATATTTTTGGGAACGAAAGCAGTAGTCCCCTACCTTTTAATTTTTTAACGGCGGTTATCCTTTAGACGGGTAATCGCAATCGGTATAGGTGAGTGTTGAATGTTGGGTCTATGACCCAGAGGCAGGTAAGGCATTCTCTTATTCTCGTCATTCTTCTATTGGTAAGTACTGTAGGCATCCATATTGCCATCGCGAAAAACCCAAATTTACATGATAGCGATTCGATATTGAGTTCTAGTCCAAACTCAATGGAAGTATTGATGCTAGGTAATTCCTACACTCAAGCAAATAATCTTGAATCATTGACCGAATCAATGTTAACAAATTATTTTGCAAATTCAAATGTTGACAGATTAGCCGCGGGTGGTTTGAATCTAGCCGACCACTCAAGCAGAGTCCAAACATCTGGTCACCAGTGGAACACAACCATCAACAATGGAAACTTCGATTGGGTCGTATTACAAGATCAAAGCCAAATACCTAGTTTCCCAGTCACTTCTCAATATTGGCAGGACAGTTTGTCAGGGGCAGTAGTTCTCAATGACATGATAGAGGATAATGGTGCAGAAACCGTTCTCCTAATGACTTGGGGTCGGAGAAATGGTGACCAAGATAATCAGTTGCGCAACCCGGACTTTTTGACAATGCAAGCAAATTTGGATTCTGGTTATCGGCTCTATGCAGAAAATGTTAGCACAGCGAGCCGACCTGTTTGGATAGCTCCAGCAGGATTGGCGTTCAAGCATATTTATGATGAAATTGTGGCATCTGGTGGTACACCTGAGAATTCTGGGACATTATTTGACGACCTCTATTCATCTGATGGAAGTCATCCATCTTTATCGGGGAGTTATCTAACATCTTGTGTGGTTTATGCAACTATTTCTGGTTCAAACCCAGTTGGATTGAATGGCCCTGCTAGCCTTAGTTCATCACGCATTCTTGAATTGCAAGAAGCTGCTGCTGCAACTGTGTTTAACAATACTCAAAATTTAGTGTATCCTTGGCACCGCGCATCCTCCTCAACTTTTTCGAATGGTAATTCTAGTGTAGTGTTACACCCAGCCCTCAATGAGACAGCAGGATTGACTCATCGACCAGGTCAACGGATTAATGGGGCAAGCCTTAATCTCACAGTTTCAGGATTACAAGAGTGGTCAAACACAACCAATCAGATGAGCACTCTTGCTCCTAATTCTGCCATGATAGGAACAACTGTTGACGCTAATGGGCAACTCCGATTAAACACCTCAAGCGGAGGGATTGTACCAAACTCAGGGACAAATAATACTGTAATATCTAGTTCAGTAACAATGAGTGGAAATCATTCCTATGATACTCTACATTTGTTGTGTGGGATTGTAAGTTGTGGCGAGATATCAGTATCTGGTGGCCCATTACGTATTTACGCTAATGTAATTAAAATTGAGTTAGGAACTTCAATCAATGCTGACGAATTAGTAATTGGTAATTGGGGCGCAGGGGGTTCTACTGCCCGTGCCTCTAACGGGAAAAGCCCAGGTGCAGGCGGTGGTAGTCACAGTACTAGTGGTGGCTCAGGTGGAGGCACAAATGGTGGTGCAGGTGGGACCACCTATGGGAACGGTTCAGAACCCGGCTCATCAGGTGGCAATGTCACCTATATCAACGCAAATGGCCAAGTAACCAATGACGCAAATGGTGGGTACGGCGGCGGTGTTGTCCTTTTGTTTGCGCGTGTCATCTACATGAACGGATCAATTTCTGCAAATGGTGGGCGTGGTGATGATGGTGCCCCACCTCCTGGCGGCACTGGTCCTGGTGGAAGTGGCGCCGGTGGGGGTAGTGGTGGATCAATTTCTTTGATGGCAAACAGCGTCTATATCGGTCCTAATGGTGTGTTAAGTGCTGATGGTGGCGATGGTGGTGATGGAGAAGATGGCTCTTGTGCCCCAGGTAATCCTTGCTTATTCATGTATGATGGTGGCAACGGTGGCGGCAGTGGAGCAGGTGGAACTATATTGCTCGCAACCACTACTAATAATTTGAATAATAATGGTGCAACGAGTGTTAATGCAGGTTCAGGAGGTGCTCGAGGTTCTCCATATGGGACTGGTGTATATGGGACTGCGGGGAACAACGGTAACACCGGCTATTCCTTTACCGGAACATTCGCTGGGTGGTCAGGGTCACTGGTCTATGTCTATGATGGGAATTACACTAGTCCGATCATCGGCCAACAAGGTCTCATCAATGTTCATGGTGTAGTTAGAATACCGAATAGTCAACCTGCTAACACCTCAATTGTAGCTACTTATCGATATACGGTAGACGGTTCATCTTGGTCACAATGGGAATCTTTCAATCTTACTCATGAGGCACTACCAGCGTACGCTCTCATTCAGTTCAACTTTTGGCTTTCAACAACCAATAATACTACAACTCCAAGAATTAATTCTATTGATTTAGATTTGTCAAATTGGTATTCAATAGATGATTTTAGACTAGCAATATCTAACACCACAGGTGGTACACCATTCTGGTATTTCCCACATAATCTAGGTGTTGTTAGGGATTCCAACCCACTTTTCAGCCAATTTGGTGGCCCAACGACTTTCCAAATATCTGTTCCAACCAATGCCACTCCAATTGGTTCTGGATGGATACATATTATTCCACCAACTTTCAATGTTGATTCAAATATTACGATTTCACTCGCCGGCAATACTATTCTATCAATCAACAGTAGTCAATTCCCTGCAATTGGTCTGACCATTGAATTGAATAATTCACTGTTACAAACGAATTGGAAAAATAATTTATCCGGCACTAATGGGCCAGCCGGAATAGCGTGGGGTAATTTAGAATTAGATTGTTCAGCACAAGGTTCGTACATGGGTAATTTCGCTAGTTCATTCGTTATCGTACCCTATGAATTAACTGAAACATTAGGGGCGAATGGAACTATTGTAACAGCACTAAATGACCATGTGAATAGGACTGGTGGGAGGTGGGCTGAAGCAACTTTCAGTACATTCCCAGTAATAAGCCAAGGCATCACATTAGATTCTCATGAGATTGTTTTAGACGCACTCTCGGTCAACTTCATAGACGATATTTTGCCGGAAGTTAGTGGTATCACCTTCTATGTGGACGGGCAAGAAGTCACCGAGGCTAGAGTTGGGGATTTGATTGAGATTCGTGTTAGTGTATTGGGAAATGAATCTGATGCCACGATTGAGTGGCATTTGCAAGGGCTCGGCAGCATCTCTTCATGGCCTCCCGCCTCACTTTCATTCATGAGTTGGGATACTCTTCACAATAACTACATTACATTTTATGATACATCTCAACATTCTGCAGAGTATGGTGATTCGATGGCGTTATGGCTATGGATGACTGATGCTGCAGGAAACTCACGCACACCGTCTGGAGTTGGTGCGTGGTACGAGACATTGGTTCTAAGGCCGGTCTTCCCCGATTTCGAGTTAATGACAGTGGGTGGCTGCGAGCGAGTCATTGTCGCTGTATGTGAGACGCAGCCAGGGGTTGAATTGGTATTCCAAGCCTCTGCAGTTCAAGATCGGTCAGATCTCAACATGTTTGTTCATATCATCAATCCAACTGATACTGGTGATGATTTCGTGGTTCCTTTGTATTGGCATGATATATCAAAAGTTTATGATGGTTCAATTTCCCTTTCCACTGCTGAACTTGGTTGGTGGGATATCAGATTCAGAGTTATAGATATTAATTTGAATGAAGAAAACTGGTCATCAGCGGTGATTGATAAAGTCCATGTTATTGATACAACCTCGCCAGATGAAGGTCAATTAACTGTTGTAAGTGATGATAATTCAAGCCTTTCTTGGGAAGTATCTGGCCAATGGCTAGCCACCTCTCGTGACAATTCAACCGCAAGTTTAGAAATCAATGGCCCCGATGGTTTTTCTCTGTCTATTCCACTATCTGACCCTGTAATGAACGACCCACTCAACATTTCTTCCTATGTTGCTCTTGGTTCAGAAGAAACAATGGGGATTGGTGCCTCTAGTGCTAATAACAGTACAACTGGGATTATATTTGACGAATTAAACCAAACTTGGCCAGGACTAACTCTGACGAATATCTCTGATTCATGGGGTTCAGTTACGACTTTCCTCTCTAAACAGTATGATATTAAGGCTGCAAATCCAGATATTATCACAATAATTCCAATCCGTGACTACAAATCCTCATCAACTAGTATTTGGAATTCATCTTATCCCACATTACTTGATGCTCTTGCACCGACTGGTGCTCAAATCTTTATTGGAGTTATGGAAATGGATCCTGATTATATCTGCCACATTGGTTCGGGGCCAGCTGGTTGCTACCAATATGGAGAGTTCCAGACTATTACTGAAAAGAACAAGATTATCACGGAAATAGCCTCATCAAGACCTTGGGTGACTTTAGTTCCACTATCTGATGACGGTCCAGAGCACCCGGAGTGGATTGATGGCAATGATGATTTCACAGATGCTGGGCACCGTTCCATTGCAACTGAAATGTTGCATGGGATAAATGGTAAATTAGATACTAGGTACTTCAGCATAGAGGCAAATTATACACAAGATTTGACTACACTTTCACCAGGGGTGTACGAATTTGAAATGCAAGTGATTGATGAGTTTGGTAATATCGCCGATGATGAAGTTCCAGGCCCCGATGCAACCATGTCACTGCTTCCGGCTGATGGCATTTTGTCATTGATAATTCAGTCACCTGTACCTACCGTTTTGCATCCGGGTACTTTTGATATCGCATATGATGCGATATGTTCAATCGGTTGTTCAATGGAACTTGAAATATTCCTAAATGGAGAATCAATTGAAGTGATTAATCCAACTAGTGGAGCAGGAACGTACACCGTCACAATCCCAAAAATTGGGGCACATATCATTTCCATGGTTCTTTCAACTTCTGATTGGCAAGTCACTTCACAGACAGCATCTTTGGAAGTTTTTGCAACGCCACCACCGGCACCGGAGTGGCACATCTCGTGTAGTAACTATGATGAGGAACTTACATTGCCAAGTATTGCATACAATGGGAAAATAGGAAACTTTTCTTCATCAACGCACTTTATCAAATGTACAGTTACAAATAGTGGTGATGCTAATGGATTTGTTCACCTTTCTCCCAATTCGTCTTTTGATCCGTTTGAATGCACGTCAACAGTGTTTGAGATATCTCCTGCTGGACGGTCAGAATTTGATTGTACTGCAGAAGAGAGTGATGAATCGTCGGGTATATTCCCACTTTTGTTAGAATTTGAACAGGTTGGTGAATCTGCTAACACATCAATTGGAGGCTGGGATACTACTGTAGTAATGTTGTCACCACGTTTTGTCGCAGATGAGATTGTTAG
>Ga0115002_10004074_pt1 | contig 17900 bp, 7 predicted proteins | sample ArcticOcean_MG_C_8_FD_89576 | JGI IMG/M metagenome (GOLD analysis project Ga0115002, IMG submission 89576) | Marine microbial communities from western Arctic Ocean - ArcticOcean_MG_CB11_86 | ecosystem: Environmental > Aquatic > Marine > Oceanic | place: Arctic Ocean: Canada Basin | collected... | reverse complement strand
GGCGACGAGGGCGTGTTTGTCCCCGAGCCTGCCGACGCCCAGGTAGAGGATCCTGCCATCGCGCAATTGCACCGGCCCGTGAGGTGCAGAGGCGTTGACGCGAATGGGCTCGCCCCAGCTGCGACCACCATCCTCGGAGCGCAGGACCCAGTTCCCCAAATACTGCTGCCGCGTTGCGGCGGTGAGCGTGGCGCCGTAGTCGCGGAAGTCGGGGTTCGACTCGAAGCTGGTTGCGCTGAACCAGCTGACCAGGAGGGTACCCCGGGCGGTCTCGATGATGCCAGCGTCGCGGTCGTCGAGAGGGGAATCGCGGATGATCTCTGGAGCGCTCCAGGTTTCGCCATCGTCGCTGCTGCGCACCAGATGCGTCTTGCCCCAGGGACAGACATGCTCTTGGCGATCGCCGGAGAACACGGCCAACAGCTCGCCGGCTCTGGTTCGGGTGATCGTCGGCCAACCGATGTAACGCCCGGGTTGCTTGCAGATGACCCGGGTCCACAGGGCGTCCACGGGTTTCGTCATCTCTTCTTTCTCCTGAGCAAGACGCTTCTATGACCACTTTGCACTTGCTGTAGCTCCATCCTAGCTTACCGGCTCGCTGCACGAGCTCGCGTTCCCGAATCGAGGACAGAATCTCATCCAAATGATGATCGATCCACAGCGACACAGGCAACTGTTCCTGGACGACGGCGCTGTCGAGTCGATGTCCGGACTGCGGCGCATTCTGCATCAGCCCAGCAACAGCACACCCGTGATCATCCCCGACCGCTCAAGAGGAGAGCGGGCCGTGCAGAGCGACAGCGTCCCGCAGTGGAATCCTGAGATCGACCTGTGGGAGTGGTGGTACAAGGGCTTCACCACCTACACGGATGAGTATCTGACTCTCTACGCAACCTCCGCGGATGGCGTTTGCTGGCAGCAAGCGGAGGTGGGATTGTACGAGTGGAACGGTACGCGGGCCAACAACGTTGCCTTTGCCGCGGACAAAACGAACTTGTGCCACGTGATTCGCGATGAGTCCGATCCCGACCCGCAGCGCCGCTACAAGGGCCTTTTCAGCGAAGAGCACATGGACCGCTATCCAGGCGTGTCGGCGGACGGTTTCCACTGGGACATCTGTGCAGGACCACCCATTCCCAGCCACGACACCTCGACCCTCGTCTACGACGACGTGGGCCAGCGCTATCTCGCCATCGTAAAGCACCGGACCGAGTGGGGCCGGTCCGCTTTTCTGGCGACCAGCACGGACTTCATTCACTGGTCCGACCCCGAGTTGGTCCTGCACACCGACGAGCTCGATCAGCAGAACCGCAAGCGGCGAATTCAGGCCGTCGTCGACGATCCCGCGTACCTGTCTCCCCCCGTCGTCGATGGCAGGGAATACCTTGCCCAGCTCTACATGATGCCGGTGCTGCCCTACGAAGGTCTCTATGTCGGTTTCCCCCTGATCTTCAACCCCTCCGGCGCCGATGGGGCGCAGAACAATCACACCGGGCTGAACCAGGTGGAGCTCGCGGTCTCGCGTGACGCTCGAGCATGGGAACGGGTCGCCGACCGGGCCCTCTTCGTCGGCGTGCAGCCGTGGAGCGGCGGCGCCAATTTCGGCACCGCCCAGGTAGCTCTCTGCGGGGCGCCGATCGTCCGCGACGAGGAGATCTGGATCTACTATATCGCCTGCCGCCATCGCGGCCACCGCGACCTGTTCGCCCACATGGATCCGGCGATCTACAACGACGATTTTTTCGATCCGACCACGGTCATCTGTCTAGCCAGGCTGCGACGGGACGGTTTTGTCTCCCTCGACCCGGTGGCGTCAGCGGGAGGCGAACTGCTATCCAAGGCATTCGAATGGACAGGTGGCAGCCTGTGCGTGAATGCAGAAGTCAAGGCGGGGGGACAGGTCGCTGTCGAGGTCGTGGATGCGGGCAGCCTGAAACCACTGCCGGGTTGGTCAGCCGGTGACTGCCAGCCACTGTACGGAGATCAACTCGCCGGTGAGGTCAGGTGGAGATCGAGCGGCAGTCGTCCTCCATCAGGTGAGATGCCGGTGCGTCTTCGATTTTACCTGCGCGAGGCCAGCCTGTACTCGTTTTGGTTGTCGTAGAGCGAACGCATCACTCATAGATCAGTTTATACACCTGGTTGCCCGTCATCCCGGTGAAGTAGTCGACGATCACCCAGAATCCCATCGAGACGAACTGGCCAATGACGAGGCCCACAAAGAATGGCTTGCCCTTATTGTAGAGCCCGGGTCCACCGTACTTCAGAATGAGCCCCTTGATCAACCATGACAGGAAGACGCTCAGCATGATCGCGTCCGTCATCCACATCGAGCTGATCGGCAGGCTCATCGGATGAATCGGGAACCCTAAAAAGCGCTGTCTGAGCCACATCAGCCCTCCCATCAGGCCGCCACCAAATACGGTCCAGATCCAGCCTGTCCAGTTGGGGCCTGCGGGGTTCAGCATGTTCCGGGCAGTGAAATTGAAGGGGTAGTGCACGAGACCCTGGAAGAAAGTGCTCAGATTGATGGCGCCATGGCTGTACCCCAGGGCCACCTGCATCCAGATCGACCCGATGGCACTCACCAGAACCGCCACCAGAATGGCCCACAGCAGTATGCGCCGGCTACCGCGGATGTGCTGCTCGGCGAGCTTCAGAGCGTTGGCGCAGGCAGCCATCAGGAAGATGCGCAATTCCCCCGCCCACACGAAGGTGTAGCCCAGAGCGGTCACACCTTGCCCACCCAGGGCTTCTACGCCGAAGCCGGAGACCATGAAATTCCCCGGGTTCATCGGCGCCCTGGTGATGAAGAAGCCGCCCTCGGTCACCATACGCGTGAGGCCGATGAAGATCACGAAGGAGACCAAGAGGGTCAGGCCGGCTGACCACGGAGCCAGACCCGTCTGGCTCAGCCACCACCACATGAAGCCACTGCCCCCCAGCAGAGTGAAGACGGCGGACCGATACGACATCATCTCGGCGCTGTCATCGACCTGATCATCGCCGCGAAATGCCTTGCGGAAGACGGCGCGCAGGTGTCCCCGACCCATCCACAGACCCCCGAACACGAAGACGAACATGGCCCCCATGCTTTGGTGACCCAACAGCGGCACAGTGACCCACTCCATGTGCTCGTTGCTGGGAATCCCCAGGTATTCAATCGCGCCTTCCTGCATCTTGGCGATGAGGTTGATCAGCCAGATCCCCAGGGAGATGTCCCGGCTCAGGAAGTAGGTGAAGCCAACCGTCGCGAAGCTCAGAGACGGGAGCACATAGATGGTGCCGGGGAAGAACGGCAATGTGGTGTACAAAGGGATGTTGGGTACGCTCGGGTCGTAATCGTGCAGGGCGATGAAACAGCCAACGGTGAAGGGAATGCTCACACCGATCCAGAAGGAGAGGTAGCGGAACAGTGGTGGCAGCAGCTGCCCTTTCTCCTGGGCGATCAAGGCCAGCGATGGCTGCATCAGTGGGTACTGCAAGCGCTCGTGATTCATCCACTGCTGCCGGAGAATGACCATCGCCGCGATCATCACCAGATACAGCGCCAGCAGAAACGGCGCCCACGCCATCAGCGGGGGGAGCCAGGCGTCCCAGGGGATAACGCCCTGGGGGTTCCCCTCATAGAAGTCCTGGATCGCCTTCGGATCTTGCAGTGCCAGCCAGTCGGGGACGTGCTCCATGAACACTTCCCCCCACCTGTTCTCCGGCGTGGCGTAGTACTGGGCGCCACTCAGATACGGAATGAAGAAGGACGTGAGCCCCATCGAAGGGATCGTCGCCGCCGCCATTGCCATGATGTAGACGAGGGTGATTTCAGCGGTGGAAAGGTGCCAGGGCCGGTGCAACCGACCCATCACGGGGTTCAGCACCGCGACCATGACGAACAGGACGAACAGCGCGATCGGGGAGGCGAAATCCCGAGCCATCGCGCTTCCGCGCACGACGTTGTCCCCCAGAATTACGCCGAGGCCGATGAACAGACTCACCGCCGTGCCGATCACGAACGCGCGCTGGGTCACACCAGCAGATGGCCCCTGGACCACGGTCAATACACGTCCTGGGCGCAGCGCGAAGCGCCCGTATCAGGGAAGATGAGAGGCAGCGCGGCATCACCGCCCGTCCCGGTGGCGATGCCCCCTTCTTCGAGGAGCCCCGGCAGGCGTCGCCCATTGTAGATCAAGGAGCACAAATCACTCGCGTGGGTTTCCAGCTGCAGCGTCTCGCCCCGACCAATCGTCAGCGTCCTCCCGTGTTCGCGAAACGTGATCTCTAGCCGGCGTCCTGCCGCTCTGGACCGCCGTTCCAGGAGCGGGCGAATCGTCTCGATGTAGAGATTGTGGTTCTGCACCCTCACCCAGATCTCGGTGTGCCCGGTCTGGTCCTGCGCAAGCAAGGGCTCGATCAAGGGACGCATGGGGTGACAGGTGGAGAGCGCCAATTGGGCGGTCGCCAGCCCCCGATCCCGCCACTGGCGCAATGTCGTGTACAGCAACTGCAAGGCCTCCTCCTCCGCTCCTGGCAGGCAGGCCCACTCGCCGACCGTGCCCGTGTCCGGCGCCGCTTCGAGCACGGCAACGTAGGCGACCGGACCATCTGAGCCGGTGACGCGAAAGGTCATCGGCTGTGGAGGGGCGAAGAGCTTGGGGCGATGCTGCAGTCTGCGTTCCCAGAAAGGCACCGTCCGCGACCATGAGCCACTGACCTGACCAACATACTGCGCAGCGTAGATCCGGTGCAAGGCCTGGGCATCGGCGGCGGTGGCCGATCGCACGGCAGCTCGCGCTTGTGTGTGTTGCGGACACGCCACGTCTATGTCCAGGTTGGCGAGGGGCAGGATCAGCCGCGGGGTTTCGATAATCGCTTTCCTGTAGCCCAGGCGGCGGTAGAAGCCGAAGCGCTCGGGCGACGTGTGCAGACAGGAAACGGCCAGGCGGTCTCGCTGCATGTGTTCGAAAGAGGCGCGCATGAGGACAGAGCCAACGCCCTGGCCTCGAACTGCGGTGGCTGTGCATACCGTGCCGACGAGCCCCGCAGGGACCCCGATGCCCGAGAAACAGAGCAAGCCTGCGCGTATTCCCACATGGCTCACGACGCGCCCTTCGACTTCGGCTACCAGCACATGTGCCGGATCGTACCAGGGCTCCTGCTCGAGGATGTCCAGAGCCTTCGGGTTGGTCTCAACCGCCTGGGGGAAGGCATCGGTGATCATCTGCTTCACGTCCGCACGGTCCGCGGGTTGCAGATTGCGGCAGGTCACCGCGCAGCCATTTAGGGTCGCCGTCTCGTACATCGCCAAGAGCTAAGGTAAAATGACCATTGACAATGGGACACAAACCAAGCGCAACTGTATCACAATCGTGGAAGGCCGGAATGATTCCACTTGATTTCTCATTTGGGATGTCATACCATGTACGCGATTGGTTGTAAGTACAAGTACGAACAACACTGGTCAACCCCGCCTGACGGGTAAATCCTGCATGCGATGCAATGGAACGACCTACGTATTACCTATATCCACCTAGGCGTCGTGCCTGGGGTCAAAAAGGAGGAATCGAAGCTGAGCCATGGCAACGCGATGGGCACGGGGTTAAGTCAATTATAAACAGGTATTTAAGGAGAATTTATACATGTCTCTACTGAGAAAAATAGGAACAACAGCGGCTTCGCTGTTGATCCTTGCCGGCGTGGCCGGAGCCCAGGAACGTCCACGGGCCTACGTGGGCAGTGAGGATCTGGGGATCAACGACTTGGATAGCGGCGGCCAACCGTCGACGCTCGTCATCAGCGGTCTGACAGACATTTCGAACTATGCGTTTGACGGTTCGGATCTGGCGATTCCGTTTACCCTGGACGGCACACAGACCGGTTCGGCTACGGTCTGGTTGGTCATCTATACCTCCGGACAGCATCCGCCACTGACAATTACGGGCAACGCGGCAGCTGGCAAGCCGAGCGAGCAGCTTAGCCCTGGCGTTGACGGCAACTACGGGGAAGCGGGCTGGCATATTTACCAGAACGTCGACCTGCTGGTCCATCGGTCTGACGGCCAGGTTTTCGAAGCTGGCGCCAACGAGATCGTCTGGAACGGGCGTGACAATGACGGCAACGTTGTTGCGCGTGGTTCATACGATCTGTTCCTGGCAGCGTTTGACGCCGATGCTCGCGCCCACGTCGTCGGTTATGCTCCAGGACGGGGCGGCTCCGGTGAGATGTTGATCGTCGATCCCGACGCCCAAACGTTGACACGTCCCTACAATTGGACCGTCGACATGACCAACGACTTCATCAACAACAAAAATGCGGCTAATTACATCGACCGCACGGGGATTCACGACGAATCTCCGAATGCCGATGACGAGCTCTCTCCGGGCAAGACTGTGTACTGGTGGGACGACACCGAACGCACGCGTCCTTTTCATGTCTTTGACATGACCCCGCTCGGTACGAGCGGCAACGTCACTCAAGATATGCAAACGTATGTGGCCAACGGGCAGAATCAGGGTGGCGGGCTGCTGTTCACAGGTTCGTACGATCCAGCGGCTCTCACGGCAGACGTCAACACCAGTTGGGGTGCAGACAACGGTGCCGTCAACGGCTTCCTGGACTATAACGACAGGCAGGCCGTGCGTAAGTACGGCGTCGCGGTCAATCCTGAGGGCACGCAGGTCTACACTACCTCAGGCATCGACGGCACGCTCGGAAACATTGTGGTCAGGGATTTGGAAACGGCCGCATTCGTCGCCGACTGGGATATTTCTGAAATCTTTCTGTATCGCGCCGGTACGCGCACCGCAGGTCCCGGTTGGACTACGCGAGATTACGCCGGTAAGAATGACCCTTACGGCCTGACCACCAGCAGTCACCACACTTCCATCATGGCCAGTTTTGATTGGGAGACAGGCGCTGTACGCTGGATCAACCGCAACGGCGATGGCTTTGGCGACATGTATTCGGCAAACTCAGCCGGGGCCGCCGCTGATGGATCGGACTGGCAGTATGGACACCCCGATGGGGCCGGCGCCAAGTACGGCTTCCAGTCTACAAAGTGGGGTTGGACGACGCTTACTCACACCGCCGTCAATAACACGGACTACGGCTCGGTACTGGGCGAGGACGGCTCAGGCTTGTTCAAAATCCAGCCGACGAATATTCCCAGCTCTATTCCGTGGTGGTCGTTCATCGTTGATCACGACGACAGCAAATGGGATGGCTTCTACATCAGCATTGGCGAGGACGATCCCGGCTACCGCTCCAACGATTGGGCGCCACCGAAGCCTGATGACGCCATCATCGACTACTACTCCTACCATTGGTTGGCGCAGTTGCCTTACGATCAGAAGAGGGTGAGCCTGGGCGACACGCCCACGGCAGTATCCGAGTTGGGTGGTGTCACGCCAACAACAGCCGAGTTGGGTGATGCGTATCCGAATCCGTTCAACCCGGAGACCACCATTCAATTCAACTTGCCCTGGGAAGCACCGATCAAGGTCGAGGTCTACAACGACCAAGGCCAGCTAGTGGTCACGCTGATCGACAAGCACATGGGACCGGGGAATTTCTCAGTAACCTGGGATGGTAGAGATTCCAACGGGGGGCAGGTCGCCAGTGGCGTATACATCTACAAGATCAATAGTCTCGACCTGAATCTGAGCAAGAAGGTCACCTTCCTTAAGTAAGCAAGAAGGACAGGACTAGCAGGGTTTCATAGTACGGTTCCGAGGGTGCCACCGGGCTGATTCCCGGTGGCACCTTTCGGTTTCAATTGATCAGCATGGAACCTGGATACGGCAACAACCAGAAACAACACTGATATGGACCCCTAGATAACAGAGGATTTCCAAGGTGGGAACTCGAAGACCCCGACCGGGACAGTCCCTCGCGGTGGTGCTATTGCTCGCCTGCGCTTTGCCCGCAGCCACCCAGGCTCTGGAACGAGCTCACATAAACACGTGGGCTACGACCGCCTACTATCTGGGCTACGCGGAATTCACCAATAAAGTGGCCGGCCAGATTCGGATCACCGCAGCAGATCGTTATACCGTCTACCTCAATGGGAAGTTGGTGGGTAGCGACGACGATCCCGGTTCGGTAGAGACCTACGAAGTGGAGTTCGCCAAGCGCACCAACATGGTGGCCGTTGTCGTGGAGCACGGCGGCGTCGCTGGTGACTTCGGTCTATTCTGTGTCTTACAGACGGAGGGCGTGCTCTTGCCGAGCTCGCCTACAGACCGCGTGACCCCTTGGTTTTGGACCGACTTCTCTCTCGACAACGAAGCGAACGCGACGTGGATGAAGCTCAAGTTCAACAAACTGTCTGGTCACGAAGTGGACGACCGGGCCGTGACTTGGCGTGGAGTTCAGGCCGGTAGTCTTGACCCGGCGAGATTCGCGGACCTCGTTGACCTCGATCTCACCAAGTCACTCAGTGTGGCGGGGTTTCCTGGCGGCCTCGACGGCAGTCAGGGCGGGCTGCGACTGCGATCCTTCGCAGGTCAAAATCTCGCCTTCAACACGTTCTCAAGCGACCCAAAGATTATCGATGGCAGTCTCGCATCCCCAAAGAGCTTTGCCAAAGGGGCACGAATTCTGTTTGAGGACGTCGAGGTCGACCTTGGCCGCCTGTTCCCGATCAACGAGATAAAGGTGATCACGCAGCCTCCGGGACGCTCGGGGAGCTTCGAAGATAACTCGTTGCGTGGGTACGACATGCTGATCAGCAAAGATGGCGTCAACTACCTGGCTGTAGGATCGCGAAATCGGATTGGGGAGGAGAGTCAGAGCGAATTCCGCGAGACAGCGATAGGTTTCCCAACAATCATCGCACGTTACGTACGCATGGTGATCACGGAGTTCGCCAACCGCAACGCCTCCCCAAGCGTGGGAGAGTTAGAGGTGTTTGGAGAGGGATTTGATCGTCAAGGGACCTATCTATCCCCCGCGTTGGATCTTGGCTCACGCGAACGGAAGAACTTCAATCGAGTTCTACGCTTCGGCGACTTTCCGGTCAACACTGACATGGCCATCCAGTTTCGCAGTGGAGACGACGGCGAGAATTGGAGCGGCTGGTCGCCTTGGAGTACGGCTCCCGAGATCGAACTCACCGTGCCCGAGCCTCGACGCCTTCTCCAGTTCCGCCTGCGCATGCAGACGCCCGATTCCTTCGTGAGCCCGCGGCTGGACAGCCTGGTCGTGCTCTATGACGCCGGCTCTTTGCCTGCAAGTGTTGCCATGGCTTCGATCGTACCGCCGAGGGTGCCCATCGGTGTGGATACGACGTTCACCTATTCGCTCGAGCTCGAGGTAGGTCCCCAGGACTCTGGGATCGATCGCCTCATCATCGTGACCCCGTGGCCGGCGCAGCTTGATATCGCTGGTGTCTCAGGAGGGGCGACCATCGCTCCCCAGGGCACGTACGCTACGGGCGATTCGCTCGTGATCGCCTTCGACCCGCCCATCGCCTCTGACACGCAGCTGGAGATCCCTTTCACGTCGCGGCTGCTATCCGCGAGCCATACCTTCCAGGGGTTTCTATTTTCCCCGGACACTGACGATGCTCTGTCTGTGCAGCCGCGAGAGGGCGAAGATCCACTGACGGCCCTGCCCTATTCGGTGGTCTCGGAGGCAATAAGCTTTGACTTCCCCATCTTGCAGAATGTCCGTCCCTATCCCGCCGTATTCACACCGAACCATGACGGAATCAACGATCGGGTCGGATTCGGCTTTACTCTAGGTAGAGTGTCGGCGGCCCCCGCGCGCGTCGAGATCTACGACCTCAGAGGTAACCTGGTCCGGGCCCTGTCCGAACAACGACTGGACGCCGGTTTCTACGCTCCCGTCGCCCCCGGCGCACGAGTGGAATTTCCTTTCTTCTGGGATGGACGTGCGCAAGGCGGGGACATCCAGCCCCCGGGCCTGTACCTGTACCGGCTCATCATCGACATCGAACCCGATCCAGTCGTCGCAACCGGGGTCGTGGGGATCGCGTACTGAGCCCTATGCGCCCTGCTCTCGCCCTCCTGTTTTGCTGTTGTGCGCTGGCCCCCGTCTCGGCCGAGGCGCAATTCCTGTCCAGGGATACGCGTGGCCTGTGGGCCAACGAGGTGTTCGAGAACTACGGCGCCCACGGCTATCGGGACTACGATTTCGAGGAGGAGAACCGCCGCTTCGACTTCTTCGGCGATCTCTTGATCGACGGTGTCGACATTCTCGAATACAGCGAAGTGCGCCGCGATGCGCCAGGCCAAATCGGCAGCTACGAGGCCCGTTCCGATGGCTACAGGAACTTCTTCCAGAAGCTCGTGATCGCCAACGAAGGGTTCGGCAACTGGTCAACACGGCTGATCTTTGGCGAGCACCTGCGTACCGTCTTCACGCCCATGACCCTGAATCTCCCAAATTTCAACGGGATACGGTGGGACGGTTCGTCCCGCAAGAGCAGGTTCAGCATGATCGCCACTCACTTGCGAGATCCGCTCGTGTTCGATACCGCGATCCAGGAGCGCCGGGTGTTCGGCACAAGCCTGGTCGGCGGACATTGGGAGAGTCAGGTGGGAGACCTTCTCAAAATCGGCACGACCTATGTCAACACGCATCGCTTCGATGCCGAGGCCAGCGCCAAACTGAACGGTTTCAAAGGTGATGTTCCCGGAGTGATCCAGGAGGGAGGCCTGCGCCGGGTCTTCGTCTTCTTCACCGACGACGCCCCCCACGATCGCAGCCCCGGAGCGACCATCTACGGGTTGACGATGTTCGCGGACGGCGAGGCCGTGAGGGAGTTGCGGGTGGGGAAGATCGACCGCATTCTCGAGCACATCACAGTTACCGCCGACCGCAGCAATACCGTGCCTCTGAATCCGACCGACGTGCAGTACCTGCGCCGCAACGGCCCCTGGCTGCGGGCGGTGGTCGAGGCCAGCAACACCAACTTCTTTCCCATCGTGCTGGGCCGGATCACGCAACCGACGGCGCCAGCCTCCAGTCGTTTTCCGTTGGTGGCCACAGGCACCGACGTGGTGTTCTACGAGTACGAGGTCCCGGAGGGGGCCCGGGACGTCCGCTTCGAGGCAGCTCTGGCCAACGACTACAGCGTCGACGTGGTCGGCGGCATGCAGGTGCCCCTGTTCGATGCGGGAACGGACTACGGAGATATCTACTACGACTGGAACAACACGTTGCGTGCCAGGGGCACCCCGGGCAGCGACGCCAATGTGCGCCAGGTGAGCTTCCGCTACGGTTTCCCAACTGGTCTGGGAATACTTGGAATCAACTTCGAAGCCAAGATCCTGGGTTCCAGTCTACAGGGCGAATACGCGCGCAGCGCCAGGTTTCTCAAGATGCCGTCAGCCGGCGGCGCGCGTCACGAACGTAGGAGCTCGACGTTCTATGTGAACTTCGAGAGACCCGTGACCGAGAGGGCGGAGATCGGCTTCGAATGGTTCGATGTGCCGTCCGACTACACCACCGAATTCCCCCTGTTCGAGAGCTCGTCTCTGGGATTTCCTGTCGGCGGCCATACCTACAACCGATTTGCCTTGGTTGAGGACAACGACGATCTGGACGCTTGGCCGGACTGGACCGAACACGGGGATCCCCTGGGTTTCTTCTCGCGTTCGACAAATCAGGGGTACGGGGTCTTCCCTGGGTTGGATCTGAACCAAGACGGGCGGCTAGACCTGAATGTCGGCGGCAACGCCTTTACGCCCTTTCTGGGTTATTACGTGGACCCGCCCGAGTTGGTGTATGGTGATGATTTCAACAACAACGGCATCGTCGACTTACGAGAGAATGACAACCTGCCGGACTACCTGTACCCGCTGGACCATCAGGGTCTGCACGCGTTTGTTTCGATCAAGCCGACGACCCGCTCCCAGCTGCGCCTTGGATCCTATCGTCTAGACCAACCGATGCTCGGACCATCCAGTGACGGCACGTACATGGAAGGGGAATACAAGCGCGCGTGGGAAGGGATCGGCGACATCCGCTTGGTCCACCGGACCAAATGGCTGAAGGATAACATTCAGAATACCGTCTATCAGTTCGTCGAACTGGAAACCCTGCCTTCGGGTTTGACCCGACCGGCCCGCTACGAGTTGCAGTCCGATCTACTGCAGCACAGGGACAGTGTGGACAACCTGACCCATATCGAGGCCGACCTGAAGACCGTGCCCGATTTGAACATCAGCAATGTACTCGCTTTCAACCACATCGATCTGAGTGGGCCGATTTTGGACGACCCACTGGCCGCAGCGCCCGGCACGATTACCCATTTTTCGATGATCAACAAGGCGGACTACACTTGGAATTGGAGGAAGTTCCAGCTGATCTCGCAGTTCAAGCACATCTATCAGCGCAGCAAGTTTCCGGAGCGTAAAATCGCCAACAGGCAAACCCGGTGGATCATCCCGATCTTGCGGATGGAATACCCGGTAGGCCCCAACACCACGTTGAAGACCGGCATGCAGGGCTTGCCTTTTTTTGCTGAACGGTCGCTGGATCCGACCAGTCCCGAGCGTGACTTTCACCGCCGCACCTATACCGCGTTCCTGCAGAATAGTAGCAACCACCGCGGCTACGACTTGACTCTCCTTTTTGGCGGCTACCGCTCGTTCACCACCTTTTCCGGCTCCGAGCGTCCCTCACTCGGGTTCGTTGAGTATTTCTTCAAGATCTTCATAGGCTGATCATGACGCCACGCCGACAGATCGCCGTTCTCACGCTGCTACTGGCTTGTTTGGGAAGCCAGCCGCTGGCGGCGCAACTGCTTTTCCGAGCCGAGGAACCCTACGTCAACTACGCCCGCGAAGGCTACTGGCCCTACCAGTCGTTACTGTACGGCAGAGATCGCACGCCGCAATTCGACAATCTGGGGCAGTTCGTCATGAGCGGGACGAACGTGTTCGAGCTCCAACAGTTCCACACGATCGCGCCTACGCCTGGCAGCATTATCAGCAAGCCGAGGCTGTTCGGTTCCTACCTCAACCGTCTGGTTGTTGCTGACGACAGTTACAAAGGTGTGGACTCGCGATTGATGATCGGCGACCGAATCCGCACCAAGTTCACATCCCTGACCCTGGATATGGCAGCCATGAACGGGATTCGCATGGATACCCGTTCCGATCATGTGTCCCTGATCATGGTCGGATCGCGCGTGGACCGTCCGATATTCGAGGCTGCCGGCAATAGGGACCAAGTCTTTCACGGCTCAGCATTCGCCACCAATCGTCCTCGCCTCGCCACCTGGTTGCTGGGGGCAGATCTACGCACCAAATGGCCTGGTCTGGACGTGGGTGTGAGTTGGGTCAATCAGTTCCGCACGGATACCTTCAACGAGATCGGCAAGACCAGTATCAAGGGTGTTCTCCCTGTCACGAACTCGCCTCCCGAGTTTCTGGTGGTCCGCGTAGCCGACCAGGATCCGGAGGACAATGCCGGGGTGCGCGTGCGGCGGGCTGTCGTGGTCCTCAACGGCGTCGAGATCGTGCACACGCCAGGACCATACGACCGCTTGTCAGAGGTTTTGACGGTCACGGTCACCGAGCACCCGGACCGTACGCTTATCCCACCGCTCTGGACCTCTGCGAATGGTCTGGTGATCGATCATCCCCACTTGGATCCAACGCCTCAGGGATACTACGAGACACGCGGCGAGGGTGGCTTGTTGTTCTGGTTCAGGGTGCCCTCCACTTTCACAGATGGGCAGGACAGTCTTGTCGTCAATCAGGCCCGGGTCGATCTGGATGTCGCGGGCGACTACATCGTCGAGCTGTCCGAGGTCTACGGTGTGACGCCTACTACCAATAACCCGGCCACGTACTTCTATACTGCAGCCCAGGCAAGAGGCAGGCCTGCGGACCTGAACGCTTTTCGCCGCGTGCAGGTGCGCTACGGCCGTCAGACAGCTAACACGCTGGCCAGCGTGCATGCGAATCTGGATATCAAGGGCTACATGTTCCACGCTGAATACGTCAGGAACTTCAACCACCGAGCCTATCCAGCCCTGACCGGTCAAAGGGGCGGTCGCTTCGAAAGCCAGAGCCCCGCGTGGTACGTCGTGGGTCGGCGGGACTGGGATCGATTGAGTGTGGGTGGCGAACTGTTCGACATGGCTGAGGACTACTCGACCACCCTGTCCGTCCAGGATCAGTCGTACTCGTCCTGGGTCGACGCCTTTGGCGGCAACTTCAAGAGGTTCGAACCGCGATTGCCCGCCCGGGTTGGCACCAATCTTGCCGATGCGACGTATACCCTGGAGTTCGCGTCGGTAGATGACAACGACGACAAGGACCAATACCCGGATATCTATTTTCTCGAGCGGCCTTCTCCCAGCGGACGCTACATAGTGGATCCCAACGGCATCTTTCCGGGTCTGGACGCCGATCTCAACGGGCGCCCCGACATCAATGAGAACGTCAATCGTGTGCCCGACTACTTCGAGCCGTTCCTGCTCTATAATGTCAGTCCCGACGCCTACGAATGGGGCCAAGACATGAACAACAACGCCGTGATCGACGTGCGCGAAGACGACCAAAAGCCGGACTATCCCTACGATCCGGATCGGCAGGGCGGGCACCTGTTCGGCCTCTACAAGTTGCGCAAGGGTATGTCGATGACGGTCGGATACCACAGGACGAAGGCCGCCTTCGCTGGCACCCGTTCCGAGATGACCTACGGTCGTTTCGAGTACGAGCGCCGGCTGCCCTTCCTTGTGGATTTCTTTGCCGTGGAACGGCTCAAGCGAGTACGAGATGACATCAGAGATAATGTTTTCGGTGTGGCACGCAATCCGATCTACTTCGAGCCAGATGTCATCCCGCTCAACTTTTTGTCCCAGGAGGAACTGCTGAATCCGCTGGGCCAGGCGGTGTTATTGCGGGACCCACTGCTCATGCGCCACAGTTGGGTGAACACGGCCTTCGTCCGAGCCGCCTATATCCGGGTGCCGCAACTGACCGCGGAAGTGACTTTGAAATACGACACCAACTTCCAGCAGAGCACCGCCTTCCAGTCGGACAACCGTATCAGTGATCTGGCCGTCGTCTTCAGGGCTGACTACATCTGGCATCCGTGGAAGCAGTTGCGCGTGATTCCTCAACTCAAGTGGCTCGGCCAACGGCTCAAGGACGATGAGCAACAGGTGCTGGAGATCAACGAGAGCTACTTCTATCCCATTCTGAAGCTGGAATACCCGATCTCGTCACGCACGGTCGCCAAGTTGGGTGCCCAGGGCTTTCCTTTCCTGAAGAGCACCTACCGCAGCGAAGCCGCCCAGGGAATCGACTTCGACTCGGAAGTCTACGTTGCCATGGTGAGCAACACCTCGTCGTATGTCGGGTACCAGATCAACGTCACGGCTGGAGTCGAAAGGCGGACAAGGAGATCCTTGGACGCCTCGCGCCGCGATCAGGATATCGACTATTCACGGATCTTCCTGCGGGGGATCGCCGGTCTGCAACCGTCCTTCTAAATCATGGTGACACAACTCAACATCCCATTCATCCATTCGCGCCGGCTGGGGCTCGCCGCGATTGTCGTGGCGTGCCACCTGGTGCTATTGCCGGGGATTCTACGGGGGCAGGAAGGGCGCGTGGGCCAGGAGCCGGAGCTGGTGGAGCGGTTGCCGTCACGGATTCTGCAGAACCAGCCCTTCGTGGGGCGCTTCGGCGAAACATCGTACATGAACTACGGCTTCAAGAACTACTCTCGCCTGCCTGAATTCAGCAGCAATCTGACCTATCACTACAACGACCTGGGTGATCCTCTGCTATACGGCACCCAGTTGGTCACCTGGGCCGAACGCCGCGGACTGGGTGTACAGCGGGGGTATTCTGCGGTGGGCGAGGGTGGAGGACACGGCGAAACGACGAATGCCTACAGGAACCTCTTCGGCAATGTGATCATCGGCTCCGATGGCACAGACAGCTGGCAGTCCAAGTTCATCTACGGGGACGAGATTCGCTCGTCCCTCACCCCACTGACGATGAAGCTGTCCAATATGAACGGACTGCGAGTCGACGTGGCCACTAAGCTGGACAATTTCTCCCTCATGCTTTCGACCCTTCCCTGGGCAGGGCAAACAGGCCAAGGCCCGGGCGTGAACGGCAGTCCCAGCCCCAGAGTTCCGACGATGATGCTGTCCTCCCACTACCAGCGCAAGATCGGTTTCCTCAATGTGAGCGGCACCTTTCTCAACATCCACCAGTATGAACCGCTGATGGCAAGTCGGTTTGAGTCTCTCAAGGGCACCCCAGGAGCCATTCAGACGGCGCCGGCGATGGTAGCACTCCGCATCTTGGACGATTCGCCTCAGGACGGCCGCGGTGGACCGGTGCTGCATGATGTAAGGGTCTACGTGGACGGCGAACTGCATCCGGAGCTCGAGCCGTTCATCGTGCATCTGAACAAGCGCCGTGATGAGCGGCAAGTGTACATGGCACCACTGAAGAACGACGGCACGCGGTTTGCCTTGCCCTCCTTAAGGAATTACGCGCTTGAAAACCGTGGCGCGCCGAACAGCGGCTACAACATTTACATCAACATCAACCCCGTCGATCCAGAACTATGGTACCGGGGCTATGAGTTCCCGTTCTTCATCGATCATCTGTTCTACCGCGACTTCAAGCTGAACGATGAGAACCATGTCGTGGATGACAAAGGCACGACGGTACGGGACAAGTTTGCCTATGACCAGGCTGAGTCCTCCGGGGATTATCTCGGCCTGTCCACGATGGCCGATCTGCCGCAGGCCTTCGACGGTGAGACGTACGGTATTCTGTACGTCGACCTGGAATCTATTCAGCAGTCCATCACATCCGTGGAAATCGAGCTAACCCTGGCCAATGACTATCGCGTGGAGATGTCGCAAATCCCCATTTCGGGGTCGACGGAGACGCCGCCCGGCAGGAACCATGCAGAGCGCTATCGCTACGCTTCCTTCTTTCGTACAGTGGCGCGGGCCGACGGCAATCCCCAGGATGGCACCCCGGAAAAGGTGCGGATCAAGGTTGGCGCACCGACGGGACTGAGGCTGGCCAGTGCTTCCGTCAACGGCGTATTCAAGGGTTTCCAGATCAATGGAGAATTCGCCCGCAGCACCCAATACCAGCAGTACATCAGCGGCATTCCGGGGCCACGCGTGCCCTTGTCGGCCCAATTCCCTACCCTGGATGCCCTCTCTGTGAGCGCCTTTCAGCGCGAACAGGCACCAGGAGCTCGCGGCACGATAAGTGACAACTCGTACTACCTTACCGTGCAGCGAGGTTTCGATCGCTGGGATGTGGGTGGAGAGTTGTTCTCGATGGGACCTCTCTACACTACTGAGTTCCGCAGCTACTTGGCCGCTGACGAGTTCAATCTGAACGGGAACCCGGTTGCCTACAACAACACCCTGCTGCATCGGATGGTTGAGGACAATGATGATAACGACCGTTACCCGGATAGCTGGTACGCGAATTTCGACAAAAAACAGGCCCAGATGGATATCGATGGCGTATTCCCGGGACTGGACGCGGATAGTGACGGCATTCCGGATACCAATCGCAACCTGAACCGGGAACCGGACTACCTGGAGCCGTTCCTCATGTACGACGCCGACCCTCAGGAGTTCGATTACGGGGCGGATGTCAACCACAACGACTTCATCGATTCGCGCGAGAACGACTGGGAAGCAGATCTGCCGTACGATCCGGATCTTGGGGGCCTACACCTGTACGGAAGCTACAAACCACTGCCCGGGCTCAAGCTCACGTTGGGTTCAATGGATGCTGAGCAGAACGCCGGCGCGCTGCCCAGCGAGTCGCTCTACAGCCGAATGAGCTACGGTCGGCAAGTACCGACGATCGGGCTCTTCTTCAGCGAGCTGTCGGTGGAGCGGATACGGGATGGCGTGGAGGATCATC
>Ga0115002_10004073_pt1 | contig 17904 bp, 17 predicted proteins | sample ArcticOcean_MG_C_8_FD_89576 | JGI IMG/M metagenome (GOLD analysis project Ga0115002, IMG submission 89576) | Marine microbial communities from western Arctic Ocean - ArcticOcean_MG_CB11_86 | ecosystem: Environmental > Aquatic > Marine > Oceanic | place: Arctic Ocean: Canada Basin | collected... | reverse complement strand
TTTTTATTATTTTTAAATTTAATTTTTTTAAATTATTTTCAATTAAATGATTAATTTTTATAATATATTTATTTAACAGTTTATTAAATAATTCTAAAGTAATTTTTATTTTATAATCTTTATTATCAATAAGACAATCTACAATTTTTTCATATTTTTTTAAACCCAATGATAATTTAATTTTTGTTTCTTCACAAATTTTATATAATTTTAAACTTTTTTTTTTATTGTTTTCTATATTATATTTATGTTCTTTTAAAATTAATTTTGAAAAATAATTATAAATTAAATAAGTAAAATTTTTACCACCTATTTTTAAATAGTCATTAATTAAAATATTAATATTATTGTTATTAAATTCAACAATTGATAATTTTGTTGATGAATCTCCAATATCTAAAAATAAAATATTATTATTATTGTTATTTTTTAAAATTTTATAATTTAATGCTATCGCAATATCTTCATTTATTAAATTTATATTATTTATATTTGTAATTTTACAAGCATCCAAATATTGTAATCTTTTTTTTTGATTATAATAAAAAGGAATTCCTATTATTAATTTTTTAATTTTGTTAATTTTTTTAATCTCGTTCAAAAACAAACTTAATTTTTTTTCAAAATTAATTTTTAAAAATTTGTAATTATAAATACAATCATTATAGTTATTTAAAAGAAAATTTGTAGCATTTTTACCAATATATATACCATATTTATTTGATATAAAAAAAGTTCTTATTAATCTTGTTCCAGTTTTATCTGTTAAAAATACAATTTTTCCATTTTTTAATAATGTTATCTTTGTATTAAAATTACCTAAATCTATAGCTATCATTAAAAATTAATAAAAATAAAATTTTAAATTAAAATTTATAAATTAAAAAAAAATGTAAATATTTATATTGTTGTTGTTGTTGTTGTAGCATATAAAATAGTATTTTTATGTTTTTTGCCAATAATTTTAGTTCCTTCTAAATTATATACAATATTATTAGAATCTATATAATATTCTTTACCGTTAATTAATTGTTTTAAAACTTTAACCTGTTTATCAGTTTTTTTTGTTTTAAAATAATTATTTTCTAGTTTTAAATCATCAACTCTTCCAAAAGGGATTTGACCAGACTGATGTTTACCACAAAATTCTAAAATACAAGCAGTTATACTATCTTTTTTTCTTCTACGAGTACATCTTAATCCATCTTGTTTTCTTGCCAAGCATTGTTCTTCGTCTTTTAAAATTGTTTTTTTTCTTTTTTTCTTATGAGTAGTAGTACATTCAAAAATTTCTTTTGGTAAATATTTATTAATTAATACTTCTTCATCTAAATCATATTCTTGAGCTATTTTCTTAATAATTTTTGTACATTGATTTTTAACAATAATTGAAAGATCTGCTGAAATTGTGTTTAGAGTATTACGTGAAGAATATTTCATTTTTTTTTAATTATCTATTTTTTTTTTTAATTATATTATCAAATTTTTTTATTTATATTTAAAGATTTTTTTTTTTATTGTTGAATACATTCATTTTGTTCTTCTTCGTTGTGTTCATTTTTAAATTTTTGTTCATTAAATTCTTCCAAACTTTTTTTTACATAAGTTGATTTTATTTCTAATGGAGTTCTAATTGGTAATAATTTTTTAAAATAATTTTTAAATTCTTTATTTATTTCTTTTGGAAAACTAATTGTAAAATCAATGATTAAATCTCCTTTTGTATTTCTATTTTTAATAGGCATGCCTTCGCCTTTTATTATTTTTTTACAACCTGGAAAAATAACTTCAGAATGTTTTATATATAAATTTCTTTTATCCATATGTTCAATAATAAATTCAAATTCTATTAAAGCTTCTGATAATAAAAGATTTTTTTTAAATCTTAAATTATCATTTTCTCTTACAAAATTATTATTATTATTAATAATTTGTATTACAAATACTAAATCACCAGCTTCATCAAATTCTGGTGATTCATTTGCTTTATTCCTAAATATATATTGTTCTTTATTTTTTGTTCCTTTTTTAATATTTAATTCTATTGTTTCTGTTATGTTTATAACACCTTTTCCTGAACATTTTATACATTCACAACCAGGTTTAATTGTTATACCCTTACCTTTACATTTATTACATTCAGATTCAATTTGTTGAATCATATGTGGTCCTAATCTGATTTGTCTGATGACTCTACCTCTTCCGTTGCAATTTTTGCATTTAATTAAATTTTTATTATTGTTAACTTTTTTTCCTAAACATTCTAAACAAATTTTTTGACGGTTTATTTTAAATTTTTTTATTTTACCATTATATGCATCTTCAAGATTAATATTAATTCTTTGCATTTTTGAAGGTCCCTTTCTTTGCTGTCTTTGCTGTCTTGGCATATTACCCCTGCCCATTCCCATATGCATTCCACCCATACCGCCCATTCCACCCATACCACCCATTCCACTGAAAAACTGTTCAAACACAGAAGAAGCTCCTGAATTATTCATTGAATTATTACCACTTTTAAATGCATCTTCACCATATGTATCATATTTTTGTCTTTTTTCATTGTCACTTAAAATACCATGGGCTACTGATATTTCTTTAAATTTTTTTTCCGCTTCTTCTTTTTTCAAATCTTTACACCGATCAGGATGATATTTTAATGCTAATTTTCTATAAGCTTTTCTTATTTGACTTTTTGTAGCATTTTTTTTTACACCTAAAATTTTATAATATTTATTATTATTCATTTTTTATATTTTATTATATATAAAAACAAAATCTCAATTGTTTTTAAATAATTTTTTTAAATGCAATTAATTATAGATAGACGTGAATCGAAACTTGTTGAATTTTTTCAAAATCATGATTATGTTGTTATTAAAACTTTAGATTTAGGTGATATCATAATTAAATATGATAACAAAATTATTTTAATTATCGAAAGAAAAACTATAACTGATTTAGCTTGTTCAATTAAAGATAAACGATATGTAGAACAGAAATATAGACTAATTTCTAATTATAACAAAAAAAATATATTATATATTATCGAAGGTAAATTAAATTTTTCAAATAAAAATTTTATTGCAGGAATCAATATTTATACATTAGTTAGTACTTTAATAAATCTATCGCTTCGAGATAATATTCATTATCATAAAACTAAAAATATAAATGAAACAATCCGATTTATTAAAGTTTTAGTTAAAAAATTTAAAAATGGTTGTGATTTTTTGATTCCAAATAATAATATTCAACAATTGTATTCTAATAATACTATCAAAATAGTTAAAAAAAAAAATTTAACACCAGAAAAATGTTATAAAGCATGTTTATGCCAACTACCAGGTATTTCATCAACAATTGCAAATGCTATTATTGAAAATTATAAATCTTTATTTCATATATTTACAACTTATAATCTTTGTAAAACACTTGAAGAAAAAGAAAACTTATTTACAAATGTACAATATAAAACACGGACTAATAATTTAAGAAAGATTGGTTTCAAAACCTCCAAAAATATTTATAAATTTTTAAATAATGAAAAAACAACAAATTAAATTAAAACACATTTTTTTTGTTTTAATTTCTTTTTAATAAATTTTTAAATTTTAATATTTATTATTTTTAGATAAATTATTAATATCTTCTTCATCATAAATTAATTTATGAGGTATTCTTTTACTTAATAAAGGATTATCTTTATTATAAAACATATAGTAAATCATAATTGGACTTTCAATTTTTAATGTTTTTACTTTGTTCATTAATTTTAATAACAAAACTAATTTATCTTTCTTTTTTATTTTTGTTTTATTAGTTGGAACTTTATAACCAAATAAAATAAAAATATTTTAAGAAATTAAATGAAAATTACAATATTTATTTTAATAATTTTATTATTTTTTTTAATTATAAATCAAGAAAATAAAAAAATTGAACATTTTTTAAGTTATAAAAAATGTGATAAATATAAAATCTCTGATAATTTAAAATTATTTTTAGATAATTATAACATTAATAAATCATTTTCTAATGATTCTGGTTTATGGATTCCTTGCGGATACAGAACAGCAGAAAATCAATTAATTAAACTAATTCCAAATAATGAAAATCAATTGATATTTGCAATTTCAGGACATGACCAATTAGCAGGGAAAAATTATTTATTTGACATTATTAGAAACTATTATGGTATAAAAATGGCCTCTAATATTATACCAATGACGTATTTATTAAATAATAAAAATGATATGATTAATTTTAAAAATAATTTTGATAAAAATGAATTATATATATTAAAAAAAAATATTCAAAATAAAAAGGGACTGTTGATCACAAATAATTTATCTGAAATTTTAAATGCTTATAAAGACAATTTTAAAATTGTTCAAATATTTTTAAAAGATGTTTATAGAATTAATAAAAGAAAACTTAATTTTAGAATTTATTTATTAATTATTTGTGAACCAAATAAAAAATTAAAATTTTATGTTAGTAAATTAGGAAAAATATTATATACTAATAAAAATTATAATAATAATGATCGAGATTGGCAACAAAATATTACAAGTCATAATTTAGATCCTGTAATTTATGATCAAAATCCACAAGATTTAAGAGATTTTGAAAATTTTATTGGTAAAAACAAATATATATCCTTTTTTAATCAAATTATAAATTTAATAAATCTTACAATGAAAGCAGTTTCTTTTAAAATTTGTAATTTAGAAAATATAAAAAATAATACTTCTTTTCAATTATTTGGACTTGATTTTATAGCAAATAAAAAACTTTCATTAAAATTATTAGAAATTAATAAAGGACCTTCAATGATTCCTGTAAATAGAAAAGATGAAATTATGAAAAATAAAATTACTTCTGATATTTTTGAATTATTAAATTTAATTAAATATAATAATAATAAGATGAATGATTTTATTTTAATAAATAAATGATTTTATTTTTCTTTTTTTATTTTAGTTCTTTTTCTAATTCTGGAGTATTATCAGATTCTTCATCATACTCGATTTCATCGTCATCATCTTCTGTTTCTGTTTCATTAAAATTAAATTCTTCTTCAGAATCACAATGATTTGATTTAACAGATTCATCATCATCTTCTTCATTATTTTTATGAGGGACATAATCTTCATCATCTGAACTATTATAACTATTTGAACCACTACTTGTATCGTCTGAACCTAAATCAATAAAACCACCAAATTGCGATTCATACCAAATTTCATAATCTTTATCTGTAAAATTCTTATAATCTTTAAATTCATTTGATTTATGCTTTATCATTAAAATATCTCCAAAAAATAATTCATTATCAATTGGTGGAGGTAAATCATGTTTATTTATAATTTTTTCTTTTCCTTTTTTAAAACCAAATAATGAGATATCATATGATTCTTTTTCATAAGAATGTAAATGATTAAATTTATCACTACCTTTTTTTAATTTAATTTTTGATAGTAATTTCATTTTTTTAATTATATCTTTTTCTTTTTCAAGAGATTTACTATTAAATTTTATTTCATTGATACTTCCATCATTTTTTAAAATTATAGTTGTAATAGAATCTTCCATTTTTATTCTTTTTAAAATTTAATTTTAAATAGTTTATATTATTTTTTTTAAATATTTAAAGAGTTTTTTTATTTAAAAAAAAAACCTTATGTTAAATAAAGACAAATGTCTAAAGTAATTAGTGAATTTAAAAAAGAATACAGTTTTGAAGAAAGAAAATTAGAAGGTGCACGTATTCGTGAAAAGTACCCTGATAGAATACCTGTTATTGTTGAAAAAAGTGTTCGTGCTAAAGATTTACCCGATATAGATAAGAAAAAATTTCTTGTGCCTAATGATATCACTGTAGGACAAATGTGCTATGTAGTTAGGAAGCGAATTAAGCTTGAACCTGAAAAAGCATTGTTTTTAGTATGTGGAAATAAAATGCCACCTACGTCACAAATGATGTCAGCCTTATATAAAGAAGAAAAAGAACCTGATCATTTTTTATTTTTAACTTTTGAAAGTGAACAGTGTTTTGGGAATGTCTGTTAATAATTTTATTTTTGAAACAGGAAACCCATCAAAATGACTTAAATCTGTAATTATTGCAAAAACATATTTTTGTATAATATTATCATTTTTAAGAAAATTTTTAAATTCTTTAATATCATAAATTTTTAATAATACTTGTAACATTTCCCATTTTGCAGCATTTAAATTTTTTAAATTTTTTGATAATTTTTGTTTTATTTTTTTTGTAATAAAATATTCTATATTAATATGTTGTGGTCTCTTAAAATACCACCAATTATGAAAAAATGTTTGTATTAAATTTAAAAATGGTTTTTTTGTACCTTGTAAATATGTAAAAGGTATACGACTGTTTTCAGAAGTATAAATACAATATAATTTTATATATTTATTAATATGTAACAAACCATCATTTTTATCAATTATTAATTCCCAAATATTCATATTTTTTTATTAAAATTTTATAAATTAATTATAAATATTACAACAAAAAAAAAAAATATTATATTTAAAAAAAAAACTTATATAATTAATAAATATGGGTTCATCGAATATCAATATAGAATTAATACCAAAAAATAAGTCTGTATTAGTTTTAACGTTTTTTATAATTATTATTGAGTTGTTTTTTATTATTTATACAAATTTAAACTAATTTATTACACTCACCTTTTTTTTATTTAGAAAATTTAGATATTTTGTTTTTTTATATATTTATATTTTAGGCAGAGCAACTTGTACAAGTTACCTCTTCTTTCTTTTTTTCTTCTTTTACCATTTTGTTTAATAATTGTTTTTCAAATTCTTTTGCTAAATTAACATCTAATGTAAATTGTTGTGTTTTAATTTTTGATTTTGTTCTAAGATAATAAACAAGTGTTTTCAATCCACTACGCCAACCATGATAAAGTGCTGAAGTTACCTTATTTAAAGTAGGGTCTCTAATAAATAAATTTAAACTTTGAGATTGATCTACATAAATACCTCTTTCAGCAGATTGATCAATTATAGTCTTCATTGATAATTCATATGATGTCTTATATAATTTCTTAAGTTGATTAGGAATTCCTGTTAAATTTTCCATTTCACCTTCAAAACATAATAATTGCTCTTTAATATTTAAATCTTTATTTTGCCACAGTCCAAGTTCAAGTAAATCTTTTAATAAATATCTATTAATACATAAGAAATCGCCAGATAATACTCTTCTAACATATAAATTAGATGTAAATGGTTCAATACATTCAGTGACACCCATTATATTACTTGTTGAAGCTGAAGGCATACAACATAACAACAAACTATTTCTAGTACCTGATTTCATTATATCTTTTCTTAAACCTTCCCAATCTAATTCTAAATCTCCTGCTTTTTTTTCTGGTTCTTTTTCCCATAAATCAAATTGAAATTTACCTTTACTTAAAGGTGAACCATCAAATGTAGAGTATTTACCTCTTTCTTTAGCCAATTGTAAAGAACTTGTTAATGCTCCATGATACATAGTAGCAAATATTTTTTTATTTAATTGATGAGCTTCTTTAGAATCAAATGGATATCGCATTAATGCATAAACATCTGCTAATCCAGTAACACCTATACCTAAAGGTCTATGTCTCATATTACTTAATTTTGTTTCTGGTGTTGGATAGAAATTCAAATCAATAATATTATCTAAATTAATTACGACTTGTTGTATAACTTCATGTAATTTCTTAAAATTAAATTTATATCTTAATCGTTCTTCTAATTCTGTATAACCTCCTAAATATTCATTACCTATTACTATTTGAGGCATTGTTTTACATTCTATATTAAATTGTTTCTCTAAAATTGTTAATTGAATCATTCTTTTATCATCATCTGATAAATCTATTATTTCAAAATTTAATTTATATCTTTTAACTAACATTTTTGCTAAATCACAATAACTACATCCTTTTTTTGTAAATAACATAATTTTATCTTTTGCCATTTTTGGTAATTCTAAATATGATGGTAAAGTTAAAGATGCAAGTGTACAATTGTGTGTTGCAATTCCATTAGCTATAAATACATGCTTATTTTGTAAAGCTAAATCATAAACTGGTTCTACTCCAATATGTTTTATATTCTCAACTACTCCATAATCATAACAAATTACTCTTTTTTTTAAATCAACTAAAGATAATTTTCTATCTTTGCATTCTGAAAATACAAATCCAATATGTTTTTTAAATAATTTTAAATTTCTTGGACCAGCAACAGATACTTTTCCTTGAAATCTCCCAGGTCTTGTTCTGACTTCTTTGAAATATATTCTAGAATGAATACCAAAGCATTTTAATAAGGTATGAATATCAACTAATAAATTATAACTAGCAGAAGAATATTCAACATAACCACTTTTTTTAGTTATACAACAACATCCATCTGCAGAAAATAAACCAGATAATATTGATGCTATTTGTTTAGGTGTTCCATTCTTTTTAATTTTTTCTGGAATTATTTTATTTTTAGCATATTTTGGTTCAAGTCCAAATTTTTCATTTAAAAATTTTCTTAATTTTTTTGACTTGCTCATTAATGAGCAACTGTTATCTTTTTCACAAACGCTAATATTTGATTCTTTATAATAACCAGTAGGTAATCTTTTTGTTATTAAATCACCACTTGAATCTAAATATAAAGATTTCTTCCAATTATTAAATTGTTCTTTTACTTTCTCTTGTGCTAATATTTCATCAATACAAAATACTGCACCACAACTAGTTTCAGTAAACCAACCATCACCAATCATCCATCCAATAGTAGCATATTCCATATCAAGTTCATCTTTTGTTATATTTTTATATGTTTCTAAACATTTAGTATTTGGTAAATATAATTTATGACCTGTTTTTATATCTTCAACATTAATCCAAGACAATTTATTTATTTTTTTATTATAATTTCGTCCAAGATATTGTATAAATTTATGGTCTTTTGTTGCTTTAATTGAAGGCAATCCTTTAAATGAAATTTCATAAACATCTTTTTTACCTTTATTTAATAATTTTGCATATTCATAGCTTTCTTTATAAATTAAGTCATTATCAGATGATACAGGAACTAAAACTTGTTCGTTATCACAATCAATAATATTTTTAATCCCATTTTTTGTTAAAACTTTTGTGTCTGCAGTAAGACAACATGCAGTCTCCTTAGCATCAGAGTATTCTATTATTTCGGAACATAAATTTGAGCTCTTAATAACACCTACATTTTTTTGGTTTGTTTTTTTATTAGAAGCATCTTTAGAACATATATATGGAGTTCCTGTTTCTATTTGAGATTCTACAATTTTTCTCCATAAATCTTGTGCTTTAATTTTTTTTCTAACTAATCCACCTTCTGATTTTAAACCAGTACTTTCATAATCTTTATATGCTTTTTTAAATTCATTACCATATTTTTTATCGAGTTTTGGACATTCGTCTGGGTCAAATAGACACCATTCACCATCTGCTTCAACTCTTTCAAAAAATAAATCACTAACCCAAAGTGCATAAAATAAATCTCTTGCTCTAGCCTTCTCGTCTCCGTGATTTTTTTTTAAATCTAAAAAATCTTCAATATCGTAGTGCCAAGGAGACAAATAAATCGCAAAACTACCAGCTCTACGACCTGATTGATTTATGTAACAAGCGGTATCATTAAACACCTTAAGCATAGGTACAATTCCGTCAGTTTTACCATTTGTTTTTCTAATTAAAGAATCTTTACTTCTAATATTTGAAATATGAATACCAATTCCACCACTCCATTTAGAAATCATAGCACAATCACTTATACATTTATAAATACCTTGTACCGAATCTTCAATACCTAAAAGAAAACAACTTAAAAATTGAGACCTAGGAGTTCCACTATGAAATAAAGTTGGTGTAGCATGTGTAAAATATTTCATAGACATCATATTATAACATCTAATAACTGATTTAATATCATTTTTATGTATTCCTAAAGATACTCTCATTATCATATGCTGCGGTCTTTCAATAATTTTGTTGCCAATTTTTAATAAATATGCTTTTTCTAATGTTTTATAACCAAAATAATTAAATTTATAATCTCTATTATAATTAATTACATCATTTAACTTATTTTTATTTTTCATTACAATAGTATAAACATCGTCTGCAATTAAACCACATTTTTTATTATGAATATCTACATTATTATATAAAATATGAATAGTTTCTGAAAAAGATGGTGATGTATTTTTATGAATATTTGAAATAATAATTCTTGAAGCTAAAATTAAATAATCAGGATGAATTGTTACCATACTCGTACATATTCTTGCTGATAATTCATCTAACTCAGATGTTGTAACACCATCATAGATTCTCCCTACTACTTTTTGAGCAATTAAAATTACATTAATAAATTCACAAACAGGCTCCATGTTTTTTAAGGATTTTAATCTTTTTATAACTTTATCAAATGATACTTCCTCTTTGTTTCCATTTCTTTTTAACACTTTCATATTGTATTTTTTATTAAGCATATATTAAACTTTAAATATTTTATTTTTAAAAATAAATTTTATTTAAATTAAATTAAATTAAAAAAAAATTTATTACATTAACATATCATTTAGATTATATAATCTATATAGTCCATTTTTTAATACATCCTTCAAAATTTTTATTTTATTCTCAATACCTTCAATTGATTCTTTTGAAATTGGAATTCCTCTTTTAATTAATTCTTTTAAATTATTTAAAATACCCACTAAATATTTTTTATCATTATTAATATTTAATACTACATCAATTATATTATTTTTTAATTCAGAATCTTCATTATTAATAATATCTTGTTTTTTTAAATTTTCTAAAACAATATCTTGTTCTTTTAATTTTTCATTTAAAAAAGTAATTAAATGATTTTTTTGACAATCAATTGCTTTATTAAATTGACAAATACCATTTACCCCTTTTTCATTTAAATTATTTGCAAAATCTTGAATTCTTTTTAAAAATAATAAACCGTTTTCATTTTTCCAATTTTCTATATTTTTTAATATTTCTTTATATTCTTCCAAATTACCATTAAATTCAAAAATTTCAATTGATGAAATTTGTTTTGACCAATTTTTATTTTTCATTTTTTCATTTTTTAAATCAGTATTGTTTAAAATTAATCTTTGACAACCACTAAAATGTCCATGTTGATAAATAATTACTTTATAACCAACAGGAACTTTAATATAAGTAATAGAATCATTTTCTATTCCATTTTTTTTTAATTCATTTATATTATATTTTCCAACTGATAATGAACCAACTAATTCTTTTTCTTTAAAGAATTCTACAGCAGTTACTAGATCAATATAATATTCTACTTCAAGAGATACCGAATCAATTGTTTCTGGTTCTGGTGCAATGCGAGTTACTGGAAGTGATTCTGGAGCAATAGGAGCTAGTGAATTAATAGCTTTTGGTTTAATTGATGGAAAAGGAGTTTCTAAAGGTGCTACTGGTGCAATGGCATCTAGTGAATCAATAGGTGCTTCTGGTTCAACTGATGAAAAAGGAGTTACTGGTAATATGGGAGTTACTAGAACAACCGCTGCTACTGAATCAACTGCTACTATATCTTCTTTAATTATTTCAATTTCTTTTTTATTAACTTCATCATCATTTTTTTCTACTTCATCATTTTTTTTAACATTTGTTTCTATATCTTCTTCATCAAACAAATATTCTTCATCTTCTTCTTCTGTACTTTCATTTATTAGAACTTTCTCATTATCTATTAAAATGTTATTTACATTAGCTTCATTAAAAGTAAAATTTAATTCAGTTTTGGTTTCCCTAAACATTATAATATTTAATTTTAAAAAATTTTTAAATTTCTGATATTTTAAAAAATTTGATTTTTTTTTTTTAAAAAAACAAATAATTACTAAAAATGTACTTTAAACAATTTAATTATAAAAAAATCAAAAATAAAAAAGAAACAATAATATATTTAACATATTTAATATTTATTTACGAAAGTTCAATAAACTCTTTGAAAAAATCCAATCAATCAACAATTGATTTACAATTTAAATTAATAAATTTAAAAAAAAAATTAAAAGAACTATGAAAACTAGGTATACAAAGAATAAATTTAGTAAGTATTTTTGCTGTAAATTATAATATTAAAATTATTATATTAGATAATTCAAGCCATACAGAAGATTTTAATTCTTATTTAATAATTTTTATGAAACTAAAATAAATTATATTTTATTCAAGAACTTTCATAGATTTTCAATATTACTTCCACTGCAGTCATTTCTCGAACAGTTTTTTACGAAATATCCTCTTTCATCTGGATACCTCCTAACAGTCTGAAAAGTGTCTGCTCTAAGTAATGGTGCGTGTCTAGCGAATAATATTTCTATTGGAATGCCTATTAAAATATTTATTATCATTTGTACATCTTTTTCTATTCCTCTTGTTATAATATATAAACGATTATTTTTTTTTAACAATATATTTAGGAATTGTTTAAGGATACGTATATACTGATAACTTTCTGTATGTGGTGAATTTCTTCCTTTTAATATACCAGTCTTAAAAAATGTTTCAACATCAGGATATCCACCTGTATGAATATTAATTAGAGTTTGGTCAAAATCAAAAACAATAACTGAGTCTTTTTGTTGTAATAGAAAGTTTTTCAGTTTCAAATTGTGCTGATTTATAGGATTTAATAATCCATAAGGTTGTTGAACATTAAATACATTTACAACATTTTTTAACTTTTTGTGCATTTCCTCGCAATTATTAATACTATCATCTATAAAAAAAATTTTTTTATATTTATTATCTTTATAATCTATTATTTGTTCCATATATTTTACTTTTTTTTTTGGCCAATTCTTATATTGTACTTGTTTTGCATTATCAGAACCATAAACTATTATTGGTAATTTTATTGGAAACATTAAATTACCATTATAATGTAATTCATATTGTTTATTTGGAATAAGGTCTTTCGTATAAACTAACTCATATTTATATTTTATTATCTTTCCTAGTTGTTTGTTTCCTCGTGAAACTGTGGAATTGGACTTCTTACCCCTGAAAATATTATAAGCAGACCCTATTTGTAAGATGTTAATATAATTTAATAAAATTTGTTTTCCTTTCTTACCATATATAGAAACTGCTCTGTTTGTTTTTGGATTTATAATAAATTTAAAATTCATTTTTATATAATATGACAAGATTTAAAAATATAATTAGGATAGTCTGTAAAATTACACAAATTAATATAATTATATTATATAAATGAATTATATAATAGTTTCATGTCCTTCTTGTAAAAATTTAATTCAAATATTTAAAAAAGATTTTAATTGTAAAATATTTAGACATGGTGTTTATAAAAATACATTAAAAAATATAGATCCTCATGCGAATAAAGAATTTATAAATAAATTATTAAAACAAAAAAATATAATTGGTTGTGGTATTCCTTTTATCTTAAAAATTAAAGATAAAAAATATTACACTGAAATTTGTGATTATATTTAATTTTTTATAAAAATTTGAATACTTTTATTTTTTTTTTTCCAATAAGTTTTCCAATACCTTTCAATTATTAGTGTATTATTTTTTACATAAATTTCTTCTTCCCAATTACAAATAGTTCCAATTATTTCTGTTTTAATAATATTATTTTCAAAATTATTTTTTTTTTTTAAAAGTTCTTTATTTACATGAAATTTATTATCTAACATATATTTTTCTTCTGAATTAAAAAATGTACTTTTAATAACTCTTTTTATTTCTTTCTCTGATATTTTAATTATTTCTAAATCAATATTTGCTTTTAAAGCAATCTTTCTTGTAATCCATCTATATTGACAAAATTTTAAAAATTCATCAAAATTAATATTTTCTTTTAATTTCCATTTACCAAGAAACAAATTCATATTTATTATAATAAATATAATTTTTAAATATTTTAATTTAATTTAATTTAATATATATGTAAATAATATATAAATTAAAATGTTTAAAAAAATTATAAATCCTAACACAGGACAAAAAGTCAATATTAATGGAAAATTGGGAAAAAATATTTTAAAAAAATATTTAAGTATCTTAAATGGTGGTAATAATGGTTGTGCAGTAAATCGTAGTACTAACAGATGTTCAAAAAAAGGAAAAGATACTCCTAATTTATGTAATTTAAATGCGAGTACAAGAAGATGTAGAAAAATTAAAAAAAAAAAAATATGTAAAGTAAATCATACAACAAATAGATGTTCTTTTAAAGGTACAAAAAATCCTCAATTATGTGAAGTAAGTAATAAAAAAAGATGTAGAAAAATAAAAAACAAAAAAAAAACTACTACACCATCAGTTGCTACAAAAACAACTACACCATCAGTTGCTACAAAAACAACTTCTACAAAAACATCAGTTGAGGTTTCTACAAAAACAACTGGAACTACAAGTAAAAAATGTCCATACAATGTTAAAAAAGTCCAAAAAATATTTAAAAAATGGAATTTAGGAAATGGAAGACAAATAGAAATGAGTTTTAATGGAAATAATATAACTATAGGAGCAATGGCAAACCCTGAAAGAAATAATAGCCGCCCATATAATAACATATTCTCAACTATAAGTGCATATAAAGAAGCAAATGTTAAACATGTAATAAGTTTAGCTGAAGTAACAAAAGCTTTTAAGAAAGGTTTAAAATCTAATAAGATAAAGCATTATGATATGGAATTAGAAGATTTTTATCCACCAACCCAGAAACAAATGGAAAAAATTTTAAATACAGTTAAAAAAATTGCAAAAAAATGTGAAATTGTATTAATTCATTGTGGTGAAGGTTTTGGACGTTCTGGTACTATATTAACTGGTTTATATATAAAATCAGATGCTGGTAAAAATTTAAAAAACAGTAAATCACCAAATAAATTAAGATTAGGTATACATGATCATTATAAGTGGGCTAAAAATATTGAGCCAGGAGTAGTAGAAGCAATTAATACAATAAGAAATTATGATTTTATGAATACTTATTTAGATAAACCTCGTTGTAACCAATTTTATAGCAATAGTTTAAAAAATTCAAATTGTATGAATAATTCATGCCATGATTTACCTGGTTCAAAAGTGCCTTCGTATTTACATACTGACCCTGCTGATCCACCCATTGTTGGATGTTCAGTTGAAAAAATTACACAAGTTGAGTTCTTAAATAAATTATTTAAAACAATTTAGAAACACATATTTAGGACAAAGAATTCAGTTTGAAAACCAAAAAAAAATTAAAAAAATTTAATGAGATTCATAAATTTTTAAATTGCCATCTTCATTTTAATTGTTCCTTGATGTTTATAATTTATTAAAGTAAAATCATTATATTTTAATTCTTCATCAATTGATGTAATTTTTTTATTAATTTTCAAAATAGGAAATTTATTAGGTATTCTACCTAATTGTGTATCAATTGCTTCAATATGGTTTTCATAAATATGAATATCTCCAAAAGAAATTATTACTTTTTTAGGTATTAAATCACAAATATTTGCTAAAATTGATGTAAATAAAGCAGTAGATGCAATATTAAATGGTAACCCACAGCCTAAGTCACAGCTGCGCTGATACATATGACAAGATAAATATTTACCTTCTGATACAAAAAATTGATATGAAACATGACAACAAGCTAAAACTGATTCATTTAAAACACTTGGATTCCAACCTGTTAAAAAAATACGTCTTGATGTAGGATCGGTTTTTATTAAATTTATAATATATTCTAATTGATTAAACCCTTGTCCTTTATATTCTGTTTTTGCATTTATATATTTAGCATTAAAAAACCGCCAATTAAATCCATACATTGGACCCATATCTCCTTCGTCGTAATTTAAATTTAATTTTTTTAAAAACTCTTTACTTGTATTACCTTTCCAAATATTAACACCCTTTGCTTCTAATTTTTTTGTATCTGTATCTCCTCTTAAAAAAAATAATAATTCTTCAACAACACCTTTAAAATACACCTTTTTAGTTGTTAATAAAGGAAAATTTTTATAAATATTGTCAAATTCTAATTTTTCACCAAATAGGGACCGAACCATACCGCTTCTAGTGTTTCTTTTTTCTCCATGATTTTTAATTTTTAACATTAAATTTAAATATCCTAATTCACCTTTATTAATATATTTATAATGATTAAATGACATTGGGATAGATTGATATATTTCTTTTGTTATGTGATTTTTAACATTAAACTCAAGACCTGGTTTTGAACTAATTAGATTAAATTCATCATCTATATAAGGTTTTAAATCTAAAAATGTATCGAATGTGATTCTACTAGTAAATTTACAATTAATATAAGTAATATACATTTCATCTACCAGGCCTCTGTTAAGAAACTGTGTATATATCGATGCTCCACCTATTACGAATACAGTTTCGATTTCTTTATTTTTTTTTATAAGAAATTCTAAACAGTTATCAATACTATTGAATTTTTTCGCACCCATTTTATCAAAATTATCAGTTGAGGTTTTTGACAAAACAATATTTAATCTGTTTTTTAAAGGGAAGGAGTGTGTAGCAATTGAAAGATACGTTTTTTTCCCCATGATAATTACGTTATATTTTTTATCATCATTTAGACTACTTGTAATCTTTTGAAAATGTTTTAAATCAGATTTTAGTCTTAAAACAAGACTGTTTTTCATTCCAATTCCGTTCGTGTTCTTCTCAATACCCACAATTATTCTCATTTTACTAAAATATAATAATATTATTTTTAAATGTTTTTTTATTTTTCAATATTCATAAATATTTAAATATTTATTATTTTTTATTATAATCTTTGTTAAAAATATCATTAGATAATAATTGTTTATAAGGTCCTTCTTTATCATCACATTTTTTATTATTTTTAATAATTTTCCAGAAATTATACATACAAGATGAATCTGAAAATTTATCTTTATAAGTAGGTAATTTATTAAATTTTAGTAATTCTTCTACTTTTTGTGTTTGTGTTAATTCAATTTTTTTAATTTTATTATAATCTTCTTTATAAATATCATTAGATAATAATTGTTTATAAGGTCCTTCTTTATCATCACATTTTTTCTTATCTTTAATAGTTTTCCAGAAATTATACATACCAGAGGAATCAGAAAATTTATCTTTTTTATTTTTAGGTAATTTATTAAATTTTAGTAATTCTTCTACTTTTTGTGTTTGTGTTAATAATTCTATTTTTATTTTATTATAATCATTTTTAAAAATATCATTAGATAATAATTGTTTATAAGGTCCTTCTTTATCATCACATTTTTTCTTATCTTTAATAGTTTTCCAGAAATTATACATTCCAGAGAAATTGTCAGAAAATTTATCTTTATTATTAGAATTAGGTAATTTATTAAATTTTATTAATTCTTCTACTTTTTGTTTTTGTGTTAATAATTCTATTTTTATTTTATTATAATCATTTTTAAAAATATCATTAGTTAATAATTGTTTATAAGGTCCTTCTTTATCATCACATTTTTTCTTATTTTTAATCTTATACCAGAATTGATACATCCAAGAGGAATCAGAAAATTTCTCTTTTTTATTTTTATTAGGTAGTTTATTAAATTTTATTAATTCTTCTACTTTTTGTTTTGGTGTTAATTCAATTTTTTTAATTTTATTATAATCTTTGTTAAAAATATCATTAGATAATAATTGTTTATAAGGTCCTTCTTTATCATCACATTTTTTATTATTTTTAATAGTTCTCCAGAAATCATACATACAAGATGAATCTGAAAATTTATCTTTT
>Ga0115002_10004072_pt1 | contig 17905 bp, 17 predicted proteins | sample ArcticOcean_MG_C_8_FD_89576 | JGI IMG/M metagenome (GOLD analysis project Ga0115002, IMG submission 89576) | Marine microbial communities from western Arctic Ocean - ArcticOcean_MG_CB11_86 | ecosystem: Environmental > Aquatic > Marine > Oceanic | place: Arctic Ocean: Canada Basin | collected... | reverse complement strand
GTGGCGGTACCGACGGTCACGGTGACCGGTGCTGATGAGTTGCTCGGCGTGATGGCCGCGGGATACCCGGTGGGTGGAGAGGAGACGTTTGCGCGTCTGATCCCGCCGACCGAGGGTAAGTTTATTGCCGCGAACACGGCGCTGTGGGAGCAGGGTGTGACGATCGATATACCGGCCGGTGCGGTGATCGAGACGCCGATCGTGATCGAGATCGAGAGCCACGAAGATGGCGCGGCCTCGGTGTTTCCACGAATCCACATTCACGCGAGCGAGCGAGCTGAGGTGACGATCGTGGTGCATCTGCGCTCGAACGACAGTCCGCTGCTGGTGGCGGGAGTGACCGAAGTCTACGCGGAACAGGGAGCGAAGGTGCGACTGCTCTTCGACAACCGCTGGGGACCGGACACGCAAGACTACAGCTCCGTTCGATCGAAGCTGGGGCGCGACTCGGACGTTCGGATTGGGACGTTGGCGTTTGGTAGCCGAATCTTCAAGCAGACGGTTGAGGCACTAATCGAAGGTGAGGGCGCGAATTCGGAGATCCGTGGCGTCGCGCTCGGTGCAGAGGACCAGCACTTCGATTTTGTGACGCTACAGGACCATATTGGACCGCATACCACCTCAAATGTGGAGATTAAATCGGCACTGGCCGGTTCGTCGAAGTCGATCTACTACGGGATCACACGCGTGGAGCCGACTGCTGGTGGGTCCGAGGCGAACCAAGTGAATCGGAACCTGCTGCTTTCGGGGCACTCGAAGGCTGACTCGGATCCGGTGCTGGAAATTCTGACAGCGGATGTAATTCGCTGCGGGCACGGGGCGACGGTTGGTCCGGTGGACCAGGAAGCGCTGTTCTATCTGCAGAGCCGTGGTTTAGCTGAACGTTCTGCGTTGCAGTTGCTGGTTTCCGGCTTCTTCAACTCCGTTGCTCAAACCTTCCAAATTGAAGGATTGGAGCAGGTAATTCACGAAACTGTCGTCGACAAGCTGGCGACCGCTGAGCTGTAGCAGAGGATTGCGTACCCCTAATGACTGTTGAACGAGTCTGTGGATTAGCCGATCTCTTCGAGGGAGAGGTGCGAGTGGTGGAGTGCGCCGGCCGTTCGCTGGCGCTGAGCAACATCGATGGCGAACTACACGCGATCGATAATCTGTGCACACACGACGACGGTCCGCTGGGCGAGGGCCGTCTGAAGGGCGGCAACATCATCTGCCCGCGTCACGGTGCTGCGTTCGATGCGAAGACGGGCAAGGCGAGGACACTACCGGCGGTGAGGGATGTGAGCGCCTACGTGGTGAGCATCGACGGCGACGATGTGCTCGTCGAATGCGATCCTGCCTGATGGTTCAGATTCACGCGCTCGACATTGCAAAAATTCGTCGCGACTTTCCGATTCTGAAGCGGGATGTAGCCTCGGGCGTGCCGCTGGTTTACCTGGACAACGCTGCCACGTCGCAGCGGCCGGTTCAGGTAATAGCTGAGCTGACGCGGTTCTACCGGGATCACAACGCGAACATTCATCGCGGGGTGCATACGCTCTCGGTGGAGGCGACGGAACTTTACGAGGGTGTGCGCGAGAAGGTTCGTGCGTTCATCAATGCGCCGGACGTACGGGAGACGATCTTCACGAGTGGGACAACGGCATCTATCAACCTTGTGGCTCACGGGTGGGGACGGAAGTTCCTGTCGGCGGGAGACGAGGTGGTGATCTCGGAGATCGAACACCACTCGAATATTGTGCCGTGGCAGATGTTGCGAGACGCGATTGGGTTTGAGCTGAAGTACATCCCGATGCTGCTGGACGGCACACTGGATATGGATGCGGCGCGCGAACTAATCGGGCCGCGGACGAAGCTGCTGTCGGTGACGGCGATGTCGAATGCGCTAGGGAGTATCGTGCCCGTGGCGGAGTTGTCGGCGCTGGCGAAGGCACAGGGAGCGGTGGTGGTGGTGGATGCAGCGCAGTCGGCGCCGCACATGCCGCTGGACGTTCAGGCGCTAGGTGCGGATTTCGTGGCGTTTTCGGCACACAAGATGCTGGGGCCGACGGGCGTTGGTGTGCTGTGGGGACGGCTGGAGCTGCTGGAGGCGATGGATCCGTTCATGGGCGGCGGGGACATGATCATGACGGTGACGATGGAGCAATCGACGTGGGCCGATGTTCCGAATAAGTTCGAAGCTGGTACGCCAAACATCGCCGGAGTGGTGGGGTTTGGGGCGGCGCTGGATTACCTGAGCGCGATTGGGATGCACAACGTGCGGGCGCATGAACTCGAAATTACCGAGTACGCGCTGCGTCGGTTGGCGGACGTGCCGGGTGTGACGATCTTCGGGCCTGAGCGCGCGGAGGACCGAGGTGGAGTTGTTTCGCTGGAGTTGGAGGGGATTCACCCGCACGACGTGGGGCAGGTGCTCGACAGTTACGGGGTGGCAATCCGCGCGGGGCACCACTGTGCGCAGCCGGTGATGGCGGCGCTGAAGGTACCAGCGACGGTGCGGGCTTCGTTCTACATTTACAACACACGCGACGAAATTGATGTGCTTGTCTCAGCGCTGGAGTCGACGAATCTGATGTTTGGAGGAACCTCGTGACGAATGAGGGCGCGAGCGAACCGACTGGGAGCCTGATGGACGATCTCTATCGGGAAATCATCCTTGATCACTACCGTGCTCCTCGGAACCGGGGGGACATCGAGAGCCCCACCTGTTCGGCGGACGGATCGAACCCGCTGTGCGGGGACCAGGTACACGTTGCGGTAGATCTGACAGACGATCGAATTGAGTCGATTCGCTTCTCGGGGGAAGGGTGCTCTATCTCACAGGCTTCGACCTCGATGATGACGGAGCACGTGCTCGGCCTCGATGGACTGAGCACGAGGATGGCGATTAAGCAGTTCCAGTCGCTGATGCTGAACGGCGAGCCACCGGAGAATTCGAAGCTTGGGGACAGTGAGGCGCTGGCCGGGGTCGCGAAGTTCCCAGCGCGCGTGAAGTGCGCACTACTGGGTTGGAAGACGCTTGAACAGGCACTGGACCGGGAGCACAACGCGCCCGTTACGACCGACGAGAGGGAGCGGCAAGATGGCTGATGCTGAGGCAGAGACGACCGTGGAGCGACCGACCACTGAGCAGCTCTGGGAAGCGCTCACGTTAGTTCAGGACCCTGAGCTGCACATGAGCATCGTGGAATTGGGACTGGTCTATGACGTTGCAATCGATGAGACCGGCGAGGTGACGGTGGACATGACGCTGACCTCGCCAGCTTGCCCGGTGGGGCCACTGTTGCAGGGGATGATCTATCACAATGTCAGCGAAGTCGAAGGCGTCGACGGCGTTGAGGTGAATCTGGTGTGGAGCCCGCCCTGGGATCCTCGGGAGATGGCTTCCGAAGATGTGAAGATGGCGCTGGGGATATGGTAGCGATCGCCGCTCGATTGCTGCGCCGCTAGTTTCGCCCGAACTCGGCAGGGATTGAACCTGTCAGTGGGACAGTCCGGGTGGTGGTGCCGTCGGTCGAGCAGATCACGTCGTTGGTGCTGTCCTCGAGACAGGCACCGATGTGGATGAAACGTACGTTCACGGTGACTTCGCTAGGATCGAGTAGCAGCTCGAACTGATCGAGTTGGCGTGGGGCTGGGCCGTTGAGCAGGGTGCCGTCGATGGCAAAGGCGGAGCCATCACAGCGATCGCGGAAGATGCCTGTGACACCGGAAATCTGTTCGGTGTGTAGCCAGTCGACGGTGCAAGTGGAGCCGACGTTGCGGGAAAAAAAGGCACGGGTGGCGCTGCTGGAGTTTTGGACGACCCAGACGCCGTAGGTGAAGCCCTGAGAATCCGCGCCCCAGCGGGTAACGGGTTCGAATCGGGGGACTCCGGGCTCTAGTTGGTCGAGCTGGATGCGGAGTTCAGGCTCGGAGCCGGTGCTGACGAAGATGGCGAGGCAGGTGCCGAAGCCGACGAATATAAGTAGCAAAAAGGCCGCGAAGGCGATCAGGCGTGGCCACGGATTGGCTGGGCGAGTGTCGTCTGCTTCGTTGGCGAGGTACTGCATATCTAAATCTTATCGGTCGTTCGCGTTGGGATCGTCAGGTTGGCTGTCGGTGGCGGGCAGGTCGTACGATGCTGGCTGAGGTGTGGTGACCAGCAAGTCGGAGGCAATGTGGTCCGTAGGTACTCGCGTCGCGATGCGTTGAAGCTGGCTGCTGCTTTTGGGGTAGTGGTTGGAGCCAGCTGGATTGGGGCTTGCGGCGATGATGCACTGCGAGAGGCGCCGGGGGATCCTCCGTTTGGAGAGGTACCGCTGGAGCCGCGGGCGGCGCGCAACGCAGTGGTGACGGAGGGTCGGCTGCGGTTGGGTTCGCTGAAGAGTGTGCCGATGTCCACTCAACCACTGACAGTGTTCGAAAAATTACTGGTCTATTCGCGTCTGGTGGCGGTGGATCCTCGGACAGCGACGATCCACGGGGATCTTGCGTCGGCGATTGCGGTAGTCGATCCACTGGAGGTGCGGTTTGAGTTGCGGGCGGGCGCGTTCTTCCACCCGGACGTGGACTCGCTGGCGCTGCCGGTCTCAGCGGTTGCGGTGCAGCGGAGCTTTGAGGAAGCGGCGACGGAGGGGGTGTCGCTGTTCAGCGAAATCATCGAATCGGTGACTGTGCCGGATGCCGAGAATGTCGTAATCCGACTGCGCGGGCCGTTCGCGTTCCTGTTTGAGTTACTGGCGGCTCACGACGCTTCGGTTCGATCCGAATCTCATTATTCGGGATTCCGAGAGCCGATTGGGAGCGGGTTATTCGTGCCTTCGGGGCAGGACAGTACCGGGCATGTGCTGTTGGCGAATCCGCTTCATCATGACGGGGGACCACCTCAGATTCAGCAGATCAATTCGCTCCACTTTGGCGATGAACGGGAGGTGGATAGCGCATTCCGCTCACTTCAGCTCGATGTGCGTGAGCATCCGGATGCGACGAGTGCTGAACTGGGAGCGGAGCGAGTTGATGCGAGGCAAATTCGGAGGCCTGCACGTTCGCTGATCGGCCTGGGCTTATCGATGCTGCCTTCGAAGGGTGGTATTCCAACGCATTCTGTTGAGGCGTTCCAGGATGAACGGGTTCGTCGGGCTGTTTCGCACGCATTGGACCGAGCAGCGATTGCGGAGACAGCGGGTGGATTGGTGGCGAGCCCGGTGGGTGCAGCGCACGGGGCGGACAGCCTGCCAGGGGGTGAGCTTGCGATGCATCCGTTCCAGCGGGCCGATGCTGCCGAGAGTACGGCGCTGCTGGCGGCGGCCGACCAGGAGGGATTGGACTTCCGGATGCTGGTAGCAGATGTTCCCGAGTTACGCGTGACGGCGGAGTTGGTGCAGCGGCAGCTTGCGACTGCAGGCTTCTCAGTGGAGTTGCGGGCGGAGCCACAGGGCGAATGGAGCGAATTATTTGCCGCAGGTGACTTTGAGTCGACCGTGTTCCGGGTGGATGGTCTGAACACCCCGGACATTGGTTTGCGGTTGCATTCGAGCGGGGGGTTGGATGGGCGATTCTCAGCTTGGGGGTACTCGAGTCCGGTGTTTGACTCGTCGCTGTCCAATGCGCTTTCGGAGTTGCGACCGGACCGGCGTACGATGGCGTTGCACGAGACGCAACGGGTACTGCTAGGCGAGACGCCGGCGATGTTGCCGCTGGTGACGCCTTATGACGTGGCTTCGCTGGGCCCGAACGTTGCTGGCTACGACTTCAATGCCTTCGAGTTCAACGCCGGGTGGCTTTCGGCGAACTGGGAGCAGCATGCCTAAGCTCGTTTGACCCGACTGGACTGGATAGCATGCAGTTGAGCTGCGATGACGTGGCACGAAGAGACCTGCATAAGGCAAGGCGGCCGGCCTGTGATCAGCAAGTGACCGACGGGACCACGGGCCTTGACCTGGATGCTGTTCGCGACGGCCTAGAGGCGGCCGTAGAGGCTGCGAACGAGGCGATTCGGACCATCATTGCTCAGGACACGATGCGTGTGGGGCACAAGCCGGGCGAGGGCCCGGTGACCGAGGCGGACCATGCTGCAGATGATGTGCTGCATGAGCGGCTGATGCCGTTGATCAAAGATGCACACTGGATATCGGAGGAATCGAAACAGGCGGATCCGATGATTTACGGGGAGCCGACTTGGGTGGTGGACCCGTTGGACGGGACTCGCGAGTTCCTGCGTGGTCTGCCTGAGTACGGTGTCTCGGTTGGCTTGTTTGTGGGTGATGAGCTGGTACTTGGTGCGGTGGGGCTACCGGTCCACTATCCCGAAAACGGTTCGGTGATCTCTGGTCTTGTGGACGGGGATCGTCGAGAGGCGCGGCAGGACGGTGAGTTGCTTGCAGCGTTGGAACCCCGTCAAGAGGTTCGGAAGGTTGTGGTTTCGCGGCACGACTACGAGTGGCGAGAGCTGCAGTACCAGATCCCGTACGAGACTTATCCGTGCGGATCAGCGGCGGTGAAACTGGTTCATGCCGCGATTGGGCAGGCGGATGTCTATTTCAGCACCGGGCCGCGTTCTGTCTGGGATGTGGCGGGCGGTGTGGCGATTCTGGAAGCGGTGGGTGGTTCGCTGTTGATGATCAATGGCGAGAGGTTGGAGCTATCGCCGCAGCAAATCTCAATTCCGCCATATGTTGCCGGCATCGAGGGGTCTTGCCTGACGCTGCTACGGCGTCTCGCCCCGAGGCTGAGCTAACCAATTCGGCTGGGTTCAGCCGGACAACACTTCTTCGGATTTCTTTGCGATTACCGCCCACAGCGGGTCTGCGTCTTCGGGCGACCGATCGAGGAATATGGGTTCCTCGAATCCGCCTGCCAGGACGTGGTAGGAGGCCACGAGGCGAGCGCGGTCGTCACGGTTTAGTTGCTGCCAGACGGCGACTGCTTTGGTGGGGAAAAATCGGTGAGAGAAGGCGACGATTGAAATTCCTCCGGGCTTGAGCACGCGTCGGACGGATGCAAAGACCTGGGTTGGTCGCGTGAGGTACTGGACGGAAACGGAGTTGATGACGAAGTCGAAGGTGTTGCCGAGCAATGGAATCTCGGGACGTTCGTTGAGGTTGTGAACGACGTAGTCGTTGAGTTGGGGGTTGCTGGCGAGTTCTTGTTCGTTCATTCCGAGTCCGGCGACACGCTCGTAGGTGACATCCGTAGGAAGGTGGGAGACCCAGGAGGACATGAGATCAAGCACTCGGCTGCCCGGTGGGATGCTTTCGCGGTAGAGGTCTGTCAATGCGGTGATGGTTGCGTCGTCGATGTGGGTGACGAAGCGTGGTTGGTCGTAGAAAAATTCGTCGGTCTGAGGATCGCTGCGCTGGAAAAACTGGGGGGGGAAGCCGGTGTCTTCGCTAGTCATCGATATGCTTCATCTGGGTATTGTCTCCTGCCTCGATGAGTTCGGCGAGCGCCAGAAGGTTTGCTATACGCTCGACGCGCGGGTCGAAGGGGAGGTCGTGGTTACGGGGCCAGTCGCGAAGGAATAGACGGACGCTGCTGTGCTGGGCGAGGAGTTGGGCGGTTCGGCCGTCGTCGTCGACGTGCTCGGTGGCGCTGAGTTCGAGGACCTGCGCGAGCTTGTAGTGAGGGCTTTTGCGCGGACCTTCGTTGATGAGGATGCGGTCGAAGTAGTCGGCCAGACCGTGTCGTCGCATCCAAGGGAGGGGTGAGGAGCGGCGGCCAGTGAGGACGACAAGGGTGCGGTGCACGGCGAGACGTTGGAGGGCGTCGCGAGCCTCGGGCAGCGGGCGGCGCCAGTCGAAGCGGAGGTGGTCGAGCGGACCGCCAAGCCAGCGTGGCCAGGTGCGGGCCTCGGGTGGTGGTGTATCGGCATTGAGGAACTCGCGGTGGATGCCGAGGTTGCGGCCGAAGGGAGGCGCGCAGACGACGCCATCGAAATCGATGGTGAGGATGGGGAGGTCTGTGGTCACGCTGCCTCGCATTCGTACTTCACGCCAAAGACGAACGCTACCAGTCCGATACCGAGGAGCACCATGCTGGAGGGGAAGTCTTCCCCATCTATGAAGAGGATGAGCATGAGGTTGTCGATGAGTCCGGTGACGGTGATCAGCTGTACTCGTCGGATACCCTCAGGGATTTGGAGGGGCCGCGAAACATGGGAGCGGCTGCGTCTGAGCGCGATGACGGAGGCGTTGACGATGGTAAAGAGGCCGGAGACGAAGGCGACGAAAAAAGTGATGAATTGTGGGCGAAGCAGATATCGCCGGCGAAGGCGAGCCTCATCGCGAGGAAGGTGGTCACGAGATTGGAAGCCCATGGGGTTCCTCGGCAGGTAGAGACGTGGGCCAGTACGACGGGGAGACAGCGACAGGCGGGCTGCACGTAGGTGCTGTGTTGGTAGCGGTGTGCATGCAGATGGCGGGGACTGTATCGGCGAGGCGGTCGCTTGAGCCGGTACCGAGGACTCTGAGCCAGTCTGGTTCGATATCAAACAGAGGGACGCGGATGATCTCGAGGATGACGAAAGTGAGCCAGACACTGTTGCCGACCTAGTCGGCAACAGTGTCTGGCTAGGTCGTAGATACCGGCACCGAGGATAATCCCACCGCCGAACATGCTGACGGCCAAGCGGCTGTACCGGCGTTGAAGCGTGGACTCACCGCCGTTCGTGGTCGCTGCGATCGATGTGGCATCCAGTGCGTGGGGTGGTTCGAAATTAGACGATTACCGGGGGGTCTGGCGGTGGCTGCGGTGGGATACCCGGCGGCATGGGAGTTGGTACCTGTGGCGTGTAGAGACGTGGCTCCGGTGCTGGCACTGCACCATCGGGGCCGGCACGGAGTTCGGCGGCGAACTCGGTGAGGCGGTCTCGCACTTTTCGGAAGACGGTGCCTTCGGGGTAGATGCCGTGGTGGTCGCGCTCCCCGGCGGGGATACCGGTGAGTACTTCGATGCCTTCTTCGATGGTGTCGACGGCCCAGATGTGGAAGAGGCCGTCAGCGATGTCCTGTGCGACCTCGGGGCGGAGCACGACGCTCGAGACGTTGGTGCGGGGGATCATGACGCCGTGTGTGCCGTCCAATCCTCGCTGTTTGCAGACGGCGTGGAATCCCTCGATCTTGTTGGTGGCACCGCCGATCGGTTGAATTCGGCCGTGCTGGTCGATTGAGCCGGTGACGGCGATGCCCTGGCGGACGGGGACATTAGCGAGTGCGGAGAGCAGGACGTAAAGCTCAGTGGAAGAGGCGGAGTCGCCATCGATGTCGCCATAGAGCTGCTCGAAGGTGATGCTGGCGTGGAGGGTGCTGGCGACATGTTGTCCAAAACGGCCGGTGAGAAAGCCGCGGAGGATGAGGAATCCTTTGTTGTGGATGCGTCCGGCCATGTCGCTTTCGCGCTCGACCATGATGATCTGGCCGCGGCCGGGTGAGACGACACAGGTAACTCGGGAGGGGCGACCGAAGCTGATGTCGCCGAGGTCGTAGACGGAAAGTGCGTTGATCTGGCCAACGACGGCGTCATCGGTTTCTACTCGGACGGTGCCTTCCTGGATCATTTCCTGGATGCGGTCGCGGACGAGTGCTGAGCGGTAGACGGCTTCGTTCAGCGCTCTGTCGACGTGTTTGGCGGTGACTGCTTCGGCGCCATCGAGGCCAGCCCAGTAGTCAGACTGACGGACGAGATCGAGGAGAGTTGAGAGATTGGCGGAGAGGCGGTTTTGGTCGTCGACCATGCGTGATGAGTGCTCGACGAGTCGGGCGACGGCTCCGGCCTCGAGGCAGCGCATGCCGCCACGGTCGCATTGGGATCGGATGTAGGCAGCAAGTCCGATGGTGTTTTCATCGTTGCGATTGAAGTCGGTCTCGAAATCGGCCTTGACACGGAAAAGTTCGCGAAATTCCGGGTCGAGGCGGTAGAGCATGCTGTAGAGACCGGGATCTCCGATGATAACGACTTTCACATCGAGCGGGATTGGCTCTGGCCGGAGGCCGGATGTGGTGGTGGGGCCGTAGGCCTCACCGAGGTTCTCGATCGAGATCTGGGCGGTGCTGAGGGCACGCTTGAGGCCATCGAGCGCGGGCGCGTTCGTCAGCAGATCGCGGAGGCGAAGCACGATGAATCCGCCGTTGGCCATGGCGAGCGAACCGGGCTTAATGAAGGTGTGATCAGTGGCGCCGGAGCCGAACTGGCCCTGGTACTCGATGCGTCCGAGGAGGTTGTTGTAGGTGGGGTGCTGCTCGAAGACGACGGGAGCGCCGTCGGTCGGTTCGTGGCAGATGGCGGCGTTCACCTCGTAGCGGCGGGTGAGCGCCGTGGACACGGTGGGCGCGGGAATACCAGAAAGGAGTGGCTGTTGTTGCACATCGGAGCGGAACTTGTCCCTCTCGTGTTCGAGATCGGCTCGGGCGGAGTTAAGGAACTCGGCGAGTTCATCGTCTCCGCCGTGGGCTTCGATGAGCGGTTCGAAGAGGTAGCCGATGGCGAAGGCGGCGACTTCACTGTCGAGTTGCTCGAATCGCTCTCGTCCGCTGCGTTCGATGGCGCGCATCTCGAACATCGTATCCTGGACACGTTTTTCAAGATCGACTCCGCGAGTCTGGAACTGGACGCGAGTGGAATCTGGTAGTGACTGGAACTCCTCGGTGGTCAGTGTCTTGCCATCGATGAGAGGAGCGGATGAAATGCCTTGTGGGGTCATCTGGATCATGAAGCCGAGCTGGATGGCCTCGCTCTGGAGGGATTCGAGGATGGTCGCACGCTCTTGCTCTATTGAGGCAGCGAGTTCCTGGTGCTGGCGGGCGTAGGAGTCTGACTCGAAGATTGTTCGAAGTTCCTCCCCAGCGGATTCGACGGCACGGCGGACTTGCTCGGCGAATTGGCGGCCGCTGCCGGCGGGGAGGGAGATGCCGATTGGGTGATCAGGGTCATTGAAATTGTGGACGTAAACCCAGTCGCGCGGAGTGGGCAGTTGGGCGGCGCGGCGTCGGAGGAAACCCTCGATAATCGAGGATTTGCCGATGCCGTCCGGTCCGGAGGCATAGAGATTGTAACCGGGCTGAGTCATGCCGAGAGCGAATTCGATGGCGCGTGTGGCACGTTCTTGTCCGAAGACGGCGTCGAGGGCATGAATTTCGTCGGTGGTTTGGAACGGCAGTTTGGCAGGATCGAGACGGGCGGTGACCTGCTCTACCCCCAGACGCAGCGAATTGCTGAACTCGGTCATATCGGCCTCCTTTACGCCCCCGCGCGAGACGGATCGTAGCACGCAGGTACGCTCTGATCGGATGATAAATCAGGGAGTGGTAGGGGTTGGGTAAAAGGTGTGAGCTGATCGCGATGGTGCGCCTAGCCTCGGCGGGCGGTGCCGGAGGCATGGGGAATTCCGCCGATGCGGAGCACTTGGACAATCTCCTTGGCAGTAAGTGTTGGCTCGGTGTTGAGCACTCTCTTGGCGATGCTGGAGGCGTCCCTAGCGAGTTGCGCGCTGGTCATGCCCACGAACTTGGCGATTAGGTCGTCGTTGTTGACACCCGCGCGGATGTCGCCTGCGGGGAAGTCGACGCGGTCGGTGACCGAGGTGCCGTCACGAAGAGTGATGGTGACGACGCTGGGCCAAGTCTCGGGGTAAAGGGAGTCAAGGGCGGGGTCGGTTTCGAATGAGATTCGGTCGACAAGATCGAGCGTGAGTTGTTCTCGGATGGTGATTTCGGAGAAGCGGGCGAGACCGAGATCTCCGTAGATGAGGGCACTGGCAATGCAGAAGGGGAGGGAGAACTTGGCGGCGTAGGGGGTGGTGGGTTCCATTCGATCGAGCAGTCCAAGTGCTTGGGAGTAGATGCGGACATGGACGTGTTCGATCTGGTCGGTCGTAATCGAGTGAGCCTTGCGGAGGTTGAGGGCGGCATCGACGGCGGAGTGGGTGTGGCGACAGGCGGCGTGAATCTTGAAGGCGACGCCGCTGATGCGCCAGGCGGCCATATCGGAGGCAAGGCCATCCGTGAGGTGCTCGGGCGCGGGCTCGCGTGACATAGCTGCGAGGAGGCCCTTGTCGCCATCGAGGATGCGGGAGGCGGAGGTGAACCCTTGCTTCGCGAGGAGGGTGGCCATGATGCCATCGTGGGCGGCCTTGGCAGGGTGGAGTTGCTTGGACATGGCGCCATCGACGAGGAACTCCCAGAGGCCAGCAGTCATGGTGCCGGCGCTGCCAAGGGCCTGGATGGTCTGACTGGCGTCGAGGCCGTAGAGGCGGGCGGCGGCTGCTGCCGCGCCGAAGGTGCCGGCGGTGCCCGTCGTGTGCCAGAAGTCGTAGTGGGTAGGTCCCAGCGCTTCGCCGATACGGATGCCTACCTCGTAACCGATTGCGATCGAGTCGAGTAGTGCGTCGCCGTCGATTGAGAGCTGCTCACCGACGGCGAGTGCGGCGGCGACGGTGGGGGCAGCGGGGTGGTAGATGGATCCGGGGTCGAGGTCGTCCATTTCGAGGACGTGTGAGGCGGCGGCGTTTGCGAAGGCGGCGAGCGGGACGGAGGTGCGGTCACCGGTGGCGATGACGGTCGCTTGGGAGTGGCCTCCGAGTTCGTTGATCACTTCGCGAATGAGGGAGGCCGGGCGCATTTCGCCACCAGCGATGGTGGCTCCGAGCCAATCGAGGAGGTAACGGCGGGCCGTTCGTCGTGTCTCTGCTGACACCTCGGCGGTGACGATGAATAAGGCGAGCTGCTGTTCGGCGGTGGGGGCGGTGTCGTTGGTGGAGTTGGTCATCGTGATTCCTCGTTGGTGGATTGGTGCTCTGAGTATAGGTCGGTGACGTGTGGTGCTACGCTGCCGCCGGTTCCCGATAGATTGGGGAATTTGCGGCCGAGGGAGGCGTTGATGCGAGCAGCGATTGTGACGGAGCCGGGCGGGCCAGAGGTATTCGAGATCCAGGAGCTGCCAGACCCGGTATCGGGTCCGGAGGAGGTGGTGGTCGCGGTGCACGCGACGGCGCTGAACCGGGCGGATCTGTTGCAGCGAATGGGACGGTATTCGGGACCGAAGGGGACGAGGGACGATCTTCCGGGTCTCGAGATGGCGGGGATCATCGAGAGTGTCGGCGAGCGGGTGTCGTCGTGGGTACCGGGCGACCGTGTAATGGCGCTGCTGGGTGGCGGCGGATATGGGTCGAAGCTGGCGATTCATGAGCGGATGCTGATGCCGGTGCCACCGAACATTGAGCTGGTAGATGCGGCTTCGATTCCGGAGGTTTTTCTGACGGCGTATGACGCGATGTTCGCGCAGTGTGAGCTCCGGATGGGTGAGAGCGTGCTGATTCATGCGGCGGGCTCGGGAGTTGGGACGGCGGCGATTCAACTTGCGGCGGCGCAGGGGTGTCGAATTTTCGGGACGGCGGGGAGCGATGAGAAGCTGGAGCGCGCTGGGGAGCTAGGACTGAACGTGGGAATCAACTACCACGCCGAGGACTTCGCAGAGGTGGTGCGGAAACGGACGGTTGGGGCCGGGGTGAACGTAATCCTGGACGTGATTGGCGCGCCGTATTGGAACCAGAACTTGGCGTCACTGGCGCTGCGCGGGCGGATGGTGGTTGTGGGGACGATGGGCGGCTCGAAACTTGAGGTGAACTTGGGTGCGTTGATGGGCAAACGGGCGGTGGTGCATGGGACGCTGCTTCGCGCTCGACCGCTGGAGGAGAAGGCGACGTTGACTCAGGAATTTGTGGCACGGGTGTTGCCGTTGTTTCAGAACGAGACGGTCACGCCGATTGTAGATCGGGTGTTTCCGCTGGCAGAGGTCGCGGAGGCGCATCGATACATGGAGACGAATGCGAACTTCGGCAAGATTGTGTTGCGGCACCAGTAGTGGGTGCACGTCGGCTGACGACTGAGGGCCTCGTGGCGATTGGAGATCTGGCACGCGATCATCTGGAGCGTGGCTGGCACCATGCGGCGCAACTAGCCGTCTATCGCGATGGCCAACTGCAGCTCGACCTCCCTCTTGGTGGTGCTTCGGAGGAGGCACAGTTCCTGTATTTCTCAGCAACGAAGTCGCTGACGGCGGTGGCGGTGCTCGCCCTCGTAGAGCGGCATGAATTGACGCTGGACACACCGATTGCCGAGGTGTGGCCGGAGTTTGGCGAGGGTGACAAGACTGCATGTACGGTGCGGGATGTACTGACGCATCGGGGTGGCTTTCCGGTGTTCCCGCCAGACTACGATTGGACGCGGATCGATGACTGGACGGGGGTGACAGAGGCGACGGCAGCACTGCCGGCGGAATGGGAGCCGGGGACGGATACGGGCTATCACCCGGTGACGTACGGATTTGCTCTGGGAGAGGTGATTCGTCGTGTGGATGGGAGGGAACCGCGGGCGTTCATGCACGATGAAATATTCGATCCGCTGGGGATGGACTGCTCGCTGGGCATCGAAAATTCCGAGGAACGGGACCGGGTGGTGCTGCCGGTGGCAATGTCCGAGGTGACGTTCGACGACCCGGAGGGGAGCGAGGCGCGGACATCGGGGATTGTGGATCGATTTCGGATGTCCGCGATGCTACGGGGGCAGCTCCCGGCGGCGAATGCGGTGGGAACGGCGGAGGCGCTGGCTCGCTTCTATTCGATGCTTGAACGTCGGTGGAATGAATCGGAGGACTTCTCGAACATCTGTCCGATGTCTCCTAAGCTAGTGCAGTTCGCGACGAGCGTGCAGAACCGGGTCGATTTCGATCGGACGAGCCACCTGCCGTCTTCGTACGGTTTGGGCTTCCTTGTTGGTGGCGCATTTGCGCCGTTTGATGAGCCGGATGTGTTTGGTCACAGCGGACAGCAATGCGTGATCTCGTATGCAGATCCGCATCGGGGGCTGGCCGTGGCGTACGTGACGAACGGGCTGCAGGACCCGCTGACGGTCCAGTTGCGGACGGAGCAGATGGCGACTGCGATCATCGAGGCGTGCGACTAGCTGATGGGGCGGCGTACGCAGAGGAGACGACGTCACAGGGGTGATTCCGGGAAATTCATGTCTTTCTCGGAGATAATTTCGAATCCGGCAGCCTGGACGGACGCACGGCGGTTGGTCGAATCGCTCGCTATCGAGTAATACCGTCTGAGAGGGCTAGCAGCGCTCCCTGGCTTGGTACCACTACTGGTGAGACCAGGGGTGCTTGAGGAGACAGAGTTCTCCTCCGGGGTTGAAGACTTGTGTGATTTCGGCGAGGGCGCGTGGTTGATCCGGGATTGAGCAGAAAATTAGGGACGACGTTACGGCGTCGAACGTCTCGTTCTCGAAGAGGAAGTTGTGGGCGTCAAATTTCTGGACCTCGATGGTTACCGGGGCGATGACGGCTTGTGGGAGAACGAGCTCGATCATGAGTTGGCTGTAACCGGTGGCGGCAGCGTGATAATGAGGGAAATTGCCACTAGGGTCGCAGCCGATTTCGAGGAGGGAACCCTCGGAATCTCAGACGAGCCGCTCGCGGAGTGGGCGAGGCCTGCGCGCTCTTGGGAATCGACTCGATCGTTGAATCAGGCGAAGAGGTCTTGGCATATGGGGTGAGGCTATGGCAAGGGAGGATCTAGCGGCGGTTGCGACGACCTCGGGGGCGGCGGCGAGTTCGGCGCTTTCCGACGTGTTCGGGGCGGGCGGTTGTCACCTCGATTGGTTCTGGTGGGGGAGGGAGCGGCTTCGCGATCCGACTAGTGAGGAACTGCATTAATCGGGTGCTAGCGGTCATCGAGAAAAATACGACAACGAAGAAAAATCCGCCGGCTGAGGCCAGTTCGACCGGGTTGCGGACGTCGTTCATCTTGTACTCGACGCCGAGCCAGAGGGCGGCGAGGAGCGCAGCCCAGACCAGAGTGCCGCGCCAGGTCATATCGTTCATACGGGCATCCTAGCGCAGGTGTGTGTTGTGCTCACAACGCGAACTGAAGTCCTCGGAGGGCGACTACGCGGTCGTCATCGACTTGGTGGAGGAATGTTGAGAGGCCGGTTCCGATGAACGCATGATTGAGCGTCTTACTCAGGACCTAGTCTGAGTCTTCGTGTCGGATGGAAGAGTGGAGTTCTCAGCCGTCGGATCCTAGGAGGAGTACCTCCTTCTCCGATCCATATCGGAGCACGAAGATGACAGAGTCACTGTCGGCGCGTACGTGCTCCGCGAGGTGTTCGCTCGATCGAGGATCGCTTGTTGATCGTGCTTGTCGTCCGCGGTGAATGAGGGTTGCTACAGGTCGATGACGAGCAGTGCATTAATGCTGTCTTCTCTAACCGCGAGCGGCGAGGGGGACGTAGTCGCGGGCGTCGGGGCCATTGTAAACGGTGAGGGGGCGGATGAGGATGTTGTGCTCGAACTGCTCGATGACTTGGGCTGCCCAGCCCGGTACACGACCCATGGCGAAGATGGGGACAAAGAGGTCCTCGGGGATGCCGAGCAGGTAGTAAACGACGCCTGCGTAGAAATCAACGTTCACGTTGACGCCGAGGCGGGCGTAAGGCTTCATCGCCTCGGCGGTGGCTTCGAGGATCTGGTGCCACTTTGGTTCTCCCATCTCGCGGGAGAGGCGCTCGACGCCTTCACGCATGTGGCGAGCTCTGGGGTCCTCCGAGCGGTAGACGCGGTGGCCGAAGCCCATGACGGGCTTGCGGTCCTTGCGGAGCGATTTGACGTAGGTGGCGGCGTTTTCTGGTTCGCCAATTTCCTGCGCCATGAGCATGACGTTCTCGGCGGCGCCACCGTGGGCAGGGCCAGAGAGTGCGGCGACGGCGGAAGTGATGGCGGCGTGCAGGTTCGCGTCGGTGCCGGCGACTACTCGTGCGGTGAAGGAGGAGGCGTTGGAGCCGTGTTCGGCATGTAGGATGGCGTCCTTGTCCATGAGAGAGACTGCATCCTCGGAGGCGCGTTCGCCGTTAACGAGGTAGAGGAAGTTGGCGGCGTGGCCCAGCGCGGGGTCGGAGTCGAGTGGGTCGAGGTTCTTGCGGATGCGGTAATGGGTGGCGACGATGATGGGGACCTGTGAGGTGAGGCGGATGCCCTTGCGCAGGGTTGCCTCGGGGGAGTTGTCTGCGACATCGGGATCGAAGGCTGCGAGTGCGGAGACTGCGGTGCGGAGCACGTCCATGGGGTGTGCTGAGGCGACGGAACGGATTACGTCGATCACGGGATCGGGGAGCACTCGGGCGTTACTGAGTTCGGTGCAGAAGGCGGTTAGCTCTGCCTGCGTCGGCAGTTCGTGGTAAAGGAGGAGGTAGCCGACCTCCTCGAACGTGGATTGCGAGGCGAGGTCGTGGATGGAGTACCCGCGGTAGGTGAGGATGCCGGCGCGGCCAGCGATGAAGCTGGCCGCGCTGCGGTCGAAGTATACGCCGTTGGGGCCACGGTGCATCTGAGGTCCTTCGTCGTCCCCCGTCTCGTCTGCCGTCATTGCTAGCTCCTGCGCTATGCGTGCTCGAGGTTGTGCGCGGCAGGGTCGCTAGTCGTCCTCGAGAGTGGAAGTGTCTCCCTCGGGGAGTCCGAGTTCACGGGCCTTGAGGAGGCGTCGCATGATTTTACCGCTGCGAGTTTTGGGGAGAATGTCGATCACCTCGATCTCGCGAGGTGCGACAGCCGGTCCGAGACGGGTGCGGCAGTGGCGGTTGAGGCTGCGGAGTAGCTCGGGCGAATTCTCGAACCCGTCGTTGAGCGTGACGAAGGCCTTGACGACCTCCATAGCGATGTCGTCGGGCTTGCCGATGACGCCGGCTTCGGCGACGGCCTCGTGCTCGATGAGGGCGGACTCAACCTCGAAGGGACTGACGAGATGACCTGCGGTGTTGATGACATCGTCATCGCGGCCGACGAACCAGAAAAATCCGTCGGCGTCTTTCTTAGCCTTGTCGCCGGTGAGGTACCAACCGTTCTTGAATCGGGAGTTGTAGCGCTCTTCGTCGTT
>Ga0115002_10004069_pt1 | contig 17908 bp, 11 predicted proteins | sample ArcticOcean_MG_C_8_FD_89576 | JGI IMG/M metagenome (GOLD analysis project Ga0115002, IMG submission 89576) | Marine microbial communities from western Arctic Ocean - ArcticOcean_MG_CB11_86 | ecosystem: Environmental > Aquatic > Marine > Oceanic | place: Arctic Ocean: Canada Basin | collected... | reverse complement strand
GTTTCTTAATCAGCGATGCGACCTTTGGTTGGACTGCCGCGCGGCGATCTGAATACTTTGGCCAGGTATCAATGTCTGGATGACGACGACTATATCCTTGGTAGTTGGGTGGAAACGTCACATCAAATACTTTCCAGAGATGACGTTGTAACAACGCGCGTTTGACTTCGCTGTACGCCTCTATTTTGGCCTGCGGAAGTGCCGCAAATGCATCCAGCGCCGCGGTGAACTTCTTGTACGTCTTGTCGCCAAACGGGAATCTTGAAAAGTAAAAAATTGACGGCGAGTTTTCATTCTCTGCGTACGATTTGCCGTCCTGCCCATAACGGGTCATGATCACATCGTAAAGTGCGTCGCATGGATCCACCGCTTCCTCAGCCACTTTGTCGGCCACTTCCTCCGCCCCTTCCACGCGACCGGTCAGCAATAGACTGGGAACGAGTACGGCAGAAACGAGAACGAGCAGTGCGACCCGTACCAACTGTTGAAATCGAGGACTGCGAGCCAAGGACGAGGTTGTTTTTTGTGTCGTCATTAGTTTCGTTTCTCTTTTTGAAGGACTTAAGGCGGCCACGAGCGACATCGCCGAGCGATCTGATGCCCGCTCCGCCATGGCAATTTACGCACTGTTGAAGGCGAGGTTGTAATGAGGTCTTGGGGTCGTCCACAAGTTCAATCACATCCTGCTTACCACCGTCCCCCTTGAGTACCTTGACTCGGTAATCAGTCGGACTGATGGGCGTCATCAAGGCGTCCGCCCGCATGAAGTCCCGAGGCCGCGAAATGAACTCCGCAACACATTGCTTGGCGGAATCCGCGCCAAGAAGACTCTGCTCGGCCGTGGGGTAGGCTCGCAGTTGAATACTGACGGTCATCGGACTTAAGACCATCTCGCCTTCATCGCTAATCAGAAACGCCTTTTCCATCAGAGCGACTTGTGTGCCGACGGGAATCGTTTCCGGTTTCTTCCAACCCTCAATAAATTCAATCGTCGCCTTTCGCCCGCCGGGCAAATGTATGAACTGCAAGAATGACGACCGCCACCGGACCATTTTAGAGTGAAGGTTTACCGGACTACTACCGCGACCAAAGCATACCCAGGGGGACGACTCTTCGATCAAATCGGACGGCAGGAACGGCTTGGTCGGCTCGTCGACGTCGAATCCGGTTGGATACTTCTTTGCTTTGACAGTCGAACGCAACGTGTTGGGCAACGACTCGATTTCGGATCGTTTAAGCGCCAATTGTCGGATCAGGCCAGGTATACTTTTGCCTTACGGTGTTCCGCCGCGCGTCGTGAGCGTGTTGAGTGACGAATCGGCTGAGAGTAGTCGCGTCGAAGAGAGCCCATAACTGACGCTGCATTATGGCGAGTTGCACATTGCTGTACGTGCGGATTTCTTCTGGCGTGATCGCATCGAGTGCCGCAGTCAATCTTGGAAACGTCGCGTCATCAAACGGAAATCCGGATCGCGTAAACATTATCGGCGCGATCTCGTTTTGCCCAAACGCCACGCCGTTGTGGGCGTGCCGAACCATCAGCACTTCATACAGTTCGTCAAACGCCTTTTTATCGTCGCCAAGTAATTGGCCTGGCAGGACGATCTGAACACAACAGCAGATGAAGACTATACGTAGCAGCATTCGCCAAGTCCTTTTATCAGGGGCTTCCAAATGTTCGAATTGTCCCGACGCCGACGTTTTCAGCACGCTTCAACTACGTAAAGAAGAGCACCACTAATTACACTAATCACACGAATTGAAGAAAACACGAAAACGACCGTTGGACAGCAACAGTTCAATTTCAACAACGTTCAAGATATCAGGCACAGCCAGCGATAATAATTGTTTTTGAGTGATTCCACGACGTTTATTGTTGTTTGTACACAGCAAACGCAAAGCTATCCCACTGAACCCGCTAGTTACCGCAAAAATTGGCTTACGCCCCCCAATTTTCCCGCCCCCAAATTTTCCAATGAACGTAGTTTGACTTGCGATTACCCGATATCCTAGTAATATGCGATTTCTGCTAATCTTTACTTCATCGATAGCGACGATCCTCTTTTGTGGTGAGTTGCGAGCTCAGTCTCATGCTGACGAAGACGCTCTGCGAGTGGCGGTCTTGATCAAGCAACTTGGCGACGAACGATTTGCGGCGCGCCAGATGGCTACGAGCGAACTCGTGGCGTTCGGCGAAAGAGCTTTGCCAGCCATGCGAAATGCGATGTCCAATAGTCGCGACGCGGAAGTGCGTTATCGGTCCGAGAAAATCATTGGGACAATCCTTCACGGATGTCGTAAGAGTGAATCGACGGGCCTGGAAATGGCGGTGATCGAAGCTGGCGATTTACAGATGGGATCGCATCTAAAAGAAACTGGCCGCCGAAATGACGAATTGCTACACCAAGTGCGGATCAATCAGCCGTTTCTGTTGGGCATCAAGGAAGTGACCCAGGGCCAATTTCGACGCGTGATGGAATTCGCGCCAAGCCATTTCACGAGCGAGATCGTCGGCAAGGAAGACGGTATTAAGCTCGATACCAGCAAGTTTCCCGTCGAGCGAGTTTCATGGTTTGACGCGATCGAGTTCTGCAATTGTCTAAGCAAGAAGGATGGGTATGCACTGTACTATAAAATGGCCAACGTGCATCGCGATGGAAAATTAATCAAACGAGCAGACGTAGCGATTGCAGGCGGAAACGGTTATCGGTTACCAACGGAAGCCGAATGGGAATTCGCTTGCCGTGCTTCGACGAACCAACCATTCCACTTCGGCAGTCGAGCGAGCAGTCGAGAAGCGAATGCCAAACCGAGTCCTGTCACTTCTTACGGTTCGAGGCAAACAAAGTCGCTTGGGCGAACGGCAATGACTGGAAGCTACAAGCCAAATGCGTTGGGTTTGTACGACATGCACGGTAACGTTGCAGAATGGTGCTGGGATTGGTACGCCAAAGACTACTACACCAATTCGCCTCTCGATGATCCACATGGTCCAGACCGTGGTCATCACCGAGTGCTTCGCGGCGGGTCCTGGTTGGTTAGCGTGTCAAATTGCCGTTCGGCGAGTCGCTTCTTCCTGGCTCCTGATGAACACAAATACTTTGCTGGCTTTCGCGTCGCCAGGACTCCTTAGTCGCGTCCACCGACCTGATTCACACCGACCTGATTCACACCGACCAAATTCACACCGACCAAATTCACACCGAGAGAAAACGAATGAAACCGTCCCGACTCTTTGTATTGGTGGCCGTACTTTCCGCCGGCTGCGTGCTGTTTGTCGGACGTCGCAATGTAGCTGCGTCCGAACCGAATGCGACGGACATCTCGAATGCTGGCATGAAGTATAAGGACCACAATGTCGTCCTCGTGAGCTTCGATGCGTTACAAGCCGCCCATGTCGGATGTTATGGATACTCCCGCAATGTGACTCCTTCTTTGGACCGGATTGCGAAAAAGGGATTTCGGTTCGCCAATACGACCTCTGTGTCTTCTTGGACCGTTCCATCCTCCATGACCTGGTTCACTGGCGTCTATCCGTCGGAGCATCGCATGACCAACAAATATGCCGTGTACAACGACGAAGAACAGAAACTTGCCAACTTGAAGGACCTGTCGCCAAACTTAGTGACGCTGGCCGACATCATGAAACAAAATGGTTATGTTACGGGCGGTTTCACAGGTAACGCTGGCGTGAGCGGCGGATTTGGATACGAGCAAGGGTTTGATATCTACTATTATCCGAAAGGGAAATTCGGCAGTATTGAGCAGAGCATTCCTCGAGCGCTCCGCTGGCTAGAATCCAACAAGGACAAAAAATTCTTCCTCTTCCTACATGGCTACGACGTCCACGGGCAACGCGTGCCAGACACGGGCTTGGACTATCGGTTTGTGGACGCGAATTATGACAAGAAATACACTGGTTCCGAACAGGAGCAGGAAATTCTTCGTGAGGAAGGTCTCGAAAAAGGAAAGCTCACGCTACGCGACGATGACGTTCGGTTCTGGCGCGCCGTATACGACGAGAAAATTCAGCGGATGGACGAGAAATTCGGTCAATTCCTCGCCGCGTTCGACAAACTCGGGCTGACCGACAAGACATTGTTTGTGCTGACTTCGGACCATGGCACCGAGTTTTACGAACATCGCCGCTTTGATCACGGCTTCACGTTATACAACGAACTGATTCAAGTGCCGTTGATCATTAAACTGCCAAGGCAAACGAAGGGAAAAGTCATCTCGCAGAGGATTAGCAGCGTCGACATAATGCCAACCATTCTAGATCTGCTCGCCGTCCGCATTCCAGAGAAGGCGAAGAAGCAGTTACGCGGAACAAGCCTCACGCGGGTCATACGTGGAGAATCGCCAAAAAGGAACGTCTTTTCCGAGACTGATTATCGGGACTACACCTTCAAACGCTCGATCGTTACGCCAGCCGGTTGGAAATTGATCTACACGCTGGAAACAAACAACCGAGAACTCTACGATCTTAATCGTGACCCTGATGAGAAAACTAACTTAGCGGATACGAATACAACAATCGCTGATGAGTTGGAAGGCAGACTATTCGCTCACTTCAAGTCAATTGGCCACGACCTCAGGGACAAGAGTTGGAAGACTGGTCTTAAGCCCGTCTATCGCTCGCAGGCCAAAGAGTCTTCGGGAAAATGAACCAGATTCCATTGCTCTCGCATTGCAAAGCATCCACCTCTAGTCCGTCAATTCAATCGGACGTCAAATGGTGTTAAAATAGATGGCGAATCCCGATCAACTATCTGCTTCTTCTTAACGAGCCTTTTCCAAAGCGGGGAAACGAATCTCGATTGTCGCCGCCACTCTCAATGACGGAGTTACAAAACATGAATCCAATGAAGCAGATACTATTAATCCTCGCCGGTGTCGTCGCACTTTCACAATTGGTATTTTCCCAATTCGCATTTGCCCAACCGCTTGCAATCCTCAACTTGCCGACTTCCGGCACGGATCCTAATGCGATTGATTTCGAAAACCTGCCGCGATTGAAGGGCAGGCACGCAATCGTCAATCGGGTGGCGTACTCACCGGACTACAAGCCGGGTGAGAAGCTAGAAATGAACCGGATGCGGCTGAATCTGCACAACTACCTGATTCACCACGGGGGCAAATTCTGGTGTATCTGGAGCGACGGTCCAAAGGTCGAGGACTGGCCGACACAGGAAGTGAAGTATGCAACGAGCGAAGACGGCCTGAACTGGAGCAAAGCCAAATCGGTCACCGGCACGCCAGACGAGCCTTATGCTTTCATTGCGCGTGGGCTGTGGATTCGCGACGGAAAACTGCTCGCGCTGGCGGCCCATTATCGCGACAAAGGTGCGTTCGGCGCGAACAAAGAACTCGAGCTCTGGGCCTACGGCTGGGACTCGCAAGCAGAGAAATGGGAGTTCGTCTCGAAAGTCTATGACAACGCGATCAACAACTTCGCGCCGCAGAAGCTCCCGGACGGCAACTGGATTCTGACTCGCCGCGACGCCCGCTTTAACGTCACGATTCTGATCGGTGGCAAAGACCGGCTCGACAACTGGCAGGAGCATCGCGTCGTCGATCTGAACGAAGTGAAGGGCTTCCGGCCCGACGAACCGATCTTCTGGCGGATGCCAGACAACAGCCTGAACGCACTCTTTCGGGACAACGGCGGCTCGCGGCGACTGTTCCACTCGACGTCACGCGATCTCGGCAGGACTTGGACGACGCCCGTCCTGACAAACTTCCCTAATTCAACGAGCAAGATTTACTCCACGGACACGAGTCGTGGCTACCGCGTCATGGTCTCCAACGCGAATCCGAAATGGGGCCGTCGCGAATTGCACCTTTCCGTCAGCAGAGACGGGAAGCACTTTAGTCGCATGGCACGAGTCGACGTTCCGGCTCTCCCCGCCCCGACAGGCTTCGAGCCGATCTGGAAAAAGTTTTCTTATGGAATCGCCAGCCTGCAGTACCCGCACGTAATCGAACACGACGGCCATCTCTGGATCGCGCTGTCACGTTGCAAACTGCAGACAGAGGTGTTCCGAGTTTCGCTGGAATCCGTGGATGAACTGCTGAAATGAATCACGTCCGGAAGAAATCATAAAATTAGACGTTCACCAATCCCACTAGGTTACCGCAAAATTGGCTTCCGCCCCGCTCCCGCCCCGCTTCCGCCCCGCTTCCGCCCCGCTTCCGCCTCCTCTTCCTTTTTGAGGCCAGCGAATCGGCCCGCCAGCGGTGGTCATTTTCGTTGAGCATGGCCTAGTCGTTGAGCATGGCGTAGCAACGCCAGAAAACTCCTGAAGTGAGATATATTCACGAGGTCAAAGTCGGAAGGACGAGGTTTTGTAATGAGGATTGACAGCCAACCTAGTGTTGTCGCTGTCAATGGCCACTCGAATGCCCTGCCCCAATTCGAGTGGCCTTTTTATTTGCGTCACTGCATTGCGGTAACCCGCAATTGGATGGCGGTAACCCGTATGACACGAAGCTGTCGTGGCGACGATCTATAGCATTGGGGCGGTAGCCGCCAGGGTAAATTATCCTGGCGGCTTTTTTCGTTATTCAACTGGCGCCTCAAACCCATGCTCGATCGCCATCTACACAACTTCATCATCGGTCAATTCGCGGCCTTCCAACCGCGAAGAATTCGCGCATCGAGAAAACTTGGGGGCGCATCGGGTTAAAAGGCATTGTCGCGTTTTAGTTGCAGTTGCCCGAAAATGACTACCAACTTCGCCGGATGCCATCCGAACCGTTGGTAAAAATCCAACCTTGCTCCGGTCTATCGCTTTGTTAGGTTCTCGTGTCGAATATTGGCGAAGGGCCTAAATGTCAAATCTCAAATGTTTCACGGACTCACCGGAAGTAAGCAGCTCTGTGAGAGCTTCAATTCCGATTTCCAAATGCTCTTTCACAAACTCTGCGGTGACGATGTCGTCGCTTTCTTGGGTCTTCACACCTTCCGGTTCCATGGGACTGTCTGAGACCAGTAGTAGCGCGCCATGTGGAATCTCGTTCGCAAACCCTACCAAAAAAATGGTAGCCGTTTCCATGTCGATGGCCGCGGCCCGCATGATTGCTAGTGTGTTCTTGAAAGTCTCGTCGTGCTCCCATACTCGGCGATTAGTGGTGTAGACAGTGCCCGTCCAATAATCCAATCCGTGTTGCTTGATGATGTGGGAGACGGCAATCTGTAAGCGGAACGAGGGCAGCGCCGGAATCTCGGGCGGTAAATAGTCGTCGCTGGTGCCTTCGCCGCGAATAGCAGCAATAGGCAAGATCAGATCGCCCGGCTTGATCTTTTTCTTCAGCCCACCGCACTTTCCCAGAAAGAGCACAGCCTTAGGCGCTACAGCGGAGAGTAGATCCATAGCGGTCGCTGCCATGGCACTGCCCATTCCAAAATTGACGATCGTGATGTCGTTCGCCGTTGCGGTCTGCATGGGTCGATCGGTGCCCATAATTTCGACACCGAACCTGTCGGCGAATAGCTCAACGTAAGTCAAGAAATTGGTTAGCAGGATGTATTTTCCGAAGCTTGAGACCGGAGTGCCCGTATAACGGGGCAGCCAGTTCTCAACGATCTCTGCCTTGCTCTTCATTTGATTGACTACTTCAGAATGCGATTTGCGTTGGGACCTAACTATATTATTTTCGGTATTATTTTTCGGATACCTGGAAGAATAAATTATCCCCGATTTGTTAAGGGTTCGCAATCGTGGGCCTGCACGACGAGCCAACCGAACATGATTCCTGACTTTCGGACCTCATTGCTTCGGTCGCTTTAGCGTGTAAGTCAGGCTCTCTTTTATTTCCTACCGTCTTAGCCGTCGACTGTTTCCAAAGCCTCTAACAAAACAAAGTCGCGGATCGTTCGTGTTATGCGTAAATGGCATCGCTTAGGAAAGAACCTCTTTGACCACATCTCCGTAGACATCGGTCAGGCGGAAGTCGCGGCCGGCGTAGCGGTAGGTAAGTTTTTCGTGGTCGATGCCAAGGATGTGTAGAATCGTGGCATGGAGATCGTGCATGTGGACTTTGTTGTCCCGGGCGAAGTAGCCGAAGTCGGCGGTCGAGCCATGACTGTAGCCGCCCTTCACCCCTGCTCCGCTGAGCCACACGGTCAATCCGGCCGGATTGTGATCGCGACCATCTTTCCCCTGGACGACGGGAGTGCGGCCGAACTCGGTTCCCCACACAACCAGGGTGTCTTCCAGCATGCCGCGCTGCTTGAGATCGGTAAGGAGTGCGGAGATAGGTTGATCGACAGCCAGCGCGTTCTTGGTGTGCCCTTTCACTAGCCCACCGTGCTGATCCCAGATGTAAGGGGTGCTGACCTGAACGTAACGCACTCCCGCTTCGCAGAAGCGACGGGCGAGGAGACAGCGATGTGCAAAATCGGTAGTCTCCTTTCGGTCCATTCCGTAGAGTTCCCGAACCGATTTGGACTCATTGCTGATATCGATCAATTCGGGTGCAATCCCCTGCATCTTAGCCGCCATCTCGTAGCTGCGGATCACACCATCAATTTGTGGATCGCGAGTTTTTGTTAAGTGCTTTTGATTGATTCGGTTGAGCATCTCCAATTGCCGCTGCTGATCCGCTGGCTTGATATCGGCGTTCTGCAAATATTCGATGGTCGCGTCAGCGGTCTTGCTACTGGAATGGCCCAAGGTCGTGGCTTGGTGATGAGCGGGCAGGAAAGACGAACCATAATTACGAGCCCCGCCGTGACCAGCTGGCGGTGTTACGCTGACGAAAGCGGGAAGATTTTGATTCTCGGTACCCAGTCCGTAACTCACCCAGGATCCGACCGACGGCCGCAGCAGATTGTCATTGCCCGTGTGAATCATGCCGACAGCTTGGCCGTGGGAAGTTCCTCGAGTGTGCATCGACTTGATAAAACAAAGATCGTCCGCGTGTTCCGTAAGATGAGGCCACAGGTCGCTAATCCACGCTCCACTTTCGCCGTGTTGCTTGAACTTCCAAGTCGTGTCGAGCACTCGGCCATTTCCGGCCTTGTCCTTCAACGCCACATCCAAGTTATCGAGTCCTTTGAACGGCAGATCCTTGCCATTGAATCGCGTCAGCATGGGCTTCGGATCGAAAGAATCCACCTGGGATACGCCACCATGCATGAACAGAAAAATGACTCGCTTCGCTTTTGGAGCGTGATGAGTCCGCGAGTCGGGAGAATCTGCCGCATTGGCAATCTGTTGCGCGAAAGCCTGAAAGGCAAGAGCTCCGAAACCACAGCCAGTTGTCTCCAGCCATTGACGCCGCGACAGATTATCAGTGAATTGGTGGCATTGTTTCATGGTACTTGGTTGCCTTGTTTCCTGGTAACCCGACGCGTAAGCGAGGGATCTATCTGGTAACCCGACGCGTGAGCGAGGGATCTCTGGTAACCCGACGCGTGAGCGAGGGATCTCTGGTAACCCGACGCGTGAGCGAGGGATCTATCCAACGGACGTCCGTCCCTCGCTCGCTAACGCTTCGGGTTTCCATTATCCGTCCCTCGCTTACGCTTCGGGTTACCTTCATTATTCTATAAATCGAAACTCGGTGGAACTAAACAAAATCTGCACGAAAGACGCGATTGCCTCTTGTTGCGATTTGCCGTCGTTCATTAGTTGAGTTATATATTCTTTTCCGATTGCCAAGTCGTCGGCGTCCGCGTCGCGAATCAGAATCCGTCGATACAGTTGCTGAATAATCTCTTCGTTCGACTGATCTCCCTCGGTGACCTGCAAACTGACGGACTTGGCCATGCTGCGAACGAAGGGCGAATTCATCATGAACAGCGCCTGTGCTGGTACGGTCGTCACAGCTCGAGTGCCCGTGACCAGATCGGGGTTCGGCAAGTCGAATACGGCCAGCGAAGGCGGCACGGCACCTCGCACGATGGGCATGTAAATACTGCGTTGACGCAGTTTTCCAGTTTGTCCCAAAGACGCATGGCGTTTCCCGCTCGTTTCAATGGCGTACATCCCAAGCAACTCTACCACCGAGTCGCGTGGCTTGCGGTCCAATTCACCGGCAATCGCTAGGATGGAATCGCGGATCGTCTCGGCGGGAGCTGGACGTCGGTTTTGGCGTCGCAACAGCAAATTTTCGGGATCGTCCTCGTCGGCAGTCAGCGCGGCTTGTTGATACGTATGGGACCGGATAATTTCGCGAATCAAGTATTTCATCGACCAGTCGTTCGCGATAAATTCTTCCGCCAGATGGTCGAGCAATTCCGGATGCGTAGGTTTGACACCCCGCGTCCCAAAGTTATCGCTCGTCACTACGATCCCCTGCCCGAAGAGCTGCTGCCAGATCCGATTGACCATGACACGGGCAGTGAGAGGGTGGTTTGGTTGAGTCAGCCATTGAGCCAATTCAAGTCGGCCCGACTGGTCGGCGGGAATTCTCGCGATTGACGATTCCAAATCGCTGGCGACTTGCAGAAATCCACGCGGAGCTTTGTGACCGAGATTCGTCGCTTCTCCACGAATCCGAATATGCAAATCCCCCCGCCGTTTATCGCTATGGTCTTTGGCGGCCATCGCCCTGAAGACTTTCGGAGCATTCGCAGTTAATGTTACGAGTTCTTTCTCCAGTGACTTGATCTCTTCGTTCAACGAAGGTTTTTGAGACGGCGTGCCTTTGCCAACGTCATCTACTTGCTCGACATCATCTAAATGCACGAGTTGAATCGCGTCGGCGATAACGTGGCCGTCAGCCTTCACGTCCGTTAACTGGACTTCAGCGGTCGTCCCAAAAGTGAATCGACCAATGGGATGCCAGAGCCCTTTGATGGATGGTTTAACGGTTTGATCGATGGCAAGGCGAGTCTCGCCGTCTGCGTGGCGAACTACATAGGGCGCGGTAGTCGCGAGCCCATTCCCGCCACCGAAAGTGACTCTCAGTTCATACTTTCCGGGTTTCGTTAACTTGGCTTTCCAGGTAATCGAGCAGGGATCTTTGTCCTTATCGGTCGCCAGATAATGAGCGCCGATGTGGTTGGTACGAAAATTTGATTTGCGCCATGGTCCGGTTCGTTCGGCTTCTGTATCGTCGACCACAATGCCCGCAGAGTTCTGCGAAGCACTCATTGCCGCTTTCTTCTGTTTGATTTCCTTTTGAAGTTCTTCGAGTCTGGTTTGCTGTGCGATGACCAACCTCTGAGTCTCTTCGTCCATTGCCAGATCCGTTTCCGTCCAACCGGTAACGTTGACATTGCCCATCAGGACTCGATCCGCCGTTCTAGTGCTATGCAATATCCCCGCCAAGGCGTAGTAATCAGCGGTCGGTATGGGATCGAACTTATGGTCGTGGCAGCGGGCACATCCCAACGTCAGTCCCATGATCGCGCGGCCAATTGTGTCGACCTGTTCGTCGGCGATATCGAGATGCATTTTCGCCTTGTTGCGCTCCGTCAACATTTTGGGAGCGACCATCAGGAAGCCAGTGGCAATCAGCTGTCGGTTGCGTTGCTCCGGAGTTTCATATGTCATGAGGTCTCCTGCGATCTGTTCACGCAGAAATTGATCGTATGGCACGTCGCGATTGAAGGCAGCGATTACATAGTTTCGATATCTCCATGACTCGGGAAAGGTAAGATTAAAATCTCCACCATTCGAGTCAGCATAGCGAGCCACATCGAGCCAGTGTCGCGCCCATTTTTCACCGAACTCTTTTCGGGCCAACAGCTGGTCTGTAAAAGCATCCACCGCTGCATCTGGCGATTGCTCATTATACAGCCGAAGAAACTCTTTGCGTTCGTCCAAAGTGGGAGGCAGCCCAATCAGGTCGAGAAAGAGACGCCTCACCAGCTGATCGGCTGGAGCGCGAGGAGCCTGAGGACGGATGAAACCATCGATGGAATTTGATTTCGAAAATGGCCGGTGAGGCTGAAACGCCCAGAACTTTCGTCCTGCTTCGATGTCGATCGTCTTTAGCTCTTTGGTCGGAGTTTTCCCATCGCGCGGATCAATCGCTCCAGCAGCAATCCATTTCGTGAAGTCGCTGACCACTTGCGAGGAAAGACGAGACTTCGGCGGCATCTCCGAGATCTCTCCGCCCCGGCTGATCGCCTGAATGACGAGACTCTCTTTCGGCTTCTTAGGAACGATGGCGGGACCGGAATCGCCTCCAACTTGCCATCCGGCCCGCGAATCGAGCTGCAGTCCACCCTTTGATTTCCCAGACTCGGCCGAGTGACATTGGTAGCAATGTTTGACGAGTACAGGACGAATCTTGGATTCAAAAAACTCGGGCCCGGCCGCTGGATCGGGCGCCGCCCACGCACTGCCAGAGCAGAGGGCGAACAAGACAAAAAAGGTCAAGGAAATTTTCATAGGGTTCATTATAGTCATATTTCAGGCGTTTGGGAGATGACAATTTACCCGGTAACCCGACGCGTGAGCGAGGGACTCCTGCTGGTAACCCGACGCGTCAGCGAGGGATCATGCTGGTCCCTCGCTTACGCTTCGGGTTACCATCATTTCCTGTCCTGGCCATCTACCACGTAGATGATTACCGATTCCAGACCATCGTCGTCGTAAATCCATCGAATACTTCCTCGTTCCGCCCACCAGTTTTCTCTCGTTTCGTCGAGCGATCTCAAGCATCGCGTCGCATAGGCCTTCAGGTCGACTCGAATCTTCTTCGGCGGTGTTTCGCCGGCAGTAACCACTGCATGAACATGATTCGACCGGCAGTTGACTGCGTGGAGATGCCAGCCACGATAGTCGCATGTTTCCTGAATTTGACGTTCAACCGCACTCCGTTGATCAGCCGTTAAGCGAACGGCGTCTTCGCTCATCCGCGATTCGCATTCAGCTTCGAGCATGCGGCTGGGTAGGTGCCAGCCACGATGGTACTCGACCCAGCCACGATCATCGCCCGGTAGCCATGTGCCGTACGTTACCCAAGTCAGGAAGAATGCGATCGGAGTGTCCGTATTCATGATACTGATACGTTGGAAGTAATGGGGAAAGTTTGAAGGATCTAGGCTGTCCCTCGCTACCGCTTCGGGTTACCAGCGCGCCGCGTCGGATGTCTTTTTTGCCGTTCGGTGGCAATTGCCTTGGCGGTGTCGGCGGAGACCGTTCCCCAATCTTTTTCGTGACTAATCACCGGACCGTCTGGAAAGATGGAGCCGGTCGCTCGCTGCGATTTGCCGCGTTGCATGAATTCGCCGAGGTCCTTCCGAGCGGACTGCGCGACGTTCAACATCTCTCGCACGATTTCGGGATTGTCGGCCGCGACGTCGGTGGTCTCTGCTTGGTCGGAGCGCAGGTTGTACAGAACAGGGTTCTGAAGATTGGCGAAAGCCTTGTTCTTTTCCCAGAACGGCAGTTGCTCTGGCTTTCGTGGTAGATGGAGCTTCCAGTCGCCGCTACGCACTGCTTGAAGATTTTCGCAGTTGTAGAAGTAAAAGGGATCGCTGGCCGTTCGCTTGAGAGGCTTTCCGGCGAAGAGCGGCAGCAGACTTTCGCCGTCGTAGACACGGTCTGTTGGCAAGTCGGCGGCGATGATTTCGGACAGCGTCGGGAAGAGGTCCATGGCGTTAACGCTGACACTCGAAACGCTTGCTTCCTTAATCAGCGCCGGCCAGTGGAAGATGAACGGGACTCGATGACCGCCTTCGAGCGTGACGTATTTCGTTCCGCGGTAAGGCTTGGCGTATTTGTTGTGTGTCGGTCCATTGTCGGAGGTGAAGATAACGAGGGTATTGTCTGCCACGCCCGCTTCTTTCAATGCGGTCATCATCTGGCCGACGCTCCAGTCGAGTTCCTGCATCACATCGCCGCGGACACCGTCCTGCGAAGTACCCTTGAATTCTTTGCCTGCCTGAAAAGGGGTGTGCGGATAGTTGTGGGCGTAGTACAAGAAGAATGGCTCACCGCTTTTCGCTTGGTCACCGATGAGCGAGGTGACGCGCTGCGTATAGAGCGCGGTCAGTCGATCGAGTGGCGTCTTGGCGAAGACTTCTTTATCGTCGTCAAAGAATTTTGGCGAATGGGCGAAATTGCAGGGCATACCATAATAATGATCGAAGCCCTGTTTTCGCGGCAGGAATTCCGGCTCCGTTCCCAAGTGCCATTTGCCGACCATGTGGGTTGCGTATCCCTGTTGCTGGAATTGCTCGGCAATCGTGATCTCATTCGGGTGGAGCCCGAGAAACCAGTGGGCCGTCCGATGCGGATTGATCCCCATGTAGAGTCCGGCGCGCTGCGGATAGGCACCTGTCAAAAAAGCCGCCCGCGACGGCGAGCAGATCGACGCCGCCGTATGAAAGTCAGTGAACCGGACACCTTCAGCAGCCAGCTGATCAATGTGCGGCGTCTTTACCCTCTGAGCGCCATAGCAGCCGACATCCGAGTAGCCCAGGTCATCAGTCAGCATGACTATAACGTTGGGCAGGGCGCTTCTTTCCGTTGCTTTGACTCTTTCGGGTGTTTTGACTCTTTCAGTTGCTTTGCCTTTTTCGGCAGCTTTGACTGCTGGCTTCTTTCCACCTTTCCTGCGGGCTCCCTTCTTCGATTTCTCGGTGAACCTCGCCTTTTTCGGAAGGTAGGAGTCCAAAAGCTTCTCCATCTGCTTGACGATTTCCGGGTTCTGCCGATAGAGATTCTTCGTCTGAGACAGATCGCTCTTCAGATCGTAGAGTTGAGCGGGCGGAGCTCCTGGCTTGAGTTTGCCATTGTGTATATCGCTGTTGACGCTGCCCGCAAATGCAGCAGCAGGCGGGCCGCCCCAGGCATGGTCATTCGGTTTGGATCCAGTGAATCCGCCACTGCCGCGGGCTCCGATGTACATCCAATTGTCCTTGCGGATTGCCACATTCCGCGAGTGCCTTGGAGCCAGAAGTAACTCCGTCCGCAAAGGCTTGTCCGGATTCGACAGCAGGGAGGGCAATACGTTAATGCTGTCCTTGTTTTCCAGAGTCTCGACACTCTGACCGGTCAGCGCCATGAAGGTGGCGAGCATATCGACCGAACAGATCAGTTGATCCGATTGCGTTCCAGCTTCGACCTTTCCCGGCCAGCGGGCGATGAATGGCACGCGGTGTCCACCTTCCCATGCTCCAAACTTGAAGCCGAGCAGTTCACCATTCATTTTGTGGCCAGCTTTCATGGCATCTCGTCCGCCCCGGTTCAGCATGCCGCCGTTATCGCTGGTAAAGATGACCAGGGTGTTATCGCTGAGGCCGTTTTCCTCCAGACACGCCAAAAGCTCGCCGACCATCCAGTCCAGTTCGTGGATGTAGTCGCCATACAAACCACACTGGCTGGTCCCTTTGAAGCGCGGGGCCGGTGTGAAAGGATGATGGATAGTGGTCGTCGGGAAATAGAGAAAGAATGGCTTGTCTTTGTTGGTCGTTATCCAGTTGGTTGCCTTTTCAGTCAGCAACTCACCTGTCTTTTCGTCATCGTAAATCTGGTGTGCTTTGAGTGCGCCACCGAATCTATTCACACTTTTGGTCGATGCCTCGGGCGGGAACCTCGGTGTCGGCGAGGGCGGTTTTTTGCCAAAGACGAGCGGATCCTTTGGGTCGTAGCCGACAATCGTATCGTTCTCGACATACACGAAAGGGCTGCCGCTGTTGACCAGTGGAACTCCGAAGTAGTAATCGAATCCAACATCGTTGGGGCCAGGCTTCAGTGGCACGCTCCAGTCATTCTTTCCTTTTCCGAAACCGAGGTGCCACTTCCCAATTGCAGCTGTCTCGTACCCTTTGTTCTTAAAGACCTTTCCGATAGTCAGCGTTTCGGTGTCGATGATGAGGTGTGACAGGGACGATAGAGGTCCCCAGGTTCCTTTGCCACCGTTCGCCCTGATTGGATACTCGCCTGTGAGTAGTGCGTAGCGCGACGGAGTGCAAACGGCCGAGGCCGTGTGAGCGTCGGTAAACTTTCGCCCGTCTCTCGCAAGACTATCAATATTCGGGGTGCTAACCTTTGTAGCTCCGTAGCAAGTTAAGTCGCCGTAGCCGAGATCGTCGGCAAAGATAAAGACGACATTCGGAGGTTGTTCTGCGGCACTCGCAAAGGAGCACGAGACGAGAAACAGAATCGCGCAGGTACGTAGAGCGAGTTGGCAGGAAAATGGGGACCGGAAGATTAAGGGCAGAAATTGTGCCGACTCTGTTCTGCTGTTAAAGCGACATGCTGACTTCATGCTCGTGTTACCTTCCAGAAAGTTATACTATCAGGCGCGGTGTTGGAATCGGCGACTGTCCGCTATCGTTTCCCGACCGACCCGGCGTTCCAATGCTCCCACATCTCGGCGAGTTCCTTCGTTTTCTCTGGATGCTTACCGGCGAGATTGTTCGTCTCGGTGGGATCCGCTTTCAGGTCGTAGAGTTCCCACGACTTACCCGCGCGAATGGCTTTGAGATCGCCCTGTCGGACCGCATTTGCCCTGTTGAAACGCCAGTAGATCTCCTTGTGGGGCTCGCGTTGTTGGCCCTGGAAGATCGGGAGCAGCGATAACCCGACGGGCGGCTTCGTCTTCTCGCCGCCGATCTCTTTCGGATACTCGGCGCTCGTGATGTCCACGAACGTCGCGGAGATGTCGATGATGTGACCGACCTGACCGGTCATGGTGCCCGGCTTGATCACCGCGGGCCAGTGCGCGATGAACGGCGTGCGTGTCCCGCCCTCGTAGTCGGTTGACTTGAACTTGCGATAGGGCGTGTTGCTGGCGTTCGCCCAGCCCACTGAAACTGTGCGATAACTTTCGACCGGCCCGGGCGGGATGTTCGGCGTCGTGTTGGGCTGCTCGGGGCACGCGCCGTTGTCGGCGAGGAACATGATCAGCGTGTTGTCCCACTCACCAAGTTCCTTGACCTTGGCGAAGAGCCGCCCCAGGTTCTGATCGACGCGGTCGATCATGGCACAGTAGACGGCCATCTTGAGGTCTTCCTCGTCCTGCTGTTTCTCCGACAACTCGTCCCAGGCTTTCGATGCACGCGGGGTGAGTTTGTGGTTCTCGCCGATGATGCCCATCTTTTTCATGTGCTTGAAACGCTGCTGGCGAATGACGTCCCAACCAACCTTAAACTTGCCGCGATACTTGGCGATATCTTCTGGCCAGGCATGAAGCGGATAGTGCGGCGCCGTGTAGGGTAAATAGAGCAGGAAGGGTTTGTCCTCGCCCTTGTATTCCTCGAGGCGATCGATGGCGTAGGTGGTAAACGCGTCCGTCGTATAGAACTTCGGGTCGGGGTTGGTGTAACCCATGATGACCTTGTCTTCGATAGCCCAACGCCGAACGCGCGTCTTGCCCTTGCGTCCCGGGTCTCCCTCGCCTTCGCGAGCCATAAGGCCGGGGTTAAAGAAATTGCAGCAGCCGTCCGCGAGACCGTAGTAGCGATCAAATCCGCGCGTGGTCGGAAGCGGACTCTGATGCCACTTCCCGGCGATCAACGTGCGGTAGCCGACGGTCCGCAGCACTTCGCCGAACGTGGCGCCGTACTGCATCGCCTGATCACCGATCTGATAGGCGTAGTTGCCGGTAAGCAGTTCGGCGCGTGTCGTGTGGCACTTGGCCGTGTTGTAGAACTGGGTGAAGCGGACCCCGTCCTTCGCCAGCATGTCGATGTTCGGGGTGCTCACCTCGCCCCCGTAGCAGCCGATGTCCGAGTACCCCATGTCGTCAACCATAATGAGGATGATGTTCGGTTTCGATTCCACTGCTAACAACGGAATTGACGGACAGAGAATTAGCAGAATGGTAATGATTGGCTTCATAGGTTTTCATCTCAGCGGTTGTGATTTTTTTCGATAGGGGGTAGGAAAGTCGGGTTTTGCCCGACTCCCCTCCCTCAGAACCGTGCGTGCGGTTCTCCCGCACACGGCTCGCCAGTTAGTAGTTGCCAACAACGGATTGATCGAAACGAAAGTGG
>Ga0115002_10004063_pt1 | contig 17943 bp, 12 predicted proteins | sample ArcticOcean_MG_C_8_FD_89576 | JGI IMG/M metagenome (GOLD analysis project Ga0115002, IMG submission 89576) | Marine microbial communities from western Arctic Ocean - ArcticOcean_MG_CB11_86 | ecosystem: Environmental > Aquatic > Marine > Oceanic | place: Arctic Ocean: Canada Basin | collected... | reverse complement strand
CGCCTGACGGAGGTGGCCGATGATCTGTTCAGCTGTATAACGCTTTCTTGCCATGAGGACCCCTTTCTGAATACCCATATCCTAACTCTAGGACTGGGAACATTCTAGGGGGGCAGGTCACCAGCGCCGTCTCAGCCCCAGAGTTTCCCGAAGTCTTCTCACCTAACCTCCGACCTCGCGCGGCAAACGCCTTTCCGCTCCTTCATGGATGCTCAGTTGCTCAAAAGTCCGATCATTTCCGCAAATCCATAGTCGCCCAAAACGGCGAGGAATCGCAAGTGCCCTCAATGGTGTTCGTTCAAGACGCGTCATCTCTCCTAAAGGCATCCAGGACACGCATGACTTCCCGTGTTTCTGCGATGGGACAAACGGGTCTTTATCGCCGGCGAAATAGGCGTGACAATTCTTGTAGAAATCCACCTCGTCGTACTCTGACAGGGGGAAGTCTGCCTCCTGCCACGGGATCGTATCTTCGATCACATACTGCCTTCCTTCTGCGATCAGACCGTCCTGGGTTGTCCGTTCCGAAAGCGCTCCTGGGTCGGAGAATCTGACCCGCCAGGTTCGGTCAGCATAGTCGAGGGTGGCGCTCCCGTGGGGTCCCACGACGTGCAAGGCGTATGGCTTCTGAGCGAAGGCCATGTTAACATCGATGTCGAGGATGACGCCGCTCTCAGTCTCGATCACTGCCTTCACCACATCGTCCGCATCTCCCAAGGTGGCGACAGACCGGAGAAGACAGGTCACCTTCCGTGCCTTGGACTGGCAGAGGTAGAGCGCCAGGTCGATCACGTGGGCCCCATAGTTGTTGAGCATCCCCCTCCGTTCTTTCGAAACGTCTGCCAGTCGTTCCTCCTTACAAAGTCCGAACGTGAAGTCTTCACATCATGTAGGGTGGACCGATCAGATCCCGTTCCAGGATGTCCTGAAGCGCCACTACATCAAGGTCGCAGCGACGCGGTTGATAGACCATGAGCTTCTGTCCGAGCTTCTCCATCGCATCGATCATGTCGTCCGCCTCTTGAAGCGAGGATGCAAGCGGCTTGTCGCAGAAGACGTCGCACCCGTGCTCGAAGGCCTCGATGGCCTGGCTCGCGTGGAAAAGCGTCGGTGCCGCGACCACAACCAGATCGAGTTTCTCCGCTTCCAGACAAGCCGTCAGACCCGTATAGCCCGAAACCTCGTACATGCTTCGCGCTTCACTAAGCCTATCCGCCGCCGGGTCTACAACAGCAGCGAGCTTGAAGCCTTCTCGCTCGTGCACCTCCCGCAGGTGCAATTTCCAGCCAATTCGTCCCAACCCAACCACGGCGGTTCGTAGCTGCTCCATGCGATGCTCCTATTGGCGAAATGGCAAGGCCACACAATGGCATTATTACCAGGACCTTGCTCGCAAAGTGATAACCCTGAAGAAGGCGAGGTCGCCCAGCTAAGACGAACGCACGACGTGGGACGATCAGCCGGCGAATGGGTGAGCCAAATTGCAATACGCCAACTTTTTGATACCTTCCTCAAAAAGACCTTGACATTGCGCGAAGCTATTGCTGATCATATGCAATGGTTGCTAAATTTTTCAAGGAAAAAATTATTCGCAGTCTTGGGCTGGCAATGGCGAAAAAAGCAACACTTAAGCAGATCGCGGAGAGGGGGGAGTATCGATCTCAACCGTCAGCCTGCTACTTAACGGGCGGGTGCAAGACGGCGGCGTCCGGATCAGTGATGCAACAGAAAATCGTGTGAGGGATGTTGCCCTGGAGTCGGGTTAACTTTCCACGGGAATCGTAGGTATGGTGGTCCCACAGACGGATTCCTATTTCGCCCCGATCATTGCCTCCGCGCGGGCGACCTTTCGAGGCGCCGGGTTCAGTATGGCCATAGGACCAACGATGTGGGCCCGGGAGGAAGAGGATCAGGAAATCGCGTTGATGGAGCAGAAGGGTTTCGACGGGATAATAGCCTCATTGAGCTCCTCGGTGAGCGATGAGGCTCACCAGATTCTTCAGTTCTTTCTGGAACGCAAACGCGCAGTCTCGTTGAACTGGAAGTTCGACGGCATTCCGAGCGCAACTATAGACCACGAGAGGTGCGGGTATCTGGCAGGGCGACATCTGATTGAGTTGGGACACGAGTCGATTTGCTTTGTGGGCGCTGACTATCCGACCCCCGATTCTGAAGTGGGCATTCCTCTCGTCGATGCGAGATACCGGGGTTTCTGCTTCGCGCTGGGAGAAGCGGGGATCATACCTGACTCGGGGGAGTCAGTAGAGGGATTCCTCGGGATGACGGATCGACCTACTGGCGCCTACTGCGGACGAGCGCTCTGGGCCCTGGACCTGTTGAGTGCCTGCGTCGACGACGGGGTCCGTGTTCCTGAAGACCTCTCGATCGTGGGACACGACAACGACCGAGAGAAATCCGCGGTTCGGCCCAGGATCTCTACCATCGACGTGAAACCCAACGAAGTAGGCGCAGAGGCGGCGCGGATGCTGATGGCCCTGATCGACGGAAAGTCGCCTGAAGACGCGGTCATCCAGCCGGAACTGATCGTGAGGGACAGCACACGCCGTTGTAACTTTGAAAGTAATGAGGACTAAGAAGAAAGGGCCGCCGACCGTAACGTATCGGGTCGACGGCTTGCGCGACCGATCAGCTTGCAGGCTGATGGGCCGAGAAGGGAACAAGAAACCCAAATGCGCCTTGATAATCAACCCCTAGGGAGGTGGTTGCGCCGGGATAGCCAATAGAAAGAGACGATTGTAGGAATCAGTCAACACGTGAAGTAAACCGGAAGGAGGGGTTTATGAGAAGGGCGATTCGTTTTGCCCTAGTCGCCGGTTCTCTCGTTGCACTTGGTGCAGCGGATGTATCGGCGGAGGCCACGCGCTACGGAGCGGGCGTTTTTTTCGACCGAAGTGTGCCGGTCCTCGGCTTAGGTGACCGGTATGACGCGTCCCAGAAATTCGGCTTCGTCTTCGATTACAAGCTGAGTTCAAGGGCGACGCTGGAGTTTGAGTACCACCACGCCGGAATGAGTGAAGGCAAGATTGAAACGGCATCGTTTACGTGGGGTGTGGACGGTGAGAAATATGCCAGCCCGGAGGCACAGTCCAGCTTCAACCTGAACAGTTTTCTGATGAACGCACTCGTCCGATTGGGCGAAGAGCCCAAGCATGAGGGATTGGACTTGATACCCTATGTCTCAGTCGGTGCGGGCTTCTACGACTACCAGGATGAGATCAGCGGACTAATTTACCCCGGCCAGAGGATAGAGCCTCTGGATGCGGATTTGCTGCTCGACCCCCAGCGCGATGACCACACGTCGATCGGCGCCAATCTGGGTCTGGGCATGACGGTGACGCAGGGCGCCTATGGTCTCGACCTGCGGGCACGATATCACCTCATCATGGGTGACCTACGTTCCATGGAGGCCTGGGGGCTAAAGTCAGTCTTCCCGATAGGCCTTGTGGATGTGAGGACGGCTTTCAAGATATATTTCTGATTCTAACGGGACTCGTTTTATAGGAGGGTGCCATGCAAACGAGAAAAAGATTTCTGGTAACATGCTTGACGGCAGCCCTGGCCGCTTTCACCTGGTCCGCCACGGCGGATGCCCAAACTTCGACGGGCAAGCTTACTGGAATGGTGAAAGAGGGCGTCAGCGGCGAAGGCTTGCCGGGCGTCAACGTTTTGGTTAAAGACACGCGACGGGGCGCGACGACCGACGCCGATGGCCGGTATATCATTCTGGCGATCGAGCCCGGCGCATACACGCTCAGTGCCTCTATGATCGGATACAGCTCCGAGACAAAGAGCAACGTCCGGGTCGTTGCAGGCTACACGACAACGGTGAATTTTTCGATCAGCGAGGCAGCTCTCGGTATGGAAGAGATGGTGGTGACCGCCGAGCTTCCACCCGTTGAACCCGATAAAACCAGCAGCAAACACATTGTGACGTTGGAGGACATCCAGGCGGTTCCGATGGTACGGGCCACAACCGAACTGATTTCGTTGGCGCCCGGTGTGGCGCTGGACGGAACAGATCGGATTCGCGGCTCGGAAAACCGTGGAGGCACGGGAACGGCCGTCGGGTATTACATCGACGGGATTGCAGTAAACCGAGGCAGGTTCAGTGACCTGAACACCTCCTCCATCCAGGAAGTCAGCGTACTGACAGGCGGTATGAACGCCGAGTTCGGCAATGCTCTGGCCGGTGTCGTAACCGTGGTCACGCGAGAGGGACACCGGAACTATCGGGGAAGAGGCGAGTACCGATTCACGCCGTCTGGCAAGAAGCACTGGGGTACCAACCTCTACGACAGCCCCTATCATGAAGATCACATCCAATGGAAGGATGCGGCGTGGGTGGACGAATTGGACCCGACCACCGGGCGGCTCGCACACGAGCGCACGGGCTATACGGACCATTTAGGGCACCGCGTGGAGCTCAACTTGGGGGGGCCACTCGGCAATGATCTGGCCTTCTTTGTGAGCACGGCCTATAACCAGGGCGCGCGAGCTTTGCCGTTCGGTTCGCAGACATCACCCTTCAACACGAAGAACCTGATGAACGTGACCTACCGTCCCAACGCCAACCTGAAGCTCAAGGCAGCCGCCCTGATCGAGCGTCACGAAGCGCTCTACACAGTTGACGGGGAATGGGAAGGCTCAATCAAGACCACGGACACCGGCGCGAACGGCCGGAACCTGTTTCTACCCGAGGACTTTGCTGCATCGGGACAGAACAAGTTTCGCAACCACGTGGCCTACCTTTCGATGACCCACAGTCTGAGTCCCAAGACGTTCTACGACGTCAAAATTTTCCAGACGGGATCTTTGCGAGACACCTTGGATGTGCCCGCTGCAACCGAGCCAGTAAGGACCGACGCGGATGGCTGGTTCTACCTGCCTCGGGATATCCGCGCATACGAATTCCGCGACGAGACGCATACGGGGCTAAAGCTCGACTTCACAAGCCAGGTAAACGCTTCTCACCTGTTCCAGGCGGGAGTGGAGGCCAAGAAAATCAACTTCCGTCAGGAGATCTTCAGAGCCGGCCCCACAGTGGACACTCGCCTGATCAGGCTGGTGGGGGGAGACTATGAACTCGGAAAGGGCGTGACTCCCTGGCAGGCGAGCTTTTACGCGCAGGACAAGCTGGAGTACGGCGGTCTGATCATCAACGCCGGCATCCGTTTCGACTACTTCAACTACGGGCAGGACAGCCGGCTGCCGGGCGTGGAGCTTTCTCCGATGTTCACGGCCTTCAACAACAGACAGCTGGAGCTCCCGTTCCGGGATAGCCAGGCATCGACGATCACGGCTCTCAGCCCGAGGGTCGGGATTTCGCACCCAATCAGCGACAAGCTGGCCGCGCACTACTTCATCGGTCAGACCCACTCGTTCCCGGACCTGTTTGAAATCTACAACCTGTCCTACGCCTCGAAGGACCCGGACGTAGACAAGAATGGCAACGGCGTCATCGATTCCGGTGAGCGATACAATGCGCTGGACGCGCTGTCATCATTCGGACTCGGGGGGACGCGGCACGCAGCCGAAGGCGTCAAACCGGAGAAGTCCACGACGGTCGAGATGGGCCTAGACTGGAACTTTTTCAGCAACTACACGCTGGCTGCAACCGCCCACTACCGGCACGACGAGGGTCTCTTCGGAACGAACAATATCGTCTACTGGAAGGGTCCGAAGCGCGAGACCTCCCAGGTGGGCACGATCCGAAATTCTTTCTGGATCAGCTCACGGGGCCTCGAGGCCTCGCTGCGGAAGAGCTTTAGTGACAATATTTCATTCAGAGTGTCCTACGACATGTCGTGGGTGCGAGGCATCGGCTATGGGGGGAGCAGTCCTCACTACGGAAACCATTCCGGCGCCTGGTATATCGTTCCCGATGCCACCTATATCGCGAGCGATGGCTACTGGTATCAAACCACCGTTAATGCAGACGGGACGGAGACCCCCATCCCCCTGACAGCGGAGGAGAAGCAGACGATTGGCGCGACAGCCGACGAGATCTTCGCGGGCTGGGACGCTTTGGGGGGAGAACCCCTGGGAACCGGCTTCTATTGGGAGCCGCAAGAGGTGCAGCCCGGTCTCTGGGTAATCAGCTCGGGCGTCGGTTCACTGCCGGCGCCAAAGAACCAGGAACGCCGCAACCAGCTTTCCCTCAGCATGCTGTATTCGACCAATCCTGGATATGGGCCGACGCTCTCCGGATTCCATCCGGCCGGCGGCCTCAGGGTGAGCGCAATACACCGCGTGTTCAGCGGCACGCCCTACTCGTATGTTCCTCCGGTTGGCGCGGAGGTGTGGCGGGAGCAGTCACCCGCGATGCGGACAGATGTAAGAGTGGACAAGCTGCTGGGGTCTCCCGGCGGGATCAAGTCCACTCTTTTCCTCGAGGTGACCAACCTCTTCAACGAGCGGAACACGGGTGATGACGAGTTCGCCACCGCCCAGTACGGATTGAAGGGGCCGGCACCAAACGACCCCGACTTTCTGACCTACGGCAATGTCAACGATTGGTCCGAGAACCGTTGGGACCCTCGGCTCATCCAAATGGGATTCGTCCTTGGCTTCTAACTCTGGCTTAGGCCAGATGAGGAGGGTTATTGAAATGAGAGTAACAATACTGAAACTCCAGATTGTGGCCTGTGTGTTGCTGTGCACGGCTCTTCTCTGGCAACCGGGCGAGTCGTTCGCGCTCAGTACTGGCAACATCCGGCAGTTGACGCGCGGCCTGCTCTGGGCCGGCTACCGCAATAACGGAACCCAGGGACGCGTGTTGAGCCGAACGGATTCACGTTCGGCCACTTCCCTCGCATACCCGGGTGCGGGAACGGCGATCATGCTGAATATGGCGGGTCCCGACTACATCGAGGACTGGGGCATCAAGGCCGGCTATAGCTGGTGGGATCAGAAGCAGGAGGCGCAGAACGTCTCGGCCGGTGACGGCGTATGGGTGATGACGAAAGTAGGAAGCGACTATGGCGTTTCCTACTCCGGTCTCTACAACCCGACGGACGACATCGTACCGATGTTCTACGACATCGAAAACAGTAATGAGCAGGACTGGGGTTATGCTACACCCGTTCCCCCACACGGAAGCAGGGCAGGTACGGTGATGGGCAATTACTACCCCGGTGCTCCCGCCCCAACCGCGAACGCCGAGGAGTCGCAACCTTTCGAGCTTCTCAACTTCCGGTTCGACGAGTATATGGACGCCGATAAGGACAACCGTCCGGAGAATATCATTATCAGCAAGTGGACCACGATGAACGGTGTCACCATCACCCGGAAGGCGATGTCCTGGAGCTATCAGGGGTTCGACGATTTTATCATCGTGGATCTCGAGTTCGAGAATACGGGTGATTCCGATGGCGACGGCGTTGCTGACGTGAACGGCGGGGCCGGATACGACCTCACCGACGCTTACTTCGGTGTCGCGTCGGCCTTTGTGGTCAGTCAGGGCTCCGTCGGCAATCAGGGCTTGCCGGGTGACCGGGGCGGTACGCGGCCCAACGACGACAACTTCCGGTATACGGAGGCCCCCGGCTACAACGGGGCGGGAGCTGGGCTGAAGGCCAATTACCAGTTTGACGGAGACAGCGCGGACGAGTTCGCCGAGGACACGGGCGATCCGACCGCACCGACTTCTCCGGAGATCGCTCTTCTCCCCGGCAGCCTCAATATCGGGCAGGTCAAGGCCTACCAGTACGTTGGCGTTGCGCCGCTCGCATATCGTGACGCGGGGGCGGCACACGCGTTCAATGCGAACGATGTCGGTAAATATGTGAACCCTGACGGAGAACAGCCTTTCACATCCCGGTGGTGGGACATGACTAGCATTCGTCGGACGATCACCAACGCGCCCAGAGCCGGGGTGAATACTCACGAAGAGATGTATAACATGATGACCGCCCCGGCGGAGGCCAACCCGTCGGCGCCGGGTGCGCAGGTCAATGCGCAGACCTACGGACCCTACAGCCTGAGTGTGGGCGATAAGGCCAAGCTCGTGCTTGCCTACTTTGGGGGCACGGGAGCGAATACAACATCCCGTTCGGATGTGAGCGCCTATTCCGAAGACATCGAGACGTGGGTGCTGGATCTACTTCCGCTGGACGATGCCGCACGCGTGGTGGAACTGGAAAAAGGCGAGGGTGTTCTGTTCGACCACCTGAAGGCTGCCCAGTTCGCCTACGACAACGTGTATGACCTCCCGGATTACCCGCCCGACGTTTCCTTTGACACCGGGGCGAACGCGGATGCGCAGAATGAGATCAGCTGGCCCGATGTGGTCGAGAGTTCGCAGAACCCGGATTATGGGACAGCGGACGTTGCAGGTTACCGGATTTTCCGGTCGACCTGGCACGAGTTCGGTCCTTGGTCGCTGATTGAGGACATTCCGAAAGGTGCTTCGGGTGCCGATTGGGACTACGCCGGAGGCGTCTACAAATGGCACGATGCAACGGCCGCCGCGGGGTTCCGCTATTTCTACAACGTGCGGACCTATGCGAGTCCTCACGACACGTGGTCAAATGGTATTTCCACGGAAGCGGACCTGCCCGCGGAAGTTCTTGGGCATCTCCAGGCCGGATTGGAGGGAGGTTATTCGAGCTCCACCCAGCGGAGCAACCTCGTTTCGAGTCCATTCCAGCCGGTCACCCCGGAAGGTGACGCTCTGCAGAAACAAATCCGGGTTGTGCCGAACCCCTTCAGCCTGGCACAGGCAGGCTATAACTACCAGTCTTCGCTCAAGATTCGGTTCGTAGGTATTCCAAGCAAATGTACGATCCGGATTTACAACTTCTCGGGCGAGCTGGTGTCGCTGATCAATCACGACGACCCGGCATCTGGAGAAGACGTCTTCTTCCACAAGGAGCAGAATCTGGCTTCTCTGGAGATAGCCACCGGCATCTACTTCTACATCGTTGAGTCTTTTACCCCTGAGAGTCTGGGCGAGAAGGCCCGGGGGACTTTCTACATCATCCGGTAGCTCGAAACCGGAAAGGAGCGAATACCATGAAGCGATTCAAAGTCGTAGCGATCCTGGTTCTCGCGCTTGGGATCGGGCTGCCGGCCGGCCGCGCATCGGGGCAGATCGATTACGGCCCGATTGACCAGCTGCCGTCGGTCAAGGGCCAGTCGTCGTTCACTTTTCTGACGATCGGTCTCTCACCACGCGCTGCTGCAATGGGAGAAGCGTTCTCGGCCATGATGGCCGATGTCAATGCGATCTTTTACAACCCGGCTGCCCTCGGGTTCATCGAGAAAGGGCAGTACTCCATATCCTACATTAACTGGTTGGCTGGCTCGAACCTGTTTTCGGGGGCAGCCGTCCACAGGGCCTTCGGAGGTGTTTGGGGGTTTAGCATGGTCAGCGCCAGACCCGAGGCGGTCGAGGAAACGACCATCTTCGAGTCTCTGGGCACGGGTCGGATGATCCGGGGTGGTAATCTGGCGGTCGGTGTCGCCTTCGCCCGTCAGATGACGGACAAAGTGTCGTGGGGTCTCCAGGCAAAGTATATCCGAGAGGATCTGGTTCTGGCGACCACATCCACCTGGCAATTCGACCTGGGTATTACGGCGCACACGGGTTATCGGAGCTTCCGCATCGCTGCGGCGGCCCGGAACGTGGGTGGGGAGACGACGGCTGAAACGCGGCCCTTTTCGCCGCCGATCTACTTCAACTTCGGTGTGGCCGGTGAGATCGTGGGGAACGAGGGAGATCCGGCTTATCTGACCGTGGCGACCGAGACGCTGTTTGCGACCGACTACGGGCAGCGATGGCACTTCGGCGGAGAGCTGTGGCTCAACAACGCGATCGCTCTGCGTGCCGGCTACAAGTCCAACTATGAGATCGAGAATTACGGTCTTGGAGTTGGGGTGAAGCAGGGCATCGGCGATGGCGAAATCCGAATAGACGTTTCCTACAACGAGGGCGGCGAGGATTTCAGCGCTCCTCTGAGGATGGCGATCGGAGGGTCCTTCTAGCCGATCGTGCTCGACCTCAGCCTGCGGGGCCAGCTAAAGGCCCCCCGCCGGTAGACTGAAACCAGGGGCGGCAGACGTCAGGCATCACGGGCGTCTGCCGCCCTTTTCTCACCCGGGCAATCAGGTTTATGGTTCTTCCGTCCGATGGCGTTATTTTGTGCCCGTAGAAAACTGCGAGGTCGACAGTTGTGCCCCACCCCAAGCGTGCAGCCACGGCCTAGATGGGCTGTTGCCGACTTGCCGTATGCCGTGACATCTACAGGGATCGCAGCCTGAGCGAGGCAGACGATCACAGAATCTTGATGTGTTGACCCGGTCGGGCCTGGTATGGATTGCTTGAGCGCTAAACAGTGGATTTGTGTCGGTCTGATGCTCTCGGTTTTGTTCGGCTGCGGCAGCGATCAGCCGGTGACTTCAAGATCCAGCGGACTGATCATTCCGGATCCCGAGCTGAATGCGGCCGTCCGGCGCGCCATCCAGAAGCCGACGGGTGACATCCTGCCCGGAGACGTGGCTGGACTCACGTGGTTTTCCGCAGCAAAACACGATGTGAGGGATCTCAAGGGTATCGAGAAACTGACTGCCCTGAGATCACTCGACCTCAGCAGTAACCGAATTTCGGACATCACGCCACTGTCCGGTCTTCCCTCGCTTGAGCTTCTGTATTTGAACAACAACGTGATTCGGGATGCCTCAGCTCTTTCGGGAATGACATCGCTGGTCACGTTGGATATTTCTGGAAACGAGATCGAGAGTGTCCTTGGGTTGGGGACGCTCAAAGAGTTGCGGCTTCTTTACATGAATGGAAATCTGATCGAGGATCTCTCGCCTCTGACAACTCTCACGTCGCTGGAGATCCTTTTCCTGTCGAACAACCGGATTCACGATATTGGGCCGCTCACCGGCTTGATCTCGCTCGATACACTTTATCTCAGCAGCAACCAGGTCGAAGACATCACTCCTCTTTTGAATCTCATCGCTTTGAATTACTTGAGTCTCTTTGGTAATCTGATCATCGAGATTACCCCACTGTTGAATAACCCGGGTATCGGCACTTTCGACACGGTCGTTCTGACCGAGAACCCCCTGAATGAGCTGGCTATATCCGTACAAATCCCCGAGTTGGAGGCGAGGCGAGTGACGGTCATTGTCACGCCGGAGGTCAGTATCCTCGGGAGCTAGTGGAATCACAAGCTCGTGTGAACCTCTACCCCTCGAGTATACACGCATGAAGTTAAGAACGGGTCCACTGGTGCCGGCTTGTCGTCGATCCGGATCGATCAAGGATGAATAGGAGGACTACTGTAGCAATGATTCGCTTGATTTTATGTGTCGCTCTTGTGTCTCTGGTGTGCCTGATGCGGCCGTGTGGAGCCGCAGACCTGTCCGAGTTGGAAACGAAGACGGGGGACGAGGGACCGACCTGGTCGACGGCACTGGCCGCAATCGAAGCGCGCGATTTTCAAAGAGCGCTCGACCTGGCGCTTGTGCTCCAGAGCGCCCACACCGGTGAAGCACGCTACCTTGGGCTGGTTGGCCAGGCATACGCGGCGCTGGGCGACGCAGATGCGGCCATGGCGGTCTTTCGCAGCTACAAAGAGTTTATACCTACGAGCGAATGGCTCCTCTACGAAGATCTCTCACTCGTTGCCACTACCCGTGAAATTGTGGTGATCGAGTCGGCCTCACCGAAAGACCGCGAGATCCTGCTGCAGGCTTTCTGGGCAAGAAGAGATCTGACGGACACGAGAGGGCGGGGAAGGCAGGTTGAGCACTATCGCAGGGTCTGGTACGCCAGGATTTTTTTCGCGGAATCGGATCAACCTTGGGACACAAGGGGCGAGGTCTACGTCCGGTACGGCGAACCTGACTACAGAGCTCGGAGCGGTCGTGCCAACCCGATCCCCAGCCTGGCTGTCGAGGCAATCAAGCGTAAGAATGCATACTGGATCTACGAGGGCGGGGTGGATCGCGAGGCGGGCGTCAATACGGCATACATCGATCCGGCGTTGGAGGTCAACCCGGATCTCGATAACCCCTTCGCACGCCTGCGGGACGTGTCGGAATGGTCCTACGTCGAAGTCAGGGACGGCAGCTACTACTGGGCCAAACCCAGGGACGTGGAATTGGAACGGTGGCAGGAACCCACCTTCCCGATTGAGCGAGGTCCCGGCGGCGGGACTCGCGTGCCGTGGGAATCGTGGGTCTACACGAACGTCGGAAGCGGCATCGAGATCGCGTTTGTCGACGAAACGATGAACGGGGGGTATGCCTTCCCCTCTCTGCCAGACACGAAGTTCCCCCCTCCTCTCGGACTGATAACGAACCTGGCAAGCAATCATCCGGGCGCTGTGTATCAGACCCTTGCCTCCGAGTTCCCGGATTTCTACACCCTCGCTCCCGGTGTTGAACCCCTCTCCTTCCACTACGACACGGCGACGTTCCGGGGCACCGGGGCCGATACGCCGCTCGAGATCTACCAGGGCATCTCGCCAGGGGAGGTGGCCACCCGTGATGTCGGCGGTCGTTCTGTGATGCAGGTGGAGTGTGCGGTGACGCTCAACGGAGCCGATGAGGAACAGGGATACCGCACGGACGAACACCTGGCACTGGCCTTACAGGATCCTGCGGAAGGTGACCCGGGAGGCTTCATTCCGAACGTCGCATCGATGATCGTCGCGCCCGGGACCTACCGACTTGCGGTTCGAATTCGGGACAAGGTGTCAGGTAAGGTGGGCATCTATCTCCAGGAACTCGAAATACCCGCATACGGTGATTCGCTTTCGATGAGTGATCTGGAGATGGCGTGGACGGTGACCGATAAGCGATGGGACGACAAGTATCGGAAGGGCGACGTCTGGGTCATTCCGATGCCGGGACGAAGCTACCAGTCCAATCAGAAGGTCTACGTTTACTACGAAGTCTACAACCTGCGGCAGGATGATTTCGGCGCGACGCGATTCCGGGTGGACTACTCGGTGCGCCGGTCCAGCAAGGGAGGGTCGGGGGCGCTCAGCGCGATCGCTTCGGGGGTGGGCAGGCTATTTTCTCGGAAGAGACCCGTCGTGACCGTAGGCTACGAGCGAGCAGGCACCGAACAGTCCGAAGACATCTATCTGGACCTCGATCCAAAGAAGCTCGGGTCGGGTCTGTTCGAACTGGAGGTCGTTATCACGGACCTGAGCCGCGATTCGGCTGTGTCGAAAAAGACGCTGTTTCGGATCGAACAAGAAATGGGAAGAGAGAAGTGAGAAGGAAGAAGACAGGAATCTCAGGACCGCTGAATGCTGCAGGTCCTGGCGCGTGTTCAAAAGACCGACGAATGACACGCCGGGCAAGGGGATGGCTCCGCCTAGGCTGCCTCCTGCTCGCCTTTGGATTCTGCGGTTGCGCCCAGAGTCAAGAGGAGGCGCGTCAGGATCTGGCGAAGATGAAGATCGAGATCAGCGAGCCGAGTTTCATCAAGAAGGCCAGAGAAGGTGATGTTGGCGCTGTGAGGTTGCTTCTGGCAGCCGGGATGTCTCCCGACACAAGAACCGAGAACAACGTCCCCGCCATTATCTGGGCAGCGGGTGCCGGACAGGCAGACGTCGTCCGTGTTCTGGTGGATGCCGGAGCCAAGGTTGACGCGCGCGGAGCGATCGGCGCCACAGCCCTGCTGGCGGCAGCGCACAGAGGTGACCCGAGAACCGTGCGAATCCTTCTGGATGCGGGGGCGGGAGTCGACGCTGTCAACGAAAAGGGCGTGACGGCCTTGATCGAAGCCGCCGGAAGCGGGAGAACGGAGATCCTCCACACGCTGTTGGAAGCCGGATCCGCAATCGAGTTGAGAGATGAGCGGGGGCTCACTGCGCTCCAGGCAGCGGCGAATCGGGGTCACGTGGATGCGCTCCAAGCTTTGCTCGCGGCGGGCGCCGACCCGGATGCGGAAGACAAGAACGGGGAGGTCTCTCTTGCCCTGATGACACAAAAAGGAGACAGCGCCGCCGTGAAGGCATTGCTTGTGGGCGGCGCGGTGATAGATGCGAAAGATCTGCACGGCGCGACACCTCTGATGTGGGCGGTCCGCAAGAGACACACGATGGCGATCAAAATGCTCTTGGACGCCGGTGCCGATGTGAATGCGGTCGATAACGAGGGTGGTTCAGCTTTGATGCTGGCCGACGACGCAGAAGTCGTGCGCACCTTGCTGGCAGCCGGCGCCCACGTCGGCATCAAGACCATCAGCGGATGGACGCCGTTGATGTCAGCGGCAACGACGGATGACGTTGAGGTCATCAGGCTCCTCCTGGAAGCGGGTGCCGGTGTCGATGCGAAAGATGAGCCCGGGTGGACGGCCCTGCTCAAGGCCGCCCATCGCGGGGCCGCGGGAGCCGTAAAGGCCTTGCTGGAGGCGGGGGCCGATGTCAACGAGAAAAATCGGGAGGGTGTCACCGCTTTGATGTGGGCTGCTCAGATGGGACACACCGACGCGGCAGAGGTGCTGCTGGCAGCAGGGGTGGATGTGGACGCTAGAAACGTCGCTGGTTCCACTGCCCTGATGGTTGCCGGGGGGGAGGACGCGCGTATCGTAAGAGCCCTTCTGGCCGCGGGTGCTGACGTCAACGCAAAGAACAGGGTCGATGCCACAGCCCTGATGGGCGTGGCTCAGCGTGATGACGCAGCGCAAATGGGGGTTTTGCTGGCATCAGGCGCGGACGTTCACGCCACAAACATCCACGGCGTGACCGCTCTCATGTGGGCGGGCGCGAGCGGCGCCACCGCCAACGTGAAGGTGCTGCTGGGGGCGGGGGCCGACGTGAATGCAAGAGACCAGAACGGGCGGACAGCCCTCGTGTTCGCCGCGGAAGGCGAGCACGAGGAGACCGCCCGGGTGTTGAGGGAAGCCGGGGCGATCGAATGACGGATACGAACGTGCAGAAGGCACGAGGGAGAGGGCGGCTTGTCGCGGGAGCCCGCATACTGACGCTGATTTGCGTTCTCGCCTGGCCCGCCGCCAGACCATTCGCAGATCAAATCGCGTTCGTGGATGGGTCCGAGAGTTCGGGTATTACGTTCGTCCACGTGACGGGCGCCAGCGGAAAGAAGTATGTGATGGAGTGTGTCAGCTCTGGTTGCGGGCTCCTGGATTTCGACGATGATGGTGACCTGGACGTCTACATGGTAAATGGTGCCCCGCTACCGGGGTTTCGTCCCAGCACCACGCCGAGGAATCGCCTCTACAGGAACGAAGGTAGAGAGAAGGGTTGGACCTTTACCGACGTAACAGAATCGGCAGGTGTGGGTGATGCGGCTTACGGGATGGGATGTGCGGTAGGCGATTACGATAACGACGGGGACGTTGACCTCTATGTGACAAACTACGGAGCGAACGTGCTGTATCAGAATCAAGGGGATGGGACGTTCACCGATGTGACAGCGAAGGCAGGGGTGGGCGTGAAGGACGATCGCTGGAGTTCTTCTGCTGCGTTTCTGGACTTCGACCGTGATGGGCATCTGGATATCTACGTTGTCAACTACGTCGATTACCATCTCGACAACAACTGGCGCTGTACGTTTCCGGGTACCGACATCCAGACCTACTGCCATCCGGACTTCTATCCTCCTGTGGCTGACGTTCTGTATCGAAACAACGGTGATGGTACGTTCACCGACTTTACCAAAGAGGCCGGCGTCTATTCCCAGGAGGGAAAAGGTCTTGGACTCGTCTGCGGTGATTTTGATCAGGATGGCGCACCTGATATCTACGTGGCCAACGATTCGGTGGCGAACTTCCTGTTCCTCAACCGCGGCGACGGACGTTTCGAGGAGGCCGGGCTCTATTCGGGATCATCATTCAACGGGGCCGGGGATGCGGAGGCCGGAATGGGGGTTGCTTGCGCCGACATCGAGGGGGATGGCGATGCTGACATTCTGCTCGGTCATCTGGATATGGAGACAAATACCCTCTACAGAAACGAGGGAGACGGGAGTTTTACGGACGTGACCCGCAGCTACGGCGTCGGGATGCCAAGTTTGAACAAGGTGGCGTTTGGACTGGTATTCCTCGACGCGGACAACGACGGCGATCCTGACGCCTTCGTAGCTAACGGTCACGTGATTGACAACATCCATCTGGCCTCGGACTTCATCGAATATCGGCAGCAAAACCAGTTGATCGAGAACGTGGATGGTGTGTTCAAAGAATCCACGGACTCCGCCGGCCCCGCTCTCGAAACCAGAAAGGCCAGCCGCGGCCTAGCTGCCGGAGACATCGATAATGACGGCGACATTGATCTGATCGTGAATAACATGGGCGAGCGTTTCGACCTGCTCCTCAACGAGAGCAACAACGGCAACAGCTGGTTGTCGATAGAACTGGTTGGTGCCGCCCGGGCTGTCCTGTCTCGCCACCTGGAGAAACAGTTGCCCGTCTCCAACCGTGACGCCATCGGTGCGAAGCTTCGGGTGTTTGCTGGCGACCTCGTCCAGGTCAAGGAAGTAAGGAGCGCCTACAGCTACTGCTCCGCAAACGACCTTCGGGCCCACTTCGGCCTGGGACAGCACGCACGGATCGACAGCGTCGAGATCGTCTGGCCCTCGGGCGAACGTGAGCTGATCGAAGGCGTGACGGCCAACCGCCTTCTGGTGGTCCACGAGCGGGGCAAGGCCTTCGAAACAGATTGGGAAACCGGGGATGACAGGGTCCTCAGATCCCCACCACGTGATTAGACACCTGGCAGACGGACAGATCGGAGCGAGACGCTCGTCGTCGTGTCTATGAGGCTGGACGGGGCAGTGATTCCTCGCGGTCGGTGAAAACATACAAATGGATTCAAGCTTCCACATCGAAGTTCCGGAGCAATAAATGATGAGATCCATTAGTGCGACTCCAAGCCGTTGGTCTCTTTTGATGTGGGCGTTGGTCGCGATCGGCTGCGGCAGCGAACCGTCATTGGCTCCCAGATCAACAGGCTTGACGTTTTCCGACCCGGCTCTCGACACGGCCATCCGGTTCGCGATCCAAAAACCAACGGGAGCGATCACCCCAGGGGACATTGCAGGCCTGCAGTGGCTGTCCGTGCCCAGGCGCGGCGTGGTGGACCTGAGCGGAATGCAGAACCTGACGAGCCTGCGGTCGCTGGACCCCAGCGGCTGTTCTGGTGGGGTTTCGGCCTGCCCTTCCTTCTTCGCGCGTGGGACTCCCTCTCCTGGTTCACTCACGTCCCACTGCCCTTGACCGGTATGTATGGATACCGACCGTTCTTCATCTTCAAGGAGGCGATTCCGCTCGTCGTAAATCCGTTTCAGTTTTTCTCGATTGGATTCGGGTTCTTCGCAAACACCGACATTCTGTTTTCCATCTGGTTCTTCTTCCTGATACACGTGACTCAGAGCGCCGTTTTCGCTCGGCTCGGTTTCTTGCTACCAGGGGCAAAAGGAGATCAGTTCAGCGCCACACCGGCTCCGACGAGCTTTCAAGGATTTGGAGCCCTGTGTTTCCTGGTTTTCTGGGGGCTGTGGGTGGCTCGGGATCATCTGCGGATGGTATGGCGGACTGTACTCGGCGCGCCCGCGGAGGTAGATGACAGCGACGAGTTGCTCTCTTACAGGACGGCGGGACGCGGCGCCCTGATCGGCTTCGTCTTCCTTATGCTCTGGCTGCACGCCTCGGGAATGACGTTCATTGAGGCCGGGCTGTTTCTTTTCGCGTCACTCGTCATCTACGTGAGAATGGCGCGCATCGTAGCTGAAACGGGGGTTCTTTATACCTGGGGCACGTTGAGCCCCCAGACCTTCGTTTTTACCGTAGTCGGTTCGCAGACGATGTCCGGGCAGAGTGCGATATCGATCCTGCTGTCGTATGGGCTGATCAATTATCTTCGCGGGCTATTCGGCCCTGCGCTCGCCCACGTCGCCCGCTTGGGAACATTGACCGGATCCACGAAGCGGCGACTG
>Ga0115002_10004062_pt1 | contig 17944 bp, 19 predicted proteins | sample ArcticOcean_MG_C_8_FD_89576 | JGI IMG/M metagenome (GOLD analysis project Ga0115002, IMG submission 89576) | Marine microbial communities from western Arctic Ocean - ArcticOcean_MG_CB11_86 | ecosystem: Environmental > Aquatic > Marine > Oceanic | place: Arctic Ocean: Canada Basin | collected... | reverse complement strand
TTCCAGGCGCAGATCGTACAACTGCAGGCTGACGACATCGCAACGCTCCAAGCCGAGGGTGAATTGATCATTGATGGCGAGCTATTTGATAGCTCTGAAATCGAAGTTCTGCAGCAAGCGCAACCGGGCACAAACACGGTGTCCAACAGTCAGATTGCATTGGACCTTGATTGCAATCTGACGCCGGCGTTGGTGCGCGGCGGCTATGCTCGCGAAATGGTGAACCGGATCCAGCGTGGGCGCAAGGAACTCGGGTTTGCAGTCAGCGATCGTATCGAGGTTGTCTACAAGGCAGACCCGGAACTCGAACAAGCTGCGATTGAACACAGTGACTACATCATGCGTGAGACGCTAGCGCTGACGTTCGCTGCAGGTGACCCTGGGGTGAAGTGCATCGTGGCGACGATCGACGGTAAGGAATTTGCGTTTAGTGCTCTGCAGGCTGGTTAATCGTTAAACCGGGAGATCGCGGCTAAAGACGCTCCCACAAGACACTAACCAATTAGCGACACCCTCTAAATCCGCTCCTACAGTACGTTGGCAGGTTACGAACGATGAAATACGAATTTGTACCGGCGGTTGATGCATCCAAGCTGGATCACGTTGGCACGTATAAGCGCCAAGTTCCGGTGTCCTTGGACCGCATGTACGAAAACGCACTCGATTGGGCACATTTGTCCCATCTTCACCAATCGAGCTTTAGTCAAATTGAATGCTTGGACGCCGGTTCCTGGGGCTGGCGTGCTGCCGTGACGGACAGCAAAGGCAGGCAGATGGGGCTGGAACTGCGTCTTGACCGCGCTGCTCGGCGTTGGATCACGCGCAACCTCAATGGACCGACTGCCGGTGCAGAGGTATGGACACACGTGTTTCAAGTTGACGAGCAAATATTGGATTTAGTGATCGATTTCTTTGTCCCAGGTGTGGCCGGCGAGGCGCGCGATAAGGTCGGCCGGGCCTACGCACAATCCTACGAAATGCTGTATGACGAAGACGTGTGGATGATGAGCGAACGCCAGCGGCAGCTTGATAAGCGGCTGAATGGGGTCGACCCAACCGACGAATTGCACCTCGATACCGGTAGCATCGAGGTGCCCACACGGGTGGCGTTGTCCGGTCGGGAATTCATATTGAACAAGCATGCGGGCGACTGGGTTGTCTATCCGGCGCAGTGTCCGCATCAGCTCGGTCCACTGGATACGAATCCCTTGCGCGACGGACAGGTCACATGCCCGTGGCACGGATTTTCATTCGACGTCGTGACGGGCGAAAGAACCGATGGCGGCGCCTATGGCGGCCCTTGTCGGTTTGGCCAAGTGCCGACCTTGTTGGTTGAAGAGCACTCGATAGTGCTGCGGTGGTAAGCTAACGTTTGGTATGTGAAATAGGAGTTGTCGTGCGTGCAATCAGTATTTGTTTGATCGGCATTTTGGCTGGCCAGTACAGCTGGGCGGACATTGCGCGTACAGCGGGTGGCACGCCAGATCTCACGGGCACCTACAATATGGCGACGCTCACGCCCATCGAGCGTCCCACAGCACTTGGAAACAACCTCTATCTGTCGTCCGAAGAGGCGGAGAAATTGTCCGCGCAAGCCGTCGCACTGCAGGCTCGACTGAACGAAAGTAGCGATCCCGAACGTGGGGCGCCGGCCGAAGGGGCAAATGTCGGCGGTTACAATTTTTTCTGGATAGATCGCGGGAGCTCGGCGGTTAGCGTCGATGGCAAATTTCGTACTTCGATTCTCACCCAACCCGAAAATGGGCGGATCCCGGCGATGACTGAGGCGGGGAAGCAGCGTTTGGATGGGTTTGTCCGCGACTACCGCATCATTTGGCGCAGTCCTGATCCGACGGTTGGCAAAAATACCGGCACCGCGTGGTGGTTGAGTGAACGACCAGGGCCGGGTCCATACGATGATCTTGAACAAAGACCAATTGCAGAGCGATGTATTCTGGGCTCGCGCTCGACAGCGGGACCACCCATGCTGCCGAACTTCTACAACAACTACAAACGCATCATTCAGACCGAAGACCACGTCATGATTCTCATCGAGATGATTCACGATGCCCGGGTTATTCGTATGAACGCAACCCACCGTCCGGACCATGTACGCACGTGGCTAGGCGACTCGATTGGGCATTGGGACGGCGACACCTTGGTCGTGGATACAACGAATTTCAAATCCACTCCGCCGCTGTCGGGCGCCGATGAAAATCTGCACGTGGTGGAGCGTTTTACGGCTGTGGATGAGCAGACGATGCTTTATAGCTTCACGATCGATGACCCGACGATATGGACCGCCCAATGGGGTGGAGAGTACGAATGGCCGCGTAGTGACGACAAGGTCTACGAATTTGCGTGCCACGAAGGCAACTATGCGTTGGGTAATGTCATGCGCGGTGCGCGCTTGTTAGAGCGCGAAGCCGGCGCAGGCGCCGCGGGCGAGGAGTAACCCGAACCGTTATGCCGCGACCGCTTGTTCTGGTCGGCCGGATGTTTTTTTGGATGCGGCAAAGAACACAAAAGGTACCAACGCGAATACCAGCGCTAAACCAAGCAAGATCTCAGTGGTCGAAACGATCGATCCGATAGCGCCTAACAACAATGCGCCCCCGGCGAATGCCAGATTTGACGACGCCATGTATATGGCAAATTGCGATGCTGCCACTTGCTTGGAGCAAATTCGCATGAACGTAGAAATGATCGCGATAGCGAAGACCTGGCCGGCGCTAACAAAGATCACAATGAATCCGCCCCACAGCGTGTCACCCCACAGTTGTGGTAACGCCGCGCACGCAAGTACCAAACCGGCCTTCGTGAATGATGCGAACGCGATAACTTTGGCTGCACCGAATCTATCGACTATCGGGCCGAATGCGATACCGACAACCGCAGCGATTACGTTGCTTATTGAATAGCAATCGTTGTACACGGTGTCCGCCCAGCCGAGGTCTTGCACAGTGAACGTCGGCAGATAGGCAAACAGTAGGCCGTTGGCCAAGCGGGATGTTGCTTCAGTTGCTATCAATAAGAGGCTCAACGGAACCAACAAAACGGCCATCAGCCGCCCGACCATCGGTGCGATCCGATCGATTTGCAGCGCGGCGATCTCGGCCGTTACGACGCCCTGCGACCAGGGGAACCGTTTTTCGCTTTGGCGTTCTTTGAACAGTAGCGGCATGAGAAAGATGACGAGTGTGATCGCTGCGCCGATCAGCGCGGTTTCAGTCATGCCAAAATGGTTTAAGAGATAGCTACCGCCAGACGCGCCACCGGCGATGCCCATGAGTTGGCCGCCGAACATAAATGCGTTCGCTCGCCCACGTTCATTGTTCTCCAATACGCCGATTGCCATGCCATCGACTGCGACGTCCTGCGACGCACAGAAAAAGTTGATGAGGAAACCGAGCATTGCGACGGCATAAATTGATGTAACCAGCGGATATACGTTAGCCAAAAGGGTGAAGCTCGCCACGATGCCAAGTTGCGCGATTAGTATCCAAGGGCGGCGATGGCCCATCGCTAGAAACGAGAACCGGTCCATGATCGGACCGGCAAAAAATTTGAAACTCCACGGTAAGCCCGCGATACCGATGAATGTGGCAACTTCCGCGGTGGAATAATCTTGCGTGGCGAGCCAACTCGGGATGGAAACCGAAAACAAGCCAAACGGGAGCCCCTGCGCGACATACAGGATGCACAAAGTGGCGATACGCCAAAAGGCGTGGTCGCTTAACGCGGGGGGCTCATTAATTACCTGTGAATGTGGGAGCGGTCTTATCGAGATAGGCGCGGATTGCTTCTTTGCGGTCCTCGCTTGTGGCGCTGAACATGTTTTGGTCGATATCCATGTGCATGATTGCGTGATTTAGCGCGTTGGCAATCTGGTTCGTCGATTGCTTGATCATTTGCGCTGCGAGCGGAGGTTTTGCCGCGTAGTGCTCAGCCATGGCGTAAGTGCGCTCGAGCAATTGCTCACGCGCAACGAGTTCTTCTAGGACGCCCCAATCTAGGAGCGTTTGCGCTTGAATGCGCTCTCCGCCGACCACCAGGCGTTTGGCACGGGCGGGCCCAACAAGATTCACGATCAACGGCAGGCTCTTCCACATGAGATTGACGCCGATGTCGATTTCCGGGTATTGCATGAAGCAATCGTCCGCGCCAACGCGGAAATCGCACGCGGTCGCCACACATGCGCCACCGCCCATTGCTGCACCATTCCAAGCCGCGATGGTGATTTGATCCATGTTTAATATCGCTTCGATCGCACGTTCGCCCATGCGCATGCGTCGACGTCGATGCACGAGCGGGACTTGGTATGCGGTGCCTGGGTCGGTCAGATCGGCGCCCGATGAGAAATGCTTGCCGCAGCCTGTGAATATGACCACGCGAGTGTTTGGGTCCTCACGAAAAGCGAGGACAACGTCTTCGATTTCACTCAAGTGTGGGTGATTTAGCGCGTTGGCTTTGGCAGGGCGATTGAAAGTGACTTTCGCGATGTGCCCATCGCATTGGACTTCTAGGTGTTCATAGCTCATCCGCCGATACTAAACGAGCCAGAATAAAAAAGCAGGCAGGCTGGGATCGTTGTGTAGATCGCAAACCTACCTGCTTTGGTAGATAGGAGGGATATCCGTGGGAAGGGGAGGGGGGAGACACGGATATCCCTCAAGGAACTGTAGTTGTTATCTTTTACCGATTCTTTTTTGCTACCATTTTTTGATTCCTTGCGTTCTTTTTATTCGAATGCCCTTCGAATGCTTGACATGTTACTTTATGTAATACTTATTGCAACCAATGGTAACGTAACACTATGTTGCATATATGCAACACCAATTGTATAAGGAGATCATAAAGATCCTATAAGAAAGCCTACGAAGGCTGCCTGGATGGCTAACGTCGCATCCCTTGGTGGCTTTCAAACCTTTCATTTGCCTACGGAAAAACGCGCGCGCGCGGAGATTTGCAGATGGATTGGGACGACTTCAAGTACTTTACCGCAGTGGCCAATACCGGTTCGGTGCGCGCCGCGGCGCAACAGCTCTCGGTGCACGCGTCCACGGTTACCCGCCGCATCGACCAGTTTGAACAACGCCTGGGCGTGCACTTGTTCAACCGCTCACCGCGTGGCTTGACGATTACCCCAGAGGGCGCTGAAGTAATTCAGCGCGTCGACAAGATCGCCGACGAGCTCGCTGATATCGAAACCCAACTACGGGGTCGCGACGAGCGGCTCGTAGGCCATGTGCGCCTGACACTGCCGGATGTCCTTGCACAGAGCGTACTGCTTGCCGAGCTTGGGCGTTTTAATGATGACTACCCGGGTATTGAGATTGAACTCTTGGTGGATGAACAAGGATTAGACATGGTTCGGCGTGAGGCGGACATCGCGATCAGCCCGACGAATAATCCGCCAGATAGCCTAATTGGTCGGCCGATGACGCGCTTTGCGGTCGCGGCATACGGCAGCAACCGCTATATTGCTGAGCACGAACTAGACGTGGATGCGAGCTCGGCGAAGTGGATCGAGGCGGGCACGCCGGGCCCGGTAGCGGATTTTGCCAGGGGCTTACGTGAAGACCGGTACCCGGGCAGCAAGGTTTACCTGCGGTGTGATAGCGCGATGATGCAACATGCGGCTGTCCGGGCCAAGTTGGGGCTTGCGATTCTGCCGTGTGTGCTTGGCGACCAGGACAGCGACTTAACGCGGCTGCGCCAAATCGAACCAACGCCCGGACCGATGATTTGGTTGTTGACGCATCCTGACTTGCGTTCCGCACAACGCGTGCATGTGCTCATCGAATTCATACGCGGTGTCTTTAGTGATAACAATGATCTCTTAATGGGAGTGGCCAAGGTTTGATTTCTGATGCTCCGGCGCCAATGTCGCACACCTATTTTTCCCAGCGTCTGCGCCTACATTACGTGGATTGGGGCAACGAGGACGCGCCGACGATGGTGTTGGTGCACGGAATTCACGATCACTGCCGCACGTTTGACGATTTGGCAAGTGAGTTCGCGGCTAGTTTTCATGTGATTGCGCCTGACCTGCGTGGGCATGGCGATTCTGAGTGGGTGAATGGGTCGAACTACCACTACATCGATTACATCTACGACCTGCATCAACTCGTACACCAATCCGGGTTGGCGCCCATTACACTCGTTGCGCACAGTATGGGTGGTGCGATCGCCGCAATGTTCGCGGGTGTCTACCCTGAGCTCGTCGAACGGCTTGTGATCATCGAAGGCATTGGTTTGTGGTCGAGCCTGACCGAGCCCGTGCCAACGAATACTAAGATTCGCAACTGGGTGAGTCAGACTCGCGGGCTCGCTGCGCGCCAGCCTAAACGGTATGAGACTTTGGAAGCGGCCTACCAGCGCATGCAACAAGCCAATCCACAGCTTGCGCGCGACCAAGCGATGCATTTGACAGCCCAAGGGGCGAATCAAAACGAAGATGGCAGCTATAGCTGGAAGTACGACAAATACACCTATAACTTCACCGTATTCGGATACAACAGCGAAGAAATGATTGAGCTATGGCGGCACATCGCGTGCCCAGTCCTCATAATCAATGCCTCGCACGGCCTGGCGCATCGAATCGGTCAGGATGACACGTTACGATATTTCGCTGACGTCCAATTGCGCATCGTTGCCGACGCAGGCCACTGGACGTATCACGACAAGCTGGCCGAAGTAGCGGCCAATATGCGGCAGTTTTTGACCTAAGTCTTGCCTGGGTTTGTATTCCGGCACGCACACTACTACGCTACTGCTTCTAGGGGGAATCGCTTCGTTAATGGCCAGCGAACCGGCAAGGCGACGAACAGAATTCAATAGTGACCCGAAAGGGCTTACCGTCTCGCGTCCCCGTCTATCCTGGTGGGTCAACGACAGCCGTCCCGCCGAAATAGAGACCGCCTATCACATCGTGGCTGCTTCATACGAAGACGGTCTACGAAGCAATCCGGATTTATGGGATAGAGGTGTAGTCGACGGTGACGCTAATGCGCACGTGGTTTATGCGGGTAGAGATCTGCCGGCCGGCGCTCGAGTGTGGTGGAAAGTCGCATCTTTGACAGCGACGGCCTTAGTTCGCCGTGGAGCGCTACAGCTTACTTTGAGATGAGCCCGGTAATGGGTACCGCTTGGAAAGCTCGGTGGATTTCGACTCCGCTATACGGCAGCCGCTCCCGCGGAGTCCAAGTACCGATTCTGCGCCGTGAATTTATTGTCGATGAGCGACCTGCCTCGGCCCTTTGGTCGTTGCGTGTCTTGGCGACTATCGAGTATGGGCCAACGGCACGCGACTCAGTGGAGGCCCGAGTTCACCCGTGTGGGGCGATTACACCCGTGAAGCCTACTATCAGACCTACGATGTAACCGGCATCGTCGAAGCTGGGCCCAACTCGTTAGCCATTTTGTTGGCCGATGGCATTTACAGCGGTTTATTGCCCGAATCCGGTCGCGGGGTGTATAGCCATCGACTAACGTTGATGGCCCAGTTGCACGTGCAGGACGAACAAGGTGTGGAATCTCTCATCGTCACGGATCATCAGTGGCATTGGCACACTAGCTGGCTACTTGGATCGGAACTCAATGGTGGCGAGGATGTTGACGGCCGCCAACAGATCGCCGCTTGGAGCGAGCCTGGGCTCGATGAATTGTTTTGGTCCACGGTTGACGTGGTTGAAGATGTGCAAGTCGAACCGATTGCTCGGATGTTTCCAGTGGATCGAGTGAAACAGGTTTTGCGTCCGCAAAATCAGCCAGTCCATGCGCACATTGATGGCCGCTGCATTCTGCAGTCCGACTTCGGCGAGCAGATCGTGGGTCGTTGCCGGGTTGATTTGCGTAGCCTGCACAGTGAAGGAATCGAGCTCGACTACAGTCTTGATGACACGTTTACCTCGGTCACCAAGGACACGTACACAAGTCGAGGCGGCTCGACTATTGCACCAGCCACTGGCCGTACGGACGAGCGCTTCGAGACTGAATTTGCGTTGCATAGCTTTCGCTTCCTGCGCATTTCATACGCCCGAGCGAGCACTGAGATTGGCGACGTCTACGCGTTGCGTATCGCTTTAAGCGATGCTGCAAACCTTGAGTTTCGGTGTGAGCATCGATCCGTCAACCAACTGTTCGAGGTCGTTCAGAACAGCCTGAGGGGTGTTGCGCAATCTGTACCCTGGCGCAACGTCAGCCCGGCCAATCGTAAACCGGATGCAAACTATCTAGGGACCTGGCTAAACCCGTTTGTCCAACTTGGCGACTATTCAATCACAAAGAAATGGCTACACGACATAGTAAATGTGTTGGCATCTGCTGAGCCGTATTCTTCTTACGCACCACCAATTCCGGGGGCCGCCCATCGGGTTGATCTGATTTCGACGTTCGCGACGCTCGCACATGGCGGTTGGGCCCTCTACAGATATTTCGATGACAAAGATCTGCTGCGTCAAAGTTATCCGGTATTGCGGGCAATCGCGTTTGGCTGTCGAGAGCCGCTTGTACGCCACGATTTCGATCCGCAACTCTACGGTGAGGGACTCAGTGGCAGTGTGCTAGCGACAGCGGCCTTGTTCGGCGCCCTCAAAGTCGTGGGACGCATCGCCGGCGTGTTGAGCAATATTGCAGATTACGAAGTCATTGAAGCGCGCGCTAGTGATGTAAAAAAAGCATTCCGAGAGCGTTTTTTGACCCACAGCGGGCATCTCGTTGCCGACACTCAATCAGCCTACGTGGCCGCTTTGCATTTCGGCTTGTTAGAAACCCAGGAGCAAGCGTTCGCCGAGGATCGACTGATAGGACTGGTGCAGGACGCCCAATATCACACCGATGTTGAGCCGGCTATCGTGCATGCTCTTTTGCCAACGTTGACTAACGCTGGCCGCCTGGATCTCGCTTACATGGTTTTGCTGCAAACGTCACAACCGAGTTGGTTGCACAATGTTGAGGCAGGTTTTCGGTTGGTTGCCAGGCGACCTGAACAGTTCGACATTGCCCAGGCCGGATTGATGCAGTGGATTGTCGAGTCTATGGTCGGGCTGAGTCTTGATGACGACTATTCACAACAAGGCAACGGATTCCGCAAGGTCCGCATCCGACCTCGCCCGCCGCTGGGCAAGCTCTTTCTGGCGGGCGCTCCGATTCAGTTCGTCGACGTGGCGCTAAACACCCTCAATGGGCGCTATGTCGTACGCTGGCGTATCGAGGAGGATAGGTTTGAGTTGAGCATCGTAGTACCGCCAAATTGCCGGGCTCGAGTGCATTTGCCAGACGACACGGAGCAAGAAGTGGCTAGTGGTAGCCATGACTTCGTAGTAGCGTTTCGCGCAGGCGGCGATGGGATTCCAATTCTAATGGATAGGGCGAGTGCTGATGAACGGCGTGCATGACCTTGGCGGTCGCCATGGCTTTGGGGCCATTGACTACGATACAAGTGAAGAGGTTTTCCATGATCGATGGGAAGCAGTAGTTTTTGCGATCACCAACCGTGCGCTTGCGAGCGGTGTGGCCAAAAATGTCGATCACTTTCGTCATTCGGTCGAGCGCATCGATCCAGTTAGTTACCTTTCGGATACCTATTACGGGCGTTGGCTCGGTGGGGTTGAGACCCTACTGGTGGAGGCCGGCGTCCTGCGCAGCGAGGACATAACGCAGCGAGCCGTCGAACGGGGAGCAGATCGAGAAGCGCGTGTGGCGGCGCGACCTTCTGGACACACATGGCAAGACGACACTCCACGATCACAGAGTGCAGCTCGGCCTGGGGTTGTAACAGCTAAGTTTTCGGTTGGCGACATGGTCACGACTTGCAATCTGAACCCAAGCGGGCACACACGTCTGCCGAGTTACGCGCGCGGGGCCTGCGGGTGCGTGGTAGCCGAACACGGTGCTTGGGTTTTACCTGATGCAAATGCCCACGGACGAGGGGAGCAGCCTGAGACGCTCTATACGATAGCGTTCGAAGGGTCTGAACTGTGGGGCGATACTACCGAGCCTTGCGTAAGCGTGCGCCTAGACCTTTTCGAAAGTTATTTGGAATCACGTTACTTGGAGGCAAAATGACGGATTTTCAACCAGCGATTCGCGCTGAAGCGTTAGAGAGCTTATTGATCGAAAAAGGGCTGCTGGATCCTGCCGCGGTTGATCGCGTGATTGAGCAATTCAACGACAGAACCGGACCGATGAATGGCGCGCGCGTTGTGGCACGAGCTTGGACCGACGCAGATTTCAAAGAGCGCCTTCTACATGAAGGGAGTTTGGCGGTTGAGGAGTATGCGTTCGAGGGTGGCCAGATCGACAAGTTGGTCGTCGTTGCCAACACCGGCCTCGTGCATAACCTGGTGGTGTGCACGTTGTGCTCTTGCTATCCGTGGGCGTTGTTGGGATTGCCACCGAAGTGGTACAAGGACCCTTCTTACCGCGCTCGCTCGGTGCGAGAACCCAGAGCGGTTCTGCAGGAATTTGGCGTGGCATTAGCTGCCTCGACCGACGTGCGGGTTTGGGATTCATCGGCCGAGATACGCTATATGGTGCTACCTCAACAGCCGCCGGAATGGGTTGGTCTGGAACAAGCAGACCTAGCTCATCGAATAACGCGCGACAGCATGATCGGTGTGGGGCTTTTGAGCGCATGAGTCGGCAAGAAACCTCGGTCGCGCTTCCTGGGCAATTACAACCTCCGATGATGAATGGCGAGGTCGTTTTCGAAGCGCCTTGGCAGGGTCGTGTTTTTGGGATGGCGGTCGCGTTGCACGAAGCGGGCTGCTTCGAATGGGAGGAATTTCAGGCGTCGCTGATTGCCGCCGTTGGCGCGTGGGATGCAGCAAGCAGCGAGCCCTATGCGTATTACGTGCATTTCGAACGAGCCCTGCAAGAACTGCTGCAAGCCAAAGGCATGGTCGGCGATGGAGAGTTAAACCGACGCAGCGGCGAATTTTCGGAACGTAGCCACGGGCACGATCATCCTGTTAGGTCCTGAGATACTCCAAGACTTCCTCGCGCGAGCCGCGAAACGCCACGCGCTCTTGTTTGTTTTTAAGCTGATAGTCGTACATCGGGTCGTAATACTCGACCAGTAGAGATTTGATCCAGGCTGAATGGCTAGCGCTGCCCGCAAATGCGGCGCGCAGTTGGCGGGCGAGATCATGATGTCTGACACCGCCTAAGCGGCGTGAAATCTTGCCAAGTGCCTCACAGAGTCGGTTTTCGAGGTGCTGACTGGCAACACCATCGTCCATGGGTTCGGTAACGTATTCACGTTCGATATGGGCGATGCGTTGTTCGAGGCCAGCATCGATCAGAGCGATCGGCGCGGTTTGCATTCGAGCGTGTAAATTGAGGGGTAGGGCTAGGCGGCCTATCGTTCTGCTCTCGTCTTCTAGAACGAGCGCTGGGTTTGTTTGCACGGCGTAGCGGCAAGCGAGAGCAATCTCAAATGTTATGGGCGTTGGTTGAGGCGTTGCATGGGCGCCGAACGCGGAGCCACGGTGGTTGGCTAGGCCTTCCAAATCGATGCTGTTGTCGAGCGCTCTGATCACGACGGTCTTCTGCGTGCCTGTGCGTCCGCCAACAATCGCCCAGGGTCTCGGATCTACTTCTGCCGCATCGAGAATGAGGAGGGTCAACGTGCGCAGGGCCTTGAAACCGCCATCGACTCGATCGACGTCGCAGCCGATCTCATGCAACCAATGTTGTGCGGTCCTCGAGCGCTGGCCACCACGCCAACACATGATACGGGCTTGTGGGTGGCGGGTGAGATAGTCCTTCCATGCATCGATTCGTTGCTGGCGGATGTCACCAGACACCAAGTGCTCGCCCAATTTGGTCGCGGCGGCGTTGCCGCTTTGTTTGTAGATTAGCCCGACCTGGGACCGCTCAGCATCGCTCAAGATTGGCAGATTTGTACTGAGAGGCATTTGGCCGTTCGCGTATTCGACCGGTGCGCGTACATCCAGCAATTCCAACTGCTGCTGGATGATGTCGAGCTGGGCGCCGTAGGTATTAAGGTGCTCTTTCGGTAATCGTCGTACCGGTTCGGAATAGTTCAAGATGTTCCTTGAGGATATCCAAGACATCCTCACGCTGTTGGTTGTCGGCGGCGGTAATCGCTTGTGCCTGCAAACTCAAGGCTTCAGTAAAGTCGCCACTCGCTGCATGCGTGGCGGCCCAAGTATCTAAATATTCTGGCCTGCCGCGCGCGCGGTCGTCGGATTCCATCAATGAATCCATAATGCGGCGCGCATATTTGGCCCGCTTGAGGCCATGGATATCCGAAACGGTCAACGTCCAAGCTACCTCGTTGACGATGTCCCCATTGCTACTGGCAGACGTTACCGCCTTTTTGTACCAACGCACTGCGCGGCTGATTGACTGCTTCGTACCAATACCACGCGCGTGTAGATTGCCCAGCACGACCATTGCTTCTTCACGACCTGTTCGAGAATTCTTTGCGATACCTGTCAGTAATTCGACGACTTCGCCGGGCGCAATCGAAGAGTTTGCAATGGAGACAAGGAATCTCCCGTAGCCGATGATGGCCTGTGGGTCGTTCAATGCGGCGGCTTGTTGAAAGTACTCGTTGGCTTTATTCAGATCCGCATCGACGATCTCGCCGACCGTATGCAGGTGGGCTAGATAAATGAGGGAGTCAGGGTGCTGCAAGTCGGCGCCTTGCTTGAGCAGGGCCAAGGCAGCGTCATTGTTGTCCTCTCCGAAGGCGCTTTGTAGGTATAGAAGCGCCAATGTGTACATCGACTCGGTCGACCCTAGCGCGACCGCGTGTAGGTGGTTTTCTTGGGTAAGCTCGCGTTTCTCGCGACGCTCGTCCTCGTCGGTTGCCTGCTCGGCCTGGGTCCAGTAAATCCTCGCGAGAAGTGTATTGGCTAGCATATTGCCCGATCGCGAAGCGACGCGTAACCAGCCGATGGCGGCATCATAGTTGCGACTGTTGACGAGGAACGCCCCAATGGCGGTTTGCGCCGCCGTGTCCATCTTGGTCGCGAATTCGCGGACCAAAGGCCATGGGGTTTGTTCGCCAGTCGCGTCATCCGGCGTTGTGTGATCCAACAAATCGGACAGGTCTAAAAACCGATGGTCAACCGATTTATCGTCGTGACGCGCAATAACCAGCGCGCCAAAGGGGACTTCGGCCGTCGACTGATAAATCGATCCTACCGGGAAGGCATCTTGGGTGCGCGCATAGGTGTGACCGTCGTAGATGGTCATGACGGCGAACGGTGCATCGCGGCTTCCATCGCGTTCATCCATCATAGTGGCCTGCAGTTTACTCAGCCACGCGGCATGCGGTGCTTTGGCCTCGGGCGATTCGACGTGATCGTAAAAGATCCCCATCACGTAGTGACCGGTCTGACTGCCGTAGTAGATGTCGAGGATGGCTGAACCAATCGACCCTAGCTTCAACGGCTCGTCCTCTGACAGTTGCAGCGCCTGCTGTTCCAGTTCCATCAGTCGATGCAGTCGGTTGATTAACTCAGGATGGGTCAGGAAGTCTTCGGCCGCGCTCGCCAACGCTTCGTCCGGCACGCTCGGCTCGGAACTCGTTGGCTCCACCGGACTGGCTTGGCAGCCGATACAAAAAACGGCCACCGCAATTATTAAGAATCCACGCATGGGAGGGTTATAGCATCCAAACTGTGTTGAGGGAACATTGGACCACATTAAACGCGAAGCATTTCTCTCATGTCGACCCAAAGTGGATTCAAATTTGGCTGACACTCGTTAAACTAAGCTTCACGGAGCCGGCTGTCGGTCACAAACCACCGGCGACTGGGTCAATTACGTAGGAGCGGACAGATGGGATTTGGTGCCAAGTTGGAACTTCCTAATGCAGAGCAAGCGTTGCCTGGAAGGGCGGAGCCTGTGCCAGTACTGCCGGCACATTTTGTTAACGGTCGCGAATTAGAGCCGCCTTTTCCGCAAACGTTGCGGTGCGTGCAATTCGGTATGGGTTGCTTTTGGGGGGCGGAACGCAAGTTTTGGCAGTTGCCTGGGGTATATACAACAGCCGTCGGTTATGCAGGCGGGCTCACGCCAAACCCGAGCTACGAGGAAGTGTGCAGCGGTGGCACTGGCCATGCTGAGGTTGTGTTGGCTGTGTTCGACCCGAAGATTGTTAGTTTTGCACAGATGTTGCAGACGTTTTGGGAGGGGCACGATCCGACTCAGGGGATGCGCCAAGGAAACGATCTTGGTACCCAATATCGCTCGACCCTCTACACTTATGACGAGGGCGCGCTCGAGCAAGCATTATCGAGTCGAGATCAATATGGCAGTGCGTTAGCCGCTGCCGGGTATGGCGAGATAATGACCGAAATCACGCAGGCGCCGCATTTCTATTACGCCGAGCATTACCACCAGCAGTACCTAGCTAAAGTGCCGAACGGTTACTGTGGCCTTGGCGGTACCGGTGTGGGCTGCGACATAGAGCCGCTCGTCAAGATGGGCTGAGAAGCGGTGGCACCTCGCGCCTTGATGATTAAGGGCGCAGTGGGAAAAAGACCGTCCACAGGTCCACGAATGTTGCAGATTTCTACCTACACCTGCGCTGTCGGTATACACTCCCAAAGCTTTTAGCGAAAAGCGAGGTCATGCAAGCGCCATCGATACGATCGCAGGTCAAGCGCAATGCAGGACGTGCAGAGTACGATCCACACGTTCTACGTAACATTCTCGACGGTGAGCAGATCCGTCATGTTGCTTACGCAGACGACAGCGAGCCGCGACTCATCGCCAAGCTGTATATGTGCGACGGTGACTACCTGTATCTACATGGCGATCGCCAAAGTATGGCAGTCGCCAAAGTGCGTTGCTTAAACATCTCACAAAAGGTGTTGAGGCATGTGTGTCGGTCATGGGAATAGATGGCGTTGTGGTGGCTCGCAGCGGTTTCCATGGTTCCATGAACTATCGCTCGGTGACCGTCTTCGGTCGGGGTGAGCCAGTCACAGGGTCTGTGCACCGCAGCGCTCTCGACAAGTTTGTCGACGCATCGATCCCGGGTCACGGCGCGGCGGTGCGGGCACCAACTGAAGAGGAACTCAATGCGACTGCGGTCGTGCGGATCAAACTTGATGAAATGTCGGCGAAAATACGTGGCGGCGACCCGATCGACGCGGATAGCGATGAGCAACTCGATATCTGGGCCAGCCAAATTCCGCTGCGCAAAACAGCCCTGTCGCCAATCTCGGCTACCGATCTAAAACCTGGGATTCAGGTCCCACAATGCACCAAACAATTTGTAGTGCAAGTTTAGGAGTTCCTTGTGGGTTATCCGTTAGAAGCAATACGCGTCCTCGATCTGTCTCGTGTTTTGGCAGGGCCATTCGCTGGCCGGATGTTGTCCGACCTTGGTGCGGATGTAGTCAAGCTCGAGCCTCCGGAAGGAGACATAACCCGACTTTGGGGACGCAAGGTGCGTGGAGTCTCGGGCTATTTCAATCAACAAAACGCTGGCAAACGCGGCATTTCTGTTGATTTGGCGCATGCGCGTGGTACCGAGTTGGTAAAAATGTTAGTGCACAAGGCTGACGTTTTGATCGAGAATTTTCGACCCGACGTGATGGGTCGTTTGGGGCTCGGCTACGAAACTCTACGAGACGTGAATCCGCGTTTGATCATGTTGTCGATTTCCGGTTTTGGCGGAAACAATCCGGATAGTCGCCGCGCCGCCTATGCGCCAATCGTGCATGCGGAGTCGGGTTTGGTCGAGCGTCAGGCTCAACTCAGTAATGCTTTCCCTGCTGACCTTGCATGTTCGGTAGCTGACACTAATGCATCGCTACATGGTTTGGTTGCGTTATTGGCTGCTTTATATGCGCGCGAATCTAGCGGGGTTGGCGAGCACATAGACTTGGCAATGATCGATGCGACGATTGCCACGAATGATGGCATGAACTACGCGCTTGACGACCAACCGCGTCCGTTAGCCAACGAAGTCTATGAGACCGCCGCAGGACACCTGATGCTGGCCGGTGACTTTAGATTCATCTGGCGCCAACTCAACACGGTCCTTGGGGTGCAAGACGGGCTGCAGGAAGGTGTGGACCTTGCAACAAAGATCGCGGCACGCCGTGCAGCCAGTCACCGATTCTTTAACGAGACGTGCGGAACTCGAAAAGCCGTCATCGCCGCTTTGGATGAGATGAATGTCGCGTGGGGGGATGTGCGTCGAGCAGCGGACACCCAAGACATTGCCAGTGTTCAAGCTCGTGGGTCGATTACCCAAGTGGATGATCGCGATGGCGGCGTTCGTCCGGTGACACAGTCGCCTTATCGTTTTTCGTCAAGCTCATCCGGGGTGCGCGCGGGGGCCCCTCATCTTGGTGAGCACAATCTTGAAATCCTGCAGGAGTGGGCTGGTTTGAGTGCCGATGAGTGTGCCAGTTGGTCTGATGTTTTGGTTGCACTGAGCGTGGAGGACGGCGTGTGACTAGACGCGGTATCGGTATCGATTTTGGTACTACGAATTCCGCGGCGGCGGTGTATGACGGCGATGAGCTTGCTTTGGTGCAGCTGGAAGGCGATGGATCGATCATGCCTTCGGCGACCTATATAGACAGGGATCTGCAGTCGGTAACCGGCCAATTGGCCATTGACCGCTACATTGGTGATAACACAGGACGTACCGTAGAACTGATACCAGAAGTGGTGGGTGAGACGAGCAAGTTTGTTGAGCATGGTGATGGCGACGAACTTGCCGCCGTCGAAACCGTGACGCAGAAAATCTATGGCGCTCCGGTGACCGACAGTGGTCTCAATGGGCGCCTGTTTCGCGGCACGAAGCGACTGCTTGGTGACGAACGTGTACGCCGGCTGATGGTGTTCGACCAGCCGTTTCGTCTGGTCGCTTTGATCACACCATTGCTATTGCGAATGGCACAGAGTATTGAGCGCGACTATGGGTCGATTGGCCCAGTTCACCTGGGCCATCCGGTTAACTTCGAAGGGCGCGAAATGCACAAAAACCGCTTGGCATTGAGCCGGCTCGGTGAAGCATACAAGTATGCCGGCGTTGAGCATCAATCATTTTACCCGGAGCCCGTTGCCGCCGCGGTTAGTTTTCTGCATAGCCAGCCAGACATCGATGGCGAGCATCTCCTAACGCTCGATTTTGGGGGGGGTACGTTGGATTTCTGCGTCTTGGCCCGCGAACGCGCGCACCTCAAGCGGAATTCTGGCTCGAGTCTTGACTCCGGTCTTAGCTCTGGTCTTAAGATGGGTTTTAAAGTAGTCGCGACGCACGGTATCGGACTGGGCGGCGACCACATTGATCAACTGCTGTATCGGAAGTTGCTCTTTCCGCTGTTTGGTCAGGGTGAAATGTGGCGCCGGCGTGGATTTGATCGGGAAATCGAGACGCGCTTTCCGTTCGAGGACTTTGCCGATCTACTCTTGAATTGGGCGGTTACCTATACGTTGAACCAGAACAGATTTACCACTCCGGTTATGGAATGCATCGCGCAAGGTGGCAGCGGCAAACGTAAGTTTGAACGCCTACGAGATGTGATCAAACACAACCTGAGCTATCTATTGTATGCATTCATCAAAGACTTCAAGGCAACACTGTCGTCACAAGAGAGTGCTCGGCTCGATATTTCGGAGATCGATATCGATATCACGATGAGCCGAATTGAGTTTGAAGCGCTGATCGAGGAACCGTTGCAACAGGTGGCTCGCGCCCTGGATGCGACGGTTGCGAAAGCCAACCTTCGCGCTGATCAAATTGACATAGTACTAGGCACGGGCGGCTCGAGTTTGATCCCGGCGGTGAAGCGCTTGTTGGAAGATCGATTCCCCAATCGAGTGTTCGAGCACGATCCGTTTACAAGCGTTGCAGCTGGGTTGGCGGTTGCCAGTTTCCACGGCTATAACTTTGCGTAACAAACGATCAGCCTGTTGCAGAACTAGCTGTAGGCGC
>Ga0115002_10004059_pt1 | contig 17956 bp, 15 predicted proteins | sample ArcticOcean_MG_C_8_FD_89576 | JGI IMG/M metagenome (GOLD analysis project Ga0115002, IMG submission 89576) | Marine microbial communities from western Arctic Ocean - ArcticOcean_MG_CB11_86 | ecosystem: Environmental > Aquatic > Marine > Oceanic | place: Arctic Ocean: Canada Basin | collected... | reverse complement strand
CCACCGGCCGGACGGCGTCTTCCTGTCCAATGGGCCCGGCGATCCGGCGGCGACCGGCGAATACGCCGTGCCCGTGCTCAAGGACCTCGTCGAGACCGGCCTGCCGATCTTCGGCATCTGCCTGGGCCACCAACTTCTCGCCCTCGCCCTGGGCGGACGGACGGTCAAGATGCATCACGGCCATCGGGGCGCCAATCATCCGGTCAAGGACCTGGCCACCGGCAAGGTCGAGATAACTAGCCAGAACCACGGTTTCGTGGTCGATGGCGAGGCCTTGCCGGCCGGCGTCACGGCAAGCCATGTCTCGCTGTTCGACGGCAGCGTCGAGGGCTTGGCGGTCGAAGGTCGCCCGATCTTCAGCGTCCAATACCATCCCGAGGCCTCGCCGGGGCCCCATGACAGCCATTATCTGTTCGAGCGTTTCATGACCATGATCGACCTGTATGCCAAAACGGACTGACATAAAGTCGATCCTCATCATCGGCGCCGGCCCGATCATCATCGGCCAAGCGTGCGAGTTCGATTATTCGGGCGCCCAGGCTTGCAAGGCGCTGCGCGAAGAGGGCTACCGGGTCATTCTGGTCAACTCCAATCCGGCGACGATCATGACCGATCCGAGCTTGGCGGATGCGACCTATATCGAGCCCATCACCCCCGATTTCGTGGCACGCGTGATCGAGCGCGAACGGCCTGACGCCCTGCTCTCCACCATGGGTGGGCAGACCGCCCTGAACACGGCGATGGAACTCGCCCGGCGCGGCACCTTGAAGGAGATGGGAGTCGAGTTGATCGGCGCCCGCGAGGAAGCGATCGCCAAGGCCGAGGACCGGCTGCTCTTCCAGCAGGCCATGACCAGCATCGGCATTGACTGCCCGCGCAGCATCGTCGCGACCAGACTGGAGGAGGCCCGCGCCTTCGCCGCCGAGATAGGCCTGCCGATCATCGTGCGGCCATCCTTCACCCTTGGCGGGCTAGGCGGCGGCATCGCCTACAACACCGACGAGGTCGATCAGATCGTCACCAGCGGCCTGCGCGCCTCGCCCGTCCATCAGGTGCTGGTCGAGGAATCCGTGCTCGGCTGGAAGGAATACGAATTGGAGGTCGTGCGCGACAGCGCCGACAACTGCATCATCGTCTGCTCGATCGAGAATATCGACCCGATGGGCATCCATACTGGCGACAGCGTCACCGTCGCCCCGGCCATGACCCTGACCGACAAAGAATACCAGCGCATGCGGAATCAGGCGATCCAATGCCTGCGCGAGATCGGGGTCGACACCGGCGGCTCGAACGTCCAGTTCGCGGTCGATCCGGAGACGGGCCGCATCGTCATCATCGAGATGAACCCGCGGGTCTCGCGGTCCTCGGCCCTAGCCTCCAAGGCGACCGGCTTCCCGATCGCCAAGGTCGCGGCCAAGCTGGCCGTCGGCTACACCTTGGACGAACTGGTCAACGACATCACCGGCGTCACCCCGGCCTCCTTCGAGCCGACGATCGACTATGTCGTGACCAAGATGCCGCGCTTCACCTTCGAGAAATTCGCAGGTGCCGAGCCGCTTCTCACGACCTCCATGAAATCGGTCGGCGAAGCGATGGCGATCGGGCGCACCTTCCCTGAATCCCTCCAGAAGGTGCTGCGTTCCATGGAGACGGGGTTGACCGGCCTCAACGAGATTCCGATCGAGGGGTCCGACGCCACCGATTCGCACGACGCCGCGCGCGCCGCCCTGGCCAAACCGTCGCCCGATCGCCTGCTGGTGATCGCTCAGGCCTTCCGCCTCGGCCTCTCGCTGGAAGAGATTCAGCGCATCTCCCGTTTCGACCCCTGGTTTCTGGCCCATATCCAGGACCTCGTGAATTGCGAGGAGACCGTCCGTCGGGACGGCCTGCCGGTCAGCGCCAAGGGCTTCTCCGATCTCAAGAAACAGGGCTTTTCCGACGCGCGGCTGGCCGAGCTAGTCGGACGGACGGAGGAAGAAGTCTCCGCCGCGCGGCGCGGCCTCGGCGTGCGGCCGACCTACAAGCGCATCGACACCTGCGCCGCCGAATTCCCCTCGCGCACGCCTTACATGTATTCCGCATACGAAGGCTACGGGATCGAGCCTGCGGAAAGCGAGTCGGAGGTCACCGACAAGCGCAAGATCATCATCCTGGGCGGCGGACCGAACCGCATCGGCCAGGGTATCGAGTTCGATTATTGCTGCGTTCATGCGGTCTACGGCCTGCGCGAGGCCGGCTACGAAACCATCATGGTCAACTGCAATCCGGAAACCGTTTCGACGGATTACGACACCTCGGATCGCCTCTATTTCGAGCCGTTGACGGCCGAGGACGTGATCGAGATCGTTCGCGAGGAGCAGCAGCGCGGCGAGTTACTGGGCGTGATCGTGCAGTTCGGCGGCCAGACCCCGCTGAAGCTCGCGGCCGCTCTCGAAGCCGCCAATATTCCCATCCTGGGCACGCCGCCCGACGCAATCGATCTGGCCGAGGATCGCGAGCGGTTCCAGCAGGTGCTGTCGCATCTGGGCCTGAAGCAGCCCGCCAATGGCATTGCCTATTCGATCGAGCAGGCCGAGACGACTGCGGAGAAACTCGGATATCCAGTTCTCCTGCGCCCCTCCTATGTGCTCGGCGGGCGGGCGATGGAAATCGTCCATGACCGCAACTCGCTGCACCGCTATATGGCAGCCGCGGTGAAGGTTTCGGGCAAGGACCCGGTGCTGATCGATTCCTACCTTCAGGATGCCATCGAGGTCGATGTCGACGCCCTGGCCGACGGCGAATCGGTCCACGTCGCCGGGATCATGGAGCATATCGAGGAAGCCGGAATCCATTCCGGCGATTCGGCCTGTTCCCTGCCGCCCTTCTCGCTGCGTCAGGACATTCTCCACGAGATCGGCCGCCAGACCGAAATGCTGGCGAACGGGTTGAGCGTCGTCGGCCTGATGAACATCCAGTTCGCGATCAAGGACGACGAAGTCTACATCCTCGAGGTCAATCCGCGGGCCAGCCGCACCGTGCCTTTCGTGGCCAAGGCGACGGGCCTGCCGATCGCCAAGATCGCGGCCCGCATCATGGCCGGCGAAAAGCTTGCGAGCTTCGATCTGCGCAGTCTGGCGATCAACAAGCATGTCGCCGTCAAGGAAGCCGTCTTCCCCTTTGCACGCTTCCCCGGCGTGGATGTGCTGCTCGGTCCCGAGATGAAATCGACCGGCGAGGTCATGGGCCTGGACACCGATTTCGGCCGGGCTTACGCCAAGTCCCAGATCGGTTGCGGCAACGACCTCCCGTTGCAGGGCGCGGTCTTCATCTCGGTGCGCGACCGGGACAAGCCCGGCATTCTGCAACCGGCCCGTCAGCTCGCCGAGCTTGGCTTCAAGATCGTGGCGACAAGCGGTACGGCGCGCTTTCTGGCCGATGCGGGCCTGGAGGTCAAATACGTCAACAAAGTGCTCGAAGGCCGGCCCCATATCGTCGATTCGATTAAGAACGGCCAGATTCAGCTGATCTTCAACACCACCGAAGGCCCTCGCGCCATCGAGGACAGCTTCACCTTGCGCCAGACCGCGCTCTACAATTCGATCCCCTATTCGACGACGGTTGCTGGCGCCATTGCCATGGGGAAGGCAATTGCAGCATTACGGGCAGGTGAGCTTGAAGTCGCGCCCCTGCAGTCCTACTTTAGAACATCGTTCTAATTGATTTAGCGCCGCGATCGACAATACAGTCCGCTCGGCGGATCGGAAAACTGGTTTTGCGGCATTTTGGGTGTTACGAGATGGAACGCGTACCGATGACCGCAAGCGGCTCGACCCGCTTGCAGGAAGAGTTGAAGCGCCTGAAGAGCGAAGAGCGGCCCGCCGTGATCCTTGCGCTCGAAGAGGCGCGCGCCCATGGCGACCTGTCCGAGAACGCGGAATACGAGGCCGCCAAGGAACGTCAGGCGTTCATCGAGGGCCGCATCAGCGAGATCGAAGACAAGCTTCGCCGCGCGGACGTTATCGATGTGTCCAAGCTTTCGGGCGATGAGGTCAAATTCGGTGCGACCATCTCTCTCGCCGATGAGAACAGCGACGAGGAAGTCACCTATCAGATCGTCGGTGCCGACGAGTCCGACATAAAGGCCGGGCTGCTGTCGATCAACGCGCCTCTGGCGCGGGCCCTGATCGGCAAGAGCGCGGGCGACACGGTCGAGGTGGCGGCCCCGGGCGGCTTTCGCATCTACGAGATTCTCACGGTCGAATACAAGTAGTCGGCACGCTCGCCATGACGCATGCGGAGGGCGCCGGGCCGATCTGCTGGTGTCTGACCGAGGGCCATGCGGGGATGGAAAGCCAGACCGTCGGTCTGGCCGAGGCCCTGAGTGTGACCCCGATCGTCAAACGCGTGCGCCTGCGGTTTCCCTGGACCCATGTTCCGCCCCGCTTGGCTCTGCCGCCCCTGAATGCTCGCAAGCCGGGCAGCGATGCCCTGGCGCTTCCTTGGCCTGATCTGTTGATCACCTGCGGCCGCCGCAGCGTCGGTCTGTCCATGCGGATCAGGCGGGAAAGCGCGGGACGGACCGTGGCGGTCCATATCCAGGATCCGCTGGTCCCCGCCGAGAGCTTCGATCTGATCACCGTGCCCGAACACGATCGCCTGCGCGGGCCCAACGTGATGGTGACCCAGGCCGCGATCCACCGGGTCACGGCCGATAAGATGGCCGCCGATGCCGTGCGCCTGGCGCCCACCCTCGCCCATCTGCCGCGGCCGCTCGTCGCGGTGCTGGTGGGCGGATCGAACCGCCGCTATCGGCTGACCCCGCAGCGGGTGACGGAAATCTGCCTCGATCTCGCGCAGGCGGTCGGCGCTACGGGCGCCGGCCTGGCCGTGACGCCGTCGCGCCGCACAGGTGCGAAGAACGAAAGAGCGTTGCGCGCCGGACTGGCCGGTCTGCCAGCCTATATCTGGGACGGAGAGGGCGCGAATCCCTATCTCGGCCTGCTCGGCCTCGCCGATGCGATCGTGGTCACCGCGGATTCGGTCTCGATGGTCTCGGAAGCGCTTGCCACGGGCAAACCGGTCCATGTGATCGAATGCGAGGGTCTGTCGCGCCGTTTCGATGCCTTCCACACCGGCCTGCAGACCGCCGGCCTGACCCGCCCCTTCTGCGGTCGCCTGGAAGACTGGCGCTACGAGCCGCCGGACGACACCCGAATCGTCGCGCAAGAGATCGCCCGCCGCCTCTCGGCCCGGGCCGGGGGCGGAAAAGGCTAGCCAGCCCCCGGGCCTATCAGGCTATAACCCGGGGCAACTACCCAGCAACTTCCCACAGCCGCGCGCGTCAAATCATGGCCCTCCGAATCGAGACATACAGCAACCGCCACGGCGGCAACTGCTTTTTCAAGGCTATCGGCCACCCCCTGGCGCAGGACCGTTGGTCTGCGCTGCGCGACCGTCTGGCCGGAAGCCGGGGCATCGCCCTCTACGATATCGACGGATTCGCCGAAGGCTTTTCTGAAATCCACGATCTTTCCGACCTGCCCATCACAGGCGTCTATATCCAGGACATCACGCGCATCGGCACCAAGCTGCTTGGACACAAGGCCCAGCCGGTGACCGATCTGGCTGCCGGCGGCGCCGATACCGTGCTGGTCGCCAGTTTCGACAGCGAACGGGCCGAAGATCATATCCGCCATCTCCTTCCCGCCGGCGCGGCCGTTCTCAGCTTCGACGCCATCCGCCTGCCGGACGATATGCTGACCAATCCCCGGCGCTATCTCGATCCAATCAATTTCGCGACGAACTTCGCCTTCTTCCGCGACCGCGACGGCCATCACACCCGCCTGGTCACGGCGAATTACTGGGCCGGCTACGGCGCCGAGGAAGTCGCCCTCTGGTGCCGCCTCTTTGACGGCGACGGCATCGCGATCGCCGAATGGCGCGAAACCTTGCCGCCAGGCCAAGGCACGGTGGCGCTCGACAGCCAGGCCCTGCGCGCCCGCTTCGGCCTCGGCCCTTTCGCCGGCCAGTTGTTTCTGCATGTCATCGGCGCGCGCGGCCATGACGTCGTCAAATATGCCCTGGATACCTACGGCGACGACAGCCGCACCCTGTCCTGTACCCATGACGCCAATGCCTGGCCGGCCGATTTCTATGCCGGCCTGCCGGCGCCGGACGCGGGCGAGCGGGTTGTGCTGTGGGTCCAGAACAGCCATCCAAGACCGATCCCGGCGCAGGCGATCGCCCTGGGCCGCATGGGCGGCGAGGAAGTCGTCCGGCTGGAGACGGAGATCGGGCCCTTCGCGACCCATGCCCTCGACGTTGCGGATCTGCTGCCCGACCTGGCCTGGCCCGAACAGATCGAGATCGATGCCGGCCGCCATTTCGTGCGCCCGCGCTATGAGATCGAGACGGGCGACGGCCACAGCCGCATCGCCCATGCGAATGTCGAGCGCACGGATCTCGCGCCCGACCCAAGAATCCCGGATCTCGGCGACCTGATAGGCAAGGGCTATATTCTGCCCGCCCCGGTGCTGCCCTCCGACCGGTTCGACAGCATCATGCTGCCCACGCCGATGGCCCGCACGCAGATCGACCTTCCGGCCGCGGTCGCGGTCTATGACGCCGATGGCACCGAGATCGCCCGGCGAAGCCTGGGCCGCTTGCCTCGCGGCGAAATCGACTCTCTCGACATCGCAACGCTTCTGAACGGCGCCGCCCTGCCCTCCGGTTATGGCCATATGGAACTGGTCTATGACTTCACGGATGGCGGCGGCGCGGATGGCTGGCTTCACGGCCTGTTCCGCTACCGCGACAAGCGCAGCGGCCACGCCGCCGAAACCAGCTTCTGCGCCCATATCTTCAACACCGTGCTGACCTATCGGGGCGAGCCGCAGTCCTATTCCGGCCCGCCCCCCGGCATCAGCACGCGCCTCTTCCTGCGACTCGGGCCGGCCCCGCTCGATACGATGTGCCATCTGATCTATCCGGCATCGACGCCCTGGAATCCCGCGTCGCGGACCGAACTCAAGCTTCATGCGACGGATGGCAGCGAAATCGCCTCGCGGGAGTTGGCGATTCCCTGCGGCGGCTCACGCCTCTGGCGCTATTCCGAGAGTTTCGACGAAACCGAGCGCGCGGCGGCCGGCCAGGGCGCCTATATCGTCGTCAGGGACACGACCTGCCGGCTGTTCGGCTATCACGGCCTGATATCCGGCGAAGATGCCTTCAGCTTCGACCATATGTTCGGCTTCTAGCGCGCGGCGCGCTTGGCCCGCAGGTTTCGCTACCTATAATTGCTCTAGGTTTTCCAAGGATCGGTCCGGCACTACATGGCACAGCATCACCATACCAAGGTTCTGATCATCGGCTCCGGGCCGGCCGGCTGCACGGCCGCCGTCTATGCCGCGCGCGCCAGCCTCGATCCGATCATGGTCGCGGGGCTGGAGCCGGGCGGCCAACTTACCATCACCACCGAGGTCGAAAACTATCCCGGCTTCTCCGAGGCGATCCAGGGCCCCTGGCTGATGGAACAGATGCATGCCCAGGCCGCGAATGTCGGCACGCGCATGATCAACGACATCGTCACCGAGGTTGATTTCGGCTCCCGCCCCTTTCGCTGCACCGGCGATTCCGGCGATGTCTATACCGGCGACACCGTGATCGTCTGCACCGGGGCGAAGGCGCGCTGGCTGGGCCTGTCCAGCGAGGCCGCTTTCATGGGTTTTGGCGTCTCCGCCTGCGCGACGTGCGACGGCTTCTTCTTCCGGAATCGCGAGGTCATCGTGGTCGGCGGTGGCAACACCGCGGTAACCGAGGCGATCTACCTCGCCAACCTCGCCTCCAAGGTCACGGTCGTTCATCGCCGGGACAACCTGCGCGCAGAAAAGACCCTGTCGGACCGCATGATCGTCCATCCCAAGATCGAGATGGCCTGGGACAGCACCGTCGAGGAGATCCGGGGCGACGAGAATCCCAAGGGCGTCACGGGCGCCGTGCTGCGCAATCTGAAGACGGGCGAGGCGCGGGAAATCCCCGTTGACGGGGTCTTTATCGCGATCGGCCACGACCCCGCGACGGAAGTCTTCCGCGGCAAGCTCGACATGGACGAGGAGGGTTACATCCGGACCGCGCCCGATAGCACCGCGACCAACGTGCCCGGCGTCTTCGCCGCCGGCGACGTGAAGGACAAAATCTTCCGCCAGGCCGTCACAGCCGCGGGACTGGGCTGCATGGGCGCGCTCGAAGCGGAAAAGTTCCTGGCCGAAAACGAAGACTCCTCCGTGATCGCGGCCCAATAGGCCATGGCAGCGAACACACCCACCGACATCCTCATGCCGAAGCCGCCGCGCGAGGCCAAGCATCGGATGGATTGGGACAAGCTGCGCGTCTTTCACGCGGTTGCCGAGGCCGGCAGCTTCACCCATGCGGGCGAAATGCTGAATCTCAGCCAATCGGCGGTCAGCCGGCAGATCGGCGCGCTCGAGGAAAGCCTCAGTGCGACACTGTTTCATCGTCATGCGCGCGGGCTGATCCTGACCGAACAAGGCGAGCTTCTGTTCAAGACCGTGCGCGAGGTGTTCGGCAAGCTGGCCATGACCGAGGCGATGATTGCCGAAGCCAAGGACAAGCCGACAGGGCCGCTGGCGATCACCACGACCGTTGCCTTCGGCACCACGTGGCTGGCGCCGCGCATCCGCCGTTTCATCGAGATCTATCCCGATATCGACGTCACCATCCTGGTCGACGACGAACGCGAGCTCGATCTGACCATGCGCGAGGCGGATGTCGCGATCCGTCTGCGCCGGCCACGCCAGCCCGACCTGATCCAACGTCACCTGGTGACGGTGCGCTGGCACGTCTATGCCTCGCCGGAATATCTCGCGAGTCACGGAACGCCCGAATCGCCCGACGATCTCGACAAGCATCTGCTGGTCGTCTACGGCGAAAGCCCGACGGCACCTGTGCCGGATATCAACTGGCTGCTCAACGCAGGCGCAACCTCCGGACGGGAGCGGCAACCCATCCTGCGCCTGAACAACACCCATGGAATTTATCGTGCCGTGCGCAGCGGCCTGGGCCTCGGCGCTCTTCCCGACTACATGATCGCCGATGATGCGAACCTCGTTCGTGTGCTGCCCGATATGGAAGGGCCGACGATCGACGCCTTCTTCGTCTATCCCGAGGAACTGCGCCACTCCAAGCGCATCGCCGTTTTCCGCGACTTCCTGATCCATCAGATCGCACATTCGCGATTCTAATGACTATTCGATTGAGCCATGCGCTGAACGCATAGCTAGTTCGCGCAATCATGGCTGGCAGCCAAAGGTTCCGGGCATTAGGTATTGGGGGACTCGAATGTTGCATCGCAACATCGTTTGAGCCTTCTTTGTTCGCAGCAAAGCACTTGCGAGCAAATGTTCGGGCCCAGCGCTCGGACTTTGGGTCTTCGGACCCCACGTCTCCCAGACGTGAAGCCTCCCTGTTGTACTTGCCGGGCCCTAACGGGCCCGGCCTTTTTTTGTCTTGCCAAATATTATTTCTGCGCCGCGAAGAGACCGCGCGGCAGGCCGCCTCACATGAAGAGTTTATGATCCTTCAACCCTTCATAGAGGTACGTGACAAACTCTCCATAACCGTTGTATATCCGAGTCGGAACTCGCTCGGAATCGACGCCCAACAACCGCTCATCGGCCTGGGACCAGCGCGGATGAGAGACCTCTGGATTGACGTTGGCCCAGAAGCCGTATTCGCGGGACTGGATATCCTCCCAGAAGGTCGTGGGACGCTCGTCCGTGAAGCTGAAGCGGACGATAGACTTGATCGACTTGAAACCGTATTTCCACGGCACGGCGAGACGCAACGGTGCGCCATTCTGTTTCGGCATGGGTCGGCCGTAGAGGCCCGTCGCGATAAAGGCCAGGTCGTTGCGCGCTTCCTCAATGGTCAGTCCCTCGACATAGGGCCAAGGATACCAGCTCGCCTTCTGGCCCAGCGCGACGTCGGGATCCATGAAGGTTTCCATGCGCACGTATTTCGCCGAACCCAGAGGCGCCGCGAAATCGACCAGGGCCTTCATGGCAAAGCCGCTCCAGGGCACGGTCATCGCCCAGGCCTCCACGCATCGGTGGCGATAGACGCGCTCCTCCAACGGCATCTGGCGGATCAGGGTATCGAAATCGACCGTCTTCTCCTTCTCGACCATGCCGTCGAAGGTCACCGTCCAGGGCCGCAGCGGCAGCGCCTGGGTGTCCTTCGCGATCTGCTTATGCGAGCCGAACTCATAGAAATTGTTGTAAATTGTCGCGGACTTCTCGTCGGTGATCGCGCGCTCGACCTTATAGGTCTCGTTGCGCGCCATCGTGTAAAGATCGGCGGTCGGGTCGGTTTCCGCCGCATGGGCGTGGCTCACGGGCGATATGCTCGACGCCGTCTGGTCCGGATCGTCGCAGCCCGCCAGCAACCCGCCGCCGGCCAGCAGGATCGGGCCGGCCGCCAGGGCCTTCACCAGGGAACGGCGTTCGAGATAGATCGATTCCGGCGTGGCCGCGCTTTCGGGCAATTCCCAGCCGCGGCGAATCCTGGTCAACAGGGCCAATACTCCTCACAGATTTCTCTGAACAACAACCTGGAGTGCCAACGCCCAGGATTGAATTCACAATCCCTTGAGCGGTCCCGACGGCCGGCCTCGCAGCTAACGGGGCAGGAAGGGATCGGAGCCGCCCGTCGCCCAGTCGAGCAGCTCGACCGTATGGCGCACCGGCACGCCCGCCCCGGCGGCAAGCTGCACCATGCAGCCGATATTGCCGGTCGCCACGATCTCCGGCGTGGTCTTGGCGATATTGGCGAGTTTGCGGTCGCGCAGGCGGTCGGCCAGATCCGGCTGCATCAGATTGTAGGTACCGGCCGAGCCGCAACACAGATGGCCCTCCGGCACATCCACCACATCGAAACCCGCCGCCGAGAGCAACTCCGTGGGCAGCGCGCGGATGCCTTGGCCATGCTGCATGGAGCAGGCCGAGTGATAGGCCACCCGCCGCGCCGTCTCGCGCACGGGCGGCATCAGGCCCAATTTTCCCATGACCTCGGTCACGTCCTTGGCGAGGCCGGAAATCCGCGCCGCCTTCTCCGCCCAGGCCGGATCGGCGCGCAGCATGAAGCCGTAATCTTTCACCGTCGTGCCGCAGCCCGAGGCGTTGATCACGACGGCATCGAGCCCGTCTCCCTCGAGTTCCGCCGTCCAGGCCGCGATATTGGTCCGCGCGGCTCGCAGAGCATCCTCCTCGCGCCCCATGTGATGCACCAGGGAGCCGCAGCAACCGGCGCCGCGCGCCACCACCACCTCGCAGCCATGGCGGGTCAGCAGGCGCACCGTGGCCTCGTTGATACCCGGCTCGATCACCCGCTGGACGCAGCCGGTCAGCAGGGCGACACGCATGCGCCGCTTGCCCTCGGCCTGAAAGACCTGGGGCCGGTCCATGGGAGACGCCCGTAGCGGTGCCTGGGCCATGCGCAGGAAGCCCTTGAGACGGCCGGGCATGAAGCTCGCCAGGGGCCTGAACAGGCTCCCCAGGGCCATCGCAGGGCGAAAGCGGGCCGGATAGGGCAGCAGGTGGATCAGCAACCCCCGCAACAGTCTTTCGCCCAAAGGGCGCCGATAAGTCTCCTCGATATGCTTCCGCCCGTGATCGACCAGATGCATGTAATGGACGCCAGACGGGCAGGTCGTCATGCAGGACAGGCAGGACAGGCAGCGATCGACATGTTTCACGACCTGCGGCGTCGCTGGGCCGCCCGATTCGAACATCTCCTTCATCAGATAGATGCGCCCCCGAGGGCTATCCAACTCGTCGCCCAGCAGCACATAGGTCGGGCAGGTCGCCGTGCAGAAGCCGCAATGGACGCATTTGCGCAGGATGTCGTTGGAGGCCGCGATAGGCGGATCGGCAAGCTGGGCCAGGGTGAAATTGGTCTGCATTCAGCGCCTAGCCCTTCGGGTACATACGACCGGGGTTGAGGATGCCGCACGGATCGAAGGCCTCCTTGATCCGCGCCGACAGGGCCGCGCGCCCCAGCGACGGCGGGTGGAATGCCGGCGCCTCCGCCCGCAGGTCCGGCGAAGCCCGCATCAGCAGGGCATGGCCGCCCGCCTCGGCCGCCGCCGCGCGCACAAGCGAAGCCTTCGCCCGATCCCCCTCGTCCGGCAGTTCCAGCCAGACCAGCCCCCCGGCCCAATCGAAGCAATGGCGCAAGGGTCCAGCCGCGGCGACGCGGGCCGCAAAACCCGCCCCGGTGCTCGGCGGAAGCGAGACCCGCCACAAGGGCCGCGCCGTCTCCGCCGCGAAGACCGCGGCGTCGCGCAGATGGCGCCACAGGGCCATGGACCGGCTGCTGTGCAATTCCTCAGTCCCGCCGAATTCGGCCAGCATGGCGTGGAGAGATTCTGCGCGGGCCTCGACCGACGGCCCCGGGCCCTCGACACGGATCAGGGTCACCGCGCCGCCCGCATCGCGCACCATATCGACCGGGCTTTCGCCCGCGATCGCGGTGGGCAGATGGGCCGCGCCGGAAACCTCGTAGGGACTGCCCATCGCGGCGCGCATGGCGGCACCCGCCGCTTCGTCGCTCAGACCCAGAACCATGACCGTGCGGATCTTCTCCGGGGCGGGCAGGACCTTGACCGTGATCCGGGTCATGACCGCCAGGGTGCCATGGGAGCCGGCCAGCAGCTTGCAGAGGTCGTAGCCGGTGACGTTCTTGACCACCCGCCCCCCGGCCTTGAAGACCTCGCCCCGGCCGCTGACGGCATCGACGCCCAGGAAATGGTCGCGCGCGGCGCCCGCCTGGACGCGGCGCGGGCCGGCCAGGTTGCAGGCGATCACCCCGCCGATCGTCTGCCGTCCCGCTTCCCCGCCATAGAGCGGGCCGAAATCCGGCGGTTCGAAGGACAATTGCTGGCGATTCGCCGCGGCCGCCGCCTCGATCTCGGCCAACGGCGTGCCGGCGCCCGCCCGCAACACCAATTCCGCCGGCTCGTAAAGATCGATCCCCGTCAGTCCGGTCAGGTCCAGGCGACCGGTGGCATCGACCGGCCGTCCGATGCCGCGCTTGGTGCCCGCGCCGACGATCTCAAGCGGCGCCGCTTCCGCCACGGCCTGGCGCACCGCATCCAGGATCGGCGCCACCGCCTCGCTCGCCTGTTCCTCCGACATCCTAGAAGCGGGGCAGGTCTGGGAACGGCATCCGCCCCCGGTGGATATGCATGCGCCCCAGTTCGGCACAGCGGTGCAGCAAGGGGAAAACCTTTCCGGGATTCAACAGCCCGTCGGGGTCGAAGGCGCATTTGACGCGCTGCTGCTGCTTCAAATCTTCCTCCGAGAACATCGCGGGCATCAGATCGCGCTTCTCGACCCCGACCCCGTGCTCGCCGGTCAGGACGCCGCCGACCTCAACGCAGAGCCGCAGGATATCGGCACCGAAATCCTCCGCCTTCTCCAACTCCTCGGGCGCATTCGCGTCATAGAGTATGAGAGGGTGCAGGTTGCCGTCCCCGGCATGGAAGACATTGGCCACCCGCAGCCCGTGCTTTTCCGAAAGCTCCGCCATCCGGGTCAGCACCTCGGGCAGACGATGGCGCGGGATCGTGCCGTCCATGCAGAGATAATCAGGCGAAATCCGACCGATCGCGGGAAAAGCGGCCTTGCGCCCGGCCCAGAAGGTCAGGCGTTCCGCTTCGGTCTCGCTCGTCCGCGAATAGACCGCGCCGCAGGCCGAAGCGATATCGGTGACCTTCTCGATCAGGTAATCGACTTCGGCCTTCGGGCCGTCGAGTTCGACGATCAACAGCGCCTCGACATCGAGCGGATAGCCGGCATGGACGAAATCCTCGGTCGCGCGGATCGCCAGCTTGTCCATCATCTCCATACCGCCCGGGATGATGCCCGCGCCGATCACCTTGGCCACGCAATCGCCGGCCTGCTCGTTCGACGGAAAGCCGATCAGAACCGCCCGCGCCGTTTCCGGCTTGCGCAGCAGTCGCACGGTGACCTCGGTGATGACGCCCAGCAGCCCCTCGGAGCCGGTCACGATACCCAGAAGGTCATAGCCTTCGGCATCCAGCGCCTTGCCGCCGATCCGCAGGACCTCGCCCTCCATGGTGACGAATTCGACGCCGAGCAGATTGTTAGTGGTGACACCGTATTTCAGGCAATGGACCCCGCCGGCATTCTCCGCGACATTGCCGCCGATCGAACAGGCGATCTGGCTCGACGGGTCGGGCGCGTAATAGAAGCCTTCGTGTTCGACCGCCTGGCTGATCGCCAGATTCGTCACCCCCGGCTGGACGACGGCGCAGCGGTTCTCGAAATCGACGTCCAGAATTTCCTTGAACTTGCCCAGGCCGAGGATGATTCCATCGACCAGCGGCAAGGTCCCGCCGGACAGCGAGGTTCCCGCGCCGCGCGGCACGACCTTGACCCCTTGGGACCGGCAGAAGCGCAGCACCGCCGCCACCTCGGCCGTGGTGCTGGGCAGGACGACGGCCATCGGCAGGGCCTTGTAGGCCGTCAGCCCATCGCATTCATAGGCACGCAGTTCGGTCTCGCCGGCAATCACCGCTTCGCCCGCCAGAATCTCCCGCAGGCCGCGCAGGATCTCCGGCGCGCGATCCTGGACCGAGCGATCCGGTTCGGGCATCTGCATGGGTTCGCGCCTTCCGTTGCAATCTATCCGGGGAGTCTGGGCGGCGCGGCGGGTATGGTCAACAGACCGCGCGGCGCGCTAAGGTGGTGAAGCACAAACCCGAAAACTCGGGCAAACGAAAAGCCGCGCCTCTCGGCGCGGCCTCTTACCGAACCGGCGCGCGGATCAGCCCTGGCGGGCCTTGAACCGAGGGTTCTGCTTATTGATGACGTAGACCCGCCCCTTGCGCCGCACGATACGGCACTGCTTGTGGCGGTTCTTCGCGCTTTTCAGCGAGTTAACGACTTTCATCAGACTTCTCCGCTTGGGCGGCCGGGAAGATAGGCGCGACCTCCACGGCTGTCAACTTGCCTGGGCCGACCCTCGCCCGCGTCTTCCGGCATCCGAACCGTTGCCGGCCGCCGTCCCAGGCGGAATGCCCCCCAGAAGGTCTCCGGAATCGATGCGCCACGGGCCCATATGCCGTCACAGCGCTCGTCCCGCCGCTAGGCCGCCGAATCGCGGCTCGCCCCGATATCGTCCAGCCGTTTCTGCAAACTCAGCCTGTCCAGCGAGCGCACCGGCAGATTGCAGAAAATGCCGAGCCGGCGCTCCAGAATCGTATAGGCCGCCAGGAAGGCGGCGCGGTGGTCGCGTTCCGACCCTACGAAGGCCGCCGGATCGTCGATTCCCCAATGGGCGGTCATGCGCTGGCCCGGCCAGATCGGACAGACTTCACCGGCAGCCTATTCGCAGACGGTGGAAACAAAATCCAGCTTCGGCGCATCCGGTCCCGAGAACTACTCCCAGCTCTTCGACCGCAAGGTCTCGACCGGGTAATCGAGCTTGCCCAGCAGGTCCAGGGCATAGGGATGGACCGCGCCCTTTGGCTGGCTTCCGGCGCTGATGGCCCTAAAGCCCGGCCGCCCGATTCGGTTCAAGATGCATTCAGCCAGGATACTGCGCGCCGAATTGCCAGCGCACAGGAACAGCGCGTTGAAGACACGGCCCCGGTCGGTCATGAAGCCCCCCCCCTGGCCTCTTCGGCCCTCTTGATTGATTCGGCGGGCGGTCGGGCCCGCATCCCGCCGTGGCGAGATCGACGAACGCCTTGCAGAGATCCGACCGGCCCTGACAGCAATCCTCGGTCAGGAAGGTCAAAAGGCGGTGTATTCCCTCGATATTCGCGGCGTAGAAAATCTGTCTCTGGACCCGCGACCGGCGCAGAAGACCCGCCCCCTCCATCAAACCCAGATGGGTGGACAGAGCCGAAGGCGGAACGCCGAGCCGTTCCGCAATCACGCCGGCGGCCAGGCCCCCGGCCCCTCGACGATCAGGGTCCGGAACACCCGCAGTCGCGTCTCATGCGCAAGGGCCGACAAGCCCCGTATGGCACTCGTTTCTTCCATATTTCGGAAATTATCGAATCACGAGGAAATACTCAATCCCAAAACGGCGCCCCCTCGCCGTTCAACGCAGGTGGCGGCAGGCTTCCGAGGTTTTCAGGCCGGCCACCGCGATATTGCGCCAGACGAGGATGACCTCCTCTTCGGTCAGACCGAAGGCCGCCCTGGCATCGCCCAAGATATCCTCGCTGCCGCCCCAGACGGTCCGCTCCATGGCGAAGGCCATGATGTCGAGATCGCGTGGTTCCAGCTGCCCGGTGGAGACGCGCGCGCCGCAGGCGCAATAGGCGGCGTTGCTGGAGGCATCGAGCATGCACAGGGCATCAAGCCGTTCGGCCGCGCTCTTACCGCCGTCCCCCGCCTGATCCTCCTCCGCCGCGGCCGGACCGGCAGCAAACAGCGCCAGAGCCAGGAACAGGACCGAGATCAACGCGTTTCGCAGGCGCCCGTCGTCGCCAAATGAGCATGCCCGGTCAATTCCAGATCGTCGCATGGTATGGGCTCGCCATTCTGGATGAAGACAACGCCAAATCCCTTGCCCAGAGCCAGATCGGGGCGCGGACAGAAACTCGCCGATTCACCGTCGGACAATCCGCCCTGGGCGCAAAGATCGCCGAAGCCATGCGCCTCAATGGTGCATTTCGGATTGCGAATGCCGACCCAGGCCGCCTTGCCGGAGCCGTTCGAAACCGCGACACAGCGCTCGCTGGCGGCCAGAGCAGACCCGACCCCCGCCGCACCCGCCAAGAGGGCAAGGGCCGCCAAGATGCCGGGTCGGATCGTGATACTGCCATCCCGCACGGCTTCCTCCCGGAGGTCCCGATATTCGATCAGGCTCGATAGCATGCCCAGGCAGAATTGAGTAGCGCGGGCGTCTATCAGATCGCGCGCCGGTCATCTAGCCCAATAGCCGGATTTCGGTCGCACGAGGGCAAATCGGATGACCCTTCCTCGCCGCGCAGCCTGTCGTTCCTGCGCGCATATTCACATATATCCGCCATTCGATCCGTGACAGAGTTTTTTAGCCTGATGAATCAACATCGGCGGGTTTTGGGAGGCCTGCATGGCCGATATCGAGGGCCGCTACATAGCTCATCGCGACGACGCCCTATAAGACGATGTCGTCGACCGCAGCACGCAGCGAATGAAAGCCTGTTCCTGTGGAGGCGGCCCGCCGGCCGTTTAGGTCGAACCCATTGCGCTCGTTGCAATGATGGAGCAGCAGCAGGACCATCGCCCGTCCGCCGCCTGCGGATCGGCCGCATGCGGCTGCGCTCAAGTTGCGCCCAAAACAGTGAAACCGGCGCGGACAAAAACCGCAACCTAGCCCTTAGAAAACAAAATGGTGGGCGCGACAGGGATTGAACCTGTGACCCCTACGATGTCAACGTAAGGGCAACCCGCATATCGGTCTTATCTGTTATCGAAGCTCTTGATTCTACAGATTAATATTTTTCCCGTGTTTTCAACGTTATAGAGGTTCATAACGATTTTCATCCGTTATCAGTGGGGATTTGGTGGGGTGTTTTTTGGGCGCCGTGCTAGAATACCCCACTGAATTCCCCACCACGGATATCGCGGAATGCTTAAGAAGACAAGAGGCCGACCCCGCCGCTTCGCAGAATACGAGGACTTGATCTCGGGCCTGCCCGAATCGGCCATGAAGCGCCCCAGATACGTCAACGGCATCGGGGTGTTCCGCGGTTCAAGAGGCGATACGGCGTGGCTCAAGATCCGCCTTCCTAACGGCGGCATATATAAGGGTAAGCATCAGCCGCACGGGACCGCGCTCGAGATCAAGTTAGGGTCGCTCGCCTCATGGTCCTGGGAGGAGCTTGAAGCCAAGCATCGCGAGCTGCAGCGGAAGGCCGATCACGGCGAACCATTGG
>Ga0115002_10004058_pt1 | contig 17956 bp, 13 predicted proteins | sample ArcticOcean_MG_C_8_FD_89576 | JGI IMG/M metagenome (GOLD analysis project Ga0115002, IMG submission 89576) | Marine microbial communities from western Arctic Ocean - ArcticOcean_MG_CB11_86 | ecosystem: Environmental > Aquatic > Marine > Oceanic | place: Arctic Ocean: Canada Basin | collected... | reverse complement strand
CGCCCTGGAGTGCGCTCAACAGTGCTCGGTTCTCAGGACGCTGGAAATGGTCTGCGCGAAGCTCCGTTCCGCGAGGTAGTAGCTCGGGGTAATTCACCAGCAATGCCAGTAGGTGCGTCTCCTTCGGATCGCCATCCGCGCGCCGGAAGGGAGTCGCGGCCTCGGCCGGCTCCGCCATCGCCTGACGCGCGGGCCGTTGGGCGCCAGCGCGTGGCCTGCGACCGAGGTGGGCGACTAGGGTGGCAGCCTCCACCTCTAGCATTTTCGCCAGACGGCCGACGTAGCGGTCCTGCTCAGTCCAGCTCGCGGAGAAAACGATTTCCCTGAGCGCCTCGGCCGCCTGCGCTTTGGCATCGGCCGTGCTCAGGTCCATGTGCGCTGGCGCGGCATCCAACAGAAACTCAGCCAGCGACGACGCCTCGTCCACGGCGTGCCGCCACAGCGATGCGTCCGTCCGTATCAAGTCGTCGGGGTCCTTGCCCAGCGGCAGCCGCGCCACGCGGAACACGTCGAACACCATCGAGCGCTGCCGCAAGGCGTTACGGCGTCCGCGAGTAGCACCGGCGTTGCGCTGCGCCAGATCCAGCAGGCTCCGGAACATCGCTCCTTGGCCAGCTGCGTCGGCGTCCAGCGCAAGGACGACGGTGTCGGCCCGCGCCAGCAACAGATCAACCTGCGCTTGCGTCAGCGCCGTGCCCATCGACGCGACCACATTGCGGAAGCCTTTCTCATGCGCGGCGATGACGTCCATGTAGCCTTCGACCACCACGGCGCGGCGCCCGTCGTTGGCGATCGCTTCGCGGGCCCTGTCCAGCCCGTACAGCAGCCGGCTCTTGTCGAAGGCGTCCGTCTGCGGAGTGTTCAGGTACTTCGGGGGCGTGTCGTCCAGCGCACGGCCCCCGAACCCGACTACATCCCCGCTCTCGTTGCGGATGGGAAATGTCAGCCGTCCGCGGAACATGTCTCGAACCGACCCGTCGTCGCCCATGGTCGCAAGGCCCGCGGCGACGGTGCGCTCGCGGGAAAAACCAAGGCCGTCGAGCCGCCGCGCCAGCTCGTCACCGTTGGCTGGGCCATAGCCCAGGCCGAACGCCGCGATGACCTCGTCCCCCAGTCCTCTGCCGGCCAGGTAAGCACGGACATTGGAGCCTCGGTCCGACGCCAGCGCGTCCTTGAAGAATCGGTTCGCTTGCTCGTTCAGCTCCACGTGCGGGCTGCGTGGTGCAGCATCCGGCGCTCTGCGATCAGGGACTTCGACGCCGGCCTCTGCTGCCAGCTGGTGCAACGCGGAAGGAAAGTCAACACCATCGGCGCGCATGACGAAGGAGAAGGCGTCACCGCCCGTCGCACATGCACCGAAGCAGCGCCACGTCTGGCGGTCCGGAAAGACGACGAAGGAGGGCGTCTTCTCCTGGTGGAACGGGCAAGGCGCCTTGAAGTTACGCCCCGCCTGTTTCAGTGCGGGCACGTACTTGGAAACGACGTCGACGATGTCGAGTCGCGCCTTGATGTCGTCGCTGATCGCCATAACCAGAGGTGGCGGGGCCACCCATTTCCCTCATCTGAAGTCTACGTAGTTCTCCCTCGCTTCTCGCAAGTGGCGCGCGCGCGTTTTCGAGCCTGCGCACACGGTCACAAGAGCAAAGAAGCGCATGGATGCCCGCGTGTGCACCTCGGCGGGGCTAAATCCGACCCTTGAAGACGTCGGATACGATCCCCGGCCGGAGGCCTTCGGCAGTCAGCAGCGCGAACTGGTCGGTCATGCCGGCAATGTAGTCGGCGACAGCGCGCTCAGTGGGGTCGCCACGCCCGAAGTAGCGCTCCGGTACCTCGTTCGGGCGGCGCAGGAACTCGTCGTACAGGAACTCGATGATGAGGCGTGCGTGCTTGCCCTCCGGCGCGTGCCCTTCCGGGACATAGACGGTGTCGAACATGAACTCGCGCAGCTCGGTGACCGCTCGCGCCACGTCGTGGCTCATGGCTAAGCGTGGCCTCGGCCCGTCGTCGTCGTAGCCCGCGCAGGCCCACGACGACTGGACAATGTCGCTCACCATAGAATCGAGGCGCTGCGAGTGGCGTGTGCCCAGCACCTCGCGGGCACCGGGTGGCAGGTCCTCTTCGGCAAGCACGCCCGCCCTGATCGCGTCGCCGATATCGTGAGCCAGGTACGCGACGGCGTCGGCGACACGAACCACCTGCGCTTCGAGCGTAAGCCGGTCGATTTCGTCCGCCTGGAGGAAGTCGCCACGCGGCTTCGAGTGGTGGAGGATGGCGTCGCGGGCCTCGTGGGTCAGGTTCAGGCCTTCGCCGTCCTTCTCCAGCACATCGATGGTGCGCAGGCTCTGCTCGTTGTGGCGAAAGCCACCCGGCAGCAGGCCGTCGAGCACCTGCTCGCCGATGTGGCCAAAGGGCGTATGCCCGACATCGTGGCCAAGCCCCGCCGCCTCCACAAGGTCTTCGTTGAGCCGCAGCGCACGAGCGATAGTGCGTGCGATCTGGGTGACCTCCAGCGTATGCGTCAGGCGCGTCACGAAATGATCGCCAACCGGGGCGACGAACACCTGCGTCTTGTGCTTGAGGCGGCGGAAGGCGTTGGTGTGGATGATGCGGTCGCGGTCGCGCTGAAACTCGGTGCGCAGCGCATCCAAGGGCTCGGGCTTTACTCGCCCGCGCGTCTTGCTACTCATCGAGGCATGGGGGGACAAGCGCTCCGCCTCCCACGCCTCGATGCGCTCGCGGACGTGGGCTGGGCTGGGACGGGGGAGGTTAATCGGGCCGGGAGGCATGGGGCAATTGTAACGGTGGGCCGGGAGTGCAGAAAGGGCGGCGCTTGGCGCCGCCCTTTCTGCACTCCCGGCTTGCTCTGGCCTATGCCTTGAAGAAGTCGAGGCAGATACGGTCAAACTCTTCGCGCTTCTCGACCTGGGCCCAATGACCGCAGTGCTGGAAGACGTACATGCGGGCATTCTGGAAGCGTTTGAGCATGAGGAACCCGGCCTCGATGGCGCCCCCCTTGTCCTCTTGGCCCCAGATAATCAAGGTCGGAACGGTGTTCTTGGCCAACTCGAAGTAGTAGTCCTCTCGGGGCTGTTTACTCCGGCGAGCGTACTGCTCGAGGGCCTCGGGCGTCGTCGCCGCGTCGAATCGCTCTTGGACGACCTCGTCAGTGATGATTGAGGCGTCGTAGATCAGACTCTCGGCCAGTACCCGCATCTTCTCCAACGTGGGTCCCTCACCGCGGTAGAACTTGCCGATGTTGGCCAACGCCTCCTGAGGCGTCGGCTGGATAAATGTCACGGACGACGGCTGGCTACCGATCATGACCATGTGCTTGACCTTGTCCGGGTGGTTCAGCGCCAGGCCAAGGGCAGCCTGACCGCCCATCGAGTTGCCGATAACGTCGGCCTTATCGATACCCAGCGCTTCCATGAAATCGTTGAGCACGCCGCCGATCCAGCCGATGAATTCCTGGTTGACGGCATCCTCGGAGAACTCGGAGCGTCCCCAGCCCGGCATGTCGAACATGAGCACACGGTTGTTCAGTGCCAGGTCTTGGAGGTTCCCCTTGAAGTTGCTCCAGCTTGTAGCGCCTGGGCCACCGCCGTGGATGCAGATGATGGGGTCACCGGTGCCAATCTCGTTGTAGTGAATGCGAATCCCACCGGCAACCACCTCGCGGCTGGTCGATTCGTCAGTGACGCCCTGCAACTCTTGTCTCGTCGCCATTGTCTCTCCCTTTGTAGTTTTTCCTCGCGGGAGGATAAGAGGCATCACCGGTAGCGGTCAACGGCCGTTGACCGCCGCGGGGCGGCACCGTGATCACTAGAGAATGGGCAGGTAACGCTTGATCTCGTAGTCGGTGACGGCCGCTCGGTAACTGTCCCACTCGATGTGTTTGTTCTCGAGCAGGCTCTGAAGCGTGTGGTCGCCAAGCGCTCGGCGAAGCACCTCGCTCCCTTTGGCGGCCTCGATGGCCTCATGGAGGCTGCCGGGCAGCGCTACGATGCCCAGGCGCTCGCGTTCTTCCGCGGAGATGCGGTTCATGCCGGATGCAGCCGGGGGCACATGCGCGTAGCCCTCCGCCACGCCCTCCAGCCCCGCCGTCAGCATCGCAGCGAAGGCCAGGTAGGGATTGCAGGTGGGATCGGGCAGGCGGAACTCGACGCGGGTCGAGGCTTCTTTGCCGGGACGGTAGGCGGGCACGCGCACCAGGTCAGCGCGGTTGACGGCGGCCCAGGACACGGAGGTCGGCGCCTCGAAACCGGGCACAAGGCGCTTGTAGGAGTTCACCCACTGCGCGCAGACGATGCTGATCTCGGGCGCATGGCGCAGGAGACCGGCGATGTAGCGATGGCCGACGTCGCTCAGGTGGTGTGGGTCGTCCGCGGCGTAGAAGGCGTTGTCATCGCCCTTGAACAACGATTGGTTGACGTGCATGCCGTTGCCGTTCTGGCCGGCCAGCGGCTTGGGCATGAAGGTCGCGTAGACGCCGGCGCGCATTGCCACCTCCTTGACCACCTGGCGGTGAGTCATGACCGAGTCGGCCATGGTCAACGCGTCGGTATGGCGGAGGTCGATCTCGTGCTGGCTCGAGGCCGCTTCGTGGTGGCTGTACTCGACGGGAATTCCCATTTCCTCCAGCGTCAGCACCGTGTCACGGCGTAGGTCGGTGGCGGTATCCAGGGGAGTGAAGTCGAAGTAGCCACCCTCATCGAGCGGCTGGGGCTCGCTCGAGCTCTTGAAGTAGAAGTGTTCCATCTCCGGGCCGACCATAAACGTGTAGCCCATGCCCGCCGCGCGCTCCAAGGCTCGCTTCAGTACGTAGCGTGGGTCTCCCTCGAAGGGCTCACCGCTAGGTAACGTCACATCGCAGAACATACGGGCGACGGCATTCTGGCGCGGCCGCCACGGCAGCACCGAGAAGGTGGTCGGGTCCGGCCAGGCGACCATGTCGCTCTCTTCGACTCGGGCGAACCCTTCGACAGCCGAGCCGTCAAAGGCCATACCGTGCTCCAGCGCGCCTTCCAACTCCGCCACGGTGATGGCAAAGCCTTTCAGATGGCCGAGGATGTCGGTGAACCACAGCCGGATGAACTTGACGTCATTGTCCTTCGCGGTGCGAAGGACGTACTCGCGAGGATCGCTCTGGGTTCTCATATCGCCTGCGTCATGAGGAGCACGATGCCGGGCTCAGGCCCGCTACTCCGCCCCGGGCTTCAACTGGCCCAGCGCGCTTTGCGCTGCGGCGAGACGGGCCCCGGGCACCCGAAACGGCGAGCACGAAACATAGTTTAGGCCGAGCTCGTGGCAAAACGCCACGGACCGCGGGTCACCGCCGTGCTCACCGCAAATGCCAACAACGAGACCGGGGTTGACCGCGCGGCCCTCCTCGGTCGCGATGCGCATGAGCCTGCCGACGCCCGTGATGTCCAAGCTATCGAAGGGGTTCCACGGCAGCACCTCCTCTTTCACGTACTGGCGGAGAAACTTCTGCTCGGCGTCGTCACGGCTGTAGGCGAAGGTCATCTGCGTCAGGTCGTTGGATCCAAAACTGAAGAATTCAGCCTCGCCCGCGATCTCCGCGGCCGTCAACGCAGCGCGCGGCACCTCGATCATCGTGCCAAACTTGTACGGTACGGCAGCGCCTTCGGCGGCCAGCGTCTCGGTAATCACTCTGGCCAGCCTCGGATGGAGCCACCGCAGCTCGTTGACATGGGAGACGATGGGGATCATCACCTCCGGCTTCACCGACACGCCCTCCTTAGTCAGCCGGGCGGCGGCAGTGAAGATGGAGCGCACCTGCATCTCGTAGACCTCGGGCATCGTCAGCCCAACGCGCATGCCCCGGTGTCCCAGCATGGGGTTCGACTCGCGTAGCGACTCATCGTCAGGCAGGAACTCGTGCAGGGGCGCATCCATCAGGCGAATGACCACCGGCATGCCCTCCATGACCTTGAGGATGCCGTAGAAGTCCGCCGTCTGGAACTCACCGAGCCGGCCGAGCTCTTCCTGAAAGACGCGCACCTGCTCGGACTCGCGGACGTGCGTCTCCGCGTCGGCAAGCCGGGTGCGCAGGCTCTCGCGCTCCGAGGCGGGCGCCTGCGCCAGTTGCTCTCGCAGCGTCTCCATTTGGCGCTCGGTCCGCGAGGCCTCGGGCCCCGCGGCTAGCATGCGCTGGACGTGGGGAAGCCGCGTGGGGTCAAAGAACATGTGCTCTGTGCGGCACAGGCCGATGCCCTGCGCGCCGAACTCAAGGGCATCTTTGGCCTGTTCGGGGGTGTCGGCGTTGGCCCAGACCTGCAGCCGGCTCTCGGCGTCTGCCCAGCCCAGCAGCGTTGTCAGTTCGGCCAGCTCGGCCGGAAATGGCATCCGGGTCTCGATCTCGCCAACGAACACCTCGCCGGAGGCTCCGTCGATGCTGATGACATCTCCCTCATGGAGCACTGTCCCCCGCGCGCTCACTGTGCCACCGTCGAAGGACAGTTCCTCGCAACCGACCACGGCCGCCTTTCCAAGTCCTCGCGTTACCACGGCCGCGTGGCTCGTCATACCGCCACGGGCGGTCAGGACGCCCCTCGCCTTCATGATGCCGTGGACGTCGTCCGGGCTCGTCTCGGCACGGACCAAGATCACATTTCGTCCGGAGGCGGCCAGCTCAACGGCGCGGTCGGGATCCATGGCGAGGATGCCGCTGGCGGCGCCAGGCGAGCCGCCCCCGCCCTCGGCGAAGAGGCGCCCGTCGCTCACCGCTTTGGCCTTCGCCTTCTCCTCGAAGCGGGGTAGCAGAATCTGCGGCACGTTCTCCGCGCCGATCCTGCCGAGGGCTTCCTTTCGGCTGAGGACCTCTTCACCCACGAAGTCCACTGCAATCTTCACCGCGGCCAGTGCAGTCCGTTTGGCCGTGCGCGTTTGGAGAATGTAGAGCTTGCCCCGCTCGACGGTGAATTCGATGTCCTGGACTTCGCGGTAGTGCGCTTCCAGCTTGCGGGCAGTGCCCTCAAGTTGCGTATAGACCTCCGGCATGTCCCTGGCGAGCTGTGAGATGCGGGCCGGTGTGCGCACCCCTGCCACGACGTCTTCGCCCTGGGCGTTGGTCAGGAATTCGCCGTAGAGCATCTTCTCGCCCGTGGCGGGACTGCGCGTGAAGAGGACCCCGGTGCCGCTATCAAGGCCGAGGTTCCCGAACACCATCGCCATGATGGTGCACCCCGTCCCGAGGTCGTGGGGGATGCCGTGGAAGTCCCGGTAGGTATTTGCCCTCGGGTTGTTCCATGAGATGAAGACCGCCTCCACCGCCTGCCGGAGCAGGTCCCACGGATCTTGGGGGAGCTCGGCGCCGGCCGCTTCGCGGACCACGCCCTTGTAGCGCTCGACGAGGTCCGTCAGAGCGCTGGGGTCGAGCTCGTAGTCGAAAGTGAGCCCCCGCTGGGCCTTGGCCTCGTCTAGCAGCGATTCGAAGCGGCGCCGGTCGATGCCAAGAACGACGCTGCCGAAGCCCTGGACGAAGCGGCGGTACGCATCGAGGGCTGGTCGCTCGTCGCCCATCATGGCCGCGAGCCCGCGCCAGGTGTCATCGGTCACGCCCATGTTGAGGATGGTGTCCATCATCCCCGGCATGGAGACGGCAGCCCCGGAGCGGACCGACACCACCAAGGGCTCCGCGGCGTCACCGAACCGCCTTCCCGTTTCTTTCTCTAGGGCGTGGACGTGGACGACGATCGACTCCCACAAGCCCTCGGGGAGGTGGTGCAACCGGAGGTACTCGCGGCAGGCCTCGGTCGTGATGACGAAGCCGGGAGGGACGGGGACGCCGTTGCGGGCCATCTCACTGGCGTGGGCCCCCTTGGAGCCGAGCAGCGACACCATATCGGCGCTGCCTTCAATAAGGCCGTACACCATCTTGCCACCGGTCGTCGTCGCCACTTGTCCCCTCCTCGCGCGAGCAACCCGGCCCACCCCGGGAGGCGATCATGCCACGGTCGCTGCGGCTGGTCGAACCGGCCGGCCTGCTTGATGTTACCGGGGCTCGCGCCGCTCCCCGGCCGGGCGGAATTATAGCATCGGGCTAAGGCGCGGGTGTGGTCACGCGGTCGGCGTAGACGCCCCGATACTCGGGAGGAAGCAACACCGCGATCCGCTCCATGACCGTATCCGTCATCGCGCTCAGCGCCTCATGCGGTATCCGTCCGTCGATGGCGCGCAGGTGGAACGGCTCACCTATCCGCACCTGCATGTGGCAGAAGGGGAAGGCAACTCGGCCGAACCCTTTGATTCGCTCCGTGCCGGTGATACCTACCGGCACGACGGTGGCCCGGCTCCGTGCCGCGAGATAGGTGAGCCCATCCGTGCCTTTGCCCAGACCCCCGGGGCGTCGAGTTGCTTCCGGGAAGATCAGCACCATGCGGTCCTGTTTCAGCTGCTCCAGAGCCCAGCGCACAGCGTCGACGTCGCGGCCATCGCGGTCGACAGGAAAGGCATGAAGCTTCCGCAGAAGGTAGTTGACCGGGAAGCTCCGGAAGATTCCCCGCTTCGCCATGAACCAGAGGGGACGGCGCATGGCCAGAACCATCAGTGCGGGATCGGCGTTGCTCTGGTGGTTCGCAGCCACGACTACGGCTCCGGTGAGCGGCACGTTCTCCACGCCGGTGATCTCGACTCGGCCGAAGGTCGGCAGCATGATGCGCGCGGCGACGCGGCCCAGCTTGTACCAAAAGTCGGCGATCATCCCGCCAGCGCCTCCACAATCCTGTCGACCACGCTCTCGACCCCCAGACCTTCGGTATCGATCACCACTGCATCCTGTGCAGTACGCAGCGGCGAATCGCCACGCTCGCTGTCCAGGGTATCGCGCAACTCCAGCTCCGCGCGCACGTCCCGTTCGGAAACGCCGCTCCCCGAGGCCGCGAGCTCCGCACGCCGCCTCTCGGCCCTGACCTCGGGCGAGGCGTGCAGGTACATCTTCGTTGCGCTCGGCAGCACGACCGTTCCGATGTCGCGCCCGACCATCACCACACCGCCGCCCGCCGCCATTTCACGCTGTCTCGCGACCAGGGCACGGCGTACACGAGGTGCGCGCGCGACAAACGATACGCCCCAGCCGACGCTCTCCGAACGCAACTCCGCCGTCACCAGGCGTCCGTCCACTGTGACCTGCTCCCCGTCATCCTCGATCTGGATGGCGATGGTCTCCGCGATGGCACTCACCGCATCGGCGTCGTCCGGCCGTACGCCCCGCGCGAGCACCTCAACTGTCACCGCCCGGTACATGAGCCCCGTATCGACGAACCGGTAGCCCATGCGGCGGGCGAGCGCCCGGCCGACGGTGGTCTTTCCGGAGGCGACAGGACCGTCAATGGCGATAGTGGTAGCGGTGACGTCAGGGACAGACAAGGGGGCTCCAAGGCTCCGCCAGCAGGGTGAGCGCCAGGCAGTGGCGCCTTGGAATGGTGCCGCCATCCCCCGAGTGGCGTCAAGGGCACCTTGCACGGCGGGCACATTTACACCATATGCTGTGCTTGCTTTTGGGTCGAGTGCTAGCCGTTTGACCAATTTTCTGCACCATTGTATAATTCGTGCAGCACATAACGGTGCGTTGGAGCCGTCATTTGCAAGGTGGAGCGGCAGGGCTCCGCGCGAGCCCTCCTTTCCTCCGGCACGTCTCAGCGCCCCTCCGGGAGCGCACAGGAGCGATTGATAACCCCATGGTTGCCGACAAGAAGGGTAAGTCCGACGTACTTCCTCAACCTGAGACCGCCAAGGCCCCGCGCGCCGTGAAGGCCGCCAAGGTGGAGGGAGAAGCCTACACCGCCTCCGACATCCAAGTGTTGGAAGGCTTAGAGGCGGTCCGCAAGCGCCCAGGGATGTACATCGGCAGCACCGACCACCGCGGGCTGCACCACCTCGTCTACGAGATCGTCGACAACGCCATCGATGAGGCCATGGCCGGCTACTGCGACCGCGTCGTCGTCGAGTTGCTCGCTGACGGCTCCGTGCGCGTCAGCGACAACGGCCGCGGCATCCCCGTCGACACGCACCAGGCCACGGGCAAGTCAGCCCTTGAGACCATCATGACCACGCTGCACGCCGGCGGGAAGTTCGGCGGCGGCGCCTACAAAGTCTCCGGCGGCCTGCACGGCGTCGGTGCGTCCGTCGTCAACGGCCTTTCGGAGTGGATGCGGACCGAGGTCCGGCGAGGCGGGCGCCTGTACTCGCAGGAGTATCGCCGCGGCATTCCCCAGAGCGATATCGTTGACGAAGGCCCTTTGGAGGACGACGAGCGAGACCGCACCGGGACCACCGTCACCTTCCTCCGCGACTCCGAGATCTTCGGTGCCGCCGCCTACGAGCAGGACACGCTCTTGCAACGCTTCCGCGAGATGGCGTTCCTCAACAAGAGTATTTTGATCTCCCTGCGGTCGGAGCGTCGCCCCGAAGACGACAAATCCTTCCTCTTCGAGGGCGGCATTTCCTCCTTCGTCCGCCACCTCAACCACAACCGTGAGGTTCTCCAAGACGACCCGTTTTACTTCGAGCGCGAGGTGGACGGGACCATGGTCGAGGTCGGCCTCCAGTACAACGGTGGCTTCTACGAGACTACGCTGGCCTTTGCCAATTGCATCAACACCATCGACGGCGGCACGCACCTCATCGGCTTCCGCGCAGCGCTAACTCGCGGCATCAACAACTACGCGCGCAAGAATAAGCTCCTGCGCGACGAAGCACCCAATCTTTCAGGCGACGACGTCCGTGAGGGGCTCACCTGCGTCGTCAGCGTCCGTCTCGAAGACCCACAGTTCGAGGGTCAGACCAAGGGCAAGCTGGGCAACGCCGAGACGAAGACTCAGGTGGAGCAAGCCACCGTGCAAGCCCTTGAGTTCTACCTCGAGGAAAACCCTCGAGAGGCGGTACGCATCGTCGAGAAGTGCATGACCGCGCAGCGCGCCCGGGACGCGGCCCGCAAGGCTCGCGACCTGGTCATCCGCAAGAACGCCATGGACGGCGGCTCCCTCCCTGGCAAGCTGGCCGATTGCTCCGAGCGCGACCCTCAGTTCTCCGAGATTTTCATCGTTGAGGGCGAGTCGGCGGGTGGGTCGGCCAAAATGGGCCGCGAACGGCGCACCCAGGCCATCTTGCCGCTGCGGGGCAAAATTCTCAACGTCGAAAAGGCTCGGCCCGACCGCATGCTGGCCCACGAAGAGATTCGGGCGCTCATCACGGCGCTGGGGGCGGGCCTGGGCGAAGACTTCAATCTTGCGAAGCTCCGTTACCACACGGTCATTATCATGACCGACGCCGACGTCGATGGTGCCCACATCCGGACGCTGCTGCTCACTTTCTTCTTCCGCAACATGCGGCCTCTCATCGACCAAGGCCACCTCTACATCGCCCAGCCGCCGCTCTATCGCACGGCCCGAGGGCGCACGTCCGCCTACCAGTTCGATGAAAGCGCCAAGGATACCTGGATGGCCAAGCAGCTCTACGGCCGCATCGCCGTCCACTCCAGCGATGGCAAGATGGACTTGGCCGGCCCAGAGCTCCAGGGCCTGGTGCGCGGGTTGGGCGAGTTCCAGGCTTGGGCCGCGTCTCTTGGCGTGCTGGGGATCGCTCCCGGCCTCGTCGGCACGCTCTTGCGGGGCGCCGAACGCAAGCGCTACCGCCTTGAGTTCAAGGGCGCGGAAACTGTGGAGGCGGTCGTAACGTGGCTGGAGGAGTCCGGGTACCTCGTTACTCCCAGGATCAACAAAAGTAAGAACCTCTACCACATTGCGGTGGAAGGCCACGGCACCATCGACCTGAAGTTGTTCTTTGAATCGCCCGCCGCTCACCGTGCACTGCAGCACTTCGGCCCCGTGGGCGCGTGGATCAACGGCCGCACCTACTCCGTCGTCAAGCGCGACAATGAGGTCGCCACCAAGGTCCCATGGTATGAACTCCGCGCCGTGCTTGAGCGCCAGGCCGAGCGCCAGGGCGTCAGCCTCCAGCGCTACAAGGGGCTGGGCGAAATGAACGCCGATCAGCTGTGGGAGACCACCATGGACCCGGCGGCCAGGACGCTCTTGCGGGTTTCGGCCGAGGACGCAGCGGCAGCCGACGAGACGTTCCATATGCTCATGGGTGACGTCGTGGCGCCACGACGCGACTTCATCACAGCCCACGCCCGTCAGGTGCAGAACCTCGACGTCTAGTGCTCTCTAATCCAGCACGGCCACTGCGTCGACCTCGATAAGAATATCCGGGCTTCCGAAGCCGGACACCACCACCGTCGTGCTCGCAGGTGTCGCGTCCCCGAATATTTCTTGCCTGGCGCGCATTGCCGCTCCGTAGTACGCGCGATCGGTCATATACGTGGTCACCTTAACAACGTTCGCCATGGTCCCGCCTTCGGCCTGAACCCGCCGCTCAAGGCTGCGTAGCGCCTCGAAGGCCTGCGCTTCCGGATCTCCCTTGCCGACGAAATTCCCCGCTTTGTCGACCGATGCCTGGCCCGCGAAATACACCGTGTTACCGGCCCGCACACGGTGGTGAGCGCCGGGGTAGGGTTCGCTGCGCGTGATTGCCATGGCTCGCTTTACTCCGCCGCCCCTGCCTGGCGAACATTGCCCTCGGCATCCGATTCGAGGATGGTGTGAAATCGGTACCCCCGCCGGGCCAGTTCCTCGCTCCCGCCTTGGTGGCGGTCTAGGATGGAGGCCACCAGCACCACCTCGTGGCCTGCTGCCTCAGCTGCCTCGATGGCATGGAACAGGCTCGCTCCGGTGGAGCACGCGTCACCGACGATCACGACCCGCGAACCAGCGGGAAGCGGCCCCTCGATGAGCTTTCCGGTGCCATGGCCCTTTTCGCCCTTGCGCACAATGAATGCGGGCACCAAACGGCCGCCATCCTGCGCGCTCAGCAAGGCCACGGCACTCACCATAGGATCGGCGCCTAGCGTCGGGCCGCCCACTGCCTCGGCTCCAGCCGCACGGACGACAGGCAGCAGCGCTTCCCCGACCAGGCGCAGGCCAATGGGCGACAGCGTTAGGAGCCGTCCATCAAAGTAGTAGCTGCTTCGCTGCCCTGACGCTAGCGTGAACTCACCGAACATAAGCGCGCCCACCTCCTGCGCCGCCGCCAGTATCTGCTCGGGGAGGCCGTCCTTCACCTGTGTCATGTATGTGCTCCTCTTTGCGCGGCCCAAATGCCGCCACGGTATAGGCCCTTAGCCGCGATGTAGTCCCCCACAGGGTCCGGCGCGGCCCCCTCCAACGATTCGCTATTCCCTGCGCGCTGGCGTAACACCGTTGCGCTAATAGCGACCGGCGCCATCGTCACCCACGTGATTCGCGCGCTGGCCCCCGGCGCGACGGCGTCCAGGTCAGCGAGGTCCGGTCGGCGGCCGTCCCGCTCGACGGCCGCTACTGTCTCCTGCTCGAATACGCGAGAAATATCCTTCCAGAGGTGCATGCCCCCCAAGGCGTCAGCGCCGACCAAGAAGAACAGTTCGGCAGCCGCCATGGGTCCGGCATGCACCTCATCAAGAGTGTCCACTGTGTACGTGTCCCCTGGCCGATCTAACTCATTGGTGAGCAGGTGCAGCCCTGGCCGGCCAGCGATCGCCAACTCGACCATCGCTTTCCGGTGCTCGGGCGCAGACCGTGGCTCAATGCGCTTCATCCATGGCACGCCCGCTGGAACCAGCCAAACGCCCGCAAGCGCCAGTTGCTCGATGGCAGCGTCTGCAAGCGCGAGGTGGCCATTGTGAACAGGGTCGAACGTCCCGCCCAGCAGCCCCACCCGCACTACTGCCACTCCAGTTCCGCATGGCCAATCCGCACGGTGTCCCCTGAGCCAGCTCCGGCTGCTTCCAGGGCTTTAAGCACGCCATGCTGATCCAACAGCCGGTGAAATTGCATACGTGCGCTCCAGTCGTTAAGGTCAGCAACTGCGACAACCCGCTCGACATCTCGCTGCTCTACGACAAACGTCGCTCCCTCACGGTGAATCTGTACTCGCGGGCGCCGCGTTAGCTCGATGGGACGTTCGATACGGCGAGGCGTCTCGCGAGGCCCAGTCGGTATCGGCACTAGGGCCAGCACTTGCTCCAGCAAGTGCTCCACGCCTTCCCCTGTCGCTGGCGACAGGCCTAGCGGAGCCACACCCGCGACGTTGGTAAGAGCTCCCGCTTGCTGCTCCAGCCGCGTACGCACCTCCGGGATATCCAGCTTCGTTACAGCAACCACCCGCGGCTTTTCCGCGAGGTCACCAGGGTATGCAGCGAGTTCGGCCGCGACCCTTATATATTCATCAGCAAGGTCTTCCGCGGTTCCATCAATCAGGTGCACCAGCACTTGTACCCGCTCTACGTGGCGGAGGAACTCTAGTCCGAGTCCTTTACCCTCATGTGCACCCTCAATCAGCCCTGGCACGTCAAGAGCCACCAGTGAACGACCATAACGCTCAACGACACCAAGCATCGGCTCAATCGTGGTGAATGGGTAATCAGCAACCTTTGGTCGAGCCCGCGAAATTCGACTCAGCAGCGTCGACTTACCCGCGTTGGGTGCACCAACGATCCCCACGTCGGCCAGCAACTTCACCTCAAATTTAACGCGGCGCTCTTCGCCGTCCATACCGCCTTCAGCCAGTAACGGCTCCTGGTTCGTCGACCCCTTGAAGTGAGGGTTCCCTCGACCTGGCTCGCCCCCAGCGGCAACGACAAGACTCCATCCAGGCCCGACAAGATCCGCCATGAGGGCTGGCTCTTCCCCATCGAGGTCCCAGACCATCGTGCCTGCAGGCACTTTTACGACCGTATCCTTGGCCCCTTTACCTGTTCGACGGTTAGATCCTCCAGGTGTCCCATCAGCTGCCTCGATCCGTGGAGTACGTGTCAGATGGCCTAAGGACCGCAGGTCCGGGTCGACCATGACGATAACGCTGCCGCCCCAACCACCATCGCCGCCGTCAGGTCCTCCCTTGGGTCGTGCGTATTCTTGGAGGAAGGAAATGCGGCCATCTCCTCCTCTCCCAGCTGCAATTATTAGTTCTACCGTATCGAACATAAATCCTTCTCAGAGATCAGGTAAGGAAGACCTAAGAATAACCATAACCGAGAACTATTTTGTGGAGAGAAATTGTTGAACATAAGGATGGAGCAGGTGAGTGGGTGCTAACCGAAGAGGAAAGGCTGTGTTGGGATGATGAGTTTGTGAACTCTACTTATGAGCTAAGTGGTTGGCTTAGCTCATCGAGGGTTGCCCGGAACGCATCGTCATTCAGCATCCGCTGCTGAATGCGGTCGAGTGCATACGCGACGGTGGTTCGATCCCGGCCACCTAGAAGCGTACCGATTCGCTCAGCACGGAGCCCCTGTTGGCGTAGAAGGAACATGGCTACCTGCCGTGCCTGTGAGACGGCACGATCACGTCTAGGTCCGGCTAAGGTAGCAGCAGCAACCCCAAAGTAGGTGGCTACCTTGGTAATTGTCGTGGAAGGATCCGCGGGGTCGGGCTGGCGGCGCTCGCTAGGGGGGTTGGTTTCTCGAGCGAATTCGACAGTCACAGGAGTCCCGGAAAAGTGTGCGAGTGCAGTCACTCGATTAAAAAGGCCTTCCAGTTGCCGAATGCACGAGGACTCGGCCTCAGCGAGGTAACTGATTACTTCGGCAGGGACTGGCACTGGCGCCAGCGCGGAATGGCGCTCCAAAATCGCAACACGGGTCTCGAAATCAGGGCGTTGAAGGTCGGCTACCAGCCCCCATTCCAGCCGCGAGCGCAGGCGCTCATCGAGGGGCCCTAGTGCTGCACCAGGACGATCGGCCGCAACGACGACCTGCCGGTCGGCCCCATGCAAGGTGTTGAAAGTGTGGAAAAAAGCCTCTTGGGTGCCGTCTTTTCCACAAAGAAACTGAATGTCATCGACGAGAAGCACATCAAGAGAGCGGTACCGGGCTTGGAACTCCGCCGTGCGCCGCTCGCGGATGGCGGCGGTGAACTCGTTGGTGAATTGCTCGCAGGTGACGTAGCGAACACGATGGCCCGCCGCGAGGGCCTGGTGGCCAATGGCATGGAGAAGATGAGTCTTACCCAGACCCACGGCCCCGTGAAGAAACAGAGGATTGTAGGAGCGGCCAGGCGATTCGGCGACAGCGGATGCTGCGGCGAAGGCGAGCCGGTTGCTTTTGCCCACCACGAAGGAATCGAGTGTGTAGCGAGCATTCAGCATCATTGGGGCTGGCGAGACCTCGCGCGGAGTACGCGGTGAGGCGCTGGGGACTGGTGCTACCGCTAGCGGGACCTCCGGTCCCGCCTCGGTAGCGACGGAAAGCGAGACATTAGTGTGGCGACCTGTCACCGCGGTGACAGCATCGCGCATAAGCCCATGCATACGCCGTTGAAGCCACTCGGCTACAAAGGGTGAGGGCGCCGATACAATGAGAATGTTTTCGGCTAACGACTGCCCTTCAGTGCCTCGGAGCCACGTGTCGTACGTGGGCCGAGGCACCTGGACCTGAAGGCGTCCCAGCGCGGCTTCCCAGACACGCTGGGCAGGAGCAGCGAGCGTCATGCGGTACGGACTCCAATCAATGGTCGCGCTTCAAGAAACAGAGCGAGGACTCCCCAGACCCCGCACGTGGCCGGAAGGGTGCTCAAGCACTCTTCAGCGGCCAGCGCGGCAGAAGGTAACATGCGTTAGTTTTCGGCTCGCAAGAGGGACAACAGGGGAGTTTCAGGTCGGTTTCTCCAAGGGCATAAAACGATGAAGAAAAACCACCACGACCTTGGCTGCGGTGCCCCTCCTGACAGAGCTAACCCAGGTATGATGGCGGCGTGGAAAAGCCGCGGACTGTCTTCTTGGGGACACCGGCCTTCGCGATCCCTGCGCTCCAAGCCATCGAGGGCCTGGGCTGGCCTGTCGTCGGTGTCTACGCGGGACCTGATCGGCCCGCAGGACGAGGACGGGCCATCGCCACCTCGCCGGTCAAGCAGTACGCACTGGAGCGCGGCCTTGATGTGCGAACGCCAGAGAACGCTCGTGGGCCCACGGTCGTTGACGAGCTCCTAGAGTTAGCTCCAGACCTTATTCTCCTGGCAGCCTACGGCAAGCTCTTGCCCAAGGAATTCCTCGCTGCAGCGCCCTTAGGGGCGCTGAATCTCCACCCGTCGCTATTGCCGCGCCATCGTGGAGCAATCCCAGTGCAGGCGACCATCCTCGCCGGGGACAAGCAGGCGGGCACGACTATCATCGCGATGGATGAAGGCCTCGATACTGGCCCAATCGTCGCCCAGGCCGAGGTGCCACTGCGAGGGAACGAACGAGCGCCGGAGCTCACCGAGCGGCTGTTCGTATTGGGCGCCGAGTTGATTGCGGAGCATGCGCTAGCCTATGTATGCGGGGACCTTCGACCCATGCCGCAAGGTGCTGGGGACCCGCCCTTGCGGCGGCTGACCAAGGAGACCGGCGCGCTCGACTGGGCAAAGAGCGCAGCTGCGCTCGAGCGGCAGGTGCGGGCGTACGACCCATGGCCGGGCGCATACACGACGATTGACGGCGCGAAGCTGGAGGTGGTCGACGCCAGCGTGATCGATGAACGCTATGCGGAGCCTATCGGCACGGTGGTAGCCATGGCTGACGGCGCGGGGGTCGTGACGGCGACCGGCGTCTTGTTCCTGCGACGAGTGAAACTCGCCGGGCGCACAGAGGCGGATATCACCGACTTCCTACGAGGGCATCCAGGCCTGACCGGTACCCGCCTTCCGTCCTAAGGCGTTTGGCTACTTGGTCGCGGAGTTCGCATCGGCAGGCGCTGCGGCACCAGCCAACGTGCCAGCGCTCCCGGAACGCTGCGCCGAGATGTGTACGATGACAAGCGCTGGATCGCTCACCATCTCAACACCGGCGGGGATTTCGAGGTCGCTGACGGAGATCACTGAGTCAGGCTCCTCCATCGTCGAGACGTTGACGATGAAGATGT
>Ga0115002_10004055_pt1 | contig 17960 bp, 16 predicted proteins | sample ArcticOcean_MG_C_8_FD_89576 | JGI IMG/M metagenome (GOLD analysis project Ga0115002, IMG submission 89576) | Marine microbial communities from western Arctic Ocean - ArcticOcean_MG_CB11_86 | ecosystem: Environmental > Aquatic > Marine > Oceanic | place: Arctic Ocean: Canada Basin | collected... | reverse complement strand
GGCCCCGGCCACTAGCGCGCGCACGTCAGCTAGTTGTCGGTCTAGGTCGGCGACGAGCGTGTCGGCCGCCTCGCTCCGCCCCATGATCTGACCCATCTGGTGCACGATCGCTATGACGTCTGCGATCCGGTCGGGCCGGACGGTTAGGTGGGGGATACTGCGCTCGTCCAAGGCCACGCCGGTCACGGGATCCTGTGCTCCTTCGAACCGGATCACGAGGTCGGGACGGAGCGTCAGCAGCCGCTCGAGGTCGGGTTGGAGCCCACCTCCAACCGAGGGCAGGGCGCGCACGGTCGCCATGGTGTCGTAGTCGGTGCGGCCGACGAGGGCATAACCTGTGCCGAGTTCGACCAGTATTTGTGTGACCGTGGGGACCAGGGATAGTACGCGAGCGGGAGGGTGGTCGAAGCGTACCGCCCGACCCGACGCGTCGGTGATGACGATGGGCGCAGCGGAGATGATGGCGCTGCGCTCGACCCCCCTTTCCGCTCCGGCGTCGCCACACGCGCCGAGGGCGGCGCTGGCGAGTAGCAGGATCGGAGCCCGCGTCCTGTGGCGGAGTCCTATTCTGTGCATGCGCCTAGTCTCGGGTGCCCGTGTAGAGAACGGTGCTGGTGGGGAGGGTGAAGCTGTCAGGTTCCTCCTTCCCATCGCTGTCGCCGGGCGTGGTCCCGTCGAGCGCAGTGGGGGGTCCTACAACACGTACGTCCACCCCGCCCCACGCTACGTTGTCGCAGGCTGTGGAGGAGATTAGTATGGCGAGCGTCACGAGTAAGTGAAATGCCTGTACTGACATGAGATTCAGCACTCCCATGGGCCTGTCCCTAGGCCCCCAAGCCCCCTGTCGCCCCGGAACCACACAACGTATTCCGGCTCGCGGTCAGGCGCAAAGAAGATGCCGGACGAGTTACACTTCCGCGATGTGATGGCGCACTTCACCACCGGGGTCACGGTCGTGACGTCACGAGCGCCCGATGGTAGCCTGTGCGGCCTAACCGTCAATTCCGTCGCATCGGTCTCCTTGAAGCCTCTCCTCGTGCTGGTCTGTGTGGACCGAGAGGCGGCTAGTCACTCCTGCATTGCGGCAGGTGGTGCCTTTGCCGTGTCGGTCCTGGGACGGTCTCATGAGGGTCTGGCGCGCCGCTTTTCGCTGGGAAACCGCCGCGACCGTTTTCAGGATCTGAACTATCGCATCGAGATGACCGGTAGCCCCGTGCTAGAGGATGCGCTTGCGTGGCTTGACTGCCAGGTGACCGAAGTACATCAGGGAGGAGACCACTCGATTGTCGTCGGGGAAGTGGTAGCATGCGATTCACAGGAGGGGGAGCCATTGGTGTTCTTCCGTGGCGGATACCACGGGATAGGACCTTGACTTCAGGGATCCATCCCGCGGCCTGGATTCCCCCCTTCGCTGTAGGTGTCGCTGGGGCGGCGGCGGCAGAGGTGGGTCTCGGATTGCTCCTCTATGTTCCGAGCGGATTCCTGGGTGCTCTCACCATCATCTTGTGCGTCGATATGGTCGCTTTGGCTGCTGGTCTTTGGAGCGCTCCGCGCGAGGTGGCTCCTCCGTGGTCGGGCGTGCGCCGCGCTTGGTTCTTACTCCTTATCACATACGTGGTCGGAGCGGTGACGGCCGCCGGCTGGGAGGTCCTCGGGGGATTGGCGTCGAGCCGGCTCTCCCGCGGGTTGGGGCTCGCCTTCCTGGGAGCTTTTCCGCTCTACGGGACGGGGCTTGTGATCGGGGCTTCGGGATCGGGCGAGAGTGACTGGAGCGTGCGAACCGGGGTGCCTGCAGTGATCGGAGCTGCCTTGGGCTTCGCGATGGTCGGTCTCGGTCGCATTGGCCTGCGCAACGCCCCGTTCTTCTACGTGGCGGGAGTGATCGTGATTGCCGCGGGCTCTTTGGTTCAGAGCCGTATCTTGGCAGGGAAGGAGGATCGGTGGCGTGAGTGTGCAGAACAGGGAGTCGCCGGGGGTGGTCCCGCCGTAGGGCCTCAGGTGCCCTCGGCATAAGATTTACAGGCGCGCCACGACCCGCCTGCCGCCGCAGGGATGCCGCAGTGATCATCGCCCACTTGGCCGACCTCCATCTCGGTTTCAGCGCCTACGAGAGCCACGATTGCGAGCGGAACGTGCGTGAGGCGGACGTGGCGGATCTGCGACCTGAGGCGTTCGCTCGAGCACTCGAACTGGCACCGTCCGAGCGAGGGGTGCTGTCGCTTCGGCCCTTACCGGTTGGCGCAGCTGTTCTTCTGCTGATCGCCTGAGGTCAGTCCGGCGTCCCGGTAGCTTCGGTGATCTCCCCAATCGCCACCGAATTCCGCCCGACGAAGTAGCCCCGGATGAAGACGGAGAGTGCATCCGCATCCTCTCTCAACTTCGCCACCGTACCGTAGTGATCCGTCCAGAGGTTGCCGCCCCCGACCGGAGGAGCGAACAGTTCGGAGTAGATCCCGGTGTCGGGGCTGTCGGTGAACTTCACCAACCAGGTCAGATCGAACGCCTGGCCGGAATGGGTCATCTCCAGGAGAACTTCGATCGTTCGAGATCCGTCCTCCGACGGTAGCGGTCTGAAGCGACACGACATTCCCTCTTCGTAGTTGAGGGTGTAGGCGCGGTCGGCGACAGCCTTGGTGACGTCCTCCGTCCAGGCGTTGTCTTCGCTCATGGGTTGTGATGCGCCTTGGTGTGGAAGGCTCCGGGCGGACCTCCGTATATACCTCTCAACCCCGCCCCGGGTTTCCGCTGTCGGGATATCCTGGGTGTGGGCTCCGGAGCATTCTGGTCAGCACCCGGTCAAGGGTGGCCGCGAAGGCACGTTTCTCTTTCACCCCGTAGGCCGAGGGACCACCAGTATCGATGCCTGTCATCCTCATCTGGTCCATGAAATTCCGTATCGAGAGCCGCTCGCCGACATTTTCTGGTGTGTACTCGACTCCGCGTGGGTCGATCACTGCCACCCCCTTGCTTACGAGCGCGGCCGCGAGCGGGATGTCCGCTGTGACCGCTACGTCCCCAGGCTCAGCATGGTCTTCGATGTGGCGGTCGGCGACATCCGGGCCTCCCTCGACGCGGACTGTGGTGACCAGCGGATTGTTGGCAGGCTGCTGGAGGCGTTGGTTGGCGACCAGCACAGTTCGGATATCGAGTCGGATCGCCGCGCGGTACACGATGTCCTTCACATCCCCTGGTGCTGCGTCGGCATCGATCCAAAGCTTCATGCGGCTCACTCTTAAGCGGCTGTTGCCGGGCGTTTGCGCGGGCCAGTAGGGGGGGTGATAGTTATCGTTCCTGCCCGCTCCCCACAATTGCATGACGATGACGCACGAACGATTCAGCATCGGGTTGATCCAGCTTCCGGTCGCCGCGGACAAAGAAGCCACCCTCGTGAGCCATGAACGCGCCATCCGAAAGGCTGCGGGACGGGGCGCAGGCATTGTTTGTCTTCAGGAGCTGTTCGCCACCCCATATTTCTGCAAGGTCAGCGACGCTGAACGCTTCAATCTCGCGGAGCCGATTCCCGGTCCGACTATCGAGAGCATGCAGCGGTTGGGAAAGGAACTCGGGATAGTTCTTATCGTCCCGATCTTCGAGCGTCGAGCGGCTGGAGTCTACCACAACTCTGCTGCGGTTCTCGACGCCGACGGCACGATCCTCGGCGTCTACCGGAAGATGCACGTTCCGGACGACCCGCTCTATTACGAAAAATACTACTTCACACCGGGTGATGCCCACCAAGAGAGCGAGTCTGCGGAGCGGGGCGGATTCCAGACCTTCGACACCAAGTTTGGACGGATCGGAGTTCTGATCTGCTGGGACCAGTGGTACCCGGAGGCGGCGCGCATCACTTCGCTCATGGGTGCGCGGGTGTTGTTCTATCCGACCGCCATCGGTTGGCACCCGGCGGAGAAGAACATGTGGGGTGCCGCGCAGGCGGATGCGTGGCGCACTATTCAACGGAGTCATGCGATCGCCAACGGTGTGTATGTCGCCGCGGTCAACCGCGTGGGTTTTGAGGCGGAGCCAGGGACCGACGGGCTAGAGTTCTTCGGACACTCGTTCATCTGTGATCCATTTGGAGGAGTGTTAACAGAGGCAGACACGGAGCCGGCCGTGCTGGTTGCCGAGTGCGATCCCGCCCTCATCGAGGATACGCGCCGGCACTGGCCTTTCCTGCGGGATCGGCGGATCGATGCGTACGGTCCGATCTTGAGCCGCCACCTGGGGTGAGTCCGACACCAACCCGGCGCTGGCCAGCCGAGTGGGAGCTCCACGACGCCACCTGGATCGGCTGGCCTCACCATCGTCCTGATTGGCCCGGGAAGTTCGAGGCCATCCCTTGGGTGTTCGCGGAGATCGTGCGGGTCCTCCACCGTTACGAGCGGGTCGAGATTCTGTGCGATTCGGAAGAGGTGCGCTCCGACGCCAGCGGCTGTCTTGTTGCCCATGGAGTGGATCTCTCCCGCTGCCGACTGCACCTGGTGCCCACCGATCGAGTCTGGCTGAGAGATTCGGGACCCACGGGCATTTATGGTCCACGCGGACTAGAGTGGATCAGATGGGCGTTCAACGGGTGGGCTAGGTACGACAATTACCAGAAGGACGGGCTGGTGTCGCAGGCGATTGCGGAATTGTCAGATCTTCCGTCGCTGCTGGCTCTTCGGCCCGACAGTACGGTAGACATGGTTCTCGAGGGTGGGGGTATCGAGACCGACGGAGCTGGCACGCTACTAGTCACCGAAGAGTGGCTTCAATCTGATGTCCAGGTGCGCAACCCTGGCCTCTCCGCTGATGGCTACGAGCAAGCTTTCGCTGACTATCTAGGTATCACACGCACGATCTGGCTCGGCGAAGGCGCGGCCGGAGACGACACCCATGGACACGTCGATGACGTCGCTAGGTTCGTAGACCCGCACACGATCGTGCTCTCCCACGAGCCCGATCCGGCGGATGAGAACCACCGGAGGGCATCCGACAACTTGAACCGCCTGAGATACGCAGCCGAGAATTTCCAGGGTGGGTTGCGCGTCGTGACCCTACCGTTTCCGCAACCGGTCACGATGGAGGGAGAGAGGCTGCCTGCCAGCTACACCAATTTTTACGTAGCCAATGGCGTGGTCCTTGTGCCCACTTTCAATGACGCGAACGATCGTACTGCGTTGACCACCTTGGCCGACTTGTTCCCGGGACGGGACGTGATCGGAATCCACGCAGTGGACCTCGTCTTGGGGTTGGGCTCGATCCATTGCCTGACACAGCAGCAACCGGTGGCCAGGTAGGCCAGTCCGGTCAGAACACGCGGCGGGAGAGCTGGTCGATGGTGAACGTGGCGGTGCTGGCGATCGCCATAACCGCCATCACGCCCGCCTGCACGGGGTCGGTGACCACTAAGTCGGCGGCATCCGGCACGCTCCCCGCCATGTTGAGGCACACTACCAGAAGTCCCTGTTCCCTCACTTCCCGCACTGCCTCCTCGATGTCCCCTCCCATCAGCGATCCCGCGAGTACCAGAGCGCGGGATCGCGGGAGGCGCGCTACCCCGCGCACGGCGTCGGCGACGGAAGCTTCACCGGTCAGGGGGATGGTGTCCACTGAAATGCGCTCGCCCCGGATGTTGTGACGATCCGCCTCGGAGATGGCCCCCAGGGCTACCTGTCCCACCTGCGCACCACCGCCCATGATGATGACCCGTTTCCCGTAGATCATCTGGAGTGTCTTGACCAACGCCGCGTCATGCACGATCGGGAGAGATTGGAGCTCGTCCACGAGGTCCTGAGGGCTGTCCACATCCTCGATTTCTAAGTAGGTGCGGGCCTCACCTGCCACTTCTTCCTGGATCTCTACGGAGGTGATGTTGCCTCCCCTCCCCGCGATCAGCCCGGTGAGCTGATGGAGGATGCCCACGCCCTCGTGGGTTGCGACCATCACTCCGAATTTGTCCGCCATGTCGCCTCGATTCACATGCCACCGTGATAAGTGTACCTAAAGGTGAGCCTACCCCAGAAACCCCATGGGCGGCAAGAAGAGTGGCTTGGGTCTGTCAACATTCTAGCAGGATCTTGCCCGCAGTAGCCCGTCCCTCCAACAGCCTGTGTGCCTCTGCCGCCCGTTCGAGGGGGAGCACCCGGTCGATGCGCGGGGAGAGGGATCCGTCGGCGATCCAAGAGAACATGTCCCCGGCTCGCCAAAGTAGCTCCTCCCGTTCCGCGACATGGTGGGCCAGGCTCGGGCGCGTGAGGAAAAGCGATCCCAGGTGGCCGAGCGCACCCGGGTCCAGAGGAGGTACCGGTCCGCTGGATTGCCCGAACAGAACCAGGCATCCGCGCGGGCGCAGTGAGCCCAGGCTCTCTTCGAACGTCGACATTCCAACCGAATCGTAAACGACGTCTACGCCCTTCCCGCCAGTCGCCCCGCGTGCCGCCTCTTGGAAGCTTTCCCGCGTGTAGAGCACGACCTCGTCCGCACCCGCAGCTCGCGCAATATCCGCCTTCTCCTTGGTAGAGACTGTGCCGATCACGATGGCCCCGCGTTTTTTTGCCATCTGAGTCAGCAGTAGACCGACCCCCCCGGCGGCGGCGTGTACGAGCGCCACGTGCCCCTCACGAAGCGGGAAGGTGCTATGGGTGAGATAGTGGGCCGTCATGCCCTGAAGCATGACGGCGGCTGCCACATCGAGCTCTACCGTGGGGGGTACTGGAACGAGCTTCCGAGCGTCTACGATGGACCTCTCCGCGTAGCCGCCCGGGTGCATCGCCCACGCGACCCGGTCACCGTAGTTGATGTCGGTCGATCCGCCTCCCATCGTCTCCACCACTCCCGTCCCCTCTGATCCCAGGGTGAACGGAAGAGCCATCGGATAGGCGCCCGTACGGTGGTAAATATCGATAAAATTCACTCCCGCGAATGCTACGCGGACGCGTGCCTGCCCGGGTCCAGGTTCCTGGACTGGTACGTCCTCCATAACCATCGCCTCTGGCCCGCCGGGGCTGTGCACCCGCACGGCACGAGTTCGATTCACGCCATCCCCTGCTTGGCCATAAGTATGTCTACAACCACCGTTGTGTCTCGCGCTTGTACGAGATGTATCCCTTGCCGAACCGCTCCTTTATCCAAATTTCTTCTTTCTGGATGAAGCGTGCCTGAATGATCCATACGAAGAGCGTAGCACCAATAGTGGGGAGAGCGAATCAAGGAGAAGCGCAATCTCGAGGAGCATAAGCGAGAACCCAAGGTACATGGGGTTCCTCGTGTAGCGTAATACTCCCGACCGGACCGGGACCGTTGCTTCGGATCCTGGAACGAGCGGGGGGACCTTGCTCTGGAACAGCTCTGCGCTCATGACGTTTAGTGCCAGACCATGCGCCAAGGGGAGGCCCCTGCCCCAGCGGATGCGACCCTTGAGAAGGCTCGGGACGTGGGTCGAGCGATCAAGCAGCACCATGGCCACGATGCAGCCCAGCAAGTAGACAGGGCGGACGACGCATGGCTGTGACGGGGTCATCGCGCCGAGTTGCCGTCCGCCGGCGTCTTGCGCAAGGTGAAGGTTAGGCCCTCGGCGTCTCGCAGCTCTAGGCGGTCTCCCCGCAGAGTTCCCGACCACCGCAGGGGCGTGTCTTGGGGGAGAACCTGGTCCAGCGTTGCCCGGATTTCGCTCTCTGACGCTGCGGGCATGACTTCCTCCAGGTGCGCCGCCGCGTTGGCCACGGATGTGTCACGAGTCACGAACAGGACGAGCGAGTCCCCCGCCAACGTCCAAGAGCCGACCACCTCGTGCCTGCCCGGCCGCCCTTCCTCCCGGATCAGCTCGCCTCCGAAAAGCCCCGCGTAGGCCGGGCGATCGTAAGTAGAACGACTCACTGCCGAGTTGGTAGCCTCCACCATCTGCTCCCTGAAAGCACCGCCTGGCATCAGGTCGAGCAAGAGCGACTCGAGCGTGTACTCCTTCCACAGCTGACCCTCGACCAGGACCACTTGGCCGTAAGCGCCAGCGGGAAAGGCCATCCGTAACGGGACGGCAGCGTTCAGGCCTACCCCATCAATGGCAGCCACCTCCCAGCTTCCGACCACGCGCTTCTCGGTATCGCACCCCAGGATAAGGAGAAGTGCGAAGGAGCCAAGGGCTCTTCGCAGAGTCACCGGATCCTGGCGAAATGCCGTTTGGCCGGCCCCGGGGGGGCAATTCGAGGGTTGAGCTTGACTGGCCCGATCACTCTGCTTAAGCATGGTCGTATGGAGATCCAGATCTTTCCTAATTTGAGTCGTCCGGGCGTCGGCCAAAAGCCGAAGAGCGAAAGTCAGCGACCGCTCCTACCCCTGCATGCGCGTCATTGCCCCGTGCTTGAGGCCGGGAGTGGCCTCGGGTTCCTGGTCTATCCCCCGCTCGAGCCGAATGAAGCGTTTAGGATCGAATACGTCGGGGAAGGAAAGTTCGAATTTGAGTATTTTCTGGGCGCAGCCGGAGGATCTTGGGAGACGCTCTTCACGGTCACGTATGCGCTTCCGGTCGGTACCATAGGGATGACCAAGGAGACTGTCACCTTCAAGATCCCCGATCCCCCGATCGACGAGGAAGGTGCTAGGAAGATTGCGCAGACATTCGTCATTCCGGGCGACCTCGGCACCCCTCCGGGTGCCGTCACGCTTCGCGGCGCGACAGGATTTCGTACCCCTGCAGGTTGGGATACGGTGTACGGACCGGTCCTCAACATGGTCGAGCGGCCGTTCGCGCCGATGCTGAACATCCGCGTCGAGACCGATTGGTACCCGCACGAGTCCGAATTCCGCTACGTGCTTCAGCCCGGCGAGTGGATTACCGGCGAAAACAGTATGCCCATCGGACAGGTTTTCTTCGTGCCGCGCGAAGAGATCACGCTGCGCGAAAGCAGCGAGGAAGAGATCGAAGAAATCCGTCGCGGCCGGGAAGAATTCGTCCGAGAGAAGCTTGCGACTAAGGTCATGACCAGGTACGGACTGCATTACAGCCCTCACTACGCCAGGGTCAGCAGGTCCGTCAACAATAGCGAGGCGGGCGGAGAGGGTCAGGGCACGGGGGCGGGAAGCGAGGACGAGCCCAGTAAGTAGGCGTCCACGCCGCGTGCAGCCGAGCGTCCATCGGCGATCGCCCAGACGACCAGAGATTGGCCCCGTTGCATGTCTCCGCATGTGAACACTCCCGGGACGCTGGTCATCCAATTCTCATCGCGCCAGACGTTCCCGCGGTCGGTGAGGTTCACGCCTAGGTCGGTCAACATTCCCGGTTTTTCAGGTCCGACGAACCCCATAGCGAACAGCACCAGGTCGGAGGCAAGCGTAAACTCGCTGTCCGGGATGGGCCGGAACTCCACGCGTCCCCCGGCGCGCAGAATCTCGACTTTCACCGCCTCTATGGTCTTCACGCGTCCGTTCGAGTCTCCGGTGAAACGCTGCGTGGAGACCGCGAAAAGGCGCTCACCGCCCTCCTCATGGGCAGGCGAGGTGCGAAAAACATTCGGCCACTGCGGCCAGGGGTTTTCCGGCGCGCGCGCGAGGGGTGGTTGTGGGAGCAGCTCGAGTTGGTGCACTGTCGCGGCACCCTGACGATGAGCTGTGCCGAGGCAATCCGCACCGGTATCGCCACCGCCGATGATTACGACGTTACGACCCTCCGCGCTGATGAGGGCGGCCTCCGGGATCGTGTCGCCCTCGCAGCACCGATTCTGGAGTGTGAGATAGTCCATCGCGAAATGGATGCCCTCGAGGTCGCGGCCCGGAAGGGGCAGGTCGCGGGGCTGACACGCTCCGCCCGCCAGCACGATGGCGTCAAAGCCTTGTTTCAGTTCGGCCACCGACAAGTCGACACCCACGTTGGCATTGGTTCGGAACGTCACGCCCGCTTCTGCCATGAGGTCCAGGCGCCGATCGAGGACGCGTTTCTCCATCTTGAACTCGGGGATCCCGTAGCGCAGAAGGCCGCCGACGCGGTCGTTGCGCTCCAGTACGGTGACGAGGTGTCCAGCTCGGTTGAGCTGCTCGGCAGCGGCCAGGCCAGCCGGCCCTGACCCCACGACGGCCACCTGCTTGCCCGTGCGCGAATCCGGCGGTTGGGCGTGGACCCAGTTCTGATCGAACGCCTTGTCGATGATCGCTACTTCCACGGCTTTGATCGTGACCGGGTCGTCACTGATCCCGAGTACGCACGAGCCCTCGCACGGGGCCGGGCAAAGCCGGCCCGTAAACTCCGGAAAATTGTTGGTGGCGTGCAACCGATCGATGGCGTCCTTCCACTCCCCGCGATAGACGAGGTCGTTCCAATCAGGAATGATATTCCCCAGCGGGCACCCTTCATGACAAAAAGGGATGCCACAATCCATGCACCGAGCGCCCTGGCGGCGGAGCTCGATATCTGGATACGGAACGTAGACCTCGTTCCAGTCGTGGATGCGCTCCGCGACTGGCCGGGTCGGCCACTTTTCGTACTTGATCTCGAGGAACCCGGTGATCTTACCCACTGGTGGCGCCTACGAGCTCGGCGAAGGTGGGTTCGCGCCCCTGCGCGAGCGCATGCGCCTTAGCGGCGAGTACCCGTCGGTAGTCCCTTGGCATGATTTTCACGAAGTGCTTATGGCTCTCTTCCCATTTCTCTAGGATGCGCTGGGCATACTCGGAGCCGGTGCTTTCGACGTGGCGCTCGACCAGCGCCTCAACAAAAGCGATATCCTCCTCCATGTCGAGGGGACCGACGTCGACCAGGCCGAAATTGCACCGGTCCCTGAAATCCCCCTGTTTGTCGAGTACGTACGCAACGCCACCGGACATGCCTGCGGCGAAGTTGCGCCCGGTGGGCCCTAGGACGACTACGCGACCGCCAGTCATGTACTCACAACCGTGGTCCCCGATGCCTTCGACGACCGCATGTGCCCCACTGTTGCGGACGGCGAACCGCTCGCCCGCCAGTCCGCAGACGTACGCCTCACCACTGGTCGCGCCGTATAGCGCCACGTTTCCGATGATGACGTTGTCCTCGGGCACGAAAGTGGCCTTGCTCGAGGGAAAGACTGCGATCTTGCCGCCCGACAGTCCCTTGCCCCAGTAATCGTCGGCGTCGCCTTGGAGGTTAAAGGTGATGCCGCTGGGCATGAATGCCCCGAAGCTTTGGCCCGCCGATCCCGTGAAATGCACTTTAATGGTGTCGTGCGGCAGCCCATCCCCACCCCAGCGCTTGGTGAGATGATGGCCGAGCATAGTACCCACCGTACGATTGACGTTGCGAATAGGGACCTCGAGCTCGACCGGGGTGCCGTGCTTCAGCGCGTCTGCGCAGCGAGCGATGAGTGTGTTGTCCAGGGCTTCGTCGAGCCCGTGGTCCTGGCTCACCACGCATCGGCGTGCCACTGAGGCTGGCGCGTCGGGGGCGGCCAGGATAGAGGATAGGTCGAGGCCCTTGGCCTTCCAGTGGTCGATCGCAGGAGTAAAATCCAGCCGATCGACCCGACCGATCATCTCGTCCATGTTCTGGAAGCCAAGCTCGGCCATGCACTCACGGATCTCGTCAGCGATGAACTCAAAGAAGGTCGTCACGAATTCCGGTTTGCCGGTGAAGCGCCGGCGGAGCTCTGGGTCTTGGGTGGCGATGCCCACTGGGCACGTATTCAGATGGCAGACGCGCATCATAACGCACCCCATCACGACCAAAGGAGCCGTAGAGAAACCGTACTCTTCCGCGCCCAGCAGGGCGGCTATGACGACGTCGCGGCCGGTCTTCATCTGTCCGTCCACCTGGACCACGATGCGATCACGCAGCCTGTTGAGCACGAGCACCTGTTGGGTCTCAGCAAGGCCGAGCTCCCACGGCACTCCTGCGTGTTTGATGGACGTGAGCGGTGAGGCTCCCGTACCTCCGTCGTGGCCCGAAACCAGCACCACGTCCGCGTGCGCTTTGGAGACACCTGCCGCGATCGTGCCAACCCCTATTTCGGCCACCAACTTGACGATGATGCGCGCATCGGGGTTCGAGTTCTTCAGATCGTGGATCAGTTGGGCCAGGTCCTCGATTGAGTAAATGTCATGGTGCGGCGGAGGCGAAATGAGTGTGACGCCCGGCGTTGATTTGCGCACGTCGGCGATCCACGGGTAGACCTTGAAGCCTGGCAACTGTCCGCCCTCACCGGGTTTCGCTCCCTGGGCCATCTTGATCTGCAGGTCGTCGGCGTTGACCAGGTACTCGCTGGTCACACCGAACCTTCCAGATGCGACTTGCTTGACGGAACTACGCCGCGAATCGCCATTGGCATCGGGTAGATATCGCGCGGGATCTTCACCGCCCTCGCCCGTGTTCGACTTGCCTCCGATCCGGTTCATGGCGATGGCTAACGTCTCGTGCGCTTCCTGACTGATGGAGCCATAGGACATAGCCCCGGTGTGGAAGCGCGCGAGGATCGACTCCACGGACTCGACCTCTTCGAGTGGCAGAGGCGGACCCGCCATCTTGAAGTCGAACAGACCGCGCAGGGTGGCGCGACGCTTGTTCTGGTCATCTACCAGATTGGTGTACTCTTTGAAAACCGAGTATCGTCGGGCCTTGGTAGCGTGTTGGAGCTTGAAGACCGTGTCCGGGTTGAACAGGTGGTATTCGCCCTCGCGGCGCCACTGGTATTCACCACCCCAGTCGAGTTCGGGTGGGCCCACGACGCGGTCGGGGAAGGCTTCCGCGTGGCGTCGCCGGACACCCTCCGCGATCACATCCATTCCGACCCCGCCGAGCCGAGAGGCAGTCCAGGTGAAATAGCGATCCACCACGGCCTGATCGAGTCCCACTGCCTCGAAGATCTGGGCCCCGCAATAACTTTGCAGGGTGGAGATCCCCATCTTCGACATGACTTTGAGGATCCCTTTGTTGAGCGCCTTGATGTAGCTCTTCACAGCCCGTGCGTGATCAAGGTCCTTGAGCATCCCCTGCCGGATCATGTCTCCGAGGGTCTCGAACGCCACCCATGGATTGACCGCTCCAGCTCCGTAACCGATGAGCAGGGCCATGTGGTGGGCCTCGCGCGCGTCCCCGGTCTCGACCACGAGTCCACAGCGTGTGCGAGTGCCCTCTTTCACCAAGTGATGGTGGACCGCCGCAGTCGCGAGCAGGCTAGGGATGGCGGCGTGATCACGATCGATCATTCGGTCTGACAGGATCACGATGTTGTAGCCATCAGCGATCGCGCGGCTCGCCTGCTGCTGTAGTTCTTCGACTGCGTTGGCGAGGCCCTCGCCCCCTTCTGCCAGTTGGTAGGTGGTCGGGATAGTGGTCGCCCTGAAACCAGCCACCGACACATGACGGAGTTTGGCAAGCTCTGCGTTGTTGATCACCGGATACTTGATGCTGATCTGCCGGCACGATTCGGGTTCCGCATGGAGCAGATTTCGCTCAGGCCCTATGGTGCTCTCCATGGACGTCACCAGCTCTTCGCGGATGGCGTCGAGTGGCGGGTTGGTAACCTGGGCAAAGAGTTGCTTGAAATAGTCGTACAGCATTCGCGGTCGGTCAGACAGCACAGCCAGGGCCGTGTCAGTCCCCATCGATCCGGTCGGCTCCACGCCGTTTGTGGCCATGGGTGCAAGCAGTATGCGAAGATCCTCGTGGGTGTAGCCGAAAGCGAGCTGGTATGTCAGGACGGCCTCGTGGTCCGATGCGGGTACGGGATTCTCTGCCTCTGGGAGGCTCCCTATCTTGACGAGGTTTTGGGCTAGCCATTCCCCGTAAGGGTGCTCGGCTGCCAGTCCCGACTTGATCTCCTCGTCATCGATGATCCGTCCCTGGGCCGTATCCACCAGAAAAATGCGCCCGGGTCGCAATCGCCCCTTGGTGCGAATGTTCTCGGGCGGGATGTTGAGCACACCCACCTCGGACGCCATGACGACCATGTCGTCTTTGGTGACGTAGTAGCGAGAGGGGCGCAAGCCGTTGCGGTCGAGTACGGCGCCGATTACGACGCCGTCGGTGAAGGCGATCGAGGCGGGGCCGTCCCACGGCTCCATAAGGGAGGAGTGATACTCGTAGAAGGCCCTGCGATCGGCCTTCATCGACTCGTGTCCGTTCCACGGTTCGGGGATCATCATGAGGACGGCATGGGGCAGGGGACGGCCGTTCATGACGAGGAATTCGAGCACGTTATCAAAAGTCGCTGAGTCGCTCCCGCCCTCGCGGATAACGGGCAACACCTTAGCGAGGTCGCTGCCCATAACATCCGAACGGCACAACGCTTCGCGCGCCCGCATCCAGTTGATGTTCCCCCGCAGGGTGTTGATCTCCCCGTTGTGGGCGGTATAGCGATACGGGTGCGCGAGCGGCCACGACGGGAACGTGTTGGTGCTGAAACGCTGATGCACGAGGGCCAGCGCGGACTCGACGTCAGGATCGGTCAGGTCCGGGAACATGGGATCGATCTGATCGGCGCGCAGCATCCCTTTGTAGACAATCGTTCGGGACGAGAGGCTCGGAACGTAGAAGAAACCCCCGCCCCCTACGGCGAGGGTATCCACCAAGTGCGTGACACGCTTACGGATCACGTAAAGCTTGCGCTCGAAATGGTCCTGGTCGCTAAGGCCCGGCCCCCGTCCGATGAACACCTGGCTGAAATGCGGCTCGGTCGATACCGCGCTGTCGCCCACCATGTGATCGTCGGTCGGAAGGTCGCGCCAACCCAGAAGGTGCTGGTCCTCCTCGACCACTACCGACTCGACGAGAGCCTGGATCTCCCTCCGCTGCTCGGTATCGTGCGGCAGGAAGACCATTCCGACCCCGTATTCATTCGCGTCTGGCAGGTTGATGCCCAGCGGCTCGCAGGCCTTGCGCAGGAAGCGGTCTGGTATCTGAAGCAGGATCCCGGCCCCGTCCCCAGTGTTCGGCTCACAGCCGCAGGCTCCGCGGTGTAGGAGGTTGATCAAGATCTGGAGCGCCTGGCGGACGATCGTGTGGGAGCGTTGGCCCTTTACGTTGACCACGAAGCCGACGCCGCAGGAGTCGTGCTCGTGCCGGGGGTCATACAGACCCTGCGCCTGTGGTTGGCCCGCGAATCCTGCTGGCTCGCGTCCGCTCTTGCCTTCAATATTCGTCATGGTCTGCTCAGACGCGTGTGCATAAACATTCAGATTGCGTGCCGGGGGGATAGGCACGGTATAATCGGCCCCCAGTCGGCAAGGACAGAAGTGGCCGACCAGCGGGGAATAATTCCACGCGGGGGTTACAATTATAACGCTGTTGGAGTGTTCCAAAACCCCGGCGGCTGCGGAGAAGAGGGGTGGTGGGGGCTCAGCGCCTACCTCTCTTGGTGCCAGTGTTAGCGAGACCGCTAGACAGTACGAGCGCTCTTGATGTAGTCTAGCCTCGGGAAATTCTGCCGCACGGTATGCGTTTCCTTCCAAAGATCCCGAGCGCCAAGCGGCCCCCGGTCCTTTCTCTCAGTAATGCTGCCTTGCCGATCAACCAGGCGTTCAGGAGGCCCAACAAGCCCAGGAGGAGTAGGGCGTTATCGACGCGGGCTCTCGAAGGATCATCGTAGTGATGGCCTCCATACTGGCGCTCCGCGCCTGGCTCGAGGATGGTGGGGAAGCGCCCCCATGGGGGCTCCCGGCTCTGGCTTTGTTGGCCGTTGCGATGAGCGTCCGGTTGCTGAGGGGACAATCCGACGTCTCGAAGACAATGCCGGCCGCCGCCACGCAATCTAAGCCGGACGCTGCCGACTCGATCTGAGCCCCTATTTTGGTGACCTTTCACTGATGACGTTTCTGATGCTCCCTCCGCTCTGATGCCTCGTTCGTCCGAGCCCCTCCGAGGTGCGAGCCACCTCGAGTGCACGTACACAGGCGAAACCGTCGAGAGCGAGGCCCTGCACGGGTTGTCGTCCGCCGGGAAGCCGTATTTCGCGCGCTATGATCTCGAAGCGATCCGACCCGGATTCCAGCCAGCCGACCTCGCTGGGCGCAGGGCTGATCTGTGGCGCTATGAGGACGTGCTCCCTGTTCGGGACCGGGCCTGCCAGGTCAGCCTGGGAGAGGGGTGGACCCCTCTTCTCGACTCGGCCCGCTTGGCCGTTCGTATGGGGGTCAGCCGCGTCTGGATCAAGGATGAGGGTCAGAATCCGACGGGGAGCTTCAAGGACCGCGGGCTGTGCCTCGCCGTTTCGCGTGCGAAGGAACTGGGGGCGACCGAACTCGCAATCCCGTCTGCGGGCAACGCGGGCGGCGCGGCGGCGGCGTATGGCGCGGCAGCCGGGCTGCCCGTCCATGTGGTCGTGCCCACCGATACGCCCGCCCCGATCCTGGCTGAGATCCGGGCGTTGGGCGCGAACCTACGGCTTCTCGATGGGCTGATCAGCGACTGCGGGCGGGAGGTGTGGTCGGGGGTGGAAAAACACGGCTGGTTCGATCTCTCGACGCTCAAGGAACCGTACCGGGTGGAGGGCAAGAAGACGATGGGCTACGAACTGTTCGAACAGCTCGGCGGCCGGCTTCCCGACGGCATCGTCTGCCCGACTGGCGGGGGGACCGGCCTCATCGGGATGTGGAAGGCGTTCGACGAGATGGAGCGAATGGGATGGATCGGGCCGGAGCGGCCAAAGATGTTTTCAGTTCAGGCCGCTGGGTGCGCCCCGATGGTGCGAGCCTGGGAGAGTGGGGCCGCGGAGGCGGAGCCGTGGGCGGATGCTGCCACTTATGCTGCGGGGCTGCGCGTGCCGGGAGCGGTCGGCGACTTTCTGGTTCTGAAGGCGATCCGGGAGTCAGGAGGGGCTGCGGTGGCGATCCGGGACCAGGACATGTGCGACTGGGTTCAGGCGGTCGGAGCCGACACCGGGATCTTCGCGGCGCCAGAGAGCGGCGCCGTCGCGGCGGCGGTGCCTGCGCTCGTCGCTATGGGTGCGCTCGACCCTGACGAGGAGGTCGTGCTCTTCAACACGGGCAGCGGTCTGAAGTACGTGGGCATGTCCCCGGTCTGATGGTCCTGGTACGGTCATGATCAGCATGCATTTTACCTGAGCGGTGCCAGTGACTGGCCATCCGCCGATGAATGGGGAGGACAAGTGGACCAGCGATTGACCCCGATTTTGACCCAGGTATGGGTACTCCACTGGGTACTTGAAGCTCACTTGTCAGAGAGAGCAAAGGTCCCACAAGCTCAAAAAATCATGTGGAACCTCATTTATTGCGAGTGAGCCAGGAACCCAGTGGGTCTCGAACCCACTGACGCTCCGTCAGGCGACCAACTCGGCTCATGGGCGTCTACACGTCCAGAGCCTTCTGCTTACCGAACCTCTCCACCACCCGACTGGGACACATAAACCACGTCTCTGTCATCTGGGTCGCACCCGGAGGGATGGTGGGTGACGAGGGGTGTGCAGGTTGGGTCCCAGGCGATGTCCACTGAGTCCCGGCACGGGCCCGGTCCAGGCCAACTGGCTAGTGCTGGACAAGGCGACGTCCTTTGACCCACTGCCACATCCGGTCCTCAATGTGTCCCCCGAACGAGAGACCAGATCCATGTGCAGCAGTGGGGCGAGACCTTCATCGAACGCCACTACGCGGCTGCCCGTCTGAACGCACACCAGACGAACTCCTGGGTTGCGCCTCTCGGCGTGCGATGCAGTTCCAGGTGGTCGGCGATCAACACCAGGTCATCACCCAACTCTTGGGCCAGAGCGTCGGGGCTATAACGTGCCGTGGGCAATCCGCTACAACGCTCTGGGGCGTTCGGACCGAACGTGGCTATCACCGCAACCCCATCAAGTGCGATGGTCCGAAGGAGAGTGGCCTTGTAGGCAAGTCGATCGCGTTGATCGGTCAGGAAATGGAAAACCGCGCGGTCATGCCAGACATCCCAAGGATGACGTGACACGAAGTTCAGGACATCTGCGTGGATCCACTCCACAACGGCTGCCTCGGTGCCCAGGCGTGCTCTTGACTGGTCCAACGCAACCTCTGAAATATCCATCACGCCG
>Ga0115002_10004053_pt1 | contig 17963 bp, 10 predicted proteins | sample ArcticOcean_MG_C_8_FD_89576 | JGI IMG/M metagenome (GOLD analysis project Ga0115002, IMG submission 89576) | Marine microbial communities from western Arctic Ocean - ArcticOcean_MG_CB11_86 | ecosystem: Environmental > Aquatic > Marine > Oceanic | place: Arctic Ocean: Canada Basin | collected... | reverse complement strand
ATGGCGACGTCGAATGCTCGCCATGCGACGTTTTGGCCGTCATGTGCGGTTTCAGCGGTACATTCACGCGTATTGTTTCTAACGAGGTGATTTTCATTGCGCACCCTAAGTGTAAGCTAACTTTTGAACTGGAACTTACAATAAGTATCGATCACCCGCCAACATGACAACCGATGACAGCCAGTTTCGAATTAGACCGTACTGAAAGAGGTTTCGAGATGAACACAAGCTCATCCCGAAACCACCGTGGCTGAACCTAGTAGACTGACCGACGATAATTGTCATCCTGAACGAAGTGAAGGATCTCATAAACCTAACGACGGATCGGAGATTCTTCACTTCGTTCAGGATGACATTTAAGAGTAGATGGTCTACTAGTCTTGGTCTACGGCTTCAAATCGATCGCGAAGTCGTTGTCGCCTTCTTTTACTTCCACGGTTTCATCGCTGGCTTCCGGCGTGCGATACTTCTCGGGAACGTTGTTCTCCATTTCCTCAGCTGTCGGAGGCCGCATTTGACCGTCGTCGCCCTTTATTGGCCCGAATTCAGGTGGGGAAAGCGTAACTTTGTACGAACCGGTGGGAATTGGTGCCGCTACTTCGAATGTTCCGCCCGCTTGCATCTCTGCGCCGAATGCCTCAGAGACGGACTGAGTCGAAGTGAAACGAACGCTACCCTCAGCAAATGGTTCACCGTCTACGGTTACTTTTCCTTTAACCGACCCTTTCGGGGTGTTATCGACGGCCTCTTCACCACCGCAACCAGTAAAAACGGACGTCAATAATATCGCCGTAGCTAACAGGCAACGGTCAGACACGTGTTTTGAAAATTGAATTCGGCGCATCGGTGAGATTCTCCTTGGTGTGGTAGTTGCTGTTTTAAAAATCAAGGGCGATCTTTTCCACATCGTGGAAGACCGCCCTTGAGGATGTCAGTCTAAATTTCTACTCAAACTTAACAGATTCGGGAACCATCGACTGGCTTAGAAATTGAGAATGGTTTTGTTATCGGCCCTGGCACCAAGTCGCAAGTAAGTAGTAAGGTCAATACTTTCAGAAATGAAGCGGGTCGCTCCGTCAGCCATCAGCACGTGTGTGCCGCCCGCATGGTATGAACTCAGTGGGGTGTTGTGCTTGTAGGTAGTAGCACAACCGCTGCCGCTAACGCAAGTTATCGCTGTTGTTACTCCATGGTCAGTGTTAGGAGTATATCGTAAAGTGGTCGTGCCTGCGGAGACCATCGTTGTACCGGTTCCATAAGAGGTGATTGGCAAAGGCCCCCGACTTGTACCGCACCAGCCGCCCCAATAGTTGGCTCGCATGTCTATTCCTGCCACATTGCCTGACTGTTCGCCGACAATAATGGTATTCGACGTTCCATCGCTGTTATCGCGGATCGCTACAGTCTCGTTCATCAGCAGCAGCCCGTTTGCACAAACGAATGAACCCCACGTACCCGTGTCTAGACATTCTGAAGCAACTCCACCTGGATCGGGGTAGGACCCCATCACGCCGGTGTAATCGTGAATCTGAGCATTCCTTATATTATCGATGTTTCCGCTCGATGTCCCATTATCGTCAAGTGTACTCGAAGGGCAGTTTAATCCGGGAACAATAAGACCTTCCAAAACGGGATTGAATAAGGAATTATTACTGTGGAAACGAGTTACACCCCAAGTGAGTTGATTATAAACGTTGCCCTGATCGAGATACGGTAAGATACGCGCCTTCCAGTTTCCGGAGTAACCATATAACTCACCTAGAGGAAACTCAAGGAATGTGTCATGGTAGTTATGCAGTGCTAGCCCCAATTGCTTCATGTTGTTTTTGCACTGCGCCCGTCGGGCCGCTTCGCGGGCCTGTTGCACGGCGGGAAGTAACAGGGCGATGAGAATTGCTATGATGGCGATGACCACCAACAGCTCGATCAGTGTGAAACCACGTTTTAGTAAGCGACGCATAACTGATGTCTCCCTTTTCTAGATGAAAACGCATTCGATACAAGAAAATGTTACAAGACCAACTTTACGGCTCTCGACAACCTGAATAGGCCCCCGAGCAATTTTGCTAAAAATGAAAACCGACTAAATCTGTTTCGGTTCTAAGGCATCAACACATAAAGACAGTTAAGACTATTCCCGATTATTACCTGAAAATACATTGCATGTCAATGATTTTCAATGAATTCCCATCATTTTCAGACACAAGAGATCGTATTTTATGTATACTGGAATTAACCGACTGTTGGTGGTTTCAACATGAGGTGATTGATGTCCACCTCCGTTTTTTTGTTTGAACGAACGGCCGATCTATGCCGGATTTCGAATTGAATTCGTTTTCGAAAATTCTTGGGGCAACCGTTTTGCTGCTGATTGGTTGTGACTCTCGACCGATCGACAAGCAGAAGACGCCATTACGTAGCAACTCAACTGTGAACCACAGCCCCGACCCACTGATTGTTGAAGTGACTGGCTCGGACTACCAATGGCAGTTGCGTTACCCAGGTGCCGACGGGCAATTGCACACGCCCGATGACATTCACGCTGTGAGGCACCCGCACGTTCCAGTACACACGAAAACAATATTTCAGTTGAATAGCCACGATTTCTTGTATACGTTTGCGGTACCCAAATTGAACTTGAACGAAATTGCTGTCCCCGACTTAACGTTTACGATAGAGTTTACCGTAGACAAGGTTGGTGAGATTGAGTTTCAGGGTGATCAGTTTTGTGGCTACACACATCCCGAATTATCGGGAACGTTGATTGTGGAGTCTCAAGAAGAATTCGAAGCTTGGCTTAAAACGATGCAGCAGAAAAAATAACGTCACAAAATATCAGATCTTCTAATTTCATACGCGCTCTTTAAAACGAAGGAATGATCAGAATTATGATAGCCGTACCCCAGCTTCGCAAAAGAACGAGTTTTCAACTGTTGCAACGACTGACATTTTTCATACTACCCGCTGTTCTAACTGTTGGCTGCTCGGGCGATAAGGCGCCGTCCAGCCCGACTACGGGTAAAGTTTCGATACCTGCTCGGCCTGAAATAAGTAGTAAAATCGAAAACAGTGTTCGTGTTTTAGGAACAGTCCCCGATTTTTCTTTGACCGACCAAACGAGCCAACCATTCGGAATGTCCGAATTGCGAGGCAAGGTTTGGATTGCGAATTTCTTTTTCACGCAATGTACGGCAACCTGTCCGCAGCAAACCCTCCAAATGACAAGCCTGCAGAAGCAACTTCAAACCGATGAACGTTGGAACGAAATCCAGCTACTTAGTATTAGCGTTGACCCTGAGAATGATTCCCCGGAGGCTCTCAAAAAATACGCACGCCAATCTGGCGCCGATGAGGAACATTGGAAGTTTTTAACTGGAGACCGCGCAGCGATTTGGAACCTGAGCCAAGAAGGTTTCAAGCTTGGGGTCGGGGAAGCCCCTGACAACGAGGAAATGCCGTTGTTTCACAGTTCGAAGTTTGTACTGGTCGATGCCCAAGGTCAGATTCGGGGGTATTTTGACGGCCTCACGAAGGCCGGAGTCGATGAGTTGATCGACAGTATCAACATAATTTTCGACGAACGCGTTGCTGTCCCGCCAGAGATTCTTGACCCACTCTGGTTGGACGGGCGTAAGCAGGCACAGTTGAAAACAATTTCAGAGTTCGAGGTGTTTCACGATTTTCAGTTCAACGACAAAATTGCAGAAAGCGGCATTCGTTTCCGCAACCAAATTGTCGACGATGCTGGCAAGCATTACAAAGCCGTTCATTATGACCATGGAAACGGCGTGAGTATTGCTGATGTGGACGGGGATGGGTTGTCCGATTTGTATTTCACCACACAAGTGGGCAGCAACGAGCTGTGGAAAAATTTGGGCAATGGCACATTCCAGAATATTACAGAAACAGCCGGCGTGGGGGTTGTTGAGCCGATTGGTGTGACCGCCTCGTTTGCCGACATTGATAACGACGGCGACCCCGACTTGTACGTGACTTCCGTTCGAGGAGGAAATTTTCTTTTTGAGAACGACGGCACCGGAAAGTTTAAGGATGTCACCGAAGGATCTGGTTTAGCGTACCGTGGACATTCATCGGGGGCCGTGTTTTTCGATTACGACCGTGACGGACTACTCGATTTATTTTTGTGCAATGTCGGAGTTTATACAACCGAAGAACAAGGCAGGCATGGGTATTACATCGGGTTCAAAGATGCTTTTGCCGGACACCTTAAACCGGATGAACGAAATGAAAAGAGCATTTTATATAAGAATTTGGGCAACAATCGATTTGAAAATGTTTCCGCAGAAATGAAGCTAGAAGACGTGAGTTGGGCCGGTGATGCCAGCCCGATTGACGCCAATGAAGATGGTTGGCCCGACTTATACGTGTTGAATATGCAAGGCCACGACGAATACTACGAGAACATTGAAGGCAAGCATTTTGAGAAAAAGAGTTTGGAACTTTTCCCCAAAACGCCTTGGGGGTCGATGGGAATTAAAGCTTTTGATTTTGACAACGATGGGCATCAAGATATTTTCATTACCGACATGCACTCGGACATGAGTACCGAAGTCGGACCGGACAGGGAAAAACTGAAATCCGAAATGCGGTTTCCCGACCGATTGGTTCAAGCGGGAGAATTCAATACTCAACCGGGCCGAGAAAGCATTTGGGGGAATGCATTCTATCACAAACAACCGGATGGCAGCTTTCAGGAGGCTTCCGACCCGTTGGGGGCCGAAAACTATTGGCCTTGGGGATTGAGTGTCGGCGACTTAAACGCCGATGGCTTTGAAGATGTCTTTATCACATCCAGCATGAGCTATTCGTTTCGGTACGCGGTGAATTCGGTCCTACTCAACAACCGAGGAAAAAAGTTTTTGGATAGCGAATTTATTTTAGGAGTCGAACCGCGCCGTGGCGGGCGGACTGCCATGCCTTGGTTTAATCTCGATTGCTCGGGTGCAGACAAAGATCACAACGACTGTGAAGGCAGAAGCGGCTCGACTGTCGCCTGGTCAGCAATCGGCACGAAGTCGTCCGTAATTTTCGATCTGGATCATGATGGTGACTTGGACATTGTGACCAACGACAGTAATTCCGAGCCGTTAGTTCTGATTAGTAATCTGGCTGACAAGCAAGAAAACCTACATTTTTTGGAAGTGAAATTAGTCGGTACAAAATCGAACCGCGATGGCTTGGGGGCCAAGGTGACAGTAAAATCCGGAGCGAACACATACACCAAAGTCTACGACGGGGTGACGGGATATCTTTCTCATGGCTTGTATCCGCTTTACTTTGGCTTAGGCGATTCCGAAACGGTAGAGTCAATAGAAGTCGTTTGGCCGTCCGGCGGAAAACAAGCAGTCGCCGGGCCTATCGAATCGAACCAGACCATCGAGTTGAAGGAAAAATAATAGTGGCCAACGAAATTTAATTGGCCTAGAAGCGAACTGGTTCGGCCTGGCCTTCTATTAATAGATACTCTTTATCGGCGTCTAATCCCGAAAGGGTCTGTGAGAGCCCCGATGGCCAGCGAACGCGAAGAGTTTCGATTCGAGTCTCTTCGCCGAGGCCGAAGGTAAGCAATCGCTGGTTGCTAGATTGGTTTCCGTCACCGGCTGTCAACTGTCGAACCAAGGTTAGGTTGCCAGCTTTTACGGTGACCGTAGTTCCAATGGCATCGCGGGATGATTGAACTCCTGCCAGCCGAAAAGCAATAAAATGCCCCCTGTTTTTTGTCGAATTTGTTAACAAGGCAACGGGGGCATCGAGGTGAGAAACAACAACATCTTCCGCGCCGTCGCGGTTCCAGTCAAGACGCGCCATGCCACGTCCGAGATATTGGCCTTCAAAGAACGTCCCCAATGCTTGCGAGGCGATTTCCTTGTAACGACCTTCACCGACATTACTGAAGTATTGTGGCGACATTCGATAAGGCCTGCCCTTGCTACGCAAATCATTGACGTGACCATTAGTAATTAGCAAGTCCGGCAGACCATCGAGTTCACCATCAATGAACTGAGTTCCCCAGCCAAGATAAGGAAGGCTTCTGTCAGTGAGGTTGACCGCCTGCGTTACATCGAGGAAAACCTGGCCAACTTGCTGACGATACAATGTATTCGATTCGTTGTCGAAATTGGTGACGAACAGGTCAATCAAACCATCTCCGTCAGCATCGCCGGCGGCAACACCCATTGATGACTCTTGCTGGGCATCGGCGTTTAGAGACAGCCCCATGGGCAGTGCCCGCTCGATAAACTGCGGGCGAGCTCCCGGATGAGTTGTTTGGTTACTGAAAAAGAAATTAGGGGCGACATCGTTTGCAACAAACAGGCTGAGCTGTCCAGAGCTATCAAAATCACCAGCAACAATTCCAAGCCCTTTCCCGTTCGGCACTTCGATGCCTGCTTGAGAGGTCACTTCCTCGAATCTTCCATCGCCTAAATTCAAATACAACTGGTCCTGCGACGCGGGAAACAGATGAGGCAAACATGATGCCGAAATACCCGTCTTATCGCCGCAGACCTTGGTGAATAAGTCGTCGCCTGAAAGGTAATTGACGGCGTAAATGTCGGGCCAGGTATCGCCGTTTAAGTCAGCAATGAGGCCACTGGCCGTAAATCGTTGCCCGTCGGTTTCTGTTTCCTCGGTCACATCGGTAAATGTTCCGTCCCCGTTGTTTTGGTAGAGGCGATTTCGGTCGATGTTTGCGATATACAAATCATCGAAGCCGTCATTGTCAAAATCACCAACCGTCGCACCTTGACTGAATCGGTTTTCAAATAATCGCGACAATTCGGTCACGTCTTCAAACCGACCATTTCCAAGATTTCGAAACAATTTATCGATGTGTCGCCGTTGGTCATCGGTTACCGGCCATTTGGCTCCCTGCGGAAAATGAATATCTGGCCAGCCGTCGTGATCGAAATCCAGTATCGCCGCGCCACCGCCGACAACCTCATACATCATGACAATCCCCTTTGTCTGCGGCTCGCCACTATTGAAATAGCTGAAGTTCAATCCTGAGTCTGTGGCACGATTTTCAAACGTGACCGCTTGGTACAATGCAGAAGAATCGGTGGGACGCCCCTCTTCAGACTTTTGCGTCTTCCAGTCCGGCAACGAGTAATCAGACAAATCGACTTGTAACGCTGGGTTCACGTCGGGAATGGAGCGAACCAATGGAAGATCGATCAGTTTTGGCTGTAGCCTACTGATAATCGTTTGCGGCCAAGTTGCATTGGGGTAATGCATCTGCCCAAAGTTGGCCCAACCTACAGCTTCCCAGAGAAAACCAAAGCGCTCGGCGAATTCTGCAGTTTTTTTAATTTCTGCCACTTCAAGAGAGTTGAATGCCAATTCAGCCGACTTCACGTATTGTTCAATATTGTGAGCTCGTTTAAGAAATACTTGTGCATTGTCTTGTGCATCCAGCGAAATCAGCACTTGTCCCAGATGGTAATTCGAGGGTGCGTGGTCAGGATTTCGCCTCACGGCTTCCCAAAAACAACGAGCTGCTGCTGACAATTGATATCGTCGCCGCGCCCAGGCCCCACGGGTATACCAGATACCGGGATGCTTCTCTGCTGCGGGAGGCAATTGTGCGTTCCACTTAACAAATTTCGTTGCTGATCCAGACTGTTCAAGAACCTGACCGAGTCGGTACTGCGCTTCGATCAAGTCTGGAGTTGTTTGAACGGCTGCCCGAAGTAGTCGTTCGGCATCGGAAGTCTTTTTGATTTCGATATAGACCCGAGCCATTCCCAATTGAAGTGCCGGACTTTCAGGCCACGTGTTGTAGTAACTGACCACAGTTTCCGGGTTATCAAGTGCCCGGTCTCCCAGCGCAAGTGCGTACAAATGTGGCGAGGAAAAATCTTTTTGCTTGACGACCTCAATCCTGTACGGGATTGATTCCCAATCGCGAGATTCTAAACCCAACAGGTAGGCTAGCCGATTATTGGCAACCAGATTACTGCTTTCTTGGCTGATCGCACGTCGGAACTGTTCCTCCGCATCGGTTAGTTTTTTTTGGTGAAACAGATAAATATCTCCTGCAGCACATCGTGCTGATACGGAGACGGGGGACGTATCATCAGAAATCCGCTCTAAAAAAGAAAGTGCCTCGCCGATTTGGCCGATCCCCGTACATGCCCTTCCTGCTAATAGCAGTGCATCAGTCGATGAGGCATTCTGGACAAGGGCACGCTCTGCCAACTGCTTGGCTAAATGATATTCTTTTTTAGCGAGATGCAGACGTCCTTTTGCAACCAACCGGTTTAAAGGCTCTTCTTGATTGCAGAATAGAAACACGGCTGCAACAACACCGGCAATCACGCAACAAGACGTACCGAATTTCCAATACCGCGACATTCCGGTCGATACATTTCGATCATGAATTGACTGGCCGGAAGGTTTGTTTCTGTCCATCCAGGTTTGGCACCTTTTTTTATCGGTCCTCAAAAATGAAGAGGCCCCAACCAAGCGTATCCGTTAGAACTCTTTACCTAGCTATTGTAGTGGATCGTCAACGGTAATGTCGATTCTTCAGTGATGCTTTGGTGCGGCCCAGCCATAGCCCCTGAAGAGTTGGTCTACAATGTAAGGCGAGCTAAGCCTTCGTCTCCAATGAAAGTGGCGAACAGATGCAATTTTTCAAGGCATCGCGAAGCGGTTTAGTTCAACGACCGTTTTACGGTTTTCGGTTCAAAAAATCAGGTCATACTGTGGATTCAATAGCTCGGTACTCTCAAGAGTCTATTTTCAGACTCTCTGTGACGATGCCGACCAATTGCTTTCGCACCACTTCAGAAAGCCCCGGCCAAGCTCTGAGGACGGTTTCTAAATCGGGGTCGATCTGACCGTTTCCTGCATCAACTGCACCGGATTTTGCAGCGCCTTCAGTGGGAATTCCAGTTTCTCCCTTAGCATTGTGAAACTGTTCGAATCCTGTCCCCGCCACTTGGACCCTACGGTTGCGAAATTCGTGACCGTGGGGTTTTCTTATGCGCGGGGGGAGATGTTCGTTAAATCGTCTGCACGGCCAGCGACGGTTGATTGTGATTCCACCCAGGTAGATCTTAAGATGAAGCAGTCTGGATTGGTGTAAGGCCTGAACCTAGGCGGCAACATCCGTTAGGATTTTCGGTGCTTGGGCAGACCCCCCTCCCGATCCAGGATTAGTCCTAGAGCTACGTCATTTGACTTTTCCAAGGAATCTTCGGTCATGACACGCTATGTCGTTCATCTTTTAGGTAAGCTCTTGCCAGGGACAAAATTCTCCCGTCGTTTACTCCTCTTCTTTTTTCTTTTTTAGAGCTTCCAATTCGTCTTCAATGTCAGCATCAGAGACACCACTATAAGAGCTTGAATAACTTGTGACATCGATTCCTTGTAATTCGGCCAATGCCTCGGCTTCGGCCTCAGCCTGTTCGACTTTATCTCTCATTCGATCAAATTTCTGAAACGCCGAATCGTCAACTTCCAAGTTTGTTTCACCGGATTGAGAGTAGACTTTTTTCCGCACTTCTGCTGCCTTGTTCCGTGCTGAGAGTGTCGCTAGATTTCTTTTTGCCTCGGCGAGTTTGGCTTTCATTCCTTCTAACTGATGACGCAATGTCTGGCTGGCTTCTTTAGCTGCCACCATTTGATCATCCAAGGCGACCGACAATTTCTCGTTATGTATTAATTCTTGTGTAGGTGTTGTTTTTGATTAATTGATCGAGAAAAAAAACTTACAATAGGGTGGGAATTGGCTACGTTAGAACATGGTTAAAAAAAACTGTCAGAATGATGGAATGAATTACCAACTCCTGGCTAAGTGTTTATGTCTACCAGTATGCCAGAGCGTTAGTGCCATTGCAACTACGGAACAAGAACGGACTTTTATTTCTGTCCAGCCCATCGTTTGGCGGTCACGCAAATGAATGGCCACGACCCGCATTCCCCGGTTCCTCAGTAATCCGATTCATTCAACACGTCCCCCTGCAAGTCAGAGGTTTTTTCATACGCGGTCAATTCGGTTTGCGACTCACTGTGACCCAAAACATGCATTTGCTGCACCGATCTCGTATCTCCTTGAAAGGCAGATGCGAAATGCTCCTCGGGTGCGCGGTTCCGAAAACTAGGCTTCGACACTTAGGCGGTACGAATTGATCATCCCGCTGAGCCTGCCCTTGGTCGGGGCGTTACTGAATGGGCCAACCCAGGGCTCGGTGCAGGCGGAATTGGGCTTCGTTGTAGCCGACTACGGCGGACAGGTATTCGCGGCGAACCTGGTCTAAGGCTTGCAGCGATTGCAAAACTTCAATTGGCAAACCTTCGCCTTGATGAATGCGTTCGGCGTTTCGGCGGTACGAATCGGCGGCAGCTTTGGTGCCTGTTTCGGCAACGGCAATTTGCTTCCGACGCGATTGCAGTTGGGCAAATACCTCGGCCACTTCACGGGTGACCCGGTTCGTGACTTCGGTCTCACGGTTTTTCGCTTGATGAACTCTCGCGTGGGCGGCCCCTCGTGCGGCTTTCTCGCCAAACCCCAAGTTACGAACTTCCCAAAAAGCGAGTGCGTCGAAATCGAAACGGTCTCGATAGGTATCGACCGTTCTGCCCGTCCCTCCACCGAAGCCGCCGTAACTCATTCCAAGTTGTAAACTTGGAATGAACGGTGCCTTACGTTCTCGTTCCAGTTGTTCAAACGCAGCAGAGACAAGCATGCGGTTTTCAGAAAGTTCCGGGCGATTCGATTGTGCGGTGGCAATTAAATCAGCCAGCGTTGAATCGTCGTCGACTAAGTCGATTGGCGTAATGACCGGTTCAGCAGGTTGAATATCGATGGTGGCTTCTAAGTTTAAGACTTCGGCCAATCGTACTGAGGCAACTTGAATGGCCTCTTCAGCCTGGATGACATCGTTCTTCCGTAGAGTGAGTTCGGTTTGTGCGCGGTCGGCATCGGCCTGAGAACCCTGTCCGGTTTTTGCGAACGAAGATGTTTGCTTCACTAAATGTTGGGCGTTTTGCAAAGTGGCAACCGAGATGTTTTTTTCCTGAACGGCTTGCAACAAATCGAGATAGGATAATGCCGCTTCGAGCAGGACATCATTCGTGGTTGCGTCGGCTGCATACTGACTTGCCGACGTTGCACGTTCGGCAATGATCGGTTGGTAAATGGCGTCGGCTAAATGAAACTGGGCCAACAATCCAGAAATGGCAGGTGAACCGGTTCCGATCGCCTGGGCACCAAAGCCGGTGTAGGCTGAGGCGCGGCTGACATCAAGAACAGCTCCGGGGGCATTCTGCAGGCTGCCTTCGTGTTTGTTGTAACTGGCACCAGCGCGAATTGAAGGAAGCCACAAAACACAGGCGGCATCTAACTGCGCGAACGCTTCGTTAATTCGTTCCTGTGCGAAAGCAACTCGAGGATTTTGTCCGGAGACCAGGGCTAAGGCCGTTGCAAAATCGAGTGTGGACGGTGATTCTTCTGAGGTTTGCGAATCGACTGCAATTGACTCGGCAGCAGGTGCCGGTGGTAATTCAGCCGGAGCAGCGGATTGAAGTGTTTCAAACTCGATCAGTTCAACTTGTGGTTCGTCCGTGATTAAATTTGAAAGGACTGAGTCTGTTGCCTGAAATTCCTGAGCTTTCGCACTAAATTCAGCAACGGCGGTCGGCACGGTCGAATTTTCGTTCGGGCCGTCATATTGAGTTTCCCGTGTGGTTTTCAACGTAGGGACATTGATACCAACTTGAAATCCAGATTCAGATTTCTCGATGCTGCCTGTTACGCAACCCGTAAGTCCTAAGCAAGTAACAAGTATCGACAAGGTTCGACGCTTGGCCCTTGCTCGTTGTTCGGTATTCAACTCTCTTCCCCCCACGGTAATTCGACACAGTCTTCTCTCAATCAATCGACAACCAACACGGCTAAAGATGAGCGATTATTCTGATTCTGACGATCCTGCAGGTTATGACTTTTTCGGTATTACTCTACGTATATAGTGCGTACATTAAGAAGTCTTTACTGTTGGGTGATTGTCACAGGCGTTAACTGCGTGGTAGACTGGGTTGAATGTCAAGTATAACTGGGCTGTAACGAATAAAGCGGGGCTAGATTGAAGACTACCAAAACATGTAGGACGTCTATTTTTCTGATGGTCTTGGCAACGGTCTGTGCTGGATGCCAGCAGAAAAATGGGAACGAAACTCCCACCGTTCGAAGCCAACAAAGTGAGCTGAAAACCGTCAAAGTGGTTCGCCCGGTGAATACGGTCCTCAAGCGAACCACCACTCAACCGTGTACGGTTCACGCTTATCACCAAGCCGAACTATACGCCAAAGTTGCCGGCTACTTGAAAACGTTGAACGTTGATATTGGAGATTCAGTCTCCGAAGGCACCGAACTAGCCGTCATTCACGTGCCGGAAATGGATAAGGCTCGCGAAAAACAAGAGGCGACCATCCGCCGGTTACAGGCCGACGAAAAACGATATGCTGCATCGAAGAAGCTGGCCATTGCCAACGTAAGTGCGGCCGAATCGATGCGCGACCAGGCTGCAGCCGATGTGAATAAGGCCAATGCTCAGTTAACAGCCGACGAGTCTGAATTCAAACGTGTGAAAGAATTGGCCGCGAACAAAGTTGTGGCCGACCGTTTGCGCGACGAAGCCCGTAACCACTTTGAAGCGTCACAAGCTGCAAAGACCTCCTCCATCGCGGCATTAGCAACAGCCAAGGCGCAGGTTTCCGTTGCACAACAGAAACAGGCCGTTGCACAGGCCGAGTTGGATGCCGCCGGTGAAGAAACCAATGTCGCCCATAAAGAACTCGAAGAGATGGACGCCCTTCTGGCTTACGCAACTTTGCGTGCCCCGTTTAATGGCGTGGTCACCCAGCGAAACATCGACCCAGGCGATTTGGTTCGTAATATCCAATCGACATCCAATAACGCCAGCCAGCCACTGTTTACAATTTCGCAATTAGATAAAGTTCGCGTTCAAATTGCCGTGCCGGAAAATGATGCGGCGTGGGCGAATGTGAAAGATGCCGTGACTGTTACTTTGCGATCAATGCCTAATCGACCGCTAACAGGCAAGATTAGCCGAGTGTCTGGTCAACTCGCTGTAAGCACGCGGACGATGCTTGTCGAAGTCGATTTACTTAACCCTGATGGGATTTTGATTCCAGGAATGTTTGGTGAAGCGACCGTTTTTCTAGACGAAAAGGCGAATTGTCTGATGCTACCTGCCACCGCAGTGCATTTTGACAAAGACGAATTTGGCGTCATTCAAAAAACGGTCTTCGTGGTTGATTCTGACGACACCGTTCAAAAGGTCAAAGTGGCCACCGGACTCGATGATGGTAAGCAAATTGAAATTACAGAGGGCCTGACTGTGAACGACCGTGTTGTCGAATCAATGGTTGGTCGTTTACAAGTTGGCCAAAAAGTTCGGGTTGAAGGGAACTGACCGAAAATGGGATTGATTAACTTTGCCCTCCGTAACCCGTTTGCGGTATTGGCCATCGTTTTAGGATTGTGTCTGCTTAGCTTAGCAGTGGTTCCGGCGATGCCCATCGATATTTTGCCCGACTTTGAAAAGCCGGTAGTCGTGAGCTTTTTCTCATACCAGGGCCTGCCAACGATGGACATGGAAAAAAGTGTCACCTCGCGGGTTGAACGCGCGCTGACTTTGGCCGGAGGGATAGAACATCAGGAATCGCGCACGATATCCGGCGCGGCGGTGATCAAAGTTTTCTTTCAACCCGGCACAAACCCCAGCTCGGCAATGAACGATATCGTCAACTTAGAAGCCAGCGACATGTTCCACTTGCCGCCGGGCATCGAATACCCGTTCACACTACGTTCTGAACCTGCCAATTTGCCCGTCGTTTTAGCGGCTATTTCGGGCGAAGGGCTATCGGAAACTGAGCTTTACAAAATTGGTTACTATGCCGTTCGAAATAAAATGGGTGGCTTAAAAGGCGTTCAAATTCCGCATCCGTTTGGCGGCAAGTTCAGCCAGATGATGATTTACGTTGACCCCATCAAGTTGCGTGCCTACGGTCTGAGTGCCCCGGATGTTGTCACCGCCATGAAGAAATCGAACCTTGTCTTAGCTGCAGGGACAGCGAAGATTGGCAACATCGATTACCAAGTTCACCCCATTAATACCCTGCCAACAACCGAAGACATTGAAGCGATTCCCATTGCCGTTCGCGATGGACGCCCCATTTTTATCCGCGATGTTGGCTACGCCAAAGACGATGCCGCCTTGCAATACAATATTGTCCGCGTGAACGGAAAACGTAGCGTTTATTGCCCATTACTTCGTGAGCCAGGCGAAAATACGATCGCCGTTGTTGACAGAATCTATGAAGGAATTGCCACAGAAATTCCCAAGATGAAGGAAAGCAAACTCATTCCCGAAGCCACGGAAGTGACTTTAGTTAGCGATCAATCGGCCTATATTCGTAACGCCATGCGGAATTTAATTTATGAAGTGGGCTTAGGGGCCGTGCTGGTTGCCGTTGTTGTTTTTCTGTTTTTACGACAGGTATTACCGACGGTTGCCATTGTTTCGGTGATCTTTCTTTCAATTCTTATCGGCGGTTTGGGTTTTTACTTTACCGGCAACACAATCAACGTCATGACATTAGGCGGCATTGCACTCGCCGTTGGTACGGTGGTTGACGTGGGAATTGTGATTGTCGAAAACGTCGTCCGACATTTACGGATGGGTAAGTCACCGGTGGAAGCGGCCCGCGATGGGGCGGCTGAAGTTTCGATGCCGGTTTTTGCCGGAACCATTACCACGTTGGCGGTGTTCATCCCGGCGATATTTTTGACCGACATGATCAAATATCTGTTCGAGCCGTTATCTGTTGCCGCGACGATGACTATTGGTGCTTCGTACTTCATTGGAATGACTGTCGTGCCAGCATTCTGCGCACGGTTTTTAAGATCGAAAATCAAATCAGGCGAACAGTCTTCTGCAAGCGAAAAGCCTGCGGATTTCGACACACAACCTTCCACAACGTTCAGCCGCATGCTGTCGGTAGCCATCAAGGCTCGCTGGGCAGTCATCGGTTGCGTGGTTGTATTCATGGCCGGTTCAGTGGCCTTACTACCGGGAATTGGCAGTGAACTCTTTCCATCAGTCGATGCAGGCACGTTTGAATTACGGTTGAAAACTGCTCCAGGCACACGGCTCGAAGAAACCGAGAAACTGGTCGCACGCATTGAAGAGACCATTAAAAACACCATTCCCGAGAATGAAATCGACACCATCATCGCAAACATCGGCCTGCCAGTTGGCAAGGGGGCTGGCTTCTCGACGGTCTTGAGTTCCAACTCAGGTCCGGACACGGCTTACTTAATTGTCAACTTAAAACAAACGGGCCGGTCTACCAGCACGCAAACTTATGTCGAACGATTACGCGATATCCTCAAACAAGATTACCCACTCGAGCAGTTTCTGTTTGTTAGTGGGGGCATTGTGAATATGGCGCTCAACGAAGGGGTGCCCGTTCCAATCAACATTCAAGTCGGGGCCGGAACTCCCGAAAAATGTCGCGAGAAGGCCGAAGAAATTGTGCGGGCCATCCGCAATATTCCCGGTGCTGTCGATGTCCAAATTGCACAATCGCTCGATTACCCACAACTCGACATTCAAGTCGATCGGACACGCGCCAAGTATTTGGGACTCGATCAAGAAGAGGTTGCGCAGTCCATTTTAACAGTCCTTGGTTCCAGCGTGGGTGTCACGCCGACCATTTGGATTAACCCAAAAACGGGCGTCGATTTCTTTATGGGAGTTCAATACGAAAGCAACGAACTCGATTCGCTCGACGACATTCGTAATATTCCTCTGTCGCTGAACACGAAAGACGGCCCGGTCACCATTCCACTTTCCAACATCGCAAAAATTAGCCGAGTCAATATCCCCGGCGAAATCGCCCACTACAACATTGGCCGTGTGAACGACGTGTACGTCAATGTCTCGGGACGCGATGTCGGATCGGTCGCCGCAGATGTGGAACGCGAACTGGCGAAACTTCCCGCCGAATTGGGCGTCTCGATCACGGTACGCGGCCCGGTCGCCACAATGAAAACAGGTGTCAACATGCTAGGCATGGGCATTGTGGTCGCTGCCATTTTGGTCTATCTGGTGATGATGGCCCAGTTCCGCTCGTTCATCGACCCGCTCATCATTATGCTGGCGGTACCGTTGGGCTTGTCGGGTGTGTTCGTGATGTTGTACTTCACGGGGACCACACTCAACATTCAATCGTTGATGGGAACATTGATGATGGTCGGCGTCGTGGTCAACAACAGCATTTTGCTGGTCGAATTTGCAAACCAACTTTGCGAGCGCGGCCACTCTCCTGAAGAAGCAGCCATCACCGCAGCACAGGTGCGCGTGCGTCCCATTTTGATGACGTCGATCACGCTGATTGCTTCAATGCTACCGCTGTCAATGCACATCGCGCCCGGCGGCGAAGCGATGATTCCTCTCGCCCGAGCCGTTATCGGCGGCATGTTGGTTTCGACTTTGCTAACGTTATTCCTGGTCCCCTGCGTTTACAGCCTTGTAAACAAAAGCAGCGACTGTGGCAAGCTAAGGTGGTTTAGGGATTTTTTTTGACCCTGCCGCCAAGGTAATCTTCTTGACCTTCACTGGCGATTTCAGGTACAAACCGCCCCTCGCCAAACTCATTTCTCTCGGTGTCCTACCGATTCTGTCTACCAGAATATCAATTCCGAAAGCGATTGCCTGTCATGAACGTGGCTTCTGTCCGTAGTTGGGCGGTCATGTTGAGTGGACTCTGCTTCCTAGCAACCGATGCGCGCGGCGATGATTCTGTTGTCGATGAAATTTTCAACAACAGTCAGCCGACCATCCAGCAAGTTTTCTTTGAGGGGGAAGACGATGATGACCCGGACCCGAATGAAGCGCCTGCATTCATTCCTAGCCCGAGTATCAATCCCAGGTTCTATGTCGACTATGACCGCGGGCTTGTCTTTCGACCGATCGATCAGAAAGAGACGCCGTTCGAGCTGAAGGTGCGCATCCGGTTGCAGTCCCGCTATTCTGCATTTAGCCGAGACATAAAAACATACTCCAATCAAGGAGATGCCGACCGTGGTGGGCCGCTGTTCATTGAAAACCGAAACTACTTCGAAATCGAACGATCTCGGATCATGTTCTCAGGATATGTGATCAATCCGCAAACCAAGTATTACATTAGCATCGATGCCAATACGGATAATGAAAACCAACTGCAGCTTTGGGACTTTTGGTTGTACCGCGAATTCACCGAAGAGTTTCGTATCTATACCGGGAAAGGCATGGTGCCTGGCAGCAGAGACTGGCTGAATACCTCCCCCCGAACCCATTTAGCCGACCGGTCGATGGCGACAACCTTTTTCCGACCGGGTCGATCTTTAGGTGTTTGGGCCCGAGGCCGAATGAGAAACGAGTTTTACTATCGAATCTTTATCGGCAATGGGATGCGCTCGGGCAACCGAGCGCCCAGTGAATTGGATAACCATTTCATGGGGGCCATGACCAGCTGGTGGGAACCTTGGGGAGATTACGGACGCGGTTATGCTGACTTGGCGAATCACGATTGTCCGGTCATTCGTCTCGGCCATAGTTTTACTTACGCCAAGCAATCGGGAAAAACTGATGGCTCGACTAACGACGAACAATTGTACGTTCGGCTGTCAGACGGAACGCGCCTGATTACTCCCGGTGCATTAGCCCCGGGGGTAACGGTCAATGCATTCGACACTTACTTGTACTCGATCGATGCTGCATTAAAATATGCTGGTTTCAGCTCAAATACGGAAGTCTTTTTGCGGTGGTTAACCGAATTCGGCACAGTCGGCGGCGCGGTTCCTCACAGCGAGTTGATGGATCGTGGTTTCGTGACCGATGTCGGATATTTCGTAATCCCCCAAAGAT